>Ga0209389_1000242_pt1 | contig 35240 bp, 39 predicted proteins | sample CowpearedBW_FD_187526 | JGI IMG/M metagenome (GOLD analysis project Ga0209389, IMG submission 187526) | Root nodule microbial communities of legume samples collected from California, USA - Cow pea red BW (SPAdes) (version 2) | ecosystem: Host-associated > Plants > Roots > Nodule | place: USA... | reverse complement strand
GGGTCAGGGTCGATTTCCAGAACGTCTTCATGTGGGATAAGGCCGCGACGGTCGAGCGCTTCCTGGGACGGTCGACCGCCGAACGCGCCGTGCCGACCAAGACCTTGATCGAAAAAATGGGGCTGGATAGCCTCGGCGCCGGAACCGACTTCCCCGTCAACCCGATCAATCCGTTCCTCAACATGTACATCATGGTGACGCGGAAAGATCCCAATCGAAGCGTGTACGGCGCCGCGGAAGCTATCAGTCGCGAACAGGCGCTCCGTCTCTACACGTCGGCAGCTTCGCGCTACACGTTCGACGAAACACGCAAGGGTACGATACAGCCGGGCAAGCTTGCAGACCTCGCGGTCCTTTCCGCGGACTACATGGCCATTCCGGAAGAGCAGATCAAAGACATCAAGGCGGACGTCACGCTGGTCGGAGGCAAACTCGTCTTTCAACGCTGACCCAGATGCAGTCGGTTCGCCGACTGATAAGGAATGGTCGCAAAACCTTATCAGTCAGGTGGCGGCGAAGCGATTCCGTTGCTCTCGTGGTTTGGCTGTGATGGTGAATAATTTGTGGTTCGGAGGTTCGAGTCGCTCCGGACCTTCACGTTCTTGTGCGAAATGCCCGCCAAGGCCCTAGTCCCGTGCACGTCTCAGCGGGGCTTGCAGCCGCTCTCTTTGCTTCTCCCACCGATCATCCTCGGCGCGTGACCGCTTCTCAAGCGCCTCGACCTCGGCCTGGATGGCCGCTGCTTTCCTTTCGTGCTCGCGCTGGGCCTTGTCCAGCGCAGCTTGCGCTTTGGCCGTCGCTCTCGCTCGCCGTTCGCGCTCCCTTTCACGGGCGACCTCTTCCCGCCGGTGCTCGGCATGGGCGGCGTTTCTGCTCCTTCTCGAAGTCGGCGGCGGCCTTTCGGGCTTCTCGTTCGCTGATTTTCGGAGCAGCTCGCTTCGCCGGCTTCGGCCGATGTCTTGCGCGCCGGGCCCGGTTCTCACCGGATCCCAGGTCGGACGGAAGATCGGACTGCTCGGCGAAGCGGCCGTTCGATCCCGCCGGGCGCTTGAGCACCACGCCTGGCTTCGACATCGTTGCGGCGACCACGCCTGGGTCGTCTGTCTCCTTGGCGACGCCCTGATGGAAGAGATTGCTGCCAGCGCCCCAGGCCTCGAGTGCCGCTTTCATCGACGGCGCCGCAATCGCGAGATCGTAGAAGCCCAGCGACGTCCGAAATGTCTTGAGCTTCCTTGCCATGGATGTCGGCAGCCCCGCGGCTTCGTCCTAGTGCCGGGGCGCGACCCAGGTGCCGAGTAGGAATGCGACGAAGAGCGAGGACAATGGGGCCTGCACCGTCACCTTGCGCAGCCACTCGGCCCAGCGCAGCGCCTTCTCGTTTGAAGGCTGGCGCAGCGACCTTCGGGTCTCGGCTGACTCTGTCTGGCCGCTTGGCTGCGGTGGGCCGATGGCGTCCTGATCTTCGATCAGGCCAGAGGCTTCGGTCATCGCGGAAGCTTCTTTCATGTCCATGCGGTCCTCCTATTCCGACCTCAGGCTGACTTCCGCTGCGGCTTGGCCGCCGGCTTCTTCGCCGCCGTCTCCTTCGGCTTCTTGCCCTCGATCGGCATCAGCATCTCCTTCTGACCGCTCGACGCCTTGCGCGGCTTCTTGCCAGACTTTGCCGCCTTTGCCGGCGTGGCCTCCTTGCCGACGGACCGGCGCAGCGCTTCCATCAGGTCGACGACGTTAGTCGATGCGGGTCGCTCTTTTGGCGTGATTGGCTTGCCCGCGCGCTTCTGATTGATGAGGTCGATCAACGCGGTCTCGTAGTGGTCCTCGAACTTTTCGGGCTCGAACCGAGCCGCCTTCTGGTTCACGATGTGCTTGGCGAGGTCGAGCATGTCCTTGGTCAGCTTCACGTGCTGGATCTCGTCGAAATACTCCTGCTCGCCGCGCACTTCGTACGGGTAGCGGAGCAGCGTGCCGACCAGCCCCTTGTCGAGCGGCTCGAGCGCGATGATGTGCTCGCGGTTGGTCAGCACCACCCGCCCGATCGCGACCTTGTCCATTTCGCGGATGGTCTCGCGGATCACGGCGAAGGCGTCGTGGCCGACCTTGCCGTCCGGACGGAGGTAATAGGGCCGGATCAGGTAACGTGGGTCGATGTCGGCCCGGTCGACGAACTCGTCGATCTCGATGGTGCGCGTGGACTCCAGCGCGATCTCCTCGAGCTCCTCCTTCGTCACCTCGATGAACTGGTCCTTCTCGAGCTGGTAGCCCTTGGTGATGTCCTCGTTGGGCACCTCATCGCCGGTCTCGGCGTCGACCTTGAGGTACTTGATGCGATGCCCGGTCTGGCGGTTGAGCTGATTGAACGAGATCTTCTCGCTCTCCGAGGTGGCCGGATAGAGCGCCACGGGGCACGTCACGAGCGACAAACGCAGGAAGCCTTTCCAGTTGGCACGGGGGGCCATGTACACAGAACTCCGGTTCCGACAGCGGCTGCCTCGCCATGAGCGCCAATTTTTCGGTCGAGGACTCGACTCTTGTGTTCTTGTTATGTTCTAGTTGGGCATGAACGATCGACCCGCGAGCTGGCGCATGCCTAACCCCAAGCAAATGGAAAAGATGGCAGCTCTCGTCCGCAAAAACGTGCCTCGGGAGCGAGGGTTGGCTCCGGACGATGATCTGCCGCGGGAATACTGGGAGGCGCTTCTCGCTGACCCCTGCGCCGATGCCAACCCGGCAAGCCCGTCCCGTGGGATGCTGCGGCTAAGCCAAATGCCTCAACATATTCTGAGGGTGGGCTGCCGCCGCTGCGCCAGGGTCATCGAGATCCAGAAGGCAGATGCCGCTCGTCTCTACGGTTCGGACGCGCTCTGGAAGGATGTCGGGCAGCGGCTGTTGGACAATACCTGCACCCAGCGGACCGGGCGCCATGAGGAAGACGGCTGTTGGCCTACGTTCGAGTAGTCGCCGGCGCGTCCGGAACTAGATGCTGCCATGGCACCGAGACATCACCCGACGCCCCTCTCCGGAGGAGACCGCAAGGCGCTCGCCAAGGAGCTCGGCCGGGCACGCGCGATGACGACGATCCTCGCAGGACAGGCCGCCGAAGCCCGGGCCAAAGGCGAAGCTCTCATTCGTCAGGCCGACAAGTTGCTCTGCGAATCCTGGAACGAGCGCATGTGGGCAGATGGCAGGCCCATTGATCCATCACCGACGGTCGACCAGGCCATCAACGGGGGCTTCGCCTCGCTCGAGATCGAATGCTCGCGGTGCAAGAACCGACGGAACGTCGACTTGGCGGCGCTGCATCATCCGCCGACCACATTTGTCCACGACTTGGCCAGCCGGTTACGCTGCAGCAAATGTGCTAAGGCCGGCGTCGGCCGTCCGCCACGCTGCTGCAACTGATCTCGCGGCCCTGCCTGGTCGCTCCGGAGACGTGTGCGATCTCTACTCGATGACAAAAAACGTCGACGCGATCCGTCGCCCGTTCGGCGCGAACAGCAATGTCGGCAACCTGCCATCGATGCATTGGCCCGCTCAACCCGCTTCGATTTTCAGGGCATGCAGCCGAAACCTTCATATGAAGGGCCTTGCTTGGACGTCGTGCGCCGGCGCTAGGTGCCCGTTACCGGGCTAGACCGGACGTGGTCGCGGCATGAGCCGAACGGCGCTCATGGCCAAAGCGGCGAACCACGATGCCTGGTGTTAAATCTGCTCTAAGGACAAAAGCGAACCAGATGTGCTCACTGTGAATTCTTCTGGGTTTGAACCCATAGCTGACGCGGAATCCAAGTGCTATGCTGTAATCATGATCTTCGTGAACCACGGCGGCGCGGTCCTGAGCCTCAGAAGACAATGCAACGAAGCGATTTCTAACAAAAGATCATTGATCGTCACGCGCCCCTAAACCGATGAGGGAGATGCGACAATGAAAGAGATCTCGCTGATCAGTCTCAGCATTTCGGCGTCGATCGCCATCTTGGCAACTGGTGCCGCGATTTCGGCGCAGGACAAATACACTTTGCAAGTATCGAATGGGCTCGCCTTCTCTGAGTTCAGGGGATACGAGGACTGGCCTGTGATCGCGATCAGTGAGAACGAAGGCCTTATTGCTGTGATCGTGGGGAATCCCACAATGATCGACGCCTATAAGGAAGGTGTGCCCGGCAATGGCAAGCCTTTCCCGGAGGGCGCGAAAATGGCGAAAATACATTGGACGCCGAAAAAGCAAGAGGCGTACCCCGGTCAGCCATCCGTTCCAGGTACGCAGCATGACGTTGATTTCATGGTGAAGGACAGCAAGAGGTTCGCGGATAGCGGCGGATGGGGATGGGGCGCGTTCGACTATGACGCGGCGTCCGATACGTTTAAGCCCTCTACCGCAGCCTCCAAACCACCGCAGGAAAACGACGCGAAGTGCGGGTTCGCTTGCCACACGGTGGTGCAGAACCGCGACTACGTATTCACGGAGTACGGAAAGAGGTGAGTATCCGATAGGGCGAGCCAAACAAGGTTGATCAGTCCGAACCGGTGCTCGTCCTGAATTGTCTGATGTCCGCACATAGGGCAGAAACTGACATCCGCCGTGGCTATTCGATTACTTCGTCAGCCCGCGCGAGGAGGCTTACCCCGCGAGGACGCTGGGATCATTCGGGCAACCCCGCCGTGCCCCTCCAACATCAGCTTCGAGTTGGCCGCCCCGCGGGTGCCGGGGCATAGATACCGAGCGTGGCTGCAGGAAGTACCGTCTCTCCGCGCCTCTCTTCGAGCCATGCGGGCGATCCGGCCCATAGATTCCGTGAAGGAAAATGCTAACCGCAGAAAGCGACGGCGGCTTCCGCTTCCGCATGCGACGGCGGCGGCCGCAATCCGAGGATGACGCGCAGGTGGAGGTTGTCGCGCAGCATGCCAACGAAGTGGTCCGCCGCCGAACCGCAATCTTTCAGCTGGATTTCCCCGCGGGCCTTTGCTTCTTCGAGCACCTGGGCAAGGCGATCCGAGGCGAGGCCTGGTCCCTTGTCATAGAAAGCCTTCGCCAGTTCGAGAAATCGCGGTGCCTCCGTCATGATCGAGCGATAGACGCCGATGACGGCAGGCGACATGTAGATCGCCAGCAGTCGTCGCCAAAACTCGAGCAGGATTTCACTGAAGTTATGCCCGGCAAACCGCTGGACGGAGAGCGCCGCAAGGGCGGTGTCCGCGATTTCGGAAACCAAGGGCGTGAACACGCCTTCCTTGCTTCCGAACTGGCTGTAGATATTTCGCTTCGAGCCGCCGACGCGCTCGATGATCGCGTCGTCGCCACTCGAAGCTCTCTTTAGGAAGCGGGCCAGGACGGCCTTTCGCGAATCGCCGTCCAACGCGTAGGCGGTCTGCTTGAACTCGATGCCATCAAGGAACCCTTGAATGCAGCCGGAGACGTGTCGGCCGCCATGACGAGCGCCGCGCCAAGCGTGTGAAGGCTTTCCGCACAGGTCCGGATTGTCGCGCTATTCCACGGAGGCATAGAACGCATCCATGTCGATATGGATGATCTTGCGGTGGGGCGCGCTCGAGTCGCCTTGCTCTGAATCGGACCGGACCATGTCTAGATCATAGACGTTAGCCGCCCATCCGTCGCACCTTAGACCAAGTCCTTGGGTGGACACTCGGGGCAGGTATCGCCGACCGAATCCAAGAGCTCTGTGATCGCATCTGTGGCTTCGTCGGGAGAAACGCCTGCCGGCGGATCCCGACGAGCCATATCATAAGCGCGGTCGCGGGCGTGCGGGTCGGCGCGATCCTGCATCCAGCCGTGCTCCTCGCATTCGCGGATAGCGCCGACTTCCTGCAGCACGGAGGTCGCCCAGCCGCGCAGCGTCCGGATCGCCGGTCGTCTCTCCTTGGTCATCAGCATGGAGATCGCTCCCACCAGGACGAATCCTTAAGCCGTCCGCTTCGTTCCGGGCGGTTAGCACAGAGCAGGGATTCGAAATCGCTGGAGCTGCCGCTTGGTAGTCCTGGGCGCATAGGAGAACCTGTCGACCGTTGGCCTCGATGAGAGGCCATAACCTGGCCAGTCGAAAGCGTGGACCTCGCAGTCATCAGCTAGAGCCTTGGCAATATCCTTCCAGGCATACAGGGTCTCCGGAAATCCATGCAGGAAAAGAACGGTCCTCTTCGGGTTCGAGTTGCGCAGAACCATTCGTCTAAGCGTGATATCTTCGTCGATCTGAAAGAAGTCGATCGCGTCGCTCACTGGCTGCGCCATGATGCATATCCTTGCTTCGCAGTGATGGATAAGCACTTCCGAGATTGACTGGTATCTGGCAGGATCGAGATACATTCTTCCAAAAAAATGGAAGTAACGTACACTTTTTTGGGAGGGAACGTGCGAGTACGAAGGTGTGCGGTTCACCAGCGAGAGGTATAGCACCACGTGCAGGATCGCTTGGATCGGCAGGTCCGGTAGCCGCTTCGGCTCTCCACGCCCGGATTCGTCTTTGTCGACGCCACGGCTGCCTTGGCTTCGACTCTGCAACCATTGCCTCGCCGCCGTCCGCTGGTTGCCAGGATCGCGGCGCATTTCGCCCGAGCTTGTTTCATCTCCACACCCTCTGCCTCAGAGAGGGCGCAGGGAACAGCCTCGGTGTCGCCTGGCACCCGCTGCGCGCAAACGTGCGAGACAAATGCACAGCGGCATTAGGTGAAGCCGGAAACGGCCCGGCCATCCACAGGCAAGCCGCCTTGGAATGACATACTCCGTGTCTTCGGAGGCAAGACGTGATGTCGTCTTCTGTCAGGCGGCTTCAGGCCCAAGATAGGGATCGTTGCATCCGCGCCGCCACTTCACCGAACGTTTCCTGGACCCAACGCTTCAAATCAGTTTGGCGTCCAAAGTGATGGTGGCGTTGAGAACCTTGGACACAGGACAATTCTTCTCAGCCTCGCCAGCAATACGAGGGAACGCCGTCTCGTCCAGATTGGGCACCTTGCCGCGCAAGGTGAGTACCGACTGGCTGATGCGGAATCCCTGTCCTTCCTGCTCGAGCGTAACGGCGGCTTCGGTCGACAGCTCAGTCGGTGTAAAGCCCGCCGCCTGCAGACCGAAGGCCAGCGCCATCGTGAAGCAGCCGGCATGAGCGGCGGCGATTAGCTCCTCGGGGTTGGTGCCCTTCGTTCTCGAACCGAGTCTTGAACGAATACGGCGTCTCGGCGAGCACGCCGGACTCGCTTGAGAGGTGACCGCTGCCAGCGCGGCCGGTCCCCTGCCAAACTGCTTTTGCCTTGCAGATCATGTAGCGTCTCCTTTGTTATTCCTCTTCACTGAGGGATTGTGCGTATGTCTTGCCATAGGGATAGAAGCGCTCCTTCTGGCCCTGCTGCCACGCCGCTTTGAGCTCTGGGGTAGTGATGTCCCAATCCGGCCGGCATTTTCTGGTGACCGCACGCAGGTCCTGACGGAGCTCCTCCATCGTGGGCCGGCCGAAGAACCAGTAGCCGTTGTAGATCTTGTAGATGACGAGACCGGGCTCGAGCACGACCACATGCGGGATCATGGGATTGTGCGCGGGATCGGTGTACTCGGCGATTTCGAGATCCTTCTGGACGACACGTCGGGGATCGGACAGGAACGGCCAGTGCGCACCGACACCACTGCGGTTTTCGTTCGTCTCAGCGATGGTGTCGGTGCTGATCGTCACCAGGCGGCAGTAGCCCACTTCCATCTCGCGATAGAGCTGGACCAGTCCCTCAGCCTGCCGGCGATCCTTCGGGCAGTAACCGCCGCGGCTGAGGACGAGGATCATCGGATCCCCGCCCTGCAGCTCCGACAGCCTTCGACGCTTTGCGAAGTGGTCGGTGAGTTCGTAGTCGGGAAACACCGCGCCAGGGACCATATCAGACCGCATTGGAACGTCCTCCGACTCTCTTGCCTACGCCTTCAGCAAACTGACATCGGCCGGCATCTTGCGCAGGCGCTTGCCCGTTGCGGCAAAGATCGCATTGGCGATAGCGGGAACAATCGCCGATGTCCCGCTCTCGCCCAGACCGCCCGGCGGCTCCGTGCTTTTGACGACGTGGACTTCGATCGCGGGTGCCTCGTTCATTCGGATCATCTGATAGGTGTCGAAATTGGTCTGTTCGACACGGCCGTTCTTGAGCGTGATCTCACCATAGACGGCGGCCGTCGCACCGAAGATGATCCCGCTCTGGATCTGCGCCTGAACCGTATCCGGATTCACGACCGTGCCGCAATCGATTGCGCAAACAACGCGACGAACGCGGACCGTGCCATCCTTTGCGACCTCCACCTCGGCGACCTGAGCCATATAGCTGCCGAACACGTTTTGCAGGGAGACACCGCGACCAACGCGCTCCTGCAATTTCTGTCCCCAGCCTGCCTTTTCCGCAGCAAGGTCGAGAACGGCCTTCGCGCGCGGCGTGTTGTCAAGCAGCGCGCGGCGATAGGCCACCGGATCCTGCTTTGCCGCCACCGCAAGCTCGTCGATGAAGCTCTCGGTGACGAAGACGTTGTGCGACGGCCCAACGCTGCGCCAGAACGCGGTCAGAATGGCCGGTGGTTCCACGCGCATAAACTCCACTTGGAAGTTCGGTAGGTCGTAGACCAGATCGATCGCGCCTTCGGTCGAGTCGGGATCGAGACCCTTGTTGAAGGCGGGAGGCAACCATCGTGCGATTACCGAGGAGCCGGCGAAGCGGTTCTTCCAGGCCACCGGTCTGCCCTGCTCGTCCAGACCTGCGGAGATCCGATCGAACCAATAAGGCCGGTACATGTCGTGCTGGATATCTTCCTCGCGCGTCCATACGACCTTTACGGGACCATCGACTTGCTTGGCGATCTGGACCGCGCGGATTGCGCCGTCGGCCTCCAGCCGTCGGCCAAAGCCGCCACCGATCAGATGATTATGGACGATGACCTTGTCCTGCGGCAGGCCGGCAGCCTCCGCGGCCATCCTCTGGACTCGCGCTATCGCCTGGCTACCGATCCAGATTTCGCATTCATCCTTGCGGAAATGCGCTGTGCAATTCATCGGCTCCATCGTCGCATGGGCGAGGAACGGCACCTGGTAGCTCACCTCGACCTTGGTCACGGCGCCTGCGATGGCCTTGTCGACATCGCCGATGCTCTGCGCGATCGCGCCTGCACCAAGCGTCGCCTGATCGAGCTCACGCGCGATCGTTTGGGTGTCGAGCCCTGAATGGGTACCTTCGTCCCATTCGATCTTGAGCGCGGCCAGGCCTTTCTTCGCAGCTCCCATGTGATCGGCCACGACCGCGACAGCATCGTCCAGCCGGACGATCTGACGAACGCCCTTCACGGCCTTCGCCCCGGTATCGTCGAGACTCTTGACGCGCCCGCCGAAGACCGGCGATTGCGCAAGCGTCGCAATCTTCACGCCGGCCGGCCGGGCATCGATGCCGTAGACTGCCGTACCATTGATCTTGCCCGATACGTCGAGCCGCTTCGCCGGCGTGCCGATCAGCTTGAAATCGGCCTGCGATTTAAGCGTAACGTTCGACGGTATCGGTAGCGTGGCAGCGTCCGCTGCGACCTCGCCATAGGTCAGGCGGCGCCCGGTCGGGACGTGGGTCACCGCGCCATCCTGCGCTTGGCAGGAACTTGCGTCGACGCCCCAACGGTTGGCTGCTGCCGCGACCAGCATGATTCTCGCGGCGGCGCCCGCCTCGCGCATCGGCTTCCACGCACCACGCATCGCGTTCGAATTGCCGGTAGCCTGCACGCCGAGCAGCGGGTTGGCGTAGAGCGTTTCATTGGGCGGAGCATGTTCCAGACGAACCTGCTTCAGGTTCACTTCGAGTTCTTCAGCGATCAGCATCGGAATCGAGGTGTAGGTGCCCTGCCCCATCTCGACATAGGGCATGGTCAGGACGACTTGGCCGTCATTGCCGATGCGGACGTAGGCGTTGGGCGCAAAGCCGTCGGCCATAGCGGCGTCGGCTCGGCCGAACGGCAGGCTGAGGCTCAGCATGAGGCCGCCGCCGAGGGCGCCACCGGAGGCCAGGAAGCTGCGGCGGGACAGGCTGGTGTTGTCACTGCGTGACGCGATCCCATCGAAAATCATGGTTGCCCTCCTTACTTGTTCGCCTGCGCGGCGAGTTTGATAGCCTCGCGGATGCGCACATAGGTTCCACAGCGGCAGATGTTGCCGCTCATGGCCTCGTCGATGTCGGCATCGGTCGGTTGCGGCTTACTGGCCAGCAACGCGGACGCCGACATGATCTGTCCGGATTGACAGTAGCCGCACTGGACCACCTCGTGGTCGAGCCACGCCTTCTGGATCTGCGCGCCGGCCGGCGTCGCGCCAACCGCCTCGATGGTGGTGATCTTTGCTTTTTCGATGCTGTCGATGGTGGTGATGCAGGACCGCGTGGCCACACCATTGATATGCACAGTGCAGGCGCCGCACAGCGCCATGCCGCAGCCAAATTTCGTTCCGGTCATGCCGAGTACGTCACGGAGCACCCACAGTAGCGGGGCGTCACCGTCGACATCGACGTTCTGTGCCTGTCCGTTGACGTTGATGGTAAAGGCCATATGCGCTCTCCTTCTGCTAGATGTGATAGCGTGGATACGCCTCGCGGGCGTCCGCGCCCTCCTTCAAACTGTTCGCGAGTCAATGGGCGGCCAGCCAGATTCCGCTGCCGTCAGCCGACCACCGAGAGGAATCTTCCGCCCGGGAAGGGGCCTGTCGGAACTGGCCGAGTTCGTTCGTCTTGAATCCAGGCCTGCCCCAAAGTAGTTCTGCGTATCATGGCCCCGCGCGCCAATTGGAAAGGCTTCCTGCGTCTGTCCATTACGATGGGCTTCCTGCCCTCCGGATCGAGTTGTTAAGGATAGGTCAAGCATTCATTTCGTCGTGGCCATTTTGCATCGGCCGTCTCGGATTACCGCCAACCAACGGATCATCCATTGCACTTCAAGCATTCATGTCGTCATTCCGGCGAGATTCATCAGCATCCGGACTCCGGCAGCGACGATCGCCAACGCGGTAACGCTGGCCATCCAGATCAGGACCAGCCAGCCGATGCGGCGTGCCCAGAGCCGATGGAAAGGAGAAGACCTCATCAGTGGTAACCTTCCCCGGCTCTCACCTTGCCCCTGAACACGTAGTAGGACCACGCGGTATAGGCGAGGATGAACGGGATGATGAACAATGCTCCTACAAGCGTGAAACCCATGCTCTGCGGCGGTGCCGCCGCGTCCCAGATAGAAACGGACGGCGGAATGATGTTGGGCCAGAGGCTGATGGCGAGGCCGGTATAGCCAAGGAATAGCAATAGCAGAGCGAGCACGAAGGGCGCGGCGTGGCTATCGCCGCCAAGTGTCTTCAAGAGCGCCCACGTGGCAAGCAGCACAAGCACTGGCACCGGCGCGAAGAAGAGGAGGTTGGGCAGCGAGAACCAGCGGCCCGCCACCTCGGCGTGCGCATAGGGTGTCCAAACGCTGACGATCGCGATTGCCACCAGCAATGCGATCGTGATTGGCTGGCCGAGCTTCCGCATCCGCTGCTGGAGTGCCCCTTCCGTCTTCATAACCAGCCAGGTCGTCCCCAGTAGGGCATAGGCGACCAGGAGACCGACGCCGGCGAACAGGCTAAAGGGCGTAAGCCAATCGAACAGCCCGCCCGCGTAGGCGCGTTCCCGGACCTCGAAGCCGTTGATGAAAGCGCCGAGCGCTACACCTTGCGAGACGGTCGCAATGTAGGAGCCCCAGGCGAAGGCCTTGTCCCAGAAGGGCCTATGCGCCTCGTCTGCCTTGAAACGAAACTCGAAGGCGACGCCGCGCCAGATGAGGCCGGCCAGCATTAAGATGAGTGGCAGATAGAGCGCGCTCAGGATGACCGAGTAGGCCAGCGGAAAGACCGCAAGCAGCGCGGCGCCTCCAAACGCCAACCACGTTTCGTTGCCGTCCCAAACGGGAGCCACGGTGTTCACCATCGTGTCTCGGTGCTCGCGCGTGCTCACGAAGGGAAAGAGGATGCCGATTCCGAGGTCGAAGCCATCCATGATGACATACATCATCAGGCCGAAACCAATGATGATGGCCCAGAGGAGAGGAAGGTCGATACCCATGGTCCAGCCTCCTAACCGATTGCCGGATTGACGTCGTCGGGTGCTGCGGAGAGCGGCCGCGCCGGACGCAGCGCCTGGCCGCGATTGCGCGCGCTCTCTTCCTTATCGTCCGTGCGTGGTCCCTTGGCGACGAGCTTCAGCATGTAGCGGATGCCAGTGCCGAACACGGCGCAATACATGACGATGAACAGGATCAACGTGCTCGACAGAGCGAGTGCCGAATGGTTCGAGACCGCGTGCTCGGTACGCATCACGCCATACACGACCCAAGGCTGGCGGCCGATCTCGGTGGTGAACCAGCCGGCGAGAATGGCGATCAGCCCGCTCGGCCCCATCAGCGTCGCAAAGCGCAGGAAGGCGCGCGAGTCGTAGAGGAGCCCGCGCCAGCGGAGCCATGCCCCCCAAAGGCCGAGCGCAAACATCAGAAAGCCAAGTCCGACCATAATCCGGAAGGACCAGAATACGATCGTTGAGTTCGGCCGATCTTGGGGCGCAAATTCGCTGAGCCCGGGAAACTGGCCGTCTGGGCGGTGGGTGAGGATTAGGCTGCCGAGGTGCGGGATCTCGATGGCATAGCGTGTGGTCTCTGCGGCCATATCGGGCCAGCCGAACAGAATCAGCGGGATACCTTGCCCGGGCTCGTTGGACCAGTGACCCTCTACCGCGGCGATCTTCGCGGGCTGATGTTCGAGCGTGTTGAGGCCGTGCGCATCGCCGACGGCGATCTGGGTTGGCGCGACCACCAGCACCATCCACATGGCCATCGAGAGCATAGTGCGCGCGGCGGGTGTTGCGGGCCCACGTAGGAGATGATACGCGCCGGAAGCGCCGACGAACAGGGCCGTCGCCAGATAGGCCGCGATGGTCATATGCGCGAGGCGGTAGGGAAACGAGGGGTTGAATATCACCCTCAGCCAATCGACCGGGACGACACGGCCGTCGATGATCTCGAACCCTTGCGGCGTTTGCATCCAACTATTTGAGGCAAGGATCCAGGTCGCCGAGATGAGGGTGCCGATCGCCACCATCACGGTCGCAAAGAAATGCAAGCCGGGTCCAACCTTGTTCCAGCCGAATAGCATGACGCCGAGAAAGCCGGCCTCGAGGAAGAAGGCGGTCAACACCTCATAGGCGAGCAGTGGCCCCGTGATGCTTCCGGCGAAAGCGGAAAAATAGCTCCAGTTGGTGCCGAACTGGTAGGCCATGACGAGGCCAGAGACGACGCCCATCGCGAAGTTGACGGCAAAGATCTTGGACCAGAAATGGTAGAGCTCGCGATAAACCACCTCTTTTTTCCAAAGCCACAGGCCTTCGAGCACCGCGAGATAACTGGCGAGCCCGATCGTGATCGCCGGAAAGATAATGTGAAACGAAATGGTGAATCCGAACTGGATACGGGCGAGCTCGAGCGCCGTTAATCCGAACATAGCGCGTCCTCATCCGGCTCCGTCATGGCATTCAGCTCCTGGACGCCCAACAAGGGCGGTTGTCCCTTGAACGCGACTGTAGGCTTCGGTCGCGTGTCGATAGAAAGCCTGAATAAGTCGGGGCGGCAACATCCAAATCGAACTTGCCGCGGGCGACTCCGAAACCTCGTCGAACTGAAGCTCTCCATGTGGGAGTACCCGACCGCCGCTTCGGTTATTGTCCGGTGGTCCAGCGCGACTTCAGCATCAGATTGCTGAAGTCCCTCCGACGGAAACCAGGGTCCTTGTAGGCCATTACATCGGCCAAACCGGTGCCTTGGGTGGTCTCAGGACGGTGCTTGAGGCTGTCGTAAAGGGTCTGCAGGAAGCCTTCTGCGAATTCTGGCGGACGTGGATAGGCCGCCTCGACAGCCCTCCGCTGCTCCGCAGTGAAGTCGTCAAAGCCGGCGCCGACAAGGTCCATGTTGGCTGCGTCGGCTAGCAGTGCTGCGGTCGGCTCCATGTGCGGTGAAATTCCATTCGTAGTGTGCAGGGCGATCGCAAGCCAGACCCTCTGGCCATCAGCTTCTCGCCAATTTGCTCTCGGGAACTCTTATCCACGAAATCTCATCGACGGCGTTCGGAACCGCTTGAGCGACGTTAGGCGTGACCGTTTCGGCGTGACCGTTTGGTGCCAAGGAGGATCCGGCGGCCACCAATGTGAGGGCGGCCCAGGCGAGAGTGGTACGAACATTCATGACGTTCTCCTTCTGTAGCCGGAGATGGCGCGTATTGGGCCATAACGTGCTTTTGCCCTAGCATCAGCCATTGAAGTTTACCTGTTCGAGTCGAAAAGACGCGCCTCAGATCGCAAACAACACGCCCTCTTGCCCTTATTCCGTAATCTTCACGAATCCTTGCTGAACGAGCTGCGTCGTCCTCGCCATGGCATCCGTGTTGACTTTGATGCCGGGGAGCAGATCGGCATTGCCCCAGCTGTGAGCCTTCGCGGTCGCTCCGCACAGCTCGATACGCACACTGCGCCTCATCAGGTCTGCCACAAGCTCCTTGTAGGGATTGCCAGTCGCAATGTTTCGATCGGCGTTGTAGGCGATATCGTGCAGCGTGACGTGGCCCGCATTCGTGTGAAAGACGGCGATAACCTCCGATTTGGCGTTCGAGTCGGCGATGTCGTTGGTGATGAGCTGTAGGTGGAAAAGGGAAGCTGGCAGATCTCCTTCGAACGTTAGCGCGCCGATGCTGTACACTGTCTTCACGTCCTTGAGCGTCACCGCAATATCGATGTGAAGCGGCTTCTCGGAGGCAGACATATCAGTGCTCCTTTCACTGGAAGAACGGGTGATTGCCATGATCCGAGAGGACGTCAGACGCCCTCGTAAACCAGTCGGGTGAAGAACGCCGGCGTGATGAGGAATTGGCCCCACTTTGCGTCGAAGGCCGCGGTCGGCTTGGCGGCAATCGTGTCATCGAGCGAGCGGCCCTGCTGCTTGAGCTTGCCGATATTGTCTCGGATTGCGACAAGCATGTCGCGATAGGCCGAAAGTTCAGCCTTGTTGCTGACCGGGTTGCCGTGCCCCGGGATGACAATCGTATTGTCGGTTACGGCAACAACATTCGCCTCGGCCGCCTTGATCATCCCGTCGATGTTTCCGCCGGTTGAATAGTCGATGAAGGGATAGATGCCGTTCCAGTAGGTGTCGCCGCAATGAAAAATGTCCGCTTCGGGGATCGTCACCGATAAGTCGCTATCGGTGTGCGCGGGACCGTAATATTTGAGGAGAAGCGTGGACCGGTTGAGCTTCAGGACTTTCTCAGACGAGAATATCTCGGTCGGAACGGCCGATAGCGGAGGAGACGGGAAGTTGAAATCCCAGTCCTCAACTCTCTGGGCGACCAGCAGATGCTTGTGGGTGTTCTCATGGGCGATGATGGCTGCCCCTTCCGCATTCAGCCATTGATTGCCGTCCGTGTGATCGAAGTGCCAGTGCGTGTTGATGAGGTGCGAAACCGGATCGCGGCTCAACCCATTCGCAGCCTCTAGGATGCGCGGACGGGATGCAGTGATGCCGGCATCAATGAACACCTTGCCGTCGGCGCCTGTCATGACAGCGATATTGCCGCCAGACCCCTCGAGGATGCTGACAACATTGTCGCGCAGCTTATGGACTTTGATGGCCGCTTTGGCGGCGTCGTCACGGATGAGGTCCACGATATTGCGCGCTTCTGCGAAAGCCTGTCGCGGCGAGAGCCAGCCGCCGGTTGCCGCTACTGTGGTCGCCGCCATGCAGCACAGGCAGAACCCGCGTCGCGACATGATATGCTGGTTGAGGGTCGCCATGGGCTCTCCTATATGTCCGCAAAGGTCCGGGCGCCACGCGTGCTGTTTGCCGTGGCCTGCTGTCGGTCGCGGCCGACGGCTCGCGATCCGCTAACCCTTAATGAATGCCAAGAGGTCCGCGTTGATGGTCTCGGCCTCTGTCGTCGGCATGCCATGCGGAAATCCCTTGTAGGTCCTTAGCGTACCGTTTGTCAGAAGCTTTGCGGACAGCGGCGCGGAATCAGCATACGGCACGATCTGGTCGTCGTCGCCGTGCATCACCAGCACCGGCACACTGATCTTCTTCAGGTCCTCAGTGAAATCGGTTTGCGAGAACGCGACGATGCCGTCGTAATGCGCTTTTGCTCCACCCATCATACCCTGACGCCACCAGTTCAGGATCACGGGCTGGGACGGCTTCCTGTCGGGCCGATTGAAGCCGTAGAAGGGCCCCGAAGCGATGTCGAAGTAGAACTGCGACCGGTTGGCAGCCAATTGTCGCTGCAAATCGTCGAACACAGCCTTCGGCAGCCCAGCCTGATTGCTCGGCGTCTGTACCATCAAGGGCGGCACGGCGGAAAGGATCGCGGCCTTGGCCACGCGGCTTTCGCCATGCCGAGCGATGTAGTGCACGACCTCGCCGCCGCCGGTGGAATGTCCGACATGGACAGCGTTCTTCAGATCGAGTTGCTCGGTGACCGCCGCGAGATCGTCGGCATAATGATCCATGTCGTGTCCGGACCCACCCTGGCTCGAGCGCCCATGGCCGCGGCGGTCATGGGCGATGACGCGAAAGCCGCGGTTGAGCAAGAACAGCATCTGTGTGTCCCAGTCGTCGGCCGACAATGGCCAACCATGGCTGAAGACGATGGGCTGCCCCGAACCCCAGTCTTTGTAGAATATCTCTGTACCGTCTTTGGTGGTGATCGTGGGCATCGCGAACCTCCTGCGTCGCAGAACTACGTGGACCGAGCCAAGAACAGAACTAAGGGCTCGGCAGGTGCTTCGTTGCACTGTAATGTTCGCGCAAAGCTCAAGCAGTTGCTAGTTAGCTGTTGTTAGAGATCGTTAGAGAGCGGCGGCCCTTCGATAGGACAGTACGATTTCTCTAATTCTAACTTCTTACAGAGCTTCTCGATAAACTTCCCTAGGGCGTTCGCTCCACTCCTCGATGATCCGGCGAGCTTCCACCGCAGGCCATTCGTCGGGGCAGTTTCCGTTCCCCGCGTAAGCTGTCGGGCTCAATGCCTCGGGGCGCGATACTGCTTCGGCCGCGCGGTCAGCGTGACAAGGCACTTTCGGTCTTGGTCATTTACTGCTCTCTCTGCCGCGTTCATGGCGACCGCGCATCATTGGATCGACACGGTCTCGTTGCCGTTTGTTAAAAGGGCGCTCGACGTGATGTTCGAGGATAAAATTGCGTGTGGCCTCGATGATCTCAGCCGGCATCGACACCGTCTCGACCAGATTATTGCCAGCGTCAGTGAGGGCCTCGCCCTCTGAAGGATCGGCTGTTACCGTCAAAATATCGAACGCCGGAGCCGCAGGTTCGGCCGCGACCGGCCGCAAGACGACCCACAACATCGGTGACTCCGAAGCAAGATTCTGAAGATAGTTCTCCGTTTCGGTTCGGTGCAATTCGATCGCGGCCTCGCCCGCATAGAATTGGGTCGTTTCACCTTTCTCATCGATCCGCGTCCAAGGCGCGGCCGACGGCTTTCCAACAAGCACGGAAACTGGCCGCCATAGGAAATCAAGCCACGGGCTCTTTGCCCTACGGCGCTCAATCACCACACCAACAACAATTCGTACGCTGACTGTCGAACCCACACGCCATCTCCGATGCGTTGAAGTGCTCCTGAACTTGCCGTCTCCCTGAAGCGACTGCGTTCACGCTCCCGTCGCTTTGGCCATGCCGGACGCAGCGGACCGCCGATGTGTCGTAAGTATGCTCATTCCGCCGGAGTTGCTGATGTTTGCCCGGATTGATCGGCGTGACGCCTCTTGGCCAACTCATCCTTAAGCCAGAGATCGTGATGTTCCTCCGCCCAGTTAAGATCGACCTCGCCCGTCCCCATGGCTTCGAATGCACCCTCCGTTCCAAGCGTGCCGATGTAGATGTGCGCAATGATCACCGCGACGAAGAGGACCGCGATCACGCTGTGGACAATCAGGGCGAGTTGCATCCCCGCGATGTTCGTCACATAAAATGGAAACAGGAGGAGAGCGCCTGAAACAGTAACCGCCGCTCCAGCGCCGAGGGCGGTCCAGAACACCAACTTCTCGCCCGCGTTGAAGCGGCCCGCCGGCGCGTGTTTCGATTTGATAAAGCCGCCACCCTGCCGGACCCAGTCGACATCGACTTTCCGGGGAATGTTGTCCTTGATCCATAGCGCGACGATCAGGACGAGGCCGATCACGAACGATGCGCTGACGTAGTTGTGGATGTATTTAGCGATTTGCGACACGCTGCTGAACGCTTCAGGTCCGATCACCGGCAGAAGAGTGATGCGTCCGAACGTGATGTTCAGCCCGGTTAGGGCGAGCATGACGAAGGATACCGCTGTCAGCCAATGCGCAAAGCGTTCGAAAGAATTGAAGCGCAAAATCTTCTGCCCAGAACGTCCGGCGGAGATCCGTAGCCGCCCCATGACGAAGTGGAAGGCTGCGATCACCGCGATCATGCCGAGAATTGAGATGGCGCCGATCCAGCGCAGCGTGACTTGATGGAAATAGTCCCATGCCCTGCCGGCCGGCTGAATGAGTACGCGCGCGCGCTCGATCGGCTGGTCGATGTCGCCCTCGATGCGTGGTGATTGCTGAAGCAACTGCTGCTCAGTCATCGTGCTCGCAGTTGGATTGGGTGCGCCGTCCGGGCCAAGTTTCTGCGCGATCGCGGGATTTTGTGCGATCATCATCAGGATCGCAAACGCAATCAGGATGAAGGAACGAAAGCGAGAAGGAGTTATCATGCTCATGCTCCCGCAGTTCGCCGGTGCCCGTAGCGCCCTTGAGGTGCCTCAGACATCAACGCCCTCGTGGTAGGCTGTCTTCCAGCCCCATGCGCCCGAGCCATAGCCACGCTTCATCACGCGCTCCTTGTAGATCTCGGCGATGATCGCGCCGTCGCCTGCAAGCAGCGATTTGGTCGAGCACATTTCGGCACAGAGCGGCAGCTTGCCTTCGGCAAGACGATTAGAACCGTATTTCGCATACTCGGCTGGCGTGTTGTCGGCTTCCGGTCCGCCTGCGCAGTAGGTGCATTTGTCCATCTTGCCGCGGGAGCCGAAGTTTCCAACCTTTGGATACTGCGGTGCGCCGAACGGGCACGCGTAGAAGCAATATCCGCAACCGATGCAGAGGTCCTTCGAGTGAAGAACGATGCCGTCTGCCGTAGTGTAGAAACACGACACCGGGCAAACTGCCGCACAGGGTGCATCCGTGCAGTGCATGCAGGCCATTGACACGGAGCGCTCGCCGGGCTTGCCGTCGTTAATGGTGACGACACGGCGGCGATTGATGCCCCACGGCACCTCGTGTTCGTTCTTGCAGGCTGTCACGCACGCATTGCACTCGATACAACGGTCGGCATCACAAAGAAATTTGACGCGAGGCATCGCTATCGTCCTCTCATGCCGCTTTAATCTGACAGAGCGTGGCCTTGGGTTCCTGCATGCCCGTCGCGGGGTCATAGCCATAGGTCGTAAGCGTGTTAACGCTTTCGCCGAGCACGATGGGATCGTTTCCCTTGGGGTACTTGCTGCGCAGATCAGTGCCTTCGTACCAGCCGGCAAAGTGGTAGGGCATCCACGCGACGCCTTTTCCGACACGTTCGGTCACCACTGCCTTCACCCGCGTTTTGGAATTGCTTTCAGCGCCCGTGACCCAAACCCATCCACCATCCTTGATGCCGCGCTCAGATGCGTCCGCCGGATTGATCTCGACGTACATGTCCTGCTTCAATTCGGCGAGCCACCTGTTGGAGCGCGTTTCTTCGCCACCGCCTTCGTATTCGACAAGCCGGCCGGAACTCAGGATGAGCGGAAACTGCTTGATGATTCCTCTGTCAACAGCGGACTTCTGAACGGAAAAGCCGATGTTCGGAACGCGGAATTGCTGCGCGTCCGGACGTGTCGGATACTTGCCGAACAGATCCGGCCGTGACGTGAAAATGACTTCGCGGTGTACCGGGATTGGATCCGGCAAATTCCAGGCGTTCATACGCGCCTTGCCGTTGCCGCAAGGGTTGCAGCCATGCTCAATTGCCACACGCTGGATGCCGCCGGAAAGGTCGTTCGACCAGGCCACGACATCGGGATTGGCTGCGTTTACTCGCTGGATCATTTCCATTTCCGCGGGGGTGAGGTCTTTGTCCCAGCCAAGCTTCTTGAGGACACCAAGAGTGAACTCAGGATATCCATCCTTGATTTCCGAGCCGACCGAGTAGGAGCCCTCGGAGAGCAAATTCTCATGCTCCTCCTTTTCCACCTCTTGCCCGTTTTCCATCACCTTGCGCTTGACCACGCGCTCAATGCCGAAACGTGCGCGGAACGTACCGCCACCGTCCTTTACGCTTAAACTGGTGTTGTAAAGTATCGCACTGCCGGGATGCCTGAACTCAGGCGTCCCCCAGCATGGCCAAGGTAACCCGTAATAGTCTCCACCAACTTCTGGATCGTCCTTCGGCGCCCGCAGGGTCACCAGATCGAATTTCGCCTGGTTCTTCATGTGGGCTTTCAGTCGCTCGGGCGACTGTCCGCAATATCCGGTCGACCAGCCGCCGCGATTGATCTCGCGCAGAATGTCTTCGGCAGATACGGCACCGTTCTCCACCTTGATGTTCTTGAACATGCGATCAGCGAAACCACACTTCTTCGCGAGCATGTACATCACGTCGTAGTCATTCTTCGATTCGAAGACTGGCGGTACGATTTGCTCGCCCCACTGGAGGGAGCGATTGGACGCTGTACGCGAGCCGTCCATCTCGAAGCTTGTGCAGGCTGGCAGCAAATATGTTCCGTTCTTCCGCTCCGAGAGCACCGACCAAGCCGTTGGATATGGATCGCAGACGACCAGAAGATCGAGCTTCTCCATTCCGCGCGTTGCTTCCGGCATTCTGGTGATCGTGTTGACGCCGTGTCCCATCACGAACATCGCGCGCAACGTGTCCGGCTGGCTGACCTGATCCTTCGGCAGCAGCGTGGCATCGAACCAGCGCGTGCTTGGAATTCCAGGAGTTTCCATCAGCGTTTTGTTCGCGAAGCGGGCGCGCATCCAGTCGATGTCGACCTCCCATACGCGGCACCAATGCTGCCACGCCTCTTCCGAAAGACCGTAGTAAAGAGGAAGCGTCGTCACATCGAGGCCGAGATCGGTAGCACCCTGCACATTGGTATGACCGCGGAAAATGTTGGCGCCTCCACCGGCATAGCCGACGTTGCCGGTAGCGAGCAGTAGGATGCAACTTGCCCGCACGTTCGCCGTTCCAGTGGCGAATTGTGTCTGGCCCATCGCCCAGATGAGTGTCGCGGGCTTCTCGTTCGCGAAGGTCTCGGCGATGTGCTTGACTTGGGCTTCTGGTAAACCGGTGACGCGTTCAACTTCGTCAGGAGTCCATTTCGCGACTTCCTTGCGGATATCCTCGATGCCGTAAACGCGCTGATGGATGAATGCCTTATCCTCCCAGCCATTCTCGAAAATGTGCCAGAGCATTCCATAGATGGTTGCGATGTGGACTCCGGGTCGTACGCGGACATATTCAGTCGCGTGCGCCGCGGTTCGCGTCATCCGTGGATCGACGACGATGACATTTGCGCGGTTTAGCTCCTTGCCTTCAAGAATATGCTGCAGCGAAACCGGATGCGCCTCGGCTGGATTGCCGCCCATGAACAGGATGGTCTTGGAGTTGCGGATGTCGTTGTAGCTGTTGGTCATCGCACCATAGCCCCAGGTATTTGCGACCCCGGTGACGGTGGTGGAGTGACAGATGCGCGCCTGATGATCGGAATTGTTCGTTCCCCAGAAGGCCGCGAGTTTGCGATTAAGGTAGGCCGCTTCGTTCGTGAACTTGGCCGAGCCGAGCCAGTAGACCGAATCCGGACCAGCCTTCTGGCGGATCTCCAAAAGCTTGTCGCCGATCTCTTCGATAGCCTGATCCCAGGAGAGCCGTCGCCATTGGCCGTCGACGAGCTTTTGCGGGTAACGCAAGCGGCGGTCGCTCAACACGTCGTCTCGCACCGCTGCCCCTTTGCAGCAATGTGAGCCGCGATTGATCGGGCTGTCATAGTCCGGCTCCTGGCCGATCCACACGCCATTCGCGACCTTGGCGATCACCGAACAGCCGACCGAACAATGCGTGCAAACATTCTTCCGGGTTGTGACTTCCGCCCCCGGAGGCGGCGGCGGGCCTGCCTCAGCCTGACGAAGGCTGCCCAGCGGCAGATCGCCAATCGCGGCTAAACTGCCCGCGACGAGGCCTGAGCGGCGCAGGAATGAACGACGATCAAGTCCCTTCTCGGACGACGGCTTTGCCAGCCCGAAAGCAATTCTCCCTTGGTGCGGCTGACGGTCTGATCTTTTTATCAGCACGGGCGCCTCCCTCAACGCTTAGGGTAGCGGTTCACCCGATAGAAATTCTGAACCTCCACCGAATCTGCCTGAAATCGCGCCTTGTGTTTCTCGGCGTCGGCTTCCGTGTCGGCGACGGCGGTGTCGACTTCCAAAGCACTTGCTGCAGCTGTCGAGACGCAGCCCATCATTCCGGTGCGCAGCAGCTGCCGCCGTCCAATTGCCCCTTTTGTGTCGTTCGCTCATCGAAACTCTCCTTCGTCAGCGGACGCGATGGTCAACGCGACTCGATCGGAGGTTGCGGCTAAGATGGGCACATGCTTTTGTTGGTGTGCGGATCGCCAGTAGAACATCGACGCTCGAGGAAACCTCCTCATTTAAAATCAAAGTTGCTTTTTGGGGCGAATTAAGGGCGCTCTTCCGTATTGTTCAGCTGGGTGTCCAAAAGATTTGAGCGCCTCTAGACCCTGCGCTGGAGTCCGTCCGAAGAGGGCATGGAAAGCGCAACGAGAAGAAGAAAAATCTCGATATGACCTTTGTCTCAGTGGCTCTCGACATGAGCGGAGTATTTCTGATGTAAGTCACATCAGAGATACTTAGGTTTTGGGTGTGCGCGGATTGCTGATCTGAGCGCAGCTGCCATGTTTAGTCGCGACGACGAATGGGATGGCCCACGATACACGAAGGCCCTCACAGTTTACCCGGCAGAGGACTGGAGCACGCTCGTGATTTACAAACGGTAACAATGACCTGTTGTCCATTGGGTGCGGAATGTAAACCCGTTCAAGTGACAGCTTTCGAACTGATGATACGAAAGCTCGCACAAAGCCAACAAGCTTGGGGGGCCCCCTAGCGGCTTTGGCTGTATACCGCCATTGCATTTTCAATCCGTCATGTCCGCTGTCGTAAAAAATCGACTTTCCTCAGTTTGGCTGGCACGGCTTCGGGTTTCCATCGTAGGTCATGATGGAAGATGGTCGGTCCCAAGCATCAAGTTCAGGCCATGGGCTTTCGCAGCGCCGACCTGCAAACGGCATTGATAGTTCCTCATTCGATCCGCCGCACGCTTCGATGCCGCACGTATGATGCTGGAAAAAGGGATCGGCGGCTGAAGCCCGCAGCTTTCGATCGCGCCTTCGGATCGGAGCACCCCCTTGGCGTTACCCTTGTCCAACATCGCGGGCAGCTTCGGCAGGGTGGAATCGGAATAGATCGAGAATCATCTGACGACGCTTCTACTGCCGTGAAGGCTCCGACGGTCCTTGTCAAGAAATGACGTACGGCTGTCCTGATCCGCAGGATCGGGTTCGTTGTCCGGGGCACGACTCGTTGCGATATACGGATAAGCGAGGCCTCGCCCTCGGATCGGCCGGCGGAAGGCAACTGGATTCGTCGGCACAACCCGACGAACGGTCGACGGCAAACTGAGCGCAAGGAGGATGTGATGACCCAGGCAAACGAAGAGCGAACTCAATCAACAATGATGGCGTGGCGCGTGCACGAGTTTGGGTCACCGGAGACCATGAAGTTCGAGCGCGTGCCACGACCCGAGCCAGGTCCTGGCGAGGTCCTGGTCAAAGTTGCGGCCGCTGGAGTTGGCCCATGGGATGGTTGGATCAGGGCTGGCAAGAGCGCTTTGCCGCAACCGCTCCCCCTCACTCTGGGCTCGGATCTTTCCGGTGAAATCGTCGCGACGGGGGTCGGGGTTTCCGAACTGCGTGTGGGAGATCAAGTTTATGGTGTTACGAATCCGCAGTTTGTCGGGGCCTATGCTGAATACGCTGTGGCGTCCGCTGGGATGGTTTCGAACAAGCCAACCTCGCTAACCCACGTTGAAGCGGCCTCCGTTCCTGTCGTTGCCGTCACCGCATGGCAGGCATTGTTTGATCACGCCCAACTGAAAGCAGGTCTAACGGTGGTCATTCAGGGAGCGGCCGGTAGCGTGGGTTCCTATGCGGTTCAACTGGCTCGTCAGGCGGGTGTGCAAACCATCGCAACCGTATCGACGGACGATATTTCCGCTGTGCGCGACCTCGGCGCGAACACCGTGATTGATTACCGAACGCAGCGCTTTGAGAAAGAAGTACGGGACGCGGACGCTGTTATTGATCTGGTCGGCGGCGAAACTCAAGAACGCTCATTCCAGGTCCTTCGTCGCGGCGGTAAGCTGATCTCGGCAGTGTCCCGCCCGGATCAGGATCTTGCAAAGCGCTACGGTGTTGAAGCCGCCTTCTTTCTGGTCGACGTCACGAGCCAATATCTGACGAAGATCGCTCGCTTCATCGATGGTGGAAAATTGCGAACAAACCTGGGGGCAGTCTTACCCCTTGCGGATGCCCGCGAGGCTCATTTGATGCTGGAACGCGTGCGGCCTCAGCCGAAAGGAAAGATCGTGCTCGACGTCGGAGCGAGTTGATCAACATGATTTCGTAGTTGCGCTCGCGCGCAACGCGCAGCTAAGCCCCACAGTAATTCTTGGAAAGGACGCAACAATGACAACCCCAAATCTCTCCAATGCTCTCGTCATTCCAGATTCCTTGCTCGCGAAAGAGGCGACGGACATCCTGCGCGAACATTCCACCGATCTACTCTTCAATCACTCGATCCGCGTCTACCTGTTCGCGGCTGAGCAGGGGCGTCAGAGGAATCTGCGCTTCGACCGTGAGCTCCTTTATGTCGCCGCCGCATTTCACGATCTCGGCCTGATCAAGAAGTTCTCGAGCCCAGACGAGCGCTTCGAGGTCGATGGCGCAAATGCCGCACGGCAGTTTCTTAGCACCCATAACATCGCTGAAGATCAGGTGCAGACCGTCTGGGAAGCAATTGCGCTGCATACCACCCCCGGCATCCCGAAGCACATGGGGCCCGAAGTGGCGCTCCTCAACTCCGGTGTGCTTCTCGACGTCATCGGGGTGGGGTTCGATCAGTTCCCAGCGGAAGTCCGCGAGGAAATCGTTGCCAAGTACCCGCGCACAAATTTCAAAGAAGGCTTCATTCAGGAGTATTTCGCCGGATTTGCGCACAAGCCAGCGACCACGTATGGCACCGTCAACGCCGCAGTTTGCGAACGTTTCATCCCGGGGTTCAAGAGTCCCAACGCCTGCGACCTGATCGCTGCTTCGCCCTTCCCGGATTCCCAGCACAAGTCTCACCATCATAACTAGGACCTATCCTGTGCTCCAGGAGCTCAATCCCGATCGCGCGCAAGCTACCAGCGCCGACTCTCTGGCCTCTCTCATCTGGCTAACCCTCGGCGCTTTTGCCATCGGCACCGAGGGGTTCATGATCGCCGGGCTGCTCCCGGCCCTGGCGCGAGACCTGAATGTCAGACTGCCAGCTGCCGGTCATTTGGTCACCGCCTCCTCCCTCGCTTATGCCATCGGCGCGCCGGTCATGGCCGTGTTGACGGCCGGGCTGGAGCGGCGTCGGCTGCTGGTCGTCGCCATGGGCGGCTTCGCCCTGGGCAACCTGCTCGCCGCGCTGGCGCCAGGCTATGCCGGGCTGTTGGCCGCGCGGCTGCTGTTGGCCCTGTCCGCAGCAAGCTTCACGCCGGCGGCCAGCGGATATGCCGCCGCACTGGGCGGTCCGGAGCGGCGCGGCCGTGCCCTGTCCAAGATCACCATCGGGTTGACCCTGGCTATTATCGCCGGCGTGCCGCTGGGTGTACTGGTGGGGCAGGGCTTCGGCTGGCGCGCCACCTTTTTCGGTGTGGCAGGGCTGGCGGTATTCTCGCTGTTAGGGATTCTCATCCGGCTGCCAAGCCAACGGCCCGGCGTCACGGCCGGCCTGGGTGGGCGTCTGGCGCTGGCCAAGCGCCGCGATATCCTGGGCGTGCTGGTGACGAGCGTGCTGACCGTGGCCGGCACGTTTACGGTCTACACTTATCTCGGTGTGTTCATAGCCGGCGTCGGCGGCCTTGGCCCGCAAGCGCTGGCACCAGTGCTGCTGGGCTTTGGCCTGGCCAGTGCGATCGGCACCCAGCTCAGCGGCACCGCGGCGGACCGTTGGGGCGCGCGCAGTGTCGTGATCGTTGGTGGGGTGGTTGCCCTGCTGGCCTATCTTTCCTTCTCGCTCAGCGCGGCTCTCGAGCCGGCGCGGGCAATGCCCGTCCTGCTGCCGGCCATCCTGATTTGGGGGCTCGCCAGTTGGGGGCTCATAACGGCCCAGCAAGCGCGGCTGGTGGCGTTGGCCCCGGCACTGGCGCCGATCAGTCTCTCGATGAATTCCTCGGCGATCTACCGCGGCAGTGCGATGGGTGCGGCGGCGGGTGCTGTGGTCATTTCCAATGGCGCGATGGAGCGGCTCGGCTGGGTAGCTGCGGGATTCGCTCTGGCCGCTCTGTTATCGGTGCTGCTCAGTGGCAGCAGCACATCAGGCCGAAGGTGATGTGGCGGCGAAGGCTTCACATCGGAAGCGTCACCATCACCATCAGCTCGGCCCTGCATCCTTGTTTCAAGCAGTTGCGTGAGTTCGTTAGAAGAGGAGGTGCGATGATGTCGATCAGTGGATTTGCCTATCGGATTGGTGCTGTATCAAACCCTCAAGGTATGACGGCAAAAGCAGCGAGAAGAGCAATGCGAACGGCCGCCGTCCCGCTGATAGCAGCAGCGATCGCCCTGGGAGCTTCGCCGGCGATCGCGCAGGACCGGGAGCAGGTGAAAGTCGCCTTCGAGCACGCGCTGCCGAATGTCGAAGGAAAGAGGATGGTTGCTGTGACGGTGACTTATCCTCCCGGAGCCAAGTCGCTCGCTCATCACCACGCAGCGTCAGCATTTATCTACGCCTATGTGCTGTCCGGGACCATCCGTAGTCAAGTCGGCGACGAACCCGCGAAGATCTATCATGCAGGCGAAAGTTTTTACGAAATGCCCGGTTCACATCACAGGGTCAGTGAGAACGCGAGCGACAAGGAGTCCGCCAGCTTACTGGCGGTCTTCGTTGTCGATTCCAAGGACGAGTCCTTAACGACGCCGGACAAGGCGCTGGGATCACAATAATGGCGCGACAAATTCGCCTGTTGCTGTGACGATCTTTTTTGGACCTGCATGGGCCGCTTGGTTGGCCACTGGGAGAGCAAAATCGACCAATAGAAGTCCATAGCCCCTGGTTGATCCCGGATGCACGGATGTTCGATCTGTTGCCTCCCGGATCGCGCCAGGCCTTTTGCAGGGTCCGGACTACCTGCATAATAAGAAGGCTCCAGAGTGGAGAGGCAGTAGCAGGTGCCGGTACAAGCTGTCGCGATCGTCGTCTGTGAGGGGGTCCAGGCCCTGGACGTGGCGGGCCCGATGGATGTGTTCAGCGAGGCGAACACGTTTCTCGGCAGCGCGGATCGCTACGAAACCGTTTTGGTTGCTGCTCACCGCAATCCGCTGCGCGCGTCGAACGGCATACGCATGGTCGCCGACCTAACCTTCGATGAGGCGGCGGGCGGCTTCGACATTGTTCTGGTGGCCGGCACTCCGACGCCGCCGGAAGCGGAGCCCGAACCGTGCCTGCTTCAGTGGGTCAAGGAGCTGCCGTGGCGCTCGAGCCTTTATGGATCGATCTGTACAGGGGCTTTTGTGCTCGGCTATGCCGGACTCCTCGATGATCGGCGTGTAACAACCCATTGGCAGGATGCACAGGCGCTGGCGGCGAGGTTTCCGAGAGCAAAAGTCGAGCCGGACTTGATCTATGTCCGCGATGGACGGTTGATCACCGCGGCGGGTGTGACTGCCGGGATAGATTTGGGCTTGGCGCTCGTCGGACAGCGGCACGGCGCGGAAACGGCGCTCAAGGTCGCCAAGCGGCTGGTCGTGGTTGCTCAGCGCCAGGGCGGTCAGTCGCAGTTCAGTCCCTACCTCACAGCACCTGCCGATCCGGAAGCGCCGATCGCCCGCATTCAGGACCATGTCATGGCCAAGATCGCGGATCGTCACACGCTGGAGTCGCTTGCCGCTGTCGCCGGCATGAGCCCGCGGAATCTGGCCCGACACTTCGTGCAGGCGACCGGGATCACACCGCACGAGTTTATCGAGCGCGCCCGCGTTGATGCGGCGCGCATGATGCTGGAAGGAAGCGACCGACCGCTGAAGGCCGTCGCCTTCGATTGCGGCTTCGGGTCGGCGGACCGGATGAGGATCGTCTTCAGCGCCCGCCTTGGCGTCACCCCTCTCCAATACCGCAACAGCTTCCGGCGGGTAGAATCGGAATAGATCGCGAGCTATCCGACGATAAATCGCCATCTCCTGCTGCCACGACGGCTCCGACAGGCCCGTTGTCAGGAAACGACGTACGGCTGTCCTGTTCCGTAGCATCCTGATCGTTGTCCGGCACAGGCCTCTGTTGCCTAATACGACAAGCAACCAGCCCAACTTAGCCAACGGAGGAGATTGGTCCATGTCCGAGATCATCGCCGGCATCCGAGTGCCTGACAGCGCTATAGCGCGTGCAGCCACGCAACTCGTGCGCGATACCGAAGACGACCTGCTCTACAACCACAGTCGCCGCGTCTTCCTTTGGGGCGCGCTCACGGGCGAGCGCCGCGGGCTGAAATACGACCCGGAGCTGCTTTACCTCGGCGCGATGTTCCACGACATGGGTCTCACCGAGAAATATTCGAGCCCCGATCTCCGCTTCGAGGTCGACGGCGCCAATACCGCCCGCAACTTCATGAAAAGCTACGGCGTGCCCGAGCGTGAAATCGAGGACGTCTGGACCGCGATCGCGCTCCACACCACGCCTGGTATCCCCCAGCATATGCGACCAACAATCGCGCTGGTGACCGCCGGTGTGGAAATGGACGTGCTCGGCATCGCCTATCACGACTTCACGCATGAACAGCGCGACCATGTCTGCGTCCATCATCCGCGCGAGACGGATTTCAAGGAGAACATCATCGATCACTTCGCCAACGGCATCATCAAAAAGCCGCTGACGACGTTCGGGAATGTGAAGGCCGACGTCCTGGCGCTGAAAGATATGAACTATGTCCGTCAGAACTTCTGCTCTTTCACCCTCGGCTCAGCTTGGCCGCACTGAGCTTCGTAGCCATAGAAGGAAGCCGAGATGGGCATCAACCATGCGACGATATCCGGTCCTAAAGAAGCCGTGATCGACAGGCGTGAGGACTGTGCCCTTGCGCAGAGCCCGATCGATCAGATCTTGGCCGGCCGGTTTGCCTGCCGCGAATTCTGCAACGCGCCGGTCCGCGACCGACGATCGAGCAGATCCTCCGGGTCGCGCGGTTTGCGCCCAGCGGTGCGAACATCCAGCCCTGGCACGTCTACGTGCTGGCTGGCGCGGCCAAGACAGAGTCTCGACGGCGCTGCTGGATGCGCACCAAAACTCCCGCGACGAGCACATATCGGAATACAAATACTACGCCAGCGACTTACCCGATCCGTACCTCAAACGGCGACAAGAATTCGGACGACTGTTCTATGGTCCGCTCGGAATTGCTCAAATCGATCTCGAGGCGAGGAACAGACAAACCGCCAAGAACTACACATTCTTCGGCGCGCCGGTGGGATTGATCGTGACGATCGACCGTCGGCTGGAAGTCGGAAGCTGGCTCGACCTTGGAATGTTCGTGCAGAACGTGATGCTTGCGGCGGCAGCACGCGGGCTTCAGTCCTGTCCGCAGGAGACGTTCGCGAAATATCACCGAATTTTGCGCCGCCTGCTGTTAATCCCGGAGGAGCAGATGGTGGTGTGCGGCATCTCGATCGGGAAGGCCAACGTCGAGGGACAGGGAACATTGATGCCACGGGCGGATATTGATGAGTTCGCTACGTTTCAGGGATTCGAAGTGTAAGACTTAGTCGAAGAGGAGAGAACATCATGGGAAGCCGGGAAGAACTCATCCAGCGCAGCATTCCGTTTCTCCGGGAAGTCAAGGACATGACCCCCGGAGCCAAGATGGAGCGATGGCTTAACGAGACCTATGGCGAAAACAGCGCGCTCTACCAGGATCTCGCTCGCCTGATCAAGATCGGAGTAGAGGAGGGATGGGCGGCAAACCAGGAGGTGGACGGTCCGAACTACCGGCGCAGCCGCATCCTGGAGCCATCTCCCGAAACGTTCCAGTTCAGCATCACCGCTGTTTACATGAACAGTGCCAATCCGCGCCGCTTCAAGGACGAAGACGATCACGACGTGTTGCGCGGGCAGTATCACGGCCATCCCTATGGCGAACTCAACCTTGTGGTGCCCTTGAACAAGAGCGCGGAGCTGAAGGGATTGCAGGGCTGGCAGGGACCGGGCTGGACGGCGCCCGATCCGGGCAGCAGGCATTATCCCGAGGTGAGGGGCGGCGCGGTTATCGCACTGTTCTACCTGCCAGCCGGACGCATCTCGTATGATTTCAAGGCTCCGGCCTGAAACCAGCGCGGGCTTCGATTTCGAGGCGCAGCCGTCGAATGATCCGAAGCAGATCCGCGACCTGGCCGCCGTCACGCGGGATCGCCAACGGCGAAAACGTGCTGCTGCTCGGTCCGCCAGGCGTCCAGCCATCAGCGCGCGTCTAGGAGACGATGCGCGCTGAGGCCGAACCCGAGTGCGCTCCTAGGCTGCCTTGCGCACGTCTTTCTCTCCGATAAACGCAAGCAGGTCAGCATTGACCTGATCTTTAAGTGTAGCGGTAAGGCCGTGAGGCGCACCGGGATAGTAGATTTCTCTCGTCTTTGATCAGCTTGGCCGATTTTTTAGCAGAGTCCTTCACTGGCACGATCTGATCATCTTCACATGAGCGGCGGCACCGCAGCAATGAGAACAGCTTTTTTAACGCGGTCAGTCCCATACCGCCCGATGTAGCGCGCAACCTCGCCGCCGCCCGTCGAGTGACCGACGAGTGTAGCCTCACACAGATCGAGCGCTTCGATGACAGCAGCTAAATCGTCGGCGTAACCGTTCATGTCGTTGTGGGCAGAAGCCTGGCTCGAACGGCCGTGACCCCGTCTGTCGTGCGCGATACAGCGGTAGCCGTGCTGCACAAGGAACATCATTTGACCGTCCCAGGCATCGGAACTGAGTGGCCAACCGTGTGAGAATGTGATGACCGGGCCGGTGCCCCAGTCCTTGTAGTAGATTTGAGTGCCATCTTTGGTGGTGATCGTACTCATGACATGGGCTCCTTTCCTGCCTTTTAAATTCTGCAAGAATGGCTTCTATTCGCGCGGCTTTGGCCGGCGTCACCTTTCTCCATCGTTTGATGCTGCAAAGCTCTGCTCTCAGTGTCGCTAACTAGCTTGCTGCCGGTGTCCGTCGCCGGCATATCCAAACGCGATCGCTCGCGCTGTCATGGGACAGCACACATTACTCTTAGTCGAAACCGTGTCGCTCGGCGAAGTGGCTGCCTCGCCTGGGCCAACCCCAACTCTGCAATGACATTTTCAACGGAACATTAAACACACTTTCAGCGAGACATTCCATCAGCCATGTGAACGGCCCCATCACATTATGTTAATCCAGTTCGTCGCTCTGACGGCTGAAAACTTTCACAGCGTTCATGCGCGTGAATGCTCAGGAGCAGTGTCGCTCATTGACCGAACACGCGCTGCGCGGCTCATGCGATAATCACCCTCGAACTTTTCGGGCTCGAACCGCCCTGCCTTTTGGTTCACGATGTGCCTGGCGAGATCGAGCATGTCCTTCGTCACTTTGACGTCCTGGATCTCGTCGAAATATTCCTGCTCGCTGCGCACCTCATAGGGATAGCGCAGCAGCGTGCCGACGAGTCCTTTGTCCAGCGGCTCGAGCGCGATGATGTGCTCGCGGTTGGTCAGCACCACTCGGCCGATGGCGACCTCGTCCATTTCACGGATGGTCTCGCGGATCACCGCGAAGGCATCGTGGCCCACCTTTCCGTCCGGCCGCCGCACCGCCGGCCTATGCTGAGGCGGCGCTGCCAATGTGCGTGGCGGCAACTGATGATGAACTACGGAGAAGCGACCACCGGTTTGAGCACTGTCAATCTTCCATTGTGTGCCGAAGCGACCAGTGTGGAATTTCTCGCCGGACTCAAGGGTATCAATAGCGGCGCGAAAGAAAAAGTTGATGGCCCCGAGAACTTGCCGGGCTATCGCCCTCGCTGAATGGAGTGCCGGTGGTCACAGTACAACATCGGAGATGTTTCACGACCTTTGGATGAGGGAAAGGCAGCCTGCGGCACCCGATCACGCCACCTTGGAGAGCCAATATGAGTGGACAAGCGATCATCCGAAGGCCTGGTGAAGGCAAGTCTGTGAAGCTCGCCGGCCATCCCATGACATTTCTGGTTACCGCCAATGACACCCGGCATACCTCAATGTTCGAGTGGACGATTCCACCAGGCTTCTCCACCGGGCTGCATGTCCATCGGAACCAGGAGGAAACGTTCTATGTGCTGGAAGGGGAGTGCGACTGGCAAGTCGGCAGCGAACGCGTGCGCGCCACGCCCGGCACCTATCTTTTCCTGCCGCCGGGCGTGCCGCACAACATCGGTAACGCCTCCGACAGGATCGCACGCGTGCTCATGACAGTGTCCCCGCCCGGCCACGAGCGCTATTTCGAAGAGTTGGCCGAGACTGTAGCGCGTGGCGGCGCAGCCGATCCCGGAACAATTGCTGAGCTTCGCGCTCGCTATGACACGGATCAGCTGTCGGCACTCAGAAGCTAACGCCTCTTCCACGATGGGAATTAGGAGCACGTTTGGCCACGATCGCGGGGTCAGACGTCTCCTTTGGGTCCAAAAGCTGCCGTGGCGCACTATGCCGCGATTGGCCGCTAAGGGCCAGAGGACTAAACCGCTCGCGCGGTAGAGCGCCGCGGCTGGCGACACGGCGAAACAAGACACGGCGAAGCATGGGCGACAGCTCATCGTGACGAACGAGGCAATTGGCCCGTAGCTGGCGATGATCCGATGATCGAGGAGGTGCTGATCTGGAAGTTCGTGGCGGAGCACCAACCATTGCACAAGGGCCAACTCGAACATGGCATTCTCGACCGTGATTGTATGCCCGTCGCGCTAATTGCACCCAGTCCAGGAATCTCGAAGCAAGCAGAGTAACAAATGCGGCGATGCTCTTGACGAGCAACTCGAAACAGTCTCGGCTCAGATAGCTCCGGGGGCTTTCCAGATCGCTAGAGATCAGATTGCCTCATGGGATTCGAATTTCGATGACCTCGCGTTTAGATGTGGTATTTTTGCTACGGCCAAGCTCTTGAAAGTACAGGTGCCGCCAAGCATTAAATCCCCATAGGCGATCTTCCGGATCGTCTGAAGGTTGTTTGACGCGACTTAGCTCGATCACGCGGCATCGTCCTACGTCCCCCCAGCGCGGTTTCCTCCTTTGGAGGCTTTCGGACGCCGGCCCTCGGAGCCCGCGGCACCGTCAATCATTGGGCCGGCATCCGAAACCCTTCACATGAGCCGACCTATGCACCACCGCCAGTTGGGTGAACACGTCACCCTCGGAGGGCTCAGGGAATAAGCGCGGCTGGCAGTGGTCCTGTTGGCAGCGGTACAAACCGATTCTGCTGCCCCCGAGGCATCGCTAGGATCGCCAATGCAATTGCAAGGACCACCAACAGTTTGGCCATCAGTCAAATCCGCAGAAATCTTGTTCCTACATACGAGATCTTGGCTTTGCTCTCCTTCGGAAAGGTAATCGTCCAACAGCGACCAAAATCGACCGGCACAATCAATACATGCATGCTGAAGAAACCAGCACCGTAAACATGTCGACGTCGAACTCTTTCTCCAAGCTCAGTCCGAACCGCTCTAGCCATTTGGCCTGAGCCAGGTAGGCCGTCCTCTCTCGCGCCTGTAGACAATCCAATTTGAGATTTCCTAGATTCTGAAGATGATGGACCATTTCGTGTACCAGAACCGATTGGTCCGCCTGCAAAGTCCCATCCCAATCGTCAGGAAGCAGGATCGTTCTCGTATTGTTGTCGTAGAGTGCGACAACCTCGCGCCGAACTAGTTTTCCATCGTTTCCTATGAAACCTTGCGAAGAAGCAAGGTCCCTTACACGCAACCTCGCAAGCTCCATCCTCGACGCAAATTCAATGGCGGGACGTTCTTCGATGACAGGCAGGTCAAAATTTGATGAGAGCCAAGCCACAATGTCATCCAATAAGTCTTCCGTAGGTTGAGTTGCATCAGAATGCAACGAAACCGAACGCGAGCCGGTGGACGCGCTGCGCTCCAAAGCATATTCGCAATGGGCTCTAGAGGATGTCGCTAACGTGAGGGAGGCAATTGCCGCGACCAAAAGGAATCGTTTGAACATGACCCTCTCTTAGAGGCTGTTCGGAATAGAGACCCTCTTCAAAAAAACTCACACAAAAAGTCGCGCCGACGACTTTTCTCGACGCCAAACTCGATCGGGAACGAGCTGTCGATTACTTACTTCTCTTTGATAACGGTCGTGCTGCTGCTACTACCGACTGTCCCTTCCTCGCAGACTTTGGTCTGCTTGATGCGGTCTTCAGCTTCCACGCGGGTCTTGAAGGCCATCGGACCGATCTGTGTCACGACTTCCTTGTCCGCCGGGCGTGTGGTGGTAACCGTGCATTGGTGGCTCGGACCTTGTACGACGTAGTACTCATCAGCTAGTGCTGGGGCGGCGCATCCAATGATTATTACGCCAGCAAGCAGAAGTGGTGCTTTCATTGTCGCCTCTCTTTTCAAGTACTGCCGAACGAAGGATGAGCGCGATCAAGAGATGCCGCGTGCTACTGCGCACACACGACCGCTCATCCTTCTATCTTCTCGGCGGTTCTGTAACTCGTCGGAGACTTCAGAGTTCCCCGATTTCTAGTGCATGCAAGCTGCACCAAACCGGCTGAGAGGTTGGTTGCGATGTTCTGAG
>Ga0209389_1000234_pt1 | contig 36622 bp, 32 predicted proteins | sample CowpearedBW_FD_187526 | JGI IMG/M metagenome (GOLD analysis project Ga0209389, IMG submission 187526) | Root nodule microbial communities of legume samples collected from California, USA - Cow pea red BW (SPAdes) (version 2) | ecosystem: Host-associated > Plants > Roots > Nodule | place: USA... | reverse complement strand
GCGTAGTCGACGAACAGCTTGTCGCCGGCCGCGTGCGCCTGGCGCATCGTCACCGACAGGCGTCCCTCCCAGGCGCGGTAAAGCTCGCAGAAGCGCGAGTACCGGTATCCGCCGGGCTCGGCGCCGACGTATTCCTCCCACAGGATCGACAGCGTCACGTGCTTGCGCTTGAGCTCGCGGTGCACCGCCGCCCAGTCGGGCTCGGCGATGCGGCGATGACCCTGCCGGTTACCGTTGCCGGTCTTGGCGAACAGGCGGGCCTCCAGGGCCGCGTCCGTGAGTTCGTCGGGCAACGGCCAGCTCAGGCCTGCGGCCTCGAACCGCCGGATGGTCAGCCGCACTGTCGAGGGCGCCGCGCCCATCCGCCGCGCAATCTCGCGGCTCGGCAGCCCAGCCGCCTTCATCCTGATCACATCGCGCACACGGCGCATCGCAAGCCTCTCCGTTGGCATCCAGGGTCCCCCTTCGCAAAGCCGAAAGGTTGACCCTATGGGAGCCAGAAGAGGCCTCGTCACCCGGGCGACATCATCCCGGAACGGTGGGCGACATCATCTCGGAATGCGTGGGCGACTTCAAATCGGAAAGGTGGGCGAGATCATCTCGGAATGCTGGGCGACATCGAGCGGAATCCGCACGCTGCTGTTGCGAGCGGATCTGCGAAGCGCGGCTGAGCGGGAGGACGAAGGCGTTCTCGAGCACAGCTCGACCTTCGATCTTGCGGCCGATATCGCGGATGATCCGGCCCAGCCGGCTGCGCAGGATGCGCAACTGCCGCTGATGCCGCCTGAATTGCTTGGCATGGGCGTAGCGTCCCGCCATCATTGCCGCGGTCTTGGCGACGCGAAGATAGGACTGCCGCAGCTTGACCCCGTGCTTCCTCGCCAGGCGGTTGAGCCCCTTGATGGCCGCGTGCAGCAGCTTGGCATCGGTCGGGAAGGTGATCGCCTTCGGCTGCACGGTGGTATCGACCGTGACACGCTTGAGGTCCTGGCTGCGTAACGCGCCGGCTTCGTGCGCCACCCGCAGGCTCTCGGCCAACAGCAGCTCCAGCTTGTCGCCGAGCCGCTTGCGCCAGTGGCTCAGGTCCGAGCGCTCGTGCGGAAATGAATGCTGGAAGAACTCTTCGCCGGTGAAGTACTGGAAATACGGGTCGTGGACCCAGCGCTCGCACACCCCCTCGTCGGACAGGCCGTAAATCTGCTTGAGCAGCAGCAGCCCAATCACGAAGCGGGTCGCGATGCCTGGCCGGCCGTTCTCGCTGTAGAGCGGCGCGATCTCCCCATCGATCCAGTCCCAGTCGACCCTGCCGGCGAGCTGAACCAGCTCGTGCTTCATATTGATGATCTGGTCCAGCCTGGCCCGGAACAGATCGCCCGATCCCGTCGCCTTCTGCTTCTTCGGCCGCATCGCCCCCTCCGATGCGACCACGGAATCATGACTGGCGATTCGACGGAATCCTGAAAATGAAATTGCAAGCCACCTCCTGCCTGGCGAAAACATCGATCATTATCACGCGCTTCAGGTCGCACTCTTTCGCGACATCAATCCACAATCAGCTATCGAATGGCTCCTCGCCATCGACATTACCGAACTCTCTTGGGAGGTACAGCGGTTCCGCGTGTTGCGTCACAGGCTGCTCAGTGCATACCGCCAAAAAGCGATCGAGATGACACTCCGGCGTATCGATATTGTGGGCGTGCCTCACCGCTCGCAGGAGATTGCAGAACTCTATACGACTAGAAATGCTCTTGATTGGCAGCTCACCCCATCTGCTGCGGTCGAAATTGAAAGTCGGGTTCAATCTTGCGGATTGGATCAACACGCAATCAGCATGGAGGTCTATGTGCAGGCCAGAGAGCTCCTAACTCTGTATGGGCTGCTGAACGGAGCGCAAGTTCGACGTTTGTTGCTGCTTAAGGAGATCGATAATTTCCGGCATTCGAGCGAGATGCACCTCAACCGCAGACAGACTGCGCAAGCTCCGCAAGGGCGGCAAGGCAGTACATGAGTTCCGCAATGCTCTTCTTGAGAGCATATCTCCAACAGGCCTGGATTGAACGTGCCATAATAGGGCACCTGCAGCGGTCGACCAGGTCGGCGCTCCGAACGCGCCGCACCTAATACCGGCGGTAATAATTCTCCGGCCCGTTCTGAAATTGGCGCGGAACCGTCCCATTCGGGTAGCAGCGCCCATCCCGAATATCCAGGTCGGCGCCGTGACCGCAAGGGACCGGCCGTCTGCGCATTCCGTAGTCCTGGTACGGCGCTTCGTCATAATAGGCAGGCCCGTCGTATCGCGGGCGATAATATCGTTGCCGCGCCTCCTGCTCTTGGGGAGGCAGGTAACCGTTCGGATAACAAAGGCCGTCTCGAGCGCTCAAGTCCCAGCCGTGCCCGCAAGGGGGCGGATGTCTCGGCACGCGATACTGTACCTCGAGTGCGCGGTTGGAGCTTTCGGCCAGCGGCGCTGGCGCTGCGTAGAGAGCAAGGATCGTCGCAGTCGTGGTCAGCAGCATCTTGTTTTTCTCCTGCGCAGGGGAGCATCGCCGGATAGTGCTGAATGGACCATGAACGCCGAAATAACGGGCAAATTGTCGCGCCTAGCGTGACGACGCCGCTAAACTGGCCGCTCCTGCCTCAGATATCCGAAGAAGTCCGACGCCGAATTACCGCAATGATCGAATTCAGCTTACGGTGCTGAACATGGGTTGATGACGCACGAGACAAGCGCTGCCATTGATGCGGGAAACAACTGACTTGAAGAGTGTGGCGGGGATTGCACGCGGGTGAGCTTCCTGCGGAAATAGACGATGGACGAATTGGTCGGCCGTCGAAATCAGCTAACACAGCTCGCGGCAATGCTCCACTGCCGCGGCTTTGTTCCTGCCGTCCAAAAGACTGTGGGCAGGTGGAAAATCGCTCGATTCAAGAGCCTGTTGGGCGAGCGAGGGGTGGCGGGCCGCCTTGTTCTGGATAGATCGTGATGTTATGCCGCCCGCAAGCGAATGGGCAGGTGAGACGATGGAGCTTTCAACGAGGCCCGGCTATCGCGCCGAAATCGATGGGCTGCGCGCGATCGCGGTTCTTTCGGTCCTTGCCTTTCACTACGGCGCGCCGCTCCGCGGCGGGTTCACTGGCGTTGACGTGTTTTTCGTGATCAGCGGATTTCTGATCACGCAGATTCTGGCAGGTGAAATTGCCGCCGGAACGTTCTCGGTCCTTGGCTTCTACGAGCGACGGATGCGGCGTATTCTGCCGGCCCTGCTGACGATGCTGGCTTGTGCTCTTCTGGCTGGCAAGTTCCTGCTCATGCCTGGGGATTATGCCTCGCTAGCGAAGAGCAGCGCCGCTGCCGCGTTCGGCGTATCGAACTTCTTTTTTCTGGCTAATACCGGCTATTTCGACCAAGTCGCAGACTTTCTGCCGCTGCTGCACACCTGGTCGCTCGCGGTCGAGGAGCAGTTTTATCTCGTGTGGCCGCTGCTGCTGCTCGCGTTGGCAACCGCCGGTTCGAGAACGGCGCTTGCCGCGATCCTTGCCGTCATCGTGACGATCGGATGTGCCGCAAGCATCTTCTATTTCCACGTTGAGCCCAAAAGTGCGTTCTACATGGCGCTACCAAGGGCATGGGAGCTCGCGCTCGGCGCTCTTCTGGCCTTTCTCCCCGCTCTACCGCTGCTTGCGGGTGAGATCGCCGCCTGGATCGGATTGGGGCTGATTGCTGCGGGATTATTCGTCGTGTCGCCATCGCGATTTCCCGGGGCGTCCGCCCTCTACCCCTGCATCGGCGCTGCACTCGTCATTTGGCCGCGCGCGCAAATCACGAACTCGAGCCGACTCCTCGGATTACTCGCGCCGATCGGGTTGATCTCTTACAGCCTGTATCTATGGCATTGGCCGATCTGGGTGTATTTCCGGATCTATATCGAAAACGGAAAGCCGAGCGTTGCCCAAGCGATCGGCCTTGCGGTCGTTTCGATCATCATATCGGCCCTGTCGTATCGCTATATCGAGCAGCCGTTCCGGAAGCCGCGCTGGACAGCCCCTCGTACGGTCGCGGCCGGCTTCGCCTCGATCATGTTCGTCTTCTGCGCTTCGATGTATGTCGACAGCGCCGACGGGCTTCCGCAGCGACTCCCACCCGAAGCACAAGCCATGCGCAGCATGCAGGTCATGTGGGACTGGCCCTGTCCAGAGACGACGCGGATCAACGGTATCCCTGGCGGCTTTTGCACATTTGGCGCTCCCTGGCAAAGCGCGAAGCGCAAGACAATGATCTGGGGCGACAGCCATGCGCAGCATTTTGCGCCCATCTTCGCCGCCATCAATACCGATCCCGACCGGGCCTTTCTTGTTTATGCCGGTTGTTCAGCGGTGCTCGGCGATGACTACTACATCATCTCCGTCGACGTTCCCAAATACCCTGAGCGATGCCAAAGCTTTCATGCGAACGGCATGAAGATCATCGCGGAAGACGACGCGATCGATCAACTCGTCATCACCTCCAACTGGCTCGATCTGCCCGTGAGGATCGGCAAAGGAGATGTCGAGTACGGACTTCAGGCGATGCGCAAGGCGCTGTTGAAGCTATTCAATGCGACATCGAGGCCGAAGCGCCGCTATTTCCTGATGGGAACAGTGCCTGAGCTTCCCCGTAATGTCGTCGAGTGCGGCCATCAAAGCAATTCGACGCTGCTCCGAGCACCCTGCACCGCGACGATCGGGCCGGCGGATGCGCGCATCATCAGGCAGAAGACGGACTTCATCGACGCACTATTCGCCGAGCTCGCAAAGACGGTCCCGCACGTCACCGCGGTCATTCCGGCCGAGCAACTGTGCCGGAGCGACGGTTGTGACGTCCATCTCGATGATGAGTTTCTCTGGCGGGACATCGGCCATATCCGTCGCAATCTGCGCCTGCAGACGCGAAAGGATTTTGCCAACAGGATCGGCTTGACGGCTGCGCTCGCCGACGATCGTCACAAAGCCGCCGCTCAAGCGGGCCCGGCGGAGGTCAGGGCTCGATGAGTACGCCGCCTCGCTATGAATGCGCGGCGGTCACGAGGCCAGACGAAAACCGTCGGAAGGCAATGGGTTTTCGATGATTCACGACGCGATCCCATTCGCAGGCAAGTTCGAAGGGACCTTCGCCCGCGGCATCGAAATCGATCCGCGCGGCGCCGTGCGGTTTCACCGTGACAGGGTGTCTGGCCGAGTAGGATGGGCCGGTCAATGTGAGCGCGGCGCTCGCGGTCACACCGCTGGAGTTCATGAGGAAGTAGCTGATCCCGGTCAGGTTCGGATCCCCCTCGAGAAGCGCGGAGCGACGGACGAAAGCATTCTTCAAGGGTGGGAATCGATCCATATATTTGTGCGAATGCGTAATCTGCGGCGCACCGCGCTCGCTTCGCGGCATGAAGATCGTCATGAATTGCGGAGACGTCATGCCAAGGAAGTCGATGCCCGACGGGGAACTGTAGTGGCAGCGGATCGAGAACATGCCGTGCTCGTCCGGTTCACACCCCAACAATTCGGAGATCGGCCTCTGAAGCGTCTCGAAATGCTTCACCCTGTGCTCGCGGTCGGCCACCAGCTTGCCATTCCGGTCAAAGGCCCGAATACCGTACGTGATGTCGATGTTGGTGTCGGGCGCAAGAAAGCTCAGATGGTGCGGAATGCTGATGATCGTGTCGAAATCCGCATCGTGTCGATATAGCTGAACCATGTTCTGCCGGATCGGCGACCCGAACAGGTGTGGCTTGGCCTTCTTCAGCTTCATATGGGCCGCATCAAGGGCGCGACCGGCGCGGGCAAGTGCCGCAGGGAGGAGATTGGTCATAGCTTCAAATCCCCGAACGCCGCCTTCTGGAAGCGTCCTCTGAGAGCCGGATTGAATGGGGCCTCCGTAAAGTAAATCGGGGGAAGCGAATGCTCGATCCCGAGTGCGCCGCTGGTCAGGTTTCGGAATACGGTGAAGACCGCAAACTGACTTGCCCCGCCACGGATACGAAGCGACAGCCCTTGACTGGGATCGATCCCGTGACTTCGCGCCAATTCTGCAACCGGCAAAAGGTAGGTCGAATTCAAGCCAGCGTCGATCTCGGTGACGGCAAGGACTTGCGCCGACAGGTTTCGAATCTCGACCTGCATCTCGTTGGGTCGCATCGGCTTGTCGCCTTCAGCAACGAGATTCGCGAGTACGACGAAGGTCTCGACATTCGGCAGTAGCACGTTGTAGTGCGCCTGATGCAGGATCGGGCTGAACTTGAAGCCCGCATCCCGGAGCGGGACGAGTCCAGTCAGCACCGAGACCTGCTGCGCACCATTGCGATACAGCAGTTCGCCTTCAATCTCGGACCAGGGCTCGCCCACAAGCTCAACCGTGTTCAACTCGTCGTTCGACACGGGAAGATGTGAAGCCCATTGGGACCGCCGCAGGCGTACAATCGGAGCTGCATCGAACTCCGCCACTGAAGCAAGTAAGCCGCCCTGAAACGTCCTAACCCGGATCGAGGTCGCCTTCGTTTTTACCGCGAAGCCCGACTCTTGCCCGATAGAGGCAAGCGACGGGACCAGCAATCTTCGTTGCAAGGGTATCCCCCAAAATACAATGTCGAAAGGTTGCGGGAAGGTACCCGTCAACCGACCCGTGCACAAGCCCCGCGGACACTCGTCACGGACGACGTCTGCGGACACAATGTTCGAGTTCCGTCGAACAATACGAGGGCACTCAAGGCGCACCTTCGTGAGTTCACCAAGAGATGCGCCCATTTCCAGCAGTCCCGGGTAACTTGCATCGTCCGCCCCCCTGCCGTATCTAACGACCCTGATCGAGGCCTTTTCGAGCGGCTCGCCACCGGGGATAAGGGCTGGAATTGCCTCCGCTTTTTGGACCCAGAACCTTGGTAGACAAGAGCCACGTCACCATCGCCGAGACCGAGACGATTGAGGAGGCCTTCCGGCGCCTCAACGCCAATATGCTTGGCATCCTCTTTGCGAAGGATGCCGACGGGCGAATCGTCGGTGCGCTGACGGACGGCGACATCCGCCGGCGGATGTTGACTGGAATCACCATTCACGACCCGGTCGCAGCCTGCGTCAACCGCAACTTCGTCTGGGCTCGCTCCGGCGGACCACGCGAGCAGATTCTCAAACTGCTCGATCAGCGTGTGCACGTGGTTCCGATGCTCGATGGCGAAGGACGGCTGGTCGACGTGTTCAGCCGCGAGTTGTTCAACCTGTCGGAAGAGAGCGAGGTGTTTGCGCGCGCCCGCTCTCCGGTGCGCATCTCCTTCTCCGGCGGCGGCACCGATCTCACGCATTATTTCGTGGCCAATGACGGCGGTGCGGTCATCAACGCCACGATCAAGATGTACGCTCACGCGACGCTGCGACGGCGGAACGATTCTAGCATCCGGATCTATTCGCACGATTTCCGGCGCACAATCGAGGCGAACAATCTCGCCGAGCTCGGAACGAACGGAGATCTAGCGCTGATCAAGTCCGTCGTGCGCCTGATCAAGCCGGCTTACGGGTTCGAGCTCGAAGTCTCCGCCGACTTTCCGGTCGGCTCCGGCCTCGGCGGCTCGGCGGTGGTCACCTCCGCCATCATCGGCTGCTTCAACGAATTCCGCAGCGATCAGTGGGACCGCCACGAGATCGCGGAGATGGCGTTCCAGGCCGAGAGGCTGATGCTCAACATTCCCGGCGGCTGGCAGGATCAGTACGCCACCGTGTTCGGCGGCTTCAATCACATGGAGTTCTTCTCCGATCAGAACACCATCGTACCGCTGCGTCTCGACCCCAACATCATCGCCGAGCTCGAGGAGAGCCTGGTGCTCTGCTACACCGGCTCCGGCCGCGATTCCGGCGCCATCCACCGCGATCAGAAGGCCCAGCACGAGACCAGCGATGCCGTCGCCGCAGCTGCCAAGCAGAAGGAAGTCACGCGCGATATCCGGCGACACCTCCTGCGCGGCCAGCTGCTGGAATGCGGCCGGCTGATCGACGAGGCCTGGCACGCCAAGCGGAAGCTGAGCTCCAAGATCTCGTCGGACGCGATCGATGCGGTCTATGATTTCGCCAAGCAGCATGGCGCGGTCGGCGGCAAGCTGCTGGGCGCCGGCGGCGGCGGATATTTCATGTTCTTCGTACGTCCATTCGAGCGCTACCAGCTCATCGCTGCGCTGGAACAACAGGGGCACAATTGTTCGCGCGTCATGTTCGAAGAGAACGGGCTGCGGACGTGGAAGTCGCGCTTTCCCGAGCGATTCACCTGACGTTTATGAGACGAGAATGTTGATGACATGGCCCAAACAACCTGCTCCGGTCCGCATCGGCAGCCATCTTCTGGGCGACGGCGAACCCTGCTACGTCATCGCCGAAATCGGCAACAACCACAATGGCGACTTCGACCGCGCCATTGCGCTGGTCGATGCCGCGGTTGCCGCCGGGGCCGATTGCGCCAAGTTCCAGATGCGCAAGCTCGACGAGGTCTATCGTGCATCGAGCCTCTCCGGCAAGGACGACGACCTCGCCGTCGAATATACCCTCGATCTGTTGCGGCGCTTCGAGCTTCCGACCACGCAGCAGAAGAAGATCGCCGAGTACTGCGCAGCGAGGGGCATTCAGTATCTCTGCACGCCCTGGGACGCGAGCAGCGTCGCCGTGCTCGAAAGCTTTGGCGTGCAGGCCTACAAGGTTGCCTCTGCCGACCTCACCAACCTGCCCCTGCTCGCGCGCCTCGCCGCCACCGGCAAGGCGCTGATCGTCTCGACCGGCATGAGCACGACGGACGAGATCAGCGCCGCGGCGAAATTCCTTGACGAGCGCAAGGCGAGCTACGTGCTGTTGCATTGCCAGAGCACCTATCCGGCCGCGCTCCACAACATCCATCTGCGTTTCATGGAGACGCTGCGCGAGATCCATCCGGTGGTCGGCTATTCGGGCCACGAGCGCGGAATTGTCGTTTCGACCGCCGCCGTCGCGCTCGGCGCCGTCGTCATCGAGCGCCACATCACCCTCGACCGCGAGATGGAGGGGCCGGACCATGCCGCGAGCCTAGAGCCGGAGGAATTCAAGGCACTCGTCTCCGGCATCCGCGAGGTCGAGGCGGCGCGGGGCGAGAAGCGGGCCGATCGCGCGCTAAGCCAGGGCGAGTTGATCAACCGCGAAAACCTCGCCAAGAGCCTGGTAGCAGCGCGCGACCTTTCGGCCGGTACCGTGATCTCCGAAGCCGACATCGCAGTGAAGAGCCCGGGACAGGGCCTGTCGCCGCTGAAGATGCCGGCGCTGCTCGGTCGCAGGCTGACGCGGAAGATGGCGGCAGACGACTATTTCTTCCAGAGCGACCTCGATGAAGGCACGGCGAAGGCGCGGCGATACCGCTTCGACCGCCCATGGGGCGTGCCCGTGCGTTATCACGACGCCGAGCGCTTTCTGGAGATCTGCAAGCCCGACATCATCGAGTTCCATCTCAGCTACAGCGATATGGAGCGCGATCCCGCGGCCTATCTGTCCGGCACCTACGATCTCGGCTTCGTCGTGCATGCGCCCGAGCTGTTCGCCGGTTCCAAGCTGATGGACCTGGCAACGCCGGACGAGGCGCTGCGGCGCTATTCACTGGAGCAGACAAGGGCGGTGATCGACATCACCCGCGGCCTAAAGAAGTACTTTCCCAAGACCAAGCGCCCGTCCATCGTCGCCAATATCGGCGGCTTCACCATGGACGAGCCGCTGTCGCCGGAGGAGAAGGCGGAACGCTACCGCATTTTCGCGCAGAGCTTGACCGAGCTCGACATGGACGGCGTCGAGCTGACGCCGCAGACCATGGCGCCATTCCCCTGGCATTTCGGCGGCCAGCGCCATCAGAACATCTTCATCTTTCCGGACGAGGCGGCGGCATTCTGCGCCAAGCATGATTTGCGCATGTGCGTCGACATCTCGCACACCAAGCTCGCCGCCAATCATTTCGGTTTCGACTTCGCGCAAGGGCTCGCGCAGCTCGGGCCGCACACCGCGCATCTGCACTTCGGCGACGCCAAAGGGCTCGACGGCGAGGGCCTCCAGATCGGCGAAGGCGAGATCGATTTCGACGAGATTGGACAGGTCCTGCGCAAGCATGCACCGACCGCCTCGTTCATTCCCGAGATATGGCAAGGCCACAAGAACATGGGCGAAGGCTTCTGGACCGCGCTCGAGCGCCTCGAGGGACACATCTGATGGCGCGCAAGACGCTGGCCGTGATCGCCGCGCGCGGCGGCTCGAAGGGCATCCCGCACAAGAACCTGCTCGATCTCTGCGGCAAACCGCTGATCGCCTGGACCGTCGAGCAGGCCCGCGCGGCCCGCGGCGTCGACGTGGTGGCGGTCTCGTCGGACAGCGACAACATCCTCGCCGCGGCTGAGGCCGCTGGAGCCGTCGGCGTGCGGCGCCCGGACGACATTTCGGGCGACCTCGCCTCCTCCGAATCCGCTTGGCTGCATGCGCTCCAGGCCATCGATGCGCGCCTCGGGCGCTTCGAGCGCATCGTCGCGCTCCAGGCGACCTCGCCAATCCGCGAATCCGCCGACATCGAGCAGGCCCTCGAGACCTTCGACCGCGAGCACCTCGATAGCCTGCTCTCGGTCTGCGAGGTCGAGGACTACTTCAACTGGCGGATCGGCGCCAACGGTCCGGAGCCGATCAACTACGATTTCCGCAACCGCCGGATGCGGCAACAGATCGAGAAGCGCTACCTGGAGAACGGTTCGTTCTACGTCCTGATCCCATCTCTCCTGCGCGAGCAGAATAACCGTCTCGGCGGCAAGATCGGCTTCCACGTCATGGAGCGTCACAAGATGTTCCAGATCGACCGTCCCGAGGACGTCAAGCTTTGCGCCGCCATCATGCGAAGTTACGGCTATGCCTGACCTCAGCGCCTTCTCGCTCAACGGCAAGCTCGCGGTGGTCACCGGCGCCTCGCGGGGCATCGGCGCCGCCATTGCGGCCGGCCTCCAAGACGCGGGCGCTACGGTGTTCGGCCTCAGCCGGTCCGGGACCGCGCCGCGCGGCATCACCGCGATTGCCTGCGATCTCTCCGACGACAAGGCAATCGAAGACGCATTCGGCATAATCGCGGCGCAAGGCGAGCGTATCGACGCGCTGGTCAACGCCGCCGGCATCAGCCTCCCCGCAAAAGGCGATGAAAGCGAGCTGGCGCGCTTCCGCGCCACGGTCGCGACCGACCTCACTGGCGTCTACGCCACCATCCTTGCTGCCTATCCGCTCCTGAAGAAGGCCGGCTCGGCTGCAATCGTCAACGTCACCAGCATCAATTCGATCCGTGGCTTTCCCGGTAATCCCGGCTACGTTGCGGCGAAGGCGGGCCTTGCCGGGCTGACGCGCGCCCTCGCCGCCGACTACGCGCCCGAGGGTATTCGCGTCAACGCGCTGGCGCCGGGCTACGTCGCGACCGAGATGACTGCGAAGAGCTTTGCCGATCCTACAATGCACGAGGATCGACGCCGCCACACCATGCTCGGCCGCTGGGGACAGCCTGCCGACATGGTGGGAGCGGCCGTTTTCCTGGCGTCTGAAGCCTCCGCCTACGTGACCGGTCAAGAGATCTTCATCGACGGCGGCTGGACCGCCAAAGGCCTCGCCATCAGTTCGGATAGCAAATCGTGACCGCAACGCTCGCACGCATCGGCTTCATGCAGGGACGCCTGTCGGCGCTCGTCAACGGCAAGGTCCAGGCGTTCCCATGGAGCGAATGGCGTGAGGAATTCCCGCGCGCAAAAGAGCTCGGCCTGACGCGGATGGAATGGACCATCGATCAGGAACGGCTGCGCGAGAACCCGCTGACGACCGAACCAGGGCAACAGGAGATTCTGGCACTGTCGCGCCAGACCGGCGTGCGTATCCCGAGCCTGACCGGCGACTGCTTCATGCAGGCGCCGTTCTGGAAAGTCGATGCCGTCGTGCGTGACGCGCTCGTCGCCGACCTCGACCTCTTGATCGCCGCCTGTAGCCGGATCGGCATCGACTTCGTCGTGATCCCGCTGGTCGACAACGGCAAGATCGAGCGCGAGAGCGAGAGCGATACGTTGAAGCGTGTGCTGCTCGCGCGTTCGGAGACACTTGCAAGGCGGAACGTCAGGATCGTCTTCGAATCCGATCTGCCGCCGCGGGAGCTTACCCGATTCATGGAGGCGTTTCCGACCAACGTCTTCGGCATCAACTACGATAGCGGCAACAGCGCTTCGCTGGGCTATGACAGCGACGAGGAGATCGCCGCTTACGCGCCGCGCATCCTCAATGTGCATGTGAAGGACCGCATTCGCGGCGGCACTACCGTGCCGCTCGGCACCGGCAACGCCGACCTTCCCAAGACCATCCGCCTGATCGAGCGTTCCGGCTACAAAGGTCAGTACATCCTGCAAACCGCGCGCGCCGCCGATGGCGATCACGCCGGAGCGCTCGCCAGATATCGCGACATGACGATCGGCTGGATCGAGGACGCGGCGCGATGAAACTCGAGCTGAACGATCGGGTCGCTCTCGTCACCGGCGCCAGCCGCGGGATCGGACTTGCGATCGCGACGACGCTCGCTGCGGAAGGTGCCAAGGTCGCACTCGCCGCACGGGGGGCCGATGCGCTTGATGCGGCCCGAGCTGCAATCGGCGGCAGCACATCGGCGCACGCAGCCGACGTCACCGATCCGGCCGCTGCCGCGACGCTGGCGCGCGACGTTGAGCGGCGCTGGGGGCGCCTCGACATCCTCGTCTGCAACGTCGGCAGCGGCGCCTCCGTGCCGCCTGGAAAGGAAACCGCGGCGGAGTGGTCGCGAGTGATGGACCTGAATCTGTTCGCCACGACCAACATGATCGAAGCCGCCCGGCCGCTGATGGCGCGTGGCAGCGGCGACCGCGCGATCGTCTGCATCTCTTCGATCGCAGGGATGGCGGCGCTTGGGGCGCCCGTCACCTACTACGCGGCGAAAGCCGCGCTGAATGCGACCGTGCGCGGCCTAGCCCGCCCCTTGGCACTCGAAGGCATTCGCATCAACGCGGTTGCGCCCGGCAACATCCTCTCGGCGGACGGCACCTGGGCGCGCAAGCTTGCGAAAAACGCGGCTGCAGTCGAGGAGATGCTCGAGCGTGAGGTGGCGTTGCGCCGGTTTGGCAAACCGGACGAGGTGGCCGACCTCGTCGTATTCCTCGCCTCGCCCCGCGCCGCATTCATCACCGGCAGCGTCATGGTCGCCGACGGCGGCCAGTTGCGCAGTTGAACAGGAGCCTCCGGATGGCAAGCCCGTCTTCACGCTATGAGCTGACCGGCCGCACCGCTCTCGTAACCGGCGCAGGCGGCCTGCTTGGGCGCCAACATGTTGCCGCGCTTGCCGAGGCCGGCGCGCGCGTCGTCGTCACCGACGTCGGGTTTGCGCAGGCCGAGGCGGCCGTTGCTGCGCTCAAGCAGCAGGCGCCGTCCGCCGACCTGATCGCGCTGGCGATCGACGTCACCACGCTCGCCTCGGTGCGGGCCGCCAGCGAGCAACTTTCCGGGCGCGGCGTCTCCGTCGACATCCTCGTCAACAACGCAGCGATCGATCCCAAGGTGACCTCCGCACCGGGGGTGATGCATTCTTCGCGCTTCGAAGCATTTCCGGTGCCGCAATGGCAGACGGAGATCGCCGTAGGCCTGACTGGTGCGATGCTGTGTGCGCAGGTGTTCGGCGGCGCCATGGCGGCGCGTGGCCGCGGCGTGATCCTCAACATCGCCTCCGATCTCGGCGTGATCGCGCCAGACCAGCGGCTGTATCGCCAGCCGCAGGTGACGCGTGAAGAAGAGCAGCCGGTGAAGCCCGTGACATATTCGGTGATCAAGCACGGCTTGATCGGGCTGACGAAATATCTGGCGACCTACTGGGCCGATCACGGCGTGCGCGTCAATGCGATCTCGCCGGGGGGCGTCTTCAACAACCAGGATCCAGCTTTCGTCGAGCGACTGACGCGCCTGATTCCGATGGGCCGCATGGCCGATGTGGACGAATACCGTGCCGCCGTGCAGTTCCTCTGTTCGGATGCGTCGAGCTACATGACTGGACAGAACCTGGTGATGGACGGCGGCAGGAGCGTATGGTAACCAGCGGCATTCTCCCCACTCCAGACAACGATCCGGCGCAAGAGCGAACATGTTCAATCAAAAAGCCATTCTGATCACTGGGGGCACAGGATCGTTCGGGAAGAAGTTCGTCGGCCGTCTGCTGAAGAACTTCAAGCCGCGTCGCGTCGTCGTCTATTCGCGCGACGAGCTGAAGCAATACGAGATGCAGCAGGAGTTCGATCAGCCCGCGATGCGCTACTTCATCGGCGACGTCCGGGACGGTGAGCGCCTCCGCACGGCCATGGAAGGGATCGACTTCGTCGTTCACGCCGCTGCGTTGAAGCAGGTGCCGGCCGCCGAATACAATCCCATGGAGTGCATCAAGACCAACGTTCATGGTGCGGAGAACGTGATTCAGGCGGCGCTCGCGGCTGACGTCGAGAAGGTGATCGCACTCTCGACGGACAAGGCTGCGCAGCCGATCAATCTCTACGGCGCGACCAAGTTGGCCTCGGACAAGCTGTTCATTGCGGCCAACAACATGGCGGGCGGCCATCGCACGGCTTTTGCCGTGGTGCGTTACGGCAATGTCGTCGGTTCGCGCGGCTCGATCGTGCCGCTGTTCAACAAGCTGATCGCCGCCGGTGCGGATCATCTGCCGATCACCGATCCGCGGATGACGCGGTTCTGGATCTCGTTGGAGCAGGGCGTCGAGTTCGTGATCAAGAGCTTCGAGCGCATGTCGGGCGGCGAGATCTTCGTTCCGATGATCCCTTCGGTCCGTATTCCGGATCTGGCTGCGGCGATGGCGCCAACGCTGCCGACCCGGGTGATCGGCATCCGTCCGGGCGAAAAGCTCCACGAGGTCATGTGCCCGACCGACGATTCGCATCTGACGGTGAAGTTTCACGATCATTTCGTGATCAAGCCCACGATCAAGTTCTTCCGCCGCGATGTGGACTATCTCACGAACCAGATCGGTGAACGTGGTGAGCCGGTTCCTGATGGCTTCGAGTACAATTCCGGCCGAAACGACCACTTCCTCGATCCCGTTGAGATTAGGGACTTCAACAAGACTGCTCTCCAATGATCCCCTATGGACGCCAGGATATTTCCGCTGAGGACATCGACGCAGTCACGCAGGTGCTGCAGTCGGACTGGCTCACCCAAGGACAGGCCGGCCCCCGCTTCGAGCAGGGGATGGCCGGATACTGTGGTGCCCGCAACGCAATCGCGGTGTCAAACGCAACGGCAGCGCTTCATATCGCCTGTCTTGCGCTCGATCTCGGTCCGGGCGACATCCTCTGGACCGTACCGAACACGTTCGTAGCTTCGGCGAACTGTGCGCTCTATTGCGGAGCCGGCGTCGACTTCGTCGACATCGATCCGCGCACCTACAACATGAGTGTGACCGCACTCTCGGAGAAGCTGGCGCAGGCAAGCACCGAGGGAAGATTGCCGAAGGTGGTGATTCCCGTCCACTTTGCCGGCCAGTCCTGTGAAATGACGCAAATCCGCGCGCTCGCTGACCGCTATGGCTTTCGCATCATCGAGGATGCGTCGCACGCAGTCGGCGGCGAATATCTGGGGCGGAAGATCGGAGCTGCGCAACTCAGCGATATCGTGGTCTTCAGCTTCCATCCGGTGAAGATCATCACGACCGGCGAAGGCGGCATGGCGCTCACCAATGACCCAAGGCTCGGGCGGCGACTCGCTTATCTGCGCACCCACGGCATTGTACGCCCGGTGCAGACCGATCCGCCTGAAGCGGATCGCTCCAACGAGGACCGGCATGGTCCCTGGACGTACGAGCAGATCGAGCTCGGCCTGAACTATCGCATGACTGACATTCAGGCTGCGCTCGGCGCCAGCCAGCTTGGCCGGCTCGACGCCTTTGTCGCTCGCCGGCGCGAGCTTGCGGCGCGCTATGACACCCTGCTCGCCGGGCTGCCGGTGACCTGTCCATGGCAACACCCCGATACGAATTCTGCCTGGCACCTCTACGTGATCCGCCTGCGGCGAAACGAGATCAAGCTCTCGCGGCGTGAGGTCTTCGATGCATTGCGTTCGGCAGGCATCGGCGTCAACGTGCACTACATTCCGGTGCACACCCAGCCCTATTATCAGCGTCTTGGCTTCCGCGCCGGCATGTTTCCTGAAGCCGAAAGCTACTACCAGGACGCCATCACGTTGCCGCTGTTTTCGAAGATGACGGATGCAGAACAGGACACCGTCGTCAGCACACTCACGAAGGTTCTCTCGTGAAGATCGCGGTCATTCCGGCGCGCGGCGGAAGCAAGCGGATTCCCCGCAAGAACATCCGCCCGTTCTGTGGTAGACCCATCATCTCCTACTCGATCGATGCGGCGCGCCAGAGCGGCCTGTTCGACGAGATCGTCGTGTCCACGGACGACGAGGAGATCGCAACCGTGTCGCGCCAACTGGGCGCGACAACGCCGTTCGTTCGTCCGAGGGAGATTGCCGACGACTTCACCGGCACCAATGCAGTCGTCAAACACGCCGTCACGTGGTTCCTCGAACGAGGCAATCAGATCAGTCACGCCTGCTGCATATACGCCACCGCTCCCCTGATTCAGCCGCGTTATCTGCGCGAGGGGCACGACGCCCTCACCCGCTCGGACGCCGCGTTCGCTTTCTCGGTCACCAGCTACGCATTTCCGATCCAGCGAGCCGTGCGCATCACAACGTCAGGACGGGTCGACCCTTTCCATCCTGAACACCGTGCGACCCGCTCTCAGGATCTCGAGCCGGCCTATCACGATGCAGGCCAGTTCTACTGGGGAACGGCGGCCGCCTTTCGCGACGATGTGCCTTTATTCTCAGAGCGATCAATCGGCATCGTTCTTCCGCGGAAGTACGTGCAGGACATCGACACGCGCGAGGACTGGGAGCAGGCGGAATACATGTTCCGCGCCATCAGTCGCGACTAATTTAGAGCGCGATGGGGCTCTGGATGACTCCTCGTTGCGTCATCAAGCCTGTCGAGAGCCGGGCTTCAGGTGAACGATCACGAGACCGGTGACGTCGCTGACCATCACGCGTCCGATATTGTCCATGAAGTTTATATCGAGAGGAATGCCGACGGTCTCTATACGCTCGACCCGGGGATCACCTCGATATTCTGCAGCGTAGTCGCGGATCCATCGGTCGCTGACGAATGAATCGCGCCAGCTGCGCCAATTATGAAGATCCGCAGGGCTCCATGCATTGAATTCGAGGTGCACGATCGCCGTTGTGGCAAGCGACAGGGCGGCCTCCTTCGCGGCCGCGAAAATGTTGTCGTCACAATGCATTGCGGCTGCCGACGAGAATACGACATCGACTTCGGAGAGATCACGTTCCTGCATGAGAAGCTTGGCGTCCGCCATGGACCCTTGTATCAGCTGCGCGTTCTTCCCCACAACGTTCTCGGTTCCATACCGGATCGCGCGATCGTTTAGTTCAATCCCATACAGGTGGACAGACGCATCGAGCGCGTTCAGTTCACGAAGATTGGCTCCGGCATTGCATCCGAGCTCCAAGACAGACTTCGGCTGGAGGTCGATTACCTGTTTAGCGAACCATTTCTTCAGCGGCGTTGATGCGGCATACCCTTCAAATTCGTTTGCGTGCAGCTTCTCCTTCCAGTGCTTCTGCCAGTAGGCGGAATCTCGTGCCTTGGCGAAGATTGGAAATGGCGTCGCCCTCATGGCGGCGCGCCAGATGTGATGCTTGAGACCCGAGGACAATCGCATATACGCCAGCCGTGCTGAGTTGGTTCCTGAATTGACGTAGCACTACACCCATGACGCAGGCAACCGAAGCCTCATTTTGTAGCCCGAACCGGGTGCTCCGAGGCGAACCGCCCCCCTCAAGGCGTCGTGGTGGCCTTAAGCAGCGGGCGGAGGAGCGCCGCCAGGTCGCCCTCCGTGTACAGATACCCCGGGATCCCCGCCGCGCGTGCCGCTTCGACATCGCGATCATTGTCACCGACGAGCAGACTTCCCTTCATCCGGACGGGCCAACCGTTCATGCAATCGATGATCATGCCCGGAGAAGGCTTGCGCCGGTCGCTGACGCGCCGAAACGCCTCAATCGTACCCTCCTCATGATAAGGGCAATATTGATAGTCGTCGATGTGCGCACCCATCGCCGCGAGTTCCCCGCTCATCCAGTCATGCAGGCGGTGAACGTCCTCGATACCGTAATAGCCGCGCGCAACTCCTGACTGATTGGTGGCGACGAACGCGTAATAACCGAGATCGTTGCAGAGCTTGATCGCTTCGCGTGCGCCGTCAATCCATTCGAAATCCTCGATCCGGTGCACATAGGCCTTGTCGACGTTGAGCACGCCGTCCCGATCGAAGAACACCGCAGGGCGGCGTAGCCGCTCCGGGAGTTCGTGCTGGACCCGCTCGAAATCGGAGGGGATGCCGATATCGATGAAGAAGCCGTCATAGAGACTCGCCTCAAGCTGTCCCTCGGCGACTAGCCTCGGAAACACCTGTTGCTCCAACGAGCATGGCAGTTCGTCAATATACCGGAGAATTGCCCGGTCGATGCAATAGACGCCCGTATTGATCGGCCCGTTCGGCTGGGCACCGGCTCCGAGAAAACGCCTGACGCGACTCCCTTCGAGCACAACACGACCGTAGCGATCTCCCTCCTGGTCACGCTTGAGCGCCATATGGGCGATGGCGGACGAATTCCGCGCACGCAGTGCGAGATCCAGCAAGTTGAAATCAAACCAGGAGTCGCCGTTCAGAAGGAAAAAGCGATCCTGCAGCACTCCAGCGGCATGCTTCAACGCGCCGCCAGTACCGCATGGCGATGGCTCGCAAACGACCGTCACCGAAGCACGGCGCCAGCTCTTGCCGTGGTAGGCCTCGACGACGACGTCCGCGCGGTGGCCGGCGAGCAGCACGATCTCCTCGACCGTCGGGTAGCGCGTCAACTCATCGAGCAGATAGTCGAGAAAAGGTCTGTCGGCGACTTTCAGCAGTGGCTTGGGAACGAGCCGGGTTCGCTCTCCGAGCCGTGTCCCGAGACCACCGACCAGGATGACGGCTTGTCTCAACATGTTCGCGCTGCGCCCCTAGTGTGCGCGGGCGGAGCCCGGCATGCGGATCATGGCGTACACGAGCAAAGCCAGCAATGCAATTGCTCCGGCAAAGATCGCATGTCGGATAGGTCGAGGCGATGACTGGACAATTGTCACGTCCTCGCTCAGGGATGCCGGATAGGTCTTCGTCGGTCCCATCCTGCTCACCAGTTTGCGCCGCTCTGCGTTGGCGACAGCCAATCTCTCTTCGTTCTTCGTCGTCAGATCCAACAGCCACACGCGGCGCAGCACTAGCGCTGAGGCGTCGCCGGGTGCGGAGGGCGAAATCGAATCGCCCGTCGCTAAGGATTCTCGAATTCGAGTCAGGCTAACAATGTTTTCCTCTTCCAGAGCAAGTTGAGCGCTGAGCTCCGAGACCAGAGGAGCGCGCAGCTTTTCCTGCTCCTTGTTCAACTCGTTGACCGCGGACTCCAACGCATCGCGGGCCTGCTTCTCGCTCGCCGCCGTCACGACGAGCGTCAATGCATCGGCCACATTCGGACGTGCGTTGAAACTATCTAAGATAAGGTTCCGACCCCGGTCGTCGGGACCGGCTACCTCATCCGAGGCGCTCAGGGCACGAACCAGGAACGACCGCTGATTCATCTGGGTGGCCGTCGCCTGCGGGGTCATCAGATCCTCACCATCGACCTGGGCGAGGCGAACACCGGCCGTCGCGGTATAGGTCGCGGGCGCCATTTGACTGACGAGGAATACGGCGAACATCACCGCCAGCGTTCCAATCGCAATCGTGCCCAACTGCTTCCGGACCGAGCGATTGAGAAACGTCGACAGTCCGCCGAAATACTCGAGAATAGATATCTGCGGCTGTACACTACTCATACTGCTATTCCTTCCGGTCTCACACGACGGCTTGGCCGGCAACCGAAGCCGTAGCCGTGATCATACTCCAGCGCCACCTGTCCTCCAGAACATACGCGAAAACAGCGGCGGCAATCTTTATCATGAATGTGAGCTGTATGAACGAATTGACCATCCCGGACACGAGGAAGATCGAAAGCGTGTAGAAGACCGGAGTCAGGAAAAAGCAAGTGACGTAACGCTCTTCCACGAGGCAGCGGGTCAACAGGAACATGAATTCGGAGAACAGTATGGCCGAGATGGCGACGAGACAGAAGCCCTCGGCTGGACCTCCCAGCTCGAAAAGGACCTCTGGCCACCCTCCGGTGTAAGCCGCTCCCTGCGCAATGATGAAATGGGCGCGCTCGAGCGGCAGTCCAATTTCCATCAGGAACTGCATGGTCGAGTTGCGGTTCGGATTGAACGGGTCCACGAACAGCTTGAAGAAGGCATGATCGCTATTCCAGTCGTTGTGCAGGAAGACGCGTTCATACGTCATCCACCACATCTCGCCCTGCTGAACCAGGATGCGTTGGACGAGCTTGGTCTGAATGGCAACCGTTTCACCGGCGCGAACGACACCGTAGGAATAGACGAGCGCAACTCCAACCAGAAGTACGAAGCCAAGCGCGGGCAACCAGACGCGGCGCAACAACTTCGCCAAGGAGATCTGGCCCTTGAACTGCTTGCCAAGCAACGCGGCTCCCATCGGAACCATGAGGAATGAAAGGTAGAGATAAAACGACGAAAAGCGATGCCCAACCGCAAACAGATACAGTATCAAGGCCGCAAACAATGCACCAAAGCGCTTGTCCAGAGGCTTGCCGTAGAGTGCGGGCAGTGACAGGAGAATGCCTAGCTGAAATGCCAGCATCGGCCCCCATTCCAACAGCCGCTGATTCAAGGGGCCGCCGTAGAGCCGCGCATAGTCGAAACGCTCGAGGCCCGCGAACAGCGGGATATGGCCGCGGATCAGCAACTCGATCCAAAGCGCGAGCACGAACAAGCCGACAACGCGAAAGGCCACGTGGGTCAAACTCCAATCGCCGGTCTTCAGCACAGCAGATAGCCGGATGACCGAGTCATCCGAAAGCGCACGTAGACGTCGCGGGCGAAAGGAGATGAGCAATGCCGCCAGGACGAGCGCCTGGGACCCCGCCAGCGGCAGCACGGCAAACCCCGGACCGAGTTCGCGCTCCAGTTGCTCGGAGTAGACTGGTCCAAACACGTCGATGTAGAGAACGGAGAGGAGCCGCCAGGCAAATGCAAAGAAGAAGAAGAAGAAGATTAGCAAGAGGCCGGGTCGGCTTATCGCGATGCGACCCATGGCTGCGAGCATGACTCCGACAACGCTGATGCAAAGCATCGCTGGAAACAAGCTCTCCATGCTCCACCAAGAGACCTGCATCTCATCCCCACCGACAGCTGGATCGCCGAACCACTGACCTGGGCAGGTTCCGAATCAGTCCGAATTGCCCAGCGGCGCCCAAGCATAGAGCAATCCGTCATTATGCAGGGTGGGCGCAAAGTTCATTCGTTCCCTAGCGCTCACGCGAATCCGGCCAGCGCGATCCAATTCGTCGAGCAGCGTCCACAGCCTGGTTTGATAGTCCATCGATCGAATGTAGATCCGGCTGGCGATGTCCCGCGGATCGGAAAGGTCCAACATGTCGACCGCAGGCTCGATATTGATCACGCGCGCAGGGCGCGCTTTCAGGATGTGATCAACGACGGCCTCGACAGCATGGGGAATCTGCTCGATGCAGAAATAGGTCAGGATCGTCGCGCCTTTGAGTTCCTGGAAGGCGGGATCGGCGGGATCGGTCAGATCTATACGCCCGAAACTGATCCGGTCGCTCAGCGCGAAATGGCCGGCGATCTGCCGGCCGGCCTCGATCCCGTTCGGGGCGATGTCGAGACCGCGCAGCCTAGTCCATCGCGGGTCGATCGACAGGGAGAAGAGATTGTATCCAAAGCCCGCGCCAAGTTCGAGGAGCGACGTCTCTTCGCCAGCGTGCCGCGCGATCAACCGCGAGAGCGCGCCCAGTCGGTACCGATAGTATTCTCTGGTGGAAATCCGGACGATCCGGCCATCGACCTTGGCGAGACGCGACGCCTCGCTATGGCCAACCAGAAAGTCCTCGAGTGAGCGTTCGCGAAGCCAGGCGCGCTCGAATAGGATGCGGCCCCATTCCCCCGAATTGTATTCGGCATCAACGATATCGCGCGTCCGCCTGACGTTCTTGAACGCGATCCGACGAAGACTGCGCGCGATATCGACGGCATAGGCTCTCGACAGCTCTAGCCGTGAAGCAGGCTTCAAATCAGGCGCAAACGTCACCGAACGCCCTTTCAGAGATTGATCATGAGATCGGAGTGCCTATCCATCACAGGCCCAGCAGAAGCTTTTCGAACGCCGTCGTATTCGGCGTCGCAAAAAATGGCCGGTTCTTGGTACCGGGGAACATCCGCGGAAAGGAGAAGAATGTAGCGGTGTACAGCAGCCTTCCATGCCCCGGCCCCATTCGGCTCCCCATGTGCAGGCATCTCGTCGTGTCGACCATAAAGGATGAAAGCCGCGGTGCCCTCATCACCTTGATGTCCTCGCGCGGCACCTTGCTGAACACCTGCTCGTCAGGGAAGTGGCTTTCAAGAAGAGGGTAGCCGAACTTGTCCGTGGACTGCTTCGGGAGGAAAGTGAACGGACCGTCGGCGTCGTCCTCGACATCGGTCAGATAGCTGAAGAACTTGATCACCCGCACGTCGTCATGATCACGATGCCAAAGCTGTGAAGAAGCCAGGCTCTCACCGGTGTAACGGGAATAAGACAACAGCACGTAGTCAAGCCAGGGGATCTCACCCAGCGCCGTCGAGACAACGTTGACGACCGACTTCTGCATCGCATAGCGCACGAAGATGTTGTCCGCGCTGAGCTGACCGTTCTGCATCTCGGCATCGAGCAGGCGCACCCAGAATTTCTTCCAGGTCGAACTCTGCTTGGCCTCCAGCCCCCCGATGTCGTTCAACCTCTTCATGCCCGCGTCCGCGAACGCCTGCAGGATCGACGGATCCATCAGCTCGGTGACCACCGCATAGCCGTCTCGGTTCAAATCCTCGGCCTTGGCTTTCTCCTGTGCCGATACGGTCAGGAGCTCGGCCTGGCGACGCCGCTCCTGTTTCTCGCCGAGGTGCCATGTGCTGACGCCTGTCTTGACCGCCCAACGGAGCGGCGAACGGTTCACGTGCCAAAGCGCCCTGGACATCAATCCCATTTTGCCGCCCCCGCCCCTGCCGGATCTAGAACTCGCGCTGTTCCCAATGGGCTCAGTCAACTGATTTGGCCTTAGCAAATCCCCCAAACGCGAGCAACCGCAGAGTGTCGGTCGGGAACTCCACGACGCCATGGGGCTCCGGACACGTCAGCGCTGCGTCAACGCCCGGGCAAATTTGCCGACCATTGCCCGGTCGCTGCGGGACAGTATCAGGCCGATGCTCAACGCCCATGCGGCGATGCACGCGCCCCCTCCCACGACGGCGAGAGCCAGCAAGGTCGCCGGTGTGTCGTACATCTTGTAGCCGGCCGCCATCGCTGTGAGGACCGCCGCCACCAGCAACTGTCTGCCCAGCTGCTGCCAGAATAGCGAATTTGGCAGGCTCATGAGGGACAGCATCCGATGGGCGATAATCGGCGCAAAGAGGATATAGGATATTGCCCAACCGAGAAGAAAGGCACGCTCGCGCAACCAAGCCGCGGCGAGCGCTGTGGCGATGTATTGGGTTAGCACCTGCAAATAGAGAAGACGCGTGTTAGTGCGGAGAAAATCCGATCGCACCATCAGCGCTGTTTGGCCCGCCCCCAACATGGCGGTTACGGCAGGAACGAACAGCGCCAAGGCAAGCCACGGCCATTGATCCGCATGCTGCGGGCCGACCCACACCCTCAATATGTCCTCAGAGAAAAGCCCGATGACGACGAGGATCGGGACAATGATCGCAGCCGGTAGAACCAGACCATTCCGCCCCAGCAATTGCAGCCGCCGAACGTCGGTTTTCTCGTCCAGATGGGTGGAGATCGGAAGAATCGCCGAATAAAGAGGGCTCATCGTCGTCTTCAGAAACCGCGGAAGCCGCGTCAACAGGTCAAAGGTCCCGACCTCGACGGGTCCATACAATGTGCCAATCATCAGGGGAATGAGGGTTTGCTGTAGTGCGCCCGCTATCCTGTTGTTGAACATGAGCCAACAGCGATAAGCGACATCGTGCCGGCTCGCGGGCGTCCAGACACTGAGACGCAGCGGAGTACCGCGTGCCGCAAGGTAGATCACCAACGCCAGCACGAAGTATTTTGCCGCCATGGCGCCCAGATACGCATAGGCAATCCACTCGAACGCAGCGTTTTGCCAGAAGGCGAGATAGATCGAGGCAACGTAGAGAATGCTGCTTCCGACTTCGGTTAACCGAAGCCAGCTATATTCCTCGAAGCCCTTGAGCGCGCCCTCGACCACCAACCCGACGAAGGCGATCGGCAGGACGAACGCGGTGATCCGGAGGATCGACACGAACGCCTGGGCCTGCTCGGGAGCCACTTTGAAAACGAGAGCAAGGCTGGGAGAGGCAAGCCACAGCACGATACTCGAGGCGACACCGGCGAACACCGCGATTGTAGTCAACAGCGATATCTTTTCGCCGGCCACCGCCCAATCCCCGAGCCGCCCGCGAGCGATTGCTTGCGTCGCGATCTCCGATACGCCGAAATCGATCAGAACGAGAAAACCGCTCGGAAGAAAGCCGCGCACCAGGACGATCAGGCCGAGCACGGCCAATCCGTAGGACTTCGCGATCAAGCCGACGGCAAACAGGCCCAGCACGCCAGCAAAGCTGTAGGCAACGGCCGAGATCGCAGTGTTATGCACAAAGCGGCGCAGCACGGGTCAGTTCAATTCCGCGAGCTGCACGCTCGCTCCGCTCAGCATGCGTTTCATACGGACGTTCGCGGCCGGCCGCGCAACAAAGCGCCTGCCGTCGACGGAAGCCCCATCGAGACGCTTCAATATCGAATTCACGGTCTCGATGCCGAACGCCTTGCCGTCCCGGCGACGCTCGCTTTCGGCGGAGCTGTAAGCACGACGCAGCAACGAACTTGTCTTGTGGCCCAGACTTCGACGAACCGCAGCCGCGGCCATCCCGCGCACCGAAGGCCGCGCTGACGTAGGCATCGGCGCCTCGCCGCGCCGGGCGGAGATTGTCGCGAGCACCACCTCGGACACGCGAGCAGAGCTCGCGCCATCCACGGCGGTATAGAGCTCGCTGAGAATTTCACGGCGAAACGTCGCGGTCTTGGCCGGCACCGGCGGCATGCGGTCCTCGAGACCCTGCCGGACCAGCTCGATCATTTCGGCCTCCCGGGCCGCACCTCGACTGACCCGCGTCGCCGCGTCGAGGCGCAGAGCGGGAGTGTTGAACCACTCCATGCTCAACGGCTCGACGTTCAGCATGGTGGCCTCGATAGCGGTGGAGCAATTCTGATGAACCAGCAGGCGCGCACCGCTGATCCATTCGAGCGACGTTCCGCTCTGAATGACCTTGGCGTTCGGCAGAGTCGCGAACGCATCATACGAGCTGATGTTCTCGAACGGGTGTGGCCGCAGCACGAACTGCACGTCGGAAAAGTGCTGCGCGAGCTTGATCGCCATATCCAGAGCGCTGCGATAGGCATGGGCGCCATCGGCGATGAACCGCCGGGCGAATTCGCGCTCGAAGCCCGCCTCGACCATCGACTCTTCCTCGTGAGAGCTGCTGCCGGAGAAGCGCGGATTCACGGTCGGGAAGTTCGTATTGATGAGAACGTAGCCCGAGCCAACGGACGGCTTCGGCAACGCCGCGCGCCAGGGAGGCGCGCAGAAATCATAGCGCGGACAACCGGTGGCGTGCAGGCGATCGGCCGCGACCGTGTCCTGCCGGAGGAACGCCGCGTACTGTGCCTGCCCCCAGACGCAATAGAGATCGACAAGGTCGGGACAGCCCGCACTCTTCACCATGCTGGCAAACTGGTCCGCATTCTTGCCGCCAATTCCTTCCGTATCGAGAACGCCGACGAGGATTCCGGCGCTTTTGTAGGACTTGATCAGGTCGGCATTGTTCGGACGTGTGTAGTTCACCAGCACGAGATCAGGCCGCAAGGCCGGAACGTCGAATCCCTGCTCGTACATGGGCACCAGCGTAGCCTGCACGCCGCGTGTCGACAGCTCCCGCGCGAGCAGCACCAGTCCCTCGAGATCGCGAAGCGGGTTATCGACGACCAGACAGACATGCGGCCGATCAGCCACGGGCGCTCCTCGCCGCCACTTGCGGCGTCGGGACCGCATCGTCTGCAGACGAGAGCAGATCCCAGCTCATCGGGGTTCCTCGCCGAACTGCACGCCCTACACGCTTGCCAAGCAGCGTCTCGAAATATTTCGGCGGCAAGCCAAGACCGGGCCGGATGATACGGAGGTTCTGCTCGCTGAGCACGTCGCCGGGGGCGAGATCTTCCGCCACGTAAAGCGACCGGCGGAACACGAGCGACTTGCTCTCTTTTTCGGTCAAACCATAATAGACTTGGCCGAGGGCGAGCCAGGCGCGCTTGGTCTCGACCACTAGGGCGGCCATCTCCTCCGGTTCCATCGAGAAGGTCGAATCGACGCCGCCGTCGGCGCGCGCAAGCGTGAAATGCTTCTCGATCACGGTCGCACCGAGCGCAACACTTGCGACCGACGCACCGATGCCGAATGTGTGGTCCGACAGCCCGACCTGGCAGCCGAACAGAGAGCGCATATGGGGAATAGTCAGCAGATTGGTGTCGGCGGGCGTCGCCGGATAGGTGCTGGTGCATTTCAGCAAGACGAGCTGCTTGCAGCCCGCCGCCCTGGCCGCCCTTACCGTCTCATCGATATCGGCCACCGTTGCCATGCCCGTCGAGATGATCATGGGCTTGCCAGTGGCCGCAACCTTGCGAACGAGCGGCAGATCGGTGTTCTCGAACGAGGCAATTTTGTAGCAAGCGACACCCAGACCTTCTAGAAAATCGACAGCGCTTGCATCGAACGGCGTCGAGAACGGAATCATGCCGAGAGAGCGCGCGCGGTCGAAGATCGGTCCGTGCCATTCCCAAGGCGTGTAAGCCTGCTGGTAAAGCTCGTGCAGAGAACGACCTTTCCAAAGGCTGTCGGGATCATCGATGAAAAATTCGTCGCGCGCGAGCGCCAGCGTCATCGTGTCGGCCGTGTAGGTCTGCAGCTTGAGTGCGTGAGCCCCCGCCCTGGCGGCCGCCTCGACGATCGCCAACGCCCGCTCGAGCGACTGATTGTGGTTGCCCGACATCTCCGCGATGATGAACGGCTCGTGAGACTGGCCGATTGCGCGCCCGGAGATGGATATCGTGTCAGTCATCAATTGCTCCTCGTCGTCCGCCGAGCCGAAGGGACCGCTTCCCGGCGCGGGTTACCGAACCATGCTTCGCAATGTAACAAACGCCTCCGCCGACGGAAGGCCGACGGCCGCCCCTCGCACGACGGCGAGCGCCCGCTGGGCCTCATAAGACCTCGCATGAGGGAAATCACGCATTTCCTGCGCATAGGCGTGCAGCGCGTCCAGTTTGCGGTCGATCGTGGCGCTGATGTCGACGAAATGGTCGGGGCAAAATGGCTCGCCGATCGCGAAACTGGCCCATTCCGTCGAAGACGCGACCTCGAAGGCATAGATCGCCCGATAGGTGCTGGCGGGCATTGGCCGCAGCGCCGTCATGACCGCCTGATGAACGATCCGGTGGTCGAGATTGAGGTCGCCGCCGTGATGCGTGTAGATCACCGTCGGCTGGAGCCGCGCGATAACAGGCTCGATGGCCTGCACGACCGCCAGAAAGCCGACCGTGTCGAGCTTCTGGTCCGGGAAATCGAAGAAGGCCGGCGTATTGGCGCCGAGGATCGTGCAGCTCTTACGGGCAGAGTCGCGCCGGGCGTCGAGGTCTGCGGCGTCGCGCGAGAACACGCCGTCGGCCATGAACACGACGTCGACGCTGTCGCCGGCAAGCGCATGCCGCGCCATCGTGCCGCCGCAGCCGAGGGCCTCGTCGTCGGGGTGTGCGGCAATAACCAGGACGCGCTCGGTCACGGCTTGATCTTCCTGAAAATGGCGGTGGTGCGCACTTCGCCGTCATGCAGCTCGGCGTCGGCGAACTCGATCCTAGTATCGCCGATCTCGATAAACGCCTTGGGATATTCCGGCGCGTCAAGCATGCGAACGTGATCGTAGATCTTCTTTAGGTCGAACTCGCCGCCGAGCCTCGATTGCTCCGGCTTGCGTCGCTTGAACGTCACTGCTTCGCCGACCTGCGGCGTCAGGGTCGGCCAGTTCGCGACCATCTCGCCGATCATGGAGGCCGCCAGCTTCGAGATCCGGAGGAAAATCTCGTGCGCGGACCCCGACAGCGACAGATCGCGTTGCAGGTAGATGTCGCCATGGTCGAATCCGGCTACCATCCTGAAGGCAGTCAGCTTCGTCGTTTCGAAGCCGCGCTCGATCAGATTTTGGACCGGGCTCCCGCCCTTGCCGAACGGAAGCGGCGCTGCGTGAAATGCCACGCATTCGAACGCCGACGTGATGCCCTCGGGTACCATCCAATTCCAGTGCGGGAAGAAGATCGCCTTCGGCTTGATCTCGCGCAAGCGCTCGAGCGTCAGGGCATCCGGGTCGGTAATCAGATGCCAGTGTCCCGGGAAGTGCCGTATCGTGGTCTCGAACTCGGCGATGTTCCATGGCCGGACGGTGGCTACGCAATAGGTCGGCAAGGCTTCGGTCGACAAGGCATCACCGCTTCAGATTTTCCAGAATCACGACATCCAGATCGGCATTCCTGGCCGCCCTGATCGAGGGGAGATTATCGGCGTAGATCTCCGCCCGAAGCCGTCCGAAACGAAATCGGACCTCCTTCAGCATCAGGCTGGCGATACCACGCTTACGACAATTGGGCGCGACAGTATAGGACAGATCGCCCGCGTCGATCCTGAATGTTCCGACCGGCTTGCCGTCCAGCTCGAACAGGAAGAGGTTGGGCTGGTCCATAGCGAGGCGACGGTCGAGCCAGGCGAGATGATCCTCCCAGACCACTGCCTCCTTGCTCTTGAACATGGCCCGTGTCGACGGCTCGTTGCGCCATTCGAACAGCAGCGCCGCGTCCGCTTTCGTAGCCGGTCGTATCACGAATCGATCCATCTCAACGCCTCGCGCGCCGCAAACTGGCCAAAAGCCTCCGAACTGCTTCGACGAGCGGGTTCGCGGGCGTTTTACCGCCCCTGCCCGCCCAAGGGAACCTCCCGCCTGGGCGCCCGATCCTAGCCTTTCATCGCCGCGCATACGCGCTCGCAACCCTCGCCGTCAACAAGCGCCCCCGCGATCTCGCCGAGCCGCTTCGTTCGGCTCGAATCGGCCGCAAGGCCGGCTATCTCCGCGGCAATAAGATTGGCCGTCACGTCAACCGCGGAACCGAGGTGGATGAGGGCGCCGAGCTGCGCCAGCATTGTCAGCGAAGGCAGCTGGTTGGCGGCGATGTCGAGGGCGAGCGCCGGCAGACGCAGGCAGCAACGTTCCCAGCTCATCACGCCGCCAGCGCCGATCGACAGATCGGCGCTCCGCATCAGCTCGGCGATATTGTTTGCTCCGCGATGCAGCGCGACGTTCGGCATCTGCCGGCAGAGTGCATCCAACGAAGTCACGTGCGGATTAGTCGCTCCAATGACGACATCCACCGTAAGCCGTGACGGCGCAAGGCTCGCGATCGCCTCCAGCGCCTTCGCGGTCTCGTTGGTGGGATCGGAGCCGCCGAAGCAGATCAGGATGCGATCGATCTCGCCACTACGAGAAGTGAGCAGACCGCGCTGCGCGGCGAACTGCGGGCGCAGCAACGCATGGCGAGGACCGAGCAATTGCACGCAAGCGGCGGGCACGCGGCCGCGATAGCGCGCTTCCATGCCTTGCACGAGATTTTGGTCGAGCAGGATCTCGCAATCATGATCACGGTCGGCAAGATCATCGACGACGAGGATGCGCACGCCTTCGCGCCGGCAGGCTTGCTCCCATCTCGCATCGAGAGCGTAGTGATCGACGACCAACCAGTCGGCCGCACCGATCTCGTCGAGCGCGCTGCGCGTCTGCTCCGCGTCCTCTCGCCAATCGGTCGGGAGCCAATGCGCGTAAGGCCCGCCACCATCACCGCTCCCAACCCGCGGCACCGGCGGATCGGATAGCAGCCGCACCGCGTGCCCGCGGCTCTCCACGAGATAAGCCAGTCCGGCGGTGTGGCTGCGCATGAGGAAGCGCGGCCGCGCTCCATCAGCGGCGAGAGCGTCGGCGAGGGTGAGACACCGCATGAGGTGACCAAGCCCCATCTCGACTGAAGCATCGACGCGAAAGACGACCTGCCTGTTCATCAATTTGAGCCAGCATTCCCTCGGTTCCGTCCGGGAATAATGGCGCGCGTTCGCCGCGCCTCGCCCGACCGAGCCGTTTCCTACCACAATTCGGCGGAGGAACCGACGCCAATCCACCCTTGAGCTATCGCGCAAGCTTCTATATGCGGAAACCGCAACCAAGCGCACTGCAAGCCAAACATGAGCTCCTCCAAGACAATCCTGATCACGACGCTTGCCGAATACCAGACCCGGTTCTGGATTCCGGTGGCGCAGCGTCTGCGCACGTCAGGATGTGATGTCGAACTGCTCGCCTTTGACGATCGCAGCGCCGAGATGGCGGTGGCCGCGGGCGTGCCGGTCACGAACATGTACCGCGAAGGCCTCAAGGCCGGCCCCTCGCCCGATGAACGGAAGGCTTTTGATGCGCGGATCGAAGCCTATGGCCTCGACGGCTCCAATTTCCTGTTCAGCCACGAGCGCTTCACTTTCGGGATCCGGGACAGCGCGGCGCTGCGCCGGCGCTTCATGATCTATGCCAACGCCATGGAGGCGTTGCTCGACCGTCTCGCGGAGCAAGGCAAGCACGCCGTGCTGGTGCAGGAGCTCGGCGGCTTTCTATCGGTGATCTCAAGCTTCTACGCTGCGAAACGTCGCGGTATCCGCAATTGGTTCATCGAGCCGTCCTTCTTCCGTGGCCGGATGTATTTCACGCCGGACAGTCTTGCCGCGCCGCAGGTGATGGCGAGACCTGCGGATGAGGTGTCGCCCAAAGTGCGCAGCTATCTCGACGACACCCTGAAGCAGCAGGCGATCGTCATCCCCAAGAAGGACCAACATCATTATTCGGCGGCCTTCAGAAAGGTGGTCAACCTGCGCAATTCGCGCCGCCTTGCCGAGAAACTGTGGGATCAGTTCGCGCTCGGCAAGCACCAGGAATTCGGGCACAATCTGCGCCATGCCCGCGTTCATGCCGCGATGGCTCTCAATGCGACGCGACTGAAGAAGCTCTATCGTTCAATCCCTGACGCGCGGTTCGTCTATTATCCCTTCCACGTGCCGGCCGACATGGCTCTGACCCTGCGCTCGCCGGACTATCTCGATCAGGTTGCGACCATCGATTTCCTGCTGCGGACGATTCCGGATACGCATTTGCTGGTCGCGAAGGAGCACCCTGCCCAAATCGGCGCGATCTCGGCCGATCGCCTGTTCGAGCTGGCGCGCCGCTTTGACAATTTCGTGCTGCTGCCGCCACAGACAAACAACTACACCGTGCTGAACCGCTCCGACGCCGTCATATCCGTCAACAGCAAATCCGGTGCTGAGGCGCTCCTGCTCGGCAAGCCGGTCGTGGTGATGGGTGATGCCTTCTACAGCTCATGTCCGCTGATCTATGCCGCCGACCGCCTGCGCGAGGTGCCGACACGCCTGCGCGAGGCGCTGCGGGACGGCCCATTCGACCCGGCCAGGGGCGCCCCCTATTTCGAGGCCGCTTGGCGGCGATCGTTTCCGGGCGAACTCTACATCAGCGACGCCAAACAACTCGACACGTTCGCGGCCTCGTTGCGCGCCGCGGTAGTCGAGACCGCAGTTGCCGGTTGAATGGATTGCGCGATGCCCCTTGTCTCGATAATCACGCCATCCTGGAACGTCGAACGCTTCATCGAGGAAACCGTCGCTTCGGTACAGGCCCAGACCTTCGGTGACTGGGAGCTGCTGATCGCCGATGACTGCTCGAGCGATCGCACGCCCGCAATCGTGGCGGAGATCGGCGCGCGCGATCCGCGCGTTAATCTGATCCGGATGCCGAAAAACGGCGGTCCGGCGCTGGCGCGCCAGGCCGCGATCGACAAGGCCGAAGGGCGCTATCTCGCCTTTCTCGACAGCGACGACCTGTGGCTGCCCGCAAAGCTCGAACACCAGCTCGCCTTCGCCCGCGAGAAACGCGCCGCGCTCAGCTACACCGCGTTCCGCCGCATCGACGAAGCCAACACCATGGCGGGCCGGCTGATCGCGGTGCCGGCAGAGCTGAGCTATGACCAGCTCCTCAAGAACACCTCGATCGCGACACTGACGGCGCTGGTCGACCGCAAGATTTCGGGTCCCGTCGCCATGACCAACGAGGGCTACGACGATTTCTGCCTGTGGCTGTCGATCCTCCGCCGCGGTCACATCGCCTACGGCCTCAACGAGGACCTGGCACGCTATCGTGTCAGGGGCTCGTCCGTCTCCAGCCGCCCGATGCGCTCTGCCAAATGGGTCTGGAACATTTATCGCAATGTCGAGCACCTGCCGTTATTCAAGTCGGCCTGGTGCTTCGGCCATTGGGGCGCGCGCGCTTGGCTGAAGCGGCGCCAGTTCTAGACGCCAGCATAATCGCCGTAACGAAGATTAATGGTGTTTTGATACCATCGCTCAATTGGGCCATTTGGCTATTGGCGGAGCCGGCGGTTGCCGATACCACTCCTCAAGCCGCTCCGCCCGCCCTGGTATTTTGGAACCGACATGCCTTTTGACAGCTACAGGAACAGCCGCATCCTCGTGACCGGGGGAGCTGGCTTCATCGGATCGCACCTCTGCGAGCGACTGCTCGAGGCAGGTGCCGAGGTGGTCTCCGCGGACAATTATTTCACCGGCAGCCGGCGCAACATCGCCCACCTGATCGCAAATCCGCTGTTCGAGGCGGTCCGGCACGATGTCACCTTCCCGCTTTACATCGAGGTCGACGCGATCTTCAACCTGGCCTGCCCGGCCTCGCCGATCCATTACCAGCGCGATCCCGTGCAAACCACTAAGACCTCGGTACACGGCGCGATCAACATGCTGGGGCTCGCCAAGCGGCTCAAGGCGCGCATCCTCCAGGCCTCAACCAGCGAGGTCTATGGCGATCCGCTGATCCATCCGCAGACCGAGGATTACTGGGGCAACGTCAACCCGATCGGCGTCCGTTCCTGCTACGACGAGGGCAAGCGCTGCGCGGAGACGCTGTTCTTCGACTACTGGCGCCAGCATAGCCTGCCGATCAAGGTCGCACGCATCTTCAACACCTACGGCCCACGCATGCAGCCAAATGACGGTCGCGTGGTGTCGTCCTTCATCGTCCAAGCCCTCAAGGGCGAGCCGATCACCGTGTTCGGCGACGGCGGCCAGACCCGCTCGTTTTGCTATGTCGACGACCTCGTCGAGGCCATCACCCGGCTGATGGCGACGAACGAAGAAGTCACCGGTCCGATCAACCTCGGCAACAATTCCGAGTTCACCATCCGTGAGCTGGCCGAGAAGGTCATCAAACTCACCGGCTCGCGTTCCGAGCTCGTGTTCAAGCCGCTGCCGCAGGACGATCCGCGACAGCGGCAGCCCGACCTCACCAAGGCCAAGGCCATCCTGAACTGGGAACCGAAGGTTGCGCTCGAGGACGGCCTGAAGGAGACGATTGCCTATTTCAAGCACTCGCTCGAGCTCGCGTGATTGGATGCATGGCTCACATGATGGCTTACCTTTCGAACATCATCTCAGTCCGCGATCTCGACTGCGGCCCTTGGCGGGTGCACTTTTCAGCCTAGTGAAACAGGAAGGTTCGGGTCAGAAGCTCAGTGATGTGGGATAGGCTTGAATAGTCAGTAGGGCAGAAGACCTGATCACTCCGCTGGTCTTCCCAAAATCCATGATCAAACGAGGACGCTTGCGTCTCCAAGAGAAATCCAGTGCCAAGTAGGCGGTTTGAAAGATCCGGCAATCCGCTGTGGATAGAACTAGTATCTATCTTAGCAGTGAGATCGATCTCAGGTTGGAAAACGAAACCTTCGTTGTGCCGCTGGAGAAACTCCGTTGCAGATGATGCGTCCGCCCTAGCAGCCGCCGAAGGAGCTCCAATGGCGCCATCGCCATTGAGGTCTTGCTGGAAGGTGGTCTCGAGCGATCGAAATGATGCGTTCGTCCCTGTCACCTCGGGAACGATATTGGCCGTGTAGTTGCCGTTGCTGTCCGTGCTCCAGATCGTGTAGTGACCTGTCGCCGTGTCCCTCCAGGCCACATCGTATCCGCTGCCGGTCTGCTCGGCTGCGAAGGGCGACCAGGTCCCATACGCAGTGGCACTGACCGGCGAGCCGTAGATCTTCAGGACAGGCCCGCTGCCCGTACTGATGGCCTTAAGATAGAAATTGTCTCCCGTCTGCACCAGCTTGGTGGAGCCCTGCGCCTCAAGCGTGACGCTGGGAATACCGATGGTCCCATCGCCATTGAGGTCTTGCTGGAAGGTGGTCTCGAGCGATCGAAATGATGCGTTCGTCCCTGTCACCTCGGGAACGATATTGGCCGTGTAGTTGCCGTTGCTGTCCGTGCTCCAGATCGTGTAGTGACCTGTCGCCGTGTCCCTCCAGGCCACATCGTATCCGCTGCCGGTCTGCTCGGCTGCGAAGGGCGACCAGGTCCCATACGCAGTGGCACTGACCGGCGAGCCGTAGATCTTCAGGACAGGCCCGCTGCCCGTGCTGATGGCCTTAAGATAGAAGTTGTCTCCAGTCTGCACCAGACTAGTCGACCCGACCGCCTCGATCGCAACGTTGATCACGCTGACGCTTGCGATCGTGCCATCCGCGAACTGAAAATATTCGACGCCGGTCACGGTGTCGATACCGTCAGGCGAGCCGGAGCGCTGATCGGCTATGGTGAAGGTCTGCGTACTCGCGTTGTACGAGATGGTGTAGCTCGCCTTGCTGCCCGAATACACTGCGGTGTCCGTGCCCGGGCCGCCGATGATGGTGTCGTTGCCCCCGCCGCCGATGATCGTGTCGTTGCCGCCGCCGCCGTTCAGCACGTTGGCGATGGCGTTGCCGATGATCGTATCGTTGCCGGACCCTCCGGTGGCGTTGTCGATGTAGGAGCGCGCGTCGCCATTATAGAGATAGGCATTGTAGACATTGCCCGATGCGTAGTGGCCGTCCCCGAGATACGCCAGCTGCACTGAGGAGAACACCGACGAAGTACCGGGATTGAGGTTGATGCTCAGGTTCGTCGTGTAGTTCGACAAATCGTAAGTATCGACGCCACCGCCGTCCCAGATCGTCTCATAGATGCGGTTGGACGAGCCGCCGGCGCCGCCGCCCGGCGCGAGCTGCCCGACGCCGTTGATGAACTCCTGGCCCGTCGTCGGATTCCAGGTGTAGACCGTATTGCCGCTCTGGGTCGTGTAGTTCGCGCCATACATTGTCTGCAGCGCGAGGATATCGTTGGCCATATAAGTCTGCGGATATCCATACGATTCATTGGTGTAGCCGCTCGTGGTCGACGCACCGACATAGCTGCGATAGCTCATGACGGTGTATTCGCTGTCGTCATGCGCGCTCGGTACCGCGACGTTGGCGGGGCCGCCGGTCTCCTGGCTGTGCTTGAGGCCGAAGGCGTGGGCGAGCTCGTGCAGCGCGGTCGTGAAGTAGTAGTTGCCGAGCTTGGCCAGCGAGTAGTTGTACTGGGTGCCGAACCATACATCGCCCCCCGCTGAATAGTTGCCGGGGTAGTAGGCGTAGGAGGTCGGATTGGCCGACGGGGACTGCGCGACCATGATGTCGGCGCTTCCAGTCCCGTTGTACTGGATCGTCGCGTTGGTGTAGCCGAGGATCAGCCCGATCGCATAGTTGATCGCCGCCTGCATCTGGGTCGGCGCCGAGGCGAAACCCGTCGAGGTCGGTTCGCTGCTGCCGCCGTAGTAAGGATTGGAGTAGTCGCTGGGCGAATCCGGAAAGCTGTAGCTGATCGTGCCGGTCCACTTATAGCCCGACAGCAGGCCGTCGATCTCAGCATTGTTGGTAGCACTGACATTAACGGCGGTGGCCAATGAACTCTCCGGAGCAATGCATCGCGCGATTCGCTGTGCTGGGGTATGGTTCTAGCTAGAGAGTTATACGTTTGGTTTAACTTGGGCGTCGACCCCTCAGCCGGGCCGTAACGTCCTGTTAGCCATCAAATCCCGTAGTGATACGGACCAGCGGCGGCAGTCGCTTCGAAGGCTGGTCTGTTCCGTAAAGGAAACCATGAAACTGGGTCCACTTTCGGCCGGTCTGATTGGAGCCCTGGCGATGCTTGCCGGGCCGGACCGTCTGCCCATCGGAGAGCAACCTGTCATGGCCTCGAAAGC
>Ga0209389_1000226_pt1 | contig 38353 bp, 30 predicted proteins | sample CowpearedBW_FD_187526 | JGI IMG/M metagenome (GOLD analysis project Ga0209389, IMG submission 187526) | Root nodule microbial communities of legume samples collected from California, USA - Cow pea red BW (SPAdes) (version 2) | ecosystem: Host-associated > Plants > Roots > Nodule | place: USA... | reverse complement strand
GATCCGGTCTGACGCCTCCCAAAGGAGCACGAGCGCGTTGTGTTCTACCTCATTATACATTCGACGTCGCGCCCTTCGGCTTGGGCGCGCGTCTTCCTGACCTCGAAGTAGTCGCATCGCATGCTTGCGATGGAATCCGGTGATGTCGACGAACTCGTCCAATATCCGCGTCTTCTTCGCGCGATCCGAACGCCGATAGCGCGCCTGCTGCCGCCGTCAGTTCCTTCCGCGTTGCCATGCTTAGCCATCCCATCTTCGCCCCCGCTCGCTCCCGATCCAAGGGAGCAATTTACGTGAGGCAACGGCTCAGCATCTGGTAACAATTAGGGCGAGGCAATGCGCTTCCCATCCAGATCGACGCGCTACAGTACGCTGCCGCTGCGAGACGTGCGATATCTAACAGCGCGGGTCCGAACGGCTCAGATCATTCCGGACCCGTACAGCAGTCTTCCGGCAAGTCGAACGTCGTGAGCCTCACCGGGGTTCTGCGCCAAGCGCACTGGCAGACCATTGCGATCGACCATCGCATGAATTTTGCGTTAGGCCGCCGCGGGACCTTCCTATCGATTGGCGCTGGTTTCTTATGATGCAGGCTCCATGCTGATGCACGCGGACAATGGAGGTGTCGATCATCTGGACATCGGCATCACGGGCAGTGGCAAGCGCTTTTCTATGATGCGGCCCCAAACACCGGCCGGCCGCCACCTGACGAAGCGATTGTAGCGAGTGGTGTATGGGCCCAACGCCGTTGGCAGACCACGCGAGGGTGCTCCTGATCGAAAGACCCAGAAGATGCTATTCAGGACCGCCTGTCGTTCACCCAGGGAACGCCACGCGGCTTGTTCGGCAGCATCGGCTTGATGGCAGTCCATGCATGGTCGGCGAGTTCGTAGCGCATGATTCTCCCCCCAGTTCGGGAGTTTAAATCACGGGCAGTCCGGCCAAATCCAACGCTCCTGGCCCGAGCCTTGTTTGGCGCGCTTACGGACAGGAGTGGACAAAAACTAGTCCTCAATCTCTGCCAAGACTGTCGAAAATGACCCACGGCGGACTCCAGCCCATCGAGCTGTCCCTCAGGCGCCGCTGAATTGGCATTTCCGCTCGTTTTTAGGGCAATCACAAGAAGGCAAAAAGCCCGGCCGCTACGCGGCCGGGCCAGTTCACAGGAACGGGAGAGCTGGACGGTCTAGTACCGTCCGATGGAGGGGCCGCCGAACTTATAGTTCACGCGTACCGTGATGAGATCGACGTCCTGACGAATGCGATCCGCACCGAATGCTAGGCCCGTGGGGCCCGTGAAAGTGAGGGTACGATCCTGCATGAACAGATGATCGTACTCGACACCAGCCGACCAGCCAGGGGCGAAGCCGTATTCCAGGCCTACCCCAACGGTCCCGCCCCAACGAGTGTCATCACCCGTGCTGGCAAGCAATGCGCCCGTGGCAGTCGAGTAGATCCGGTTGCGATTATCGGTCACGGCAGCACCGCCCTTGACGTAGAAAAGGACGTTGTTGGTGGCCCAACCGAGCTGACCCGTGAACAGACCGAACGCATTGATCCGAGAATCGTTACGGAAGCCCGGCCCGAACAGGGTGCTCAGACTGCTGCCCCGCAGGTCGGCCCAGTCGCCCTGCGCTTCGAGGCCGAACACCCAGGTCCCAGTCTGCCACCGATACCCAACCTGACCACCCGCAACGCCGCCGGTGGCATCGTGCGAACCTTCGGGGCCCACCAGGAATGGAGTGACCGAATCCCAGCTGTTGCGGCTTGAGCCCCAACCGCCGTTGGCGCCGATGTAGAAGCCGCTCCAGTCATAAATCGCGGCGACCATGGGAGGTGCCTTCGTGTAAGGACGCGCAGCCAGATCTGCCGCGCTGGCCGGAGCCGATAGGCCGAGAGCCAATGCGCCGGCCGCAGTCAATAGAAGTCTTCTTAAGTGTCTCCCGGAGAAAGAAGTTGAAAAGCACGAATGCGTGCACCCACCACGCGCAAACCTTACCCTTTCCCTCGCTCGTTGCTGTAGCGAGCCTGCAACACTCTGCTGCGATCGGTGCGAAGATAGCTGCGAGTAAACACCTAAAGTTCAACGTGGCTTAACATTTGTTGCAAAGACGGGGCTTACAGTGGCGGTTGCGTTTGATGGTTGCGCTTGTGGCCGACTGCTGAAAAGTCCTCGCGGCAGTTGAATTCGGCTATCACGTCTGGCGATAATTGAGCTTCGAGTCTCGGCAGCGGCTTGCGAGCGGTCTCCAGTGAGTGCTTGCTGCGCTCGCCTGCATCGCGGCTGTCAGGCCAACTTCGATGGGCCGACCTATCTTTCGTGCGAGTAGCCCCGATGCGCAGCTTTGGAACGGATACTCCGCGCTTGTGAGCCGCTTCCGCCAGGAGCGGTGCTCGGCAGAAGCGATTCGGATCTCGGTAATCGTCTGCTTGTAGTTCGACAGCTAGGGCAGGCCGCTATTGCCCTCGACAAAGTTGACCCCGATCCTATCTGCGAGCATGACGAGGTCCGCGTATACGACGTCCACGGACAGGAGATCTTGCGGAGTGCTCCCGGCAGCGAGATCCGTTGCCGCAACGCGATCACCGAAAATCACGATCGCCAATGCGCGGTCGTCCTGGCGTGACACCCAGCTAAGGCCTTCGGCGTGCGGGCAAGCAGTGTATACAGCTTCAGCCCACTTACGAGTGTTCGGATACTCATCTTTTTCAGTGTCGATCAATTGGTCGCGGCGAATTCCGAGCTTCTTGAGTGCCGTCACGCTTAGGTCGACGAGGCTCAGATCTCGCTTTGGTGTCACCTGCGAATAGACGTGACCAGCCAGCTTCAGTTTGTCGAATGTCTTCAGACCGGCGACAAACGGCACATCATGAAAGACGGTTTCCATCGCCGCGCAATCGAAGGTCGTGCCGCCATACAGGGTGGGGATGTTGGAGCCGCTTGAGGCTTGGATCGGACTGAAGCGGGCGTTGCCATGAGGGCCAGGATTGAACTGGTTGCTGCGATAGATGCTCGAGTGGATACGATGAATGACCTCGCCTTTCGGCCACGCCGTCATATTCACTAATTTGGCGAGATCGGCGGGCGGAGCCGGGACCGCTGAAGTCGGGGTTGATGAACGTGGGGCGGTCGACGGCTTGGCTGTCTTGGGTCGGCCCGTCGGACGGCGCGTCCCGGACCTCTTCTTAGCCATGGAGCAAGCCGGCCACCTCGTCCTCGGCAGCTGCCAGGACACGATCGGGCTTGCTGATCAGCAGGTCCTGCGGTCGCTTGCCACCGAGGAAGCTGTTCACCGACGCGAACCAATAGGCGAGCCCCCAATCGTCCTTCTTTCCTCGGAAAACTTCCAGGACGCGCGCAAGGCCCTTGGCCGGTCGATAATGGGTCGACGCGTCGAGAGCGTAGCCTGGGAAGTAGTCCGTGCCGCGATGATGTATGGCGAAGATCTGTCCCTCCCGCTTCCACTTGTTAGGCTGAGCGCTCGGGTTAGTGGTGCTGAAGCCGGCGATCTTCGCGACCTCCGCCGCCGTCATCCAATCTCCGGTTTCAAGCACGCTCTTGCGGGCTTCGGCCGTCATCCGGGCCTCAATCAGTTTGTGCTGGGGCAAGGGGACGTCGGGTACTATCGCCTCTATGATCGACTGGTATTTCGCCTCGTGGCGATGCTTGATGATGGCGGGAATCAGCGCGGCTAGCCCGACAACCGCGTCCAGGAAAACGTGAGCATGCTCCGTGCTGCTATGCTGCAGTGTCAACGCGACAACCTGGTCCACCCGCAGACGAGCGAGCTTTTTCCGGACTTCGTCGGGCGTTCCGGTCACGGTTCCAACACCCGAGACCTCAATAACATTGTCGGCGGTGGTCATGGGTCCCTATTCCGGTTATAATAGTTATCAATATAAGATGATAACTTAAATAATCAAGAGCCTTGCGGCGGATCAAGATACGGAAATTGTCTTGCCGGGAGAGGCTTGCGAGATCCTGCTTGAAAATATGGCGGCTTGCCACGAGAGCCATTTGCCCAGTTCAAGCGCCGCTGATCGCGCCTTGCATGCTCGATGTAACCGGCATGTCCACCTTCACGACCATTAGTCTGCGACGTAAGGGATTGAAGACGGCCTGATCGTTACGCGCATATGGTGAGTGGCCAGCAGGGCGTCCACTGCAGTGGTTTGTTGCCGTCCCAATGCGGGCCCGACGATGATTTCTTCGACACCGCAATTGTTGTGGTGCACTGTCGAGTTCTTGATGGTGACGTGGTCGAATTGACAAGCTCGATAAGGAATCAGCCCAACCGGCGACACCTCTTCAGCCCCTGGGGCCAGGACACGCCGACCCAGACCAGACGCGACTCGCGCTCCTCGTGAATCTGCTCGTTCTTGAGAACGAGAGCCGTCTTCAACGCGTGCGGCCACCACGTTCGCACCTGTGCGCGAGCGCCCTCTGGCTCCTCCGTACCTGCCAACAGCATATCAATGAGGAGCCTCACCACCTTATCGGCGATCGCGCGCTGTTCGTCGGCCTGGTAGAGCACCGGCGCGATGTCAAACCCCTGCGCGGCAGCGTTCTGCTGCAGCCAGCCTGCGTCGAATCCGATCGAAAAACCCCGTCCTTGGTTGTAGCCACGCCACTGCGAAAGCAGATCGCCTTCAGACGACAGTGATCCGACGAATCCATAAACCTTGTCGTCGTGTTGGCGGAAGAGCTCGATCGTGTCCCAGGCGAGCGTAGACATGGTCCTGATCTCCGCGCCGGCGCGGTTGACGGCGTCGAGCACGACGCGCCATCCGTGCCGAAACTCGGATGTATCGTTGAGAAAACGGTAGTCAGAGGTCCACAGCGATTTACTGCCCATGATCCCGTAAAGGCCGGCGGCGGACGTGTAGTGGTACAAGATCATCGTTCCCTCGATGCAGCGAATCGAAGCCGAGCGGGATCTCTATACGCTGGACGATGGTCCCGACGAAAGTTCAGGATGCGTATGCCACTCATCAACAAATGTGTGAGTACGCCCGCTCTTCGTCCATGCCTGTTGGCGCGATCCGGGTGTCCGGGATGGGCAGTCGCTCCGAACGCTCCGTGATCGCGATATGAGGACCTCCATAGTAGCCGATCAGGATCCGTCGAGCCTTTGTTGCGGGAACGCGCAGGCAGCGACTAATCTTCATCATCGCCTCGTCATGGACAAGGACGAGCCGCGTGCCGAGCCGCAAGATCATTGAGCCCCCGTCTGCAGCCCGGCACGCGGGAGCGGGTTAAGTTCATGCCCTTGATGGAAGCTGCGTCGGATCGAGCACACGGGGTTCGGTAGCTATCCATCTAGCTCGTTTCGATGGGTTTGTTTGCTCTATTCTCGTGATGCCGGCCGCGCGCGTTGCTTTGCCGAGCTCCCTTTTCGAGTTTTTCGAGCTGGGGAGCACGGCTTGCGATCCGCGTCATGCGCGCAGGCCGCTCTGGCCCGCCGCTGTAATAGATGGCAAGGTGCCGCTTGACGATACTGGCCTGGCCGTCCGGCGAAGTATCCCTGTCGGGAGGCGACCGCACATATTCGGGCAACGATTGATTGGGCGAGAGCCAGGGCGCTGGATTATCGCCGAGGAGGGAAGAATGGTTCTCGAGATCCTCGAGCACCTGAATCGCGTTGCCCAAAGTCTATTTGAACGGAAGATGGCGCGCCTCCGAAGGCGACAGGCCGCCTTTGATGACCGTGCGGCCGCGGAGGTCGCGCAGAGGTTCCGGCCCAGCCGCAAGCGATTGAAGCCGCGGAAAAGGGGGCTTGGCTCAGATATAAGAGTTGCGCGAGGCTCTTGATGAAGGCGGTGCTCTTCGGTAGATCGCGCAAGTCGAATCGGAAATTGCCGTGGCACTGGGTACTGTGAAGTGGTTCAACGCGACCAAAGGGTATGGCGTTATCCAGCCGGAGGACGGCGGAGCTGACGTCCTTGTGCACATCAGTGCCGTCGAGCAGGCCGGCTACACCAATCTCGCGGAAGGCGCTCGGGTCAGCTACGAGCTGAAAGCCGGACGTTCTGGCAAGATGAACGCGGAAAATCTCCGCGTTGGCTGAAGACGTCAGGCCCAAAGGAACCAAACGGGTTCATCGGTGTTCTGAATTGGCTTCCGGCTTGCCCGAGAAGCATCGATACGGCCTCAGCATACCCCCCGGTGCCGCTGAGGCCGTTTCTTATCCGCACCGTTGTGACCGACGGGACTTGTTAACCTACGCGCCCAGTCGCGCCCTTAGGCCGACATTGCCACGAGGTTGCGACAAATCTCTCCGCGATATCTCCGCGCGAACATTGGATGCGCTCATTCACGCCGGCTACGGAGCGCATATCGATCTCACCGTAGCTGCCGATTATTCTTGAAACGCCGGTCCGGACCACCGTTGCGATTCACATAGCGCCAGGTCTGGTCGACCACGATGGCGTCATGAGGTGGAGTCTCTTCCTCGATCAACCGAGCATTTCGGAACGCGAACTGTACGTTCTGGTAAGCGAAGGCGGCAACCGTCCTGCCGGCAGTGACGAGGATGGCGTCAGGCGTGAGGTAAAAGGTCTCTTTTCCAAGTGGCAACTTCAGGAAATCGACATTGCTTCTGACCAGGAGCAGGTTGTCTCTGCCCAAGGAGATCGGATGCCGTCGTATCAGCTTCGAGGCACCAGCATTACGCTTCCAATCCGCTTCTTGCACCTCAAGAGGGACGTTCCAGATACCACCGCAACTGGCCAAATCGTGAAAGGCCGAAGCGAGGGTTTCAAACCGAGACGAGTACTCTGCTGATAGCTGGTACTCGAGCGATACGGTGCTGGATTGGCGGCCATGAACTGCGAGCGATCCGACGATGAGAACCGCGCCGGCGGTCAGGACAAAGGCCGCGACCGGGGAGACGGGGAAAGCTGACCAGGCGATCATCAGAGCGCCAACGGCAAAGAGGGCGGACAGCATCGCGATTAATATCTTATACCGCAGCCATCGGGATCGGGCGGCCGCCAAACTTTGCGCAATGTCGATGGTTGAGTTGGCGACCAGCTCCTCGATCGGAGCACTGTCGATCACCGTGCCCTGACTGACCTCGATCGGATCAGGAACGGGCGGTTGGGGTACGGCAGGGGAGGCGGCGAGTGTTGGCCGCCGCGTATGGTTGGTATGTCGTCCACGACACTCCGGATCCCGCCAGACCGATGGTCGTGCGCGTACCACGTGGGCCAACGGTGTAGCGGAGGCCGCGAGGCCCCGGCGTGACACTGGCACCGCTCCCGCTCTCATTCAGCCGGACACCCGGAATGATCTTGAAGCTGCGGCGAAATCTAAAGAGCATCAGAGCAATGATTGGCAAACGATGAAAGTAGCATCGTGCCATTTTTATCGTGCAGAGATCGAATCCTACAAGAGTAAAGAGGCGTTACGAGAGAACACGTTTCATCGCGAGCGCGTTCATTCTCAGTTAACACCAGATTGGGTGCTCAATCTGTTTCTGGCCTTCGCTGTTGCCGTAGAGAATACGAAAAATTCCGATATCAACTGAGGCGCGATCAATAGAGTGGGCCCGGAACGAACGAAAAGCTTCAGAATTTGACGAAATCCTGCTGCTTCGAGGAAGGATCCGCGGTCATTCCTCCCGGCTAGCTCATACAACCGGTTGCGCTTCTACATCAACGCTGACTGTTTATGCCAAATCCCGATCTACTGTTCCTGGTCCCGGGCGGTCTCACGCTTGGAGGCTTCATTGGCGGCGTCATTGCAGCTCTGATCGGCGACGGCGAGCTGCGCGACAATGGATGATGCGCTCGGCAGGACTTGAGCCTACGTCGCCGAACGACGCTGCAGCCGTTGCTGAGGCTATGGGCGCGGCGTCCTTGCGCACACCGGCCGGCGTTGCTCAAGGCCGCCTTAGTTGGGCGCGTTCTCTGGTCGAAGCGATGTCCCACTCTGCAGCAGTCGATCAGGCGCTGCCTGCCGCGCCGCTGGCAAGGCGTTTGTGGTCGACGATCTCAAGAGCGATTAGCTTCGGGCAGGGCGACCGAAACTGATCGCAGCCATGTCCCAGGAGCGGGCGATTACCATGCTTCAAAGGCCGCGCTCGTCACTGCCTCGGCCGAACCTCAAAATCGGTGGAGTTCAGAACGGCAACTTCCATAGAAAATAGAAAAGCGCAGCAATCGCTCCCCAGAACAGTATGCCGCGGAAGATGAACGCGAGCGCCATGTTATTCGCCGTCTTGCGAAAGCCGCTGCGTCATGGCGATTCCATCGATCGCATCTGCCAGCACTTCTAAGAAAACCCGATACCATGCATCATCATCGGGAAGCTCCCACTCTCGTAGGCTCCCGACGTAACGGGTCAGAGCGATAACGCCTGCGATGGTGGTTGGCGCTGAACGGATCAGCACATCCGCATGCTCCGCGAGAGCATGGTTCCTTTGAGTACTAATTTCGTCGGCGGCATCAAACCCCGGCCCCCCATCGAGCTTCGCCGATACGGACAAGGCCGCGTCGTAATGGGTCGACAGCTCGCGATGACGCTCGATCACGACGAAGATTAGATCCCGATCGGCTGCAGCAGTCGAGTGGGTGGAAATTTCTTGCGATGACAATGTGGGCCCCGAGCAAGTAGCAGGCCTACGTTACCATAGCGGCCATGATGATAATCAGCGTAGCGGGTCCTTCATCTGCGGTATTTCTGCTTATCGGATTGGGTGTTGAACGAGGTCACCGGCTCCATTTGGAGGTCGACAAATTTCGTAGACGAGACGCGCGCCTTACTCGCGCTGGAAAACGGCTTCGCTCCCGCTGTTTCTGGCGTAAAGCTGCACGTTTGCGCGGTATCAAAGGTTGTTATCCCGCCTCGGTCGCGATTGGATACGCTTCCACATTAGAAAGAGGCGGACGAACTATGAAGTTGATTGCAATAGCTGCCGGTCTGTTGCTGCTTGGCGTAATCGGACAAGCAAACGCACGCGGCGGACATGGAGGGCGCGTCAGCTACGGCGGCGGCCACCACACTACCAGTCATGGCGGCAGCTATTTGGGCGGGTCCGGCTCATCACATCGTGGCGGCACTTATGTCAATTCGAGAACTGGCAACCGTTACGGCACTCATCGATAACGAAGGAAGAGGCAGAACTCGAGGCGCGGCCAGTCGATGGGGCTTTTTACGCGCGGGTAATAATGGGAGCCGACGTTTCGGCTACGAAGCGTCAGGGCCCCGAAAGGGGCTTTCTGACTGCGCTGTTTTGCCCTGAGACGTGATCGGCCTCCTCTTCAATGGGGCCACTCTCTTCGGCCGGACTGGCTCGGTTGGGATCGGCACTTCGGTTTATGCACAGCCACCCTGATCTCGATTGACGGCCTGGGTCTGTTCGGTTTGGGAGCGCTGCTCTCGTTCAATGACTTTGATGGCGAGTGGCGCCTGCCAGAGCACGCAAGCGATATTCGGATAACGCGCTAGAACTCTCTAGGGTGAGGGCGGGATGAAATGCAGCCCCGGAGTGTCCGAACGCATGAGAGGCTCAGCCGCGGTTCTTCACGCTGATGCAGCGGTTTTGTCCTGCGTTACAGGGTGGGACCTTAAGGCATGAGCGTTTCGTCGAGGGAAAAGGCAGACTGCCGTCAAGCAATTCAAAGCTTTATGGAAGCGTATTGCGTAGCGAAGATGTTGCGCGGTGTGCTGCGCTGCTTAAAGCATCACGCCTCAAGCCCGGCCGCTGGCGACGCTAGGCCTTGAAGTTCGTGTGAAGAGCGATTCGAGGATGGGTTAGACCGGCTTTCGCATCGGTCTGCCTAGAGACCAGCTACGACAGCATGTCGTGGCACAACTCTGGCGTGAGCCGCACTAGCACTCTCTGAAGCATGCATCTAGGCGAATAAGTGATGCCTTCTTGATCGTCACATGCGCTGCCGCACGAGTGTTGGCTTTGTTACTTCTCATACGAGCTCGTCCCGCTTCAGACGGGATTGTTGCGAAAACGCCAGCTCATTTGTTCGGCGACAGAGCTTACGAGAGCGGAAATCTCGATTCGTGCGGGTTCATGCTCCGCTCCGCGCAACTTTCTGCGCACTGGGCGCTGGTACGAAGCTTGCTTAATGGCAGGTCCATCACTTCTCGGATCGGCGCAGTACATCCGCCTCGTGCCGAGTTCGGGACACGGACGCCACACTAAGGTTGCCAGCATGTCAGGTATTGCTGCCGCTGTTCTATTGCCTTGGAGCAGATCCCCCCAGACGGTTTATGATCGGCTCAATCACATGCTTCCGAGACTCACTCTTCGAGGACAGGCAGGAGTCGCCATCGCTGCCTTTACGCGCAAAAAAGGCGTTCGATATAAAACTGCGCTTCGGCCATCTCACGAACTGCAAGCGATCGAGCCGGATGAGCAGGATCCGGAGTTCCTCCCCCATGTTGCAATCGCTCAGGTTCGCTGTCGACTTTGCACAGACGGCGAGAGCGACAATCGACCAACTCCAAATCGTAGGGCCATCTCCGGCCAACTGGCAATTTCGCTGGACGGAGCGTTGGTAAATGCTCGCGAGGTTAGGGCAGAGCTGACTGCCCAAGGTCACACCTTCGAGGGACGGACGCATGCCGAACTCTTCCTCAAATTAGTACAACACGTTTGTGAAAGGGATTACTGGTGCCAAGGCGTGCGGGTTAACTATGAGAACGTCTTTCGTGAGATCGATGAGCGCATTGACGGTGCTATCAGTGCACTTTTGCTGGACGCCGAAGGAAATCTGATCGCGTTCCGTAATAGGTATGGTCTGCGTCCTTTGGAGTTCATGCAGACCGACGATGGAGTCTTGCTCTTTGCTTCGGAAAATTGCGCCTTCGCCGGACTTCTCGGCACGTCAGGCCAAATCGCGCCCGGCTATATCAAATATGTGGATGGGAAAAATGGGCATTGTCTCGATCGTTGTGTCAGCGATTGCCAACCTGCCGCCAAGCTTTGCGTCTACGAAGCGCTTTACCTCGGAAGTCCGGATACCTCGATTGAGGGCCGATCTCACCGCGAAACTCGTCGCAGTATCGGTGTCTCGCTGGGTGAGCTTATTGCGCGGCGCCTTCCCGCAGAGCCGGACGCCACTCCAATCATCGTCTCGTCGATGCCTCAGACCGGAGGCCCCTACGCTGACGGCCTATTTTCATCTCTCGTAGCACACGGGGTTAATGTCGAACGACGTGAAGTCATTGAGACGCAAATCTCTGAGCGAACTCTCATCGGCCCAAATAGCGAGCGCAAGCGTCGCATTGCTCACAAGTACCGTGTGACTTCGATCGACGTCGAAAAACGCACCATACTCATGGCCGATGAAGCTCTCATTCGTGGCGATACCAGCCAGACCGTAACGAATATGCTTCTTGCGGCGGGGGCCAAAGCTGTCCATTGGGCAATCGGATCGCCGCCTATCGTGGCTCCAAACTACTACGGCGTAAATATTGAGACCATCGATGAACTTGCCTTCTGGCGGACATGGAAGGGACTATCCGCTCAACAGCGGAATCAAAGCCTACTATTTAAAGATATCGATCCGGACGTTCTCAAAATCATCGAAGGAAGAATCGCAGCCTCAATCAACGCGGCAAGCGTGACTTACTTGCCCCTCCCGCGTCTCACATCGTTGCTGCCGCGGGGGAACGAGGGAATGGATTTGTCTGCCTTTACATTCGAAATGCCAACGCCTGCGGGGCAAACGCGCGCAAATAGAGACCTGCATAACTTGGTGGCTGACCACTATCGAGCTGCCTGAGGCCCGAAGCATGAACCCAGTTCTTGTGTTTGATTGGAATGGCACGTTGCTTGACGATGCCAATGCGCTACTGCAAACGACGAACACTATCTTGGAGCGATTCGGACGCCCGACGATCGATCTGGATACCTTTCGCGACCATAGCGATGTCCCACTCTCCATTCTGTTCCGTAATATCGGAATGTCAGAAGCGGAAATCGCGGCCATAGATGAGGATGGGGGCGCAATCTTCCATGATACCTACGAGCCGCTGGCCGATAAAGCAGAGCTACGCATAGGTGCGCGCACAATGCTGGAATTGGCGCGCCAAGAAGCGGCTTCGTCGATCATAGTGAGCAACCATATTGTTGCGCCCCTTGTTGCTCAATTGCAGAGGCTCGGAATCGATCACTACTTCGATGGCGTCCTGGCCTTTGAAAGCCGTGCCACGCAATATAAAACGATAAGCAAAGGGGAGAGGCTTCGGCGATATATGGAGCAAAATGGTATAAGTCCCGAGTCAACCTTCATCATCGGGGATATGCCAGTAGAAACGAATATTGCACGAGCCCTTGGACTGAGAAGCATATCCATTACCGGTGGATTTGTTTCCGAGCCGCGCTTGCGGGCCGCGAAGCCGGACCACATCATCCACAACTATCACGAGCTTTTACCAATCGTTCAAACACACGGCTTTTTCTAAATGGAGATGCTACGTGCGAACGCGAGACACCACACTTGCGCCGGCGGCGAGACGGGGCAGGCCTTCTCTCAGAGTGGGCGCATGGGAAAGGCCTGTAGTCTCAGCAGTTCGGCTTGCCAGGTGAGGGTGACGAGAAGCGGCCGGGGCGCTGGGCGGGCCTGCCCTGCCGTGAGAGATCTGTCCTGGCTAGCCACCGCGGAGTCACCGAGGCAATGGGCCTAGGATAAGATGGATCGCTCGCCCCGTCTGCTGAAGGGTGTGATTATCGATGCACATTTCTGCAATCACTCTGCTCAGAAGCTCAGAAGGCGCGAAGTACCGCACTTGGCGCTCATGACCGCGAGTTACGCCATTCAAGAAAAGGCTCGTTTGGAAATCCCGCAAACAGCCAGCGTCCTTAGAGCCTGACTCAAAAAGGGTTCTCAGGCTCTAGCTAAACGGCGAATTAAGGGCCTCAGATGGGCGGCAAGCAGCCAGGCGAGTTCGGTGGCGGTAGAGCCTTCGAAGCCTTTGGAGAGACGCCGGCATCTGCCGAGCCATGCGAAGGTACGCTCGACAACCCAGCGCCTGGGCAGGAGCTGGAAACCTTTGACCCCGAGCGGTCGCTCGACGATTTCGATCGTCCACGGTCCGCAGCCGGAGAGTGCGTTGACGAGCTGTTTGCCGCGATAGATTCGATCGGCAAAGACGTGCTCAAGCATTGGGAAGCGGGCTCGCAAGTCCCTCAACACGGGAACGGCCATGGACATCCTGAATGTTGGCGGGGTGAACATGGGCAGCCAGCAAGAGGCCGTTGGTGTCGGTCACGATATGGCGCTTGCGCCCATGGAGGCGCTTGCCGGCGTCGAATCCGCGTGGCCCGCCGGCCTCCGTCGTCGAGGCGGTCTGGCTAGCCATGCACGCCAACCAAGTTCATGCCGTCTTCACCATCAGTCGCGTGCGAAGGACCTCGGAGAGGACGAGGACTGGCTCTGGGATGTCGCAAACGGAATGTAAACGGAGGACGGCGTCATCAGGGTTTACGGCATAGGTGAAGACGGCGACATGGCGTTCACCGACTTCGACATCGAAACCTAATAGAACTCATCAGGATGCATCACGAAGACCTGGAGCTCCACAGGCGATGGGATCGGTGATCCACTATCAGCGGCTTAGCTCGGACGGATACCGCGGAAACTTTGATGGATGACTTGCTTCATATGCCAGCGCGCGAAGTTTCAAAAAATTACCCCGTCATGAAGAGGAAAATCGGCCAAGTTTTGAGGCCAGTCCCGCATATATCGGGCTGATTTGCTGACTTTAGCGCAGGACTTCATCTTGGAAGTCTGACTGATCGATGCGCGGCCTCCGTAGAGTTAGTGTCGCGCGCCGCCGTGCAGCAGAAGACGATAACCGTGTTCCGTCATCCAGCGGGCCCGCGCGAGGCGGCTCTCCCACGCCCCGCGGGCTCGGCCGGACTCTCGTTTCGGATCGAGATGCAGCACGATCTGCGCGACCTCTTACCAGTCGGCCCAGGCTTCGGGAGCGAGCGACGGATGAGGAATGGCAAGCGCCGCTCGAACCTGATCAGTCTGATATGCTGGACGCGCGAGCGGCGCCGGCAGATGAGCTAGCTTCGCTGCCAGGCGAGTCGGAGCTACAGGCAGCAATAAACGAGCATTGGCGGCGGGGGATCCGAAAGCAATTGTTGAGGCGTTGCGCTCGCGGGGCATGAGCCGGGTTGCGCCCGAGACTGGCTTGGTGCGGGAGGAGCTCTATCGCGCATTCAGCGCTGACGGGAATCCAGAGTTCACGACATGATTCGCGTTATGAATGCAAATGGAATTTGAGCTTTGCTGCCCGAAAGACCACAGCTTAGCCCCGTGGGCTTGGTTGCTCGCCGACTTTGCTCGGCAAAGGTTGAACGAAGGAGAAATAGGCAGTATCGCATTGGCTTTGAATTGCAGGTTGTGGGGGCAAAGGATGTATTCGAGAGGGTCAGAATGGCGCGAGTGGGACTTGCATATCCACTCGCCAGCGTCATTCCATTGGAACGGTGAACGCTTAGGGTCCGATGCGGATAAGAACAACCAGCTCGTCGATGAGATGATTCGCGCGTTGAACGAGGCCGCGCCAATCGCGTTTGGTCTCATGGACTACTGGTCGTTCGATGGCTGGTTCGCGTTGAAATCCCGACAAACCCAGCATGGTGCGCCAGCACTTGAGAAAACGGTGTTCCCCGGCATAGAGCTGCGCCTGTCGGCTCCCATGGAGGGCCGTCTTAATGCGCACGTCCTTTTTTCTAATGAGATTAGCGACCAGCATCTTCGGGATTTTCTGTCGCGTCTGGAGCTCGAGCTCATCAATCAGCCTCTCTCACCAGATGCGCTGATTGCGTACGCCCGATATGTCGGCGCCGATAAGCTCGCTAACCATGGTCTTGATAAGGGCAAGGTCGCGTCGGATCGAGACGAAGCGTTACGGGCCGGATGCACAATCGCTGAGATAAAGGTGGACTCCTACAAGGAGGCGATCCGCCACGTGCCCGGGGACCACGCGGTGGGCTTCATCCCCTTCTCTACCTATGATGGGCTCACCTCAGTCAAGTGGTCGGAGCACTATGCCTATGCGCTGGGTCTGTTTGAATCCTCGCCGATTTTCGAGACGCGAAAGCCCGATGAATGGGCGGCATTCTGTGGCGTTGCGACAGAGGGTAACAAGAAGTGGCTCGCAAATTTTCAAGCTGCGTTAAAAGGGGTTCCGCGGCTGGCCGTCTCCGGCAGCGACGCTCACTGTTTCCGTGGAGATGGTACCAACAACAAGCGCGGCTATGGCGACTTTCCATCCGGGAAACGTACCTGGATCAAGGCCGATCCAACCTGGAAAGGGTTGCTGCAAGCTCTGAAGGAGCCTGCCAAGCGTTCATTCCTGGGAGAACGACCACCAAAGCTGGATCGTATCAATCAGAACAGGACATTTTACATCGACCGGGTTCGCATCGGCAAAGCTGAGGACAGCGTTCTTGCCGAAACTTGGCTGCACGGAACGGAAATTCCTCTGAATCCCGATCTCATTGCAGTCATCGGCAACAAGGGAAGTGGAAAAAGTGCGCTGGCCGACATCATCGCGTTGCTTGGCAATTCCCAACAGAGCGCGCATTTTTCCTTCCTCAAGCGGGATCGCTTCCGCGGCAAGGCAGGCGAGCCGGCCCGTCAGTTCGTGGGGGAACTGTCCTGGCTCGCTGGCGACCCGAGCGTGAAGGGCCTTGCCGACGATCCGTCGGCCGAACGTGTCGAACTAGTTCGGTACATACCGCAGGGTCGTTTCGAGGCCCTCTGCAATGATCACGTCTCGGGCAAAACCGACGAGTTCGAGAAAGAGCTCAGAGCCGTTATTTTCTCACACGTGCCGACCGACGTTCGCCTCGACGCTCTTGATTTTGATCAGCTCATCGAAAAGCAGGAGAGCATCTTCCGAGCCCGGGTGAATGAGCTTCGCAAATCGCTGCGCGCGCTCAACGAGCAGATCGTCAACACGGAGGATCAGCTTCATCCCAATGTCCGAAAAAACATTGAGGAGCAAATCAAGTTAAGGGCGAAGCAGATCGAAGAGCACAACGCCATCAAGCCGGTTGGGGTCGAACCGCCCATGGAGGAGCTTTCCTCAGATCAGAAGCAGGCAAGTGAGCGGCTCGCGGAGATCGCTGCGAGTTTACAGACGCTGGCGGCGGAAAGCAAGAAAGCCGGAGACGATCGGCAACTCATCGGGAGGAAGCTGCGGTCGCTCCGGAACATCAACGAGCGCATTGGCTTGCTCGAAAAGCAGTTCGAGACCTTTGCGGCAGAGATCACCGTCGACCTCGCCTTAGTTGGGCTGAAGGCGGAAGATCTGATCACGCTGACTGTAAACCGCCCACTGTTGAAGGAGCATCAAGAGTCGCTTGCAACCAGCGATGGCGAGATCGTGAAGAAGACCGAAAACGCTGCGACCACTCAGGCTGCGCTCGTCGAGGAACAGGAACTCCTGTCGGAGAAGCTGAACGAGCCACAACAGAGGTATCAGGCGTATGTACAGGCTCTGAAGGAGTGGCAAACGGCGCTAGAGACGATCGAAGGGTCGGACACGGAGCCTGAAAGCCTCAAGGGCTTGCAGCGTCGCGTGGCCCAGATTGATGAGCTGCCGGCTCTTCTCGCTCAGAGGCGAGAATCGCGGCAGCAGATCACCAGCCAGATTTTCGCCGTTCTCGAGGAGCAGCGGGCTGCTCGTGAGGCGTTGTTTGCCCCGTTGCAGCACCTGATACAAAGCAACTCACTGATCCGAGAAGAGTACAAGCTTCAGTTCCAGGCGAGGCTTTTGGGCTCTCCCGAAGCTATTGCGACGAATCTGTTCAGCGCGATCAAGAAGAGCAAAGGGGAGCTTCGAGGAGAGGACGAGAGTTTTGCCGCAATACGGAGCCGTTTTGAAAGGTATCGGTTTGAGAGTGCGGTTGACGCGATCGGGTTTGCCGAAGACATCGCCACTCTACTTGCCGAGAGTGCGGAGTCCGCAAGCAGCATTCCCGGTATCCGCCCGCTTATGCGCAAGGACAAGGATCCGGTCGACGTCTATAGCTATATCTTTGGTCTTCAGTATCTCGAACCGAAATACACTTTGCTGTTCCAAGACGCGCAGATCGAGCAACTATCGCCGGGGCAGCGGGGCGCTCTCCTTTTGATCTTCTACCTACTCGTCGACAAGGGCCGTAACCCGATCGTGCTCGATCAACCGGAAGAGAACCTCGATAACGAAACTGTGGTGAGCTTGCTTGTGCCGGTACTTAATGAGGCAAAGAAATCCCGCCAGATCATCATGGTGACGCACAATCCCAATCTGGCGGTGGTGTGCGACGCCGAGCAAATCATTCATGCGACATTTGATAGGAAGAATGGCGCGCGCATCTCTTACCATTCGGGTTCGATCGAGGATGGCATCATAAATCGAGCGGTGGTTGATGTGCTTGAAGGTACGAAAATCGCGTTCGATAACAGAGGTCAGAAGTATCATTGAGAGCAGGCTTGAATATATTGATCGAGCCGCTCCTAGACGCGGACGCGATGGTGGGTGACAGCTAATGTACCGCTTCGTTCACACGGCAGACATTCATCTGGACTCGCCGCTGCGCTCGCTCGCGCTTCGTGATCCGAGGTTGGCGGATGTGATCGGTAATGCCACGCGGGGAGCCTTCGTGCGGATCATCGAGCTGTGCCTTGAAGAACAGGTCGATGCGCTACTGATCGCAGGCGATCTCTATGATGGCGACCAAACATCAATGAAGACGGCGCGATTCCTCGCCGAGCAGTTTCGCCGCCTCGATGTAGCGGGTATTAGGGTGTTCATCGTCCGTGGCAATCACGACGCCATGTCGAAAATCACGAAAGAATTGGTACTGCCCGATTCGGTGAAGGTGTTCACGGGGCGCGCTGAGGCCATGGAAATCAATCGCGCGCCTGGCTGCACCCCGATCGTGATCCATGGGTTGAGCTTCGCCCAGACGCATGCACCCGAGAGCCTGCTTGGCAGGTACAAGCCAGCTATCGAGGGGGCGGTTAACATCGGCATCTTGCACACCAGCCTCGGCGGAGCGCCAGGCCACGACCTCTATTCTCCCTGTACTCTTGCTGATCTGACCGCCACGGGCTTTCGCTATTGGGCGCTCGGCCACATACACAAGCGTTCGGTCGTCGAAGGGACGTGCGCCATCGTGATGCCGGGTATGCCGCAGGGCCGGGACATCAGCGAGGCTGGGCCCAAATCCGTCACGCTCGTGACCATCAAGGACGATCGTTCGGTCCATATCGAGGAGCGCGCCACCAGCGTCGCGCAGTTCGAGCGCGTTCTGGTGGATGCGAACGGAATAGAAGACTGGCGCGAGCTAGCGTCTGCCATATCGCGTGCCTTGGAAAGCAAGCGCAGCGGGGTTAATTCAGATCATCTCGTCGCACGGGTTAGAATAGAGGGAGTAACTCCGTTGGCTTGGCGGATTCGCCGGGATACGGATCTGCTGAAGGCGGAGGCGGACGACAGAGCCTCGGTCATCGGGGCCTGCTGGGTTGAGAAGTTGGAGATCGTCTGCCGTCTGGCCGAGCGGCGCGAGGAGCCATCCGAGGATCCACTCTTCGAACTCCGCCGCGTGATCGAGGAGGACATACTCACCTCCGACGCCTTCCAGAACGAACTTGTCGGCATGGCCGAGGAGATAAGGGCGCAGCTCCCGCCGGAAAGCCGCGACGCCTTCGGCGCCGATGAGGTGTCGTTCCGGCACGCGCTCACTCGCCTGGCGCATGACGGAGCGGAAAGCGTGATGGCTCGCCTTGAGCCTACCGGCGAGAGTGCCTGAGACATGCGCCTGCGCCGCCTCGACCTCACCCGGTACGGGAAATTCACCGACCACAGCATCGATTTCGGCGAGCGGCCCACCGATCAGCCGGACCTGCATGTCATCTACGGACCGAACGAAGCCGGCAAATCGACCGCCTTTACCGCGTTTCTCGACTTGCTGTTCGGAATTGCAGCGCAGAGTCCGTTCGGTTTCCTCCATCCCTACTCCACCATGCGGATTGGCGGGGCGCTGGAGTTCGGCGGCGAAAAGCGGGAGTTCGCGCGGATCAAGCGGCCGCAGAACAGCCTGCTTGACGCCGATGAACGCTCTATCCCGGAAAGCGCAATTCGCGGCGAACTCGGCGGCATCGAGCGTGACGCCTATCGCACCATGTTCTCACTCGACGACGAGTCGCTCGAGAAGGGTGGCGAAAGCATCCTGGCAAGTAAGGGCGATCTCGGACAATTGCTTTTTTCTGCGAGCGCAGGCCTTTCCCATCTTAGCCAAAAGCTCATCGATCTTAAGGCCGAGGCAGATGGATTCTACAAATTCCGGGCACGCAGCGGCGCACTCTCGGACCTCAAGACGCGGCTCGTGGAGCTGAAGGTAGAGCGGGAGAAATTCGACACTCTGGTCTCGGACCACGCGCGGCTCGTTGATACTCGGAACCGGTCCAAGACTCACTATGATGCGGCCGTTTCCGAACGCACCCGCACTCGTGGACGCATCGACGAGATCCTGCGCCATCTCGCCGCACTGCCGCGGCTTGTGGCGCTGCGCGGCATCCACGAGCGCCTCGCTCCGCTTGCCGATGTACCTGAGGCCCCGCCCGGCTGGGCGAATGAGGTGCCCGGGTTGCAGAAGGAGGAGATCGAGCTCGGCGTCCAGACGAACGCCATCGCCGACGAAGTCGACCGGCTTGCGCACGAGATCGCGGCGATCGCCGTGGACGAGGTTGCGCTGCGGCTCGTTGAACGGGTGGAACGGCTCGCGGAACTGCGAGCACGCCATATGACTGCGGAGAAGGACGTTCCCGAGAGGCGGCTGCAACTCCGGGAGATCGACCGCGTCCTCTCGGTGATCCTGCAACGGGTCGAGCGCGAAGGAGAGACGGAGCCCCGCCGCCTCGTGCTGACCGCAGCCACGGTCGGCCGACTGCGCGAGCTGATCGAGGCCCGCTCCGGCATCGACGCATCAATCCATAACGCCGCTGCGGAGCTCGCCGAGGCGCGGCGTCGCCTCGGCGAGATTGCGGAGAGGACTCCCGAAACCGGCGGCAATCCGCAGACCGCGCGGGAGCGGGATCGCTCAATGGCGGAGCTCGCGATCACCGTCGAGGCGCTGCGTTCCGCTGATCATCATTTTCGGTATCGCCTGGCCGAACGCGCCCGCGCCACCGCGTTTGAGGCGCTGTCGGAACGCCTGTCAGCGCTGCGCCCCTGGCAAGGGACGGCAGATGACCTCGTTGGCATGCCGTGCCCCGGTCACGACACGGTGCAGCGCTGGAAGGTTGCGCGTGGCAATGCCGAGGCCGTGCTCGTCCGACACCAGAGCGAGATAGAGCGGCTGACGACCCAACTCCGCCGCCTCGAAGCGGAACGGGCGGGCCTCGCCTCCGTAACGGGCGTCGTGACTGATCAGGAGGCTGCCGAGATTCGCAGGCGGCGCGAGCAGGCCTGGGCCGCGCATCGGCACGCTCTCGACCTCACATCGGCCGATGCCTTCGAGGCAGCGATGCGCCACGACGACATCATCAGCGCCGGCCGATTCTCACATATGTCCGAGCTGGCGAAGCTGCACCAGAGCGGGCAGGCGCTCGCCGTGACGCGGGCCGACCTTGAGCGCGCCGTCGAGCTGAAGGACGGCGCCGCCGCGGCGCTGGGACGCCTCGACGTGGAAGTGGCGGAAGCTGTCCGCAAAATGACAACCTCCTTCGTTTCGGTGCCATCCCTGCCGGAGCTCGAGGGTTGGCTCGTCCGCCGGGAAAGAGCGCTTGAGGCACGGGAAGCTGTCCGGAACGCCGAGCAGGATCTTCGCGCTGCGCAGTCGGATGCTGGCGCGGCGACGGAGCGGCTGCGCGCCGCGCTCGGTCCGGCCAGCCGGCCGCAGGACTCTGATGCGGATTTTGACGCGCTGCTCGCCAGTGCTCAGGCGACGCTCGACCGTGAGGCCGAGCTGCGCCGCCTGCGCGCCGAATTGGAGGAGCGCCAGCGTGACGTCGACTTACGCGAGCGTGCGGCCGAACTGGCTGAGTCTGAGGAGCGGATCTGGACCAAGGCATGGTCCGCGACCTGCCGTGGCTGCTGGCTCGGTGAGACGCCTGAGGTACCGGCCATCGGCGTGGTTCGCGAGGTCCTCGTTGCGATCGCCGATCTTGCGCCGGCGCTTGAGAAGCGGGCAGGTCTCGTCGACCGCATCCAGAAGATGGAGAAGGACCAGGCGGCGTTTCGCGAGGAGGTGGTGGCCCTCGGGGGCTTGTTGGGCGTCCCGGTGGGTTCGGCGTCTATCCTCGAACTGGCGCAGCGCATCAGCGAGAAGGTGCGTGAGGCAGACGCCGAGAGTGATCGCCGGAAGGGGGCTATTGACCGGCTGGAGCAGGCGAAAGGACGGCAGCGCTCTCTCATCGAAAGATTAGCGATCCACAATGAGCAGAAGTATCGAATGATCGCCTTCTTCGGTGTCACCTCGCTGGCGGCGGTGGCGGATAAGCTGTCCGACGTCGCGCGGCGCGCCGAGCTTTGCGGACAGGCCGAAGATGCAGAGCGCGAAATCCTCGAAGGGCTGCGGACACCAGATCTCGTCGCCGCCGAGACCGCACTCGATGCGGCGGATCGGTCGGCGCTGGAGACGGAGTTGATCGAGCTGAAGGCGCGCTTCGAAGACCAGGATACGCGCTGCCACGAGGTTTTCGCGGCATGGTCGGCGGCGAGAGACCAAGTAGAGGCAATCGGAGGTGACGCCACGGTCGCCGCCATTGAAGAACGCCGCCGCACGACGCTGCTCGAGATCGAGGACGGCGCGATGCGCTATTTCCAGCTCCGCGCTGGCATCGCGGCGACGGAGCAGGCGCTCGCCAGATATCGCGAGCGCCATCGCAGCTCGATGATGATGCGCGCCTCGGTGGCGTTTCGCACCATTAGCCGCGGCGCTTATACGGGACTTGCTACCCAACCCAGCAAGGACGGGGAGACGCTCATCGCGCTTTCCGCCGCGGGTGGGTCGAAAGCGGCAGACGAACTCTCTAAGGGTACGCGCTTCCAGCTTTACCTCGCGCTTCGGGTTGCCGGATATGATGAGTTCACGCGTGCCCGCAGCGCTGCACCGTTCGTCGCCGACGACATCATGGAGACGTTCGACGATTTTCGTGCCGAGGAAGCCTTCCGCCTGTTCGCCGAAATGGCGCAGGCCGGACAGGTCATCTACCTCACCCATCATCAGCATCTGTGCGAGATCGCCCGACGGGTGTGCCCGGCGGCGCGATTGCACCGCCTGGACGTGGCGGCACGTCGATACGACTTCGCCTGACCGTTCCCAGTGAAGTAGCTAGAGGCCACTGTAACGTTGCGATCTGTTGTGTCGTTCCGGAAATGAGAACGCCTGAAACAGGCCGTCGCTTCGGGCGCGACATGCGATTCGTAGTGTTGTGCAAGTCCTGTTTTGGTTTGACTTAGTAAAGACGTGGCTAGCTGTCCCACCGGGTTCGATCGCATCTATAACGACAATCAGCTAGACCCGGGCAATATCCGCAAGGCGGCCGTCCTCGGAAATACAACCCAACGATTGAGAGAGAAATTGAAGGTATGAACGTCCTTCTAGCAGGCCGAAAAAGGCGCTCGCCGCCGACCGGCGACCGTGATTCATTGGCTCCGACGAGATTCGGAGATGGTGCGTGCGCCGCGGCGACAATCGAACGGGCGAGCTGTTCAGGTACGTCGACCTGGAGGCGCGGGTGCGCCGTAATCATCCGCTACGAGCGATCCGGACGATTGTGAACGAAGCGCTGTCGGCGCTGGAGCGAGAGTTTGCCGCGCTCTATTCGCCAATTGGGCGGCCCTCGATCCCGCCGGAGAAGCTGCTCCGGGCGATGCTGTTGCAGGCGTTTTTTTCGATCCGCTCCGAGCGGCTTCTAATGGAGCGACTGGAATACGAGCTGCTGTTCCGCAGGTTCGTCGGAATCGGCGTTGATAACGCAGCCTGGGACCATTCGGTGTTCTCGAAGAACCGCGACCGGCTGCTGGAAGGCGACATCGCGGCGAAGTTCCTGGCGGCGATGCTGGCGCAGCCCAATGTGAAGAGGCTTCTGTCGAGCGATCACTTCGCGGTCGATGGTACGCTGATCGAAGCCTGGGCCTCGATGAAGAGCGTCAGGCCGAAGGACGGCTCCGGCGAGCCGCCAGCGCCGGGCGGCGGGCGCAATGCCGAAGCGGACTTCCACGGCCAGAAACGCTCGAACGACACCCATGCTTCGACCACCGATCCGGACGCCAGGCTGTACCGCAAGGGCAAAGGCAAGGAGACGAAGCTGTGCTTCATCGGGCACGGGCTGATGGAGAACCGCCACCACGCCCTGCTGGTCGACGCCTGCCTGACGCAGGCCGACGGGCATGCCGAGCGGGTGGCCGCGCTGCACATGATCGAGACTCGTGCCGACCGACCGACAGCAATCACGCTTGGTGCCTACAAAGCCTACGATGCAGAAGACTTCGTCAACGAACTGCGCTCGGTGAACGTGACGCCGCATGTTGCACAGAACACCAGCGGCCGTAGTTCTGCAATTGACGGACGGACGTCCCGGCACGGCGGCTATGCCGTCAGTCAGCGCATCCGCAAGCGCATCGAGGAGGCATTCGGCTGGATCAAGACGGTCGCCGGGCAAGAAAAGACGAGCTTCCGTGGCCGTGATCGCGTCGCATGGGCCTTTGCCTTCGCTGCCGCCGCCTACAATCTGGTGCGGCTGCCCAAGCTGATTGCGGAGACCGGCTGATGGCCAAGGTGCCCGGCTTCGCCAAGGCCTTTATCGGTCGCTGGCGCATCGTCGAGATGGACGTCTGGGACAGCGACTTCCTCGATCTTGTCGAAGAGGCGCATCTCACCTTCCAGGGCAAGTCCGATGGCGAAATCGCTTTTGGGGCTCTCAGGGGCTTCCTGGACGTGCGCTACGGCACCCGCGACGGATCGGCCTGCGCCGAGTTCTCATGGGAAGGGCACGACGAGAATGATCCGACCTGTGGTCGCGGATGGGCTATGATCGGCACTGCGGGCAGGCTCGTCGGCCACTTCTACATCCACAATGGCGACGATTCAGCCTTCGTTTGCGAACGCGGCTGAGTTCTTCAACAGCCTGCTAGAAACGATTCCGGAAATCATCGCTAAAAAGATCATCTTTCGGGGAGCGAATATCAAACCGCGAGATATCTTTGATATCGCTGCAGCGAGCGTCGATCATTCCGCCGAACTGATCCGCGAGCTGAACCCATATCGACAGAACGTGATCGAAACCATCGCTCAGATCGATAGGCCTGAATTTGTGCGCGGGGCAATAACTGGACGGCTATAAAGAAGTTGCCGCAACAGCTCTCGACCGCGCGAAAGACATACTTCGGGCTGTGTGATCTTCGCGGACATCTGCGAGATGATCTCTGTTAGTTAGTAGCTGGGTTCCTGCAAATTGCTAATTGGGCGGGTTGATTGATCGTGCTCGATATGAACTTTCAACAACTTCCGCTCCGTGGCTTACATCCGGAGCTGACACGATCTTGAGAGGAAATTGACCGGCCGGCCTTGCGAATTCCATAGTGACATTCCCGCCTGCTTTAGCGACCAATGCTTTCAGGCGATCGAACTCGCCGCACCAGATCGCTTCCATGTCGTGGTCACGATTTGCATCGCGACCTTGGGCCGAGCTGCCGATACCTACGGCGCGCACCTGGAGGAGATCCGATCTCGAGCCGCCCAAGAGCTCTACTCCGTAGCCAGGATTGGCGGCCTTACGAAGGACAATCTGGCCGTTCTGGACCCAGGCGGTCGCCATTCCCTCCGATACTTCGTATCCAAGGCTGGCAAGACCTTCGAGTACCGCGCGCCTGCGCTCCGCCGCGGCCATCGCCTTGAATTCTTCCTCGATGAGAAAGTCGGCGCGCTTGAGGAGCTCCTGCCCATTGCTGGACAATGGGGAGGCGAGAGCTTCCTCGATTTCGCTCAGCAGCGAGGTAGCCTCCGCTGACTTCATCACGGAAAGCTCGGCGCCTCGCGCCCGAAGCTCGTCCGCTTGCCGCGCGGTGGCGCGGCCATCTTTGACGGCTGCGGCGAGGTCCAACAGAAGGCTATCTGCGATAAGCGATCTTCGAGCCGCAGGCTCTGCTTCCAACTGCGCGACACGGTCCGAAAATGGAGATGGATCGATGCCAAGCCCACGCAACTCGCCGAGAAGAGTATCGACGCGCCCCAAGGCAGGATCCTCCATCTCCTGAGCTTGCCCGGCAATCCATTCCTGCAGCGTCTCGCGGCGTTCGCCGGCGCCCAGGCGAGTAGCAAACTCGCGTTGCCGGTCTGTCACGGTTTCTTGTGCCGCCTGAGAAGGCAGCAGCAGCAGTGCCCTTGCCATCGCTGTTTCCAAGCGTTCGGAAGATCCGCTCAAGCTGAGCTCGCTTCGAATGTCGGCGGGAATTTCGACTTTCAGAGCTTGCAGTCTCTGTAGCAGCGCCTCCGCTGCAGCTTTGGAGCGCCTTAATTCGCGGCTCGAACGGGCCGCCATTTCGGCAGCTCTTTCGACCCGGCGCTCGGAATCTGCCTGAAGGAAGGCGATCTCGGCGGCAACCTGTTTCTGGAGTTCAATGAAACGATCGGTCTCGAGCAGGCGACGAAGCTCATCTCGCCGGACTATGACTTTGTCGATGTCCTTCTGCTCAATGGTCCCATTGCGTTTGCCGGCGGAGGTCCAGCTTTCGATCGCCGCTTCAAGCCGCGCCAGGTTGCGGTGGCAGATGGCGATGATCTCGGCTCGGGTGACGATCCTGAAGGCTTTGGGTCCGCTCATTGCAATCCTCCCCCACGAAGCGCGTGCTCGACAGCGTTCTTGAGCCGGAGGCGTTCGGCGTCTCCAGCATGAGTCCAAGCATACGATGAAACTCTATGGACATAGGGAACGGCTCTTCCCAACACAGTGGGACGCCAGATCTCGCGAGCACGAGCTCTTTGAAGCAAATGATGTTGCGGCGCATCGCATTCCACGCCTATGGCGTAGAGGCCGGTCCGCGGATCGGTCACGGCAAAATCAAGGCTGAATGCGCCGCCATCGCGAGCCCGACTGGGCTTATAGCCATTCGCTTCCAGAAAGGCTTCGACGGACCTGGTGAAGCCGTCGTCCTCATGATGTCCAGCTTCGTGGTGGGCACGTGGTTCGGTTACCATCCGATCCAGGAGCGTCTTTCCGGAGTCTGCAAGACCATCGGAAACCGTCCTGGCATATTCGAGGTAGCCTTGCAGATAGTCGCGCGGCACCCTCGGACCACTTCGCCTGGTCAACAGGTCCGATATCTCCGATATCGGCATGGATGTGACGATGACCACCTTTTCTCTCGCACGTGTTACCGCGACATTCAGGCGGCGCTCGCCGCCGGCCTGGCCTAGCGCGCCGAAGCTCTTGCGGAAAACGCTGTGTTCATTGCGGCCGAATGTCGTGGAGAAGACGATGATGTCACGTTCATCGCCTTGCACGTTCTCCACGTTTTTGACGAAAAAGCCCATGTCCTCGCCATGCTCGATACGTTCGCGCTCGCGCATCAATGCCTCTCGGAACGCTGAATCGTTTTCGGCGCGGTCTTCCAAAGCATCTTCTATGGCGTCGGCCTGCTTGCGGTTGAATGTGACGACACCGACCGACGGCGGCAATGGATCGTCCCAAAGCTCCGATAGGTATTGTACGACATCGCTGGCTTCCTTTTGGTTCGTCTGGGCCTTGTAAGTGCCGTCCGACCGCACCACTTCGATCGGCTTGAGCCTGCGGATTGTCTCTACGGGATGGCGAACGGGGACGCTGAGGCTGTTGGCATAGAACGATGCGTTCGAGAATGATATCAGCTCTCGATACTTCGAACGATAGTGTACCTGCAGAGTGCGGGTCCGAAGCACGGAGCGGGCGAGCTGGAGGAGGTCGGGACAATCCTTGATCTCTCTGCGATTCCACGTCTCCGTGAAGGCTTCGCGCTCCTCCTCGCTGGCGCCTTCTTCTGGTTCTTCACCGTCGAATATTGCCGCTTCGTCGTTCTCGACCTTGCTGGCGAAGAAGGAGGTCGGCGGCATCTGCTTTTCGTCGCCGCTGACGACGACGAGCCTGCTGCGGAAAAGCGAGGGCAGTGCATACTCGACTGGCATCTGCGAAGCCTCGTCAAAGATGACGGTATCGAAGAGTCCCGCGCGAGGTTGCAGAACGCGGCTCGCGACATCTGGCGTCATGAGCCAGACCGGCCGGAGTGCGAAAAGACCGAGCGGAGCGGCGCGATCGATGAATTCGCGCAATCTTAGCGCTCTTGGACCGCGCAATCTGGTGATCGCGTCCCACTCGCTGGTCGGACGCACTTTTGCTGCATCGATACCTTGGACGAGAAGATCCCGGTTGTATTGCCGGATCTGCGCGTCGGCTTCCGCGAGCGATTTTACCTTCGCATCTAGCTCGTCGGCGTCGAACAAGACGTCAGGATTCGCACCTTCCATATCGGCCTTCCACGCCAAACGCGCCTCCCGGGCTATAGTGGCGCGAATGCAGGTGTCGAGGTCTTCGGAAGCCAGTTCCGAAAGCTCGGACTCCCTCGGCCTGAGTGTTGCGAAAATGGCGCGCTCCTTGTCGTCAAGGCGCGAAGAGCGAAGTCGATATTCCTGGTAGCTGCTCAGCATCGGCAGAGCTTGCAGGATATGGTCAATGGCGCTCGCATTGGAGCGATCATTCTCAATCGCCGAGCGTCTCGATCCGAGCCACAGTTCGTCGAAATAGGTCCTGAGCCGGTCCAATGCGGCGCGGCTTTCCTCTCGCGTGTCATGCCTTCTCAGCGCGAGTTCAGCGCGCTCAAAGAATGTGCCGAGCTCTTCGGTCGTTCCGGCCGAGAGCGCTCTCTCGAGCTCAAGCCGGTGCGGGCACCGATCGATAAGCGAATTGTGGTCTCCCAGACCATTCAGGAACGAGCCGAGGCGCTCGGCGAAATCGGCGAGCTTACCGGGCGACAAATCCAGATTTGGGGCGCGGCCGAATAGGATTGTGAAATATTGCTCAAGTTCGTGTCTTGGCTGGCGTATGGCCAATTCGAGCTCGACTGCGTAATACAGTGAGCTGATGGCGTCGTTATCTTGCGGGAGCTGCAATGACGCAAGGAGCTGGCGTACACGGCGCGTTCGCAGCCAATGGACCGGGTTGAGCCATTGTAGAGCGCTTGTCGGCAAGCGAACTTGGCCCGCGAGCTCCCCAGCAGAGCAGAGCTCTTCCTCATTGAAGGCGATAAGCTTGGCGCAAAAGTTCGGTTTGTAGGATGGACCGTCGAGCGATGAGAGAATTTCTTTTATCGCTGATAGGCCCTCCAGAATGCGCGCAGCTTCCGATGTCCCATCCTCGACGGTCCGAAACAGCGGCCGCAATCGAGCGAGATTTGCGCAGACCGAATCGCTGATCGAGCGGAGCTCAGCCGCTTCGGCGAGCCAAGACCGAAATTCCGTCGCATCCGATATTTTCAGACAATTCGCCGTCTGTGCATCGGTCTGCTCCCGGCGCGCGTCGGCTTGCAAAAATGCCTCCAGGTGCAAGGCCAGCGCGGCCGCGGTTCCTCGATCGGGATTAAACGGCTTGAGAACGGACAGGGGATTGTCTTCAAATTTGGACGGAAGCCAAAATTTCGCGAGCGGGCCGCAATTCTCCTCAATCCTCGCCACGTCCGCGGGATGTAGATCCGCCAGCAACGGGCGGAGTTCAGGAGCGTCAATGGGTTTTCCGCTGCCTTCTTCGATCTCGAGCAGCTCGCCGAGCAGCGCTCGATAGGACAATCCGGTTCGATCATCCACAAAATGAAGTGCAACCTGGCGACGGTCCAGCTCCGTCTCAAGCGTCTCGATGCGAGCCGCGAGGCGGTCGCGCTCTCGCTTCCAGGCCGGAGACCCTCCGGAAGACTGGTTGTGCAAAGCCTGGACTTGCGAACGGATTGCGCCGACGATCGGCTCACGGTCGCGATGGGCATCGGTGATCATGACGAAGCGATCCGTCAGGCGCTCCTTATCCAGGCGTTTGCGGACCACCTCGAGAGCGGCTTGTTTCTGGCAGATCACGAGGAGCGATTTTCCCCTGCCGATGGCGTCCGCGACCATGTTGACGATGGTCTGGCTCTTGCCGGTTCCGGGAGGTCCTTCGATCACCAGTCCGGGGGCCTGACGTGCTTCGAGGACGGCCGCTTCCTGCGAGGGATCACTATCCGCGGTAAAGTACCGGTCGGCCTCTTTCGTCGGAGCGGAGGCCGAAGGCGTCGCCTGCTGTTCGTTCAGGCGCAGCGCGGCTTCGAGTGCCGTGGCCGTCGGCGGCAAGCCCCGGAGGGTCTCGAGATCCTTCATCACCGCTTGGCCCATGAAGGCCAGATGGAACAGCACGGCTGCTGGGACCAGCTGCCGTTCTTGGGGATCGACTTCGACGTCCTTTCCGGGAAGCGCAGTCAATTCGTTGCCGATAGGCTTGGCCAATCGGCTGAAGGCGTCCATCACTGCCTGGACGGACAAGCTTGCATGGGTCAGGAGCTCGTTGGCCGCTTCCTGCCAACGTCTCGCCTCGGGGATGCCGACTATTCCTTCGAGGGCGGGATTGACGAGAACATGCTCGATCTCGGCATCGGGATTTCTCTCCCGCCCATAACCTAAAGAGACGTGACCGCGATTTCCGACCTCCGGATCAACGCGCACGGGCCATAGCAGGACGGGCGCAATCCGTGGTCTCGCGTTCGGCCGATGATCGCGCATGATGAGGAACGGAAATCCCATGAACAGGCCATCGATGCCGGTATCACGCCTGTAGAGCAATGCATGGGAGTGCAAAGAGCGTAACCTTCGCTCAAGCCCGTCGTCATCGGCGAAAGCCGCCGGATCGACGTTCACGGTCCGGTTCGTACGCCCAAGCAATTGGTCGAGAATGTCAGCTGCCGGCACTCTGGACGTATCGAGCTCGGTAAGATCGATCCTGGTCGATTTGCCGATCAGCATGCGTGTCAGCGGCCCGCGCAACACGCCGCCTGAAATCCGCTTAGCGAAAAAGTCCAAGATCGTCGACACATAGCCTTGCTTGGGAAGCGCTCTCCACGTCTCGGCGGGCACACAAAGAAGTGCGAGCGCGCGCCCTAAGGGCATCCGTCTGTCCAGGCGAAACTGGTCCGCCCACTCATCGACTTCCTTGATGCCGCATCTGGCGAAGTTTTGAATGCGCTCGTCAATTGCCTGGTAGATCTCGCGACGTGGGCGGCCGAGAAGCGCTGTCGCCTCCTCTGCCGAAAAGTTGCCGAGCCCGGCCGTCGAGGCTTCCTTTTCTGCCTCTTCGATGACCTCGGCGACCGAGCGGAACTGGTTCGAGGTCGCGCTGAGCAGGATGACGAGGTCTTCTTCCGCCGAAATGCGGCGCTCAGTAAGCGCTGCTACGCCGGCATGGTCGGTATCGGGGAAAAGCTTTCGCCGTTCTTCCCATAGCGCGGCCAGGCGGGCCATAGAGGTCGACAGCAGGTGAACGCGCAGAGCATCCTCGTCGACCGCGATTTCGAGTTGGTCTAGGCGCTTACGAACAGTGTCCGAGCGAACCTTCAGCCGCCAGAGCCAGTCGTCCGGATCAATCTTCCGCAGCAGGTCGGGCGCGGGACCTGTGATCAGACTATAACCGTCACTCGGGTGCTCGAGCAGCCAACCCGGTGTGACGATATTGCCTCTGACAATCAGAGGCATCGACGGATTGAGGGTTTTAAGTGAGATGGAGAGCTTCAAATCCTCCTGAAGGTCCTCAGTCCGCAGAATTTGCCGAAGACCTGCGGCAATCGCCGCATCGAAGCCAGCCTCCGACGTCCAGCTTGCAACGGCGCCCCTGAGGACAAGCGCCTTGGCTTGGTCCCAGTTCGCAGCTTCCGCCGCTGCCAATGCGAACATGCTTGCAGATCGAAATTGTTTGCCGCCCAGCGAAATCGAGCTCCGGCCCTCTGTGTCGCCCCCTGTATCGGCAGCTGGCGCTGATACGCTTTCTCCGCGTAACCACGCCTGAACTTCCCGCCACTGCCAGCGCTGACGTCTGTCACGCGCCAACAGGCCGCGCAGCAACGTGTTGGTCCGCTCATCCAGACTTTCGGGGAGGTGTACGCCGCTCGTGAGAACGTGGATCAGAAAGGCCTGCTCATTGATACCTGCGAAGCACGCGCCTTGCGTGATCTTCTCCAACAAGATCATCCCCATGCTCCACCAGTCGGACGCCGGGGCGACCCCGCCGGCGATCGCCTCGGGCGCCATATAGCGAGTGGTTTCAAGGGGAGACACGATATCGAGGTCGAATTCGGAGAGCCGCGCCGAGCCGAAGCCCCCAATGACGAGGTCAAGTGGCTCTTTTGATCGCACGAACACCACGGAAGGGCGCAGATCCCTGTGCCGCAATCCAGCTTCGGTGAGAGCGTGAACGGCCTTGGCGAGCTCGCCGACCAAGGTTGTAAGAGACGCCGGATCAGCTGCATCGACGACGAAATCCGCTAGAGTGCCGCCCTTGAATTCCTCCGCGACCTCGTAGGCGCGGTCTTGCCAGCGACCGGTTGCGAAGAATTCCGGGACGTGATCGCGAGGAAGCTTTAACAGCAAATCATAGATTGCTTGGTCCGGTTCCGAGCCTACAGCGTAAAGCGTAAGGATTCCTCGCTGTCCATCTGAGGCGCGCGTGGCGACGAAGCGCTCGCGAACTGTGCTGGACGAGGCGATCCGATCCTGCAGATGCCACCCCTCCACGATCGTTTCGTGGCCGGGCGCTGGCGCGGGCTGCAGGGTCGGAATGGGCTCGGTCGGTGAGGGCGCCTCGTCCCCTTCGATGATCGGCTCGCCGCACAGGCTACAGATCAGGTCGCCAGGCGAGCCCTGATGACCGTTTCGGCAGGTCGGGGCGCTCGGAAGAGGAATTACAGCTGGATTTGGCCTTGGTCTCTCCGATCCGGCCGGCGTTATATCGACCGAGGACAGGTCCCAGCCGCAGGTGTGGCCGTTCAACGTGCCTTCGCAAAAGATCTCGCTGACGGGGCGTTCGGTACTGCAGTTCGGGCAAAGTCTGATCATCAGCAAAATTCTAAATGGAGGGGAAACGTGTATCTTCCGAAATTCTCAGCGTCGATCCGCCGCTTTCGAGCAAATTTTGCAGGCGGCGGAAGTCGCCGCGAGCCGGAATGCCCGCAAGCCAGATGTCGCCATTATCGTCGAACATGACATCGAAGGTGCGGTCTCTTTCGTCGACGGGCCGGTCGAAACTCGCGAACCGAGCGCGGCCCAGCGCCGTCATGAGGTGCAGCTCTTGATTATCGCTGCCACGAAGCGCGAGGGTTTGCTTTTCATGGATATCAAACGGCCCGGACATGACCGCGTCGATCAGAGATGGCGATCTGGCTAGCGCTTCGCAGATCGCCGTCCACGGGTAGCCGGTAAAGACCAGGATGTCCGCCTTCGTTCGAGTTCTAAGCCGCGCCAGAAGATCGAACAAAGCCTCGCGCTGATCAAAGGGCTCGCCACCCGAAATCGTGATTCCGTCGGAGGTCGAAAGCCATGGCGAGACTGCCTCGACGACGTCCTCTACCGTCGTCGTTCCTCGACCATGCGCCCAGGTGTCCATGGAGATGCATCCCGGGCAGCGGATCGAACAGCCTTGAAACCAGATCCCGATCCTTCGGCCGGGCCCCAACGTCGTGACCGGGAAATGGATGCGCGACAGATTGACCATCCTCATGGGGAATCCTCGCTGACGAGATCGATCGTGGTCGATGGCCCAGGTCGAAGCTGTTCAATCCTATAAGTGTGTCCGACTTCTGCGCCGAGATCGAAGAGACTGCGCGATAGCGGGTTGATGAGGTGAGATTCAACCTGATTGCGGATGCCGCGGCCGCCATTTGAAAGATCAGAAAGGCACAGGCGCCGAAGGACCTCCCGGGCAGCTCCGGTCAACGTCACGTCATAGCCGAGCGATTTAATGTCCCTGAGCAGGTTGTCGACCATCTGATCGAATATCTCGTTTGCAACCTCGACCCGGATGAAGTCGAAAACGATGACGTTCTCTCCGATCCGGTTCAATATCTCGGGGCGGTTGAGGACCTGTTTGAAGTGCTTTTCGATCTCGCTTCGGACCTTGCTCCGCACCGCTTCGAAGCTCTCTTCGGGTGTGACGTTGGCAATTCTCTCACCAGATGGCCCGGGCACGTAGATGCCCAAATTCGAGGTGAAGACAATGAACGCTTCGGAGAAATAGACACGATCGCCTCGTCCCGAGGTGAGCACGCCATCGTCGAGGACCTGCAGGAATTTGTCGAGGATCCTCGGATGCGCCTTCTCGATCTCATCGAACAGCACGACGCTGAAGGGCTTTTCGCGGATGGCGTTCGTGAGCTCGCCTCCGACGTCATACCCGATATAACCGGGTGGTGCCCCGATCAGCCGTTGGTCCGAGTGCTCGGCGCTGAACTCCGACATGTCGAAGCGGATATACGCAGATTCATCGCCGAAAAGCAGGCTGGTGATGGTCTTGGCGAGTTCCGTCTTGCCAACACCGGTCGGCCCGGCAAGAAAGACAACGCCTCTTGGCCGGCCGCCGCGCGGCGATTGTCCGATCCCCGTCACCGCGCGCTTGACGATGTCGAGCATATGCGTGACTGCGTGGGACTGTCCCTTGACGCGTCCTCTGACGAATTCTTCACCCGAACTGATCTTGTCGCGACGGATCTTGCGCCAGGGATCCTCAGTCACGCCTACTTTGAAGCGGCGCACGGCATCCCCGATCCGATCGAACTGCACGCCTTCGCTGCGGGCGAGCTGCGCGACCGCGCTGACGTCGAGCAACAGAAGGCCTTCAGTCTCGTCTACGAATCCTTGAGCACACTTTTCTAGCTCAGTTTGGTCCGCGTTCTGCGCGCCGGGTAGACTTCGGAGAAGCGAGCGGATCATGCTCCTTCTGGCAAGATGATCCGGCCGCCCGACGGGCACGTGTCTGATCTTCGGGTTTCCGATCAGGAACCAATCAGGCAGATCACCCTCCTTGTCGACGATCCAGACGACCGTATTGAAGAAAGGCAGCCGCTTATCGCCCGCCGGACGCGCCCGCGCCGCATAAGACAGGATCAGCGCCCGCGAGAAAAGCTGGTGCTCGGCTGGGGCTAAGGCGTCATTTCGCGCGATCAATCTTGAGGCAAAATCGACGATAAGGGCGGACGGTTGGCCTTCAGCCATGACGTGCCGTTCGAGCGTCATCGACAACAGATCGATCCCGCCCGCCGCAGTGCCAGCAGTCGGCGCTAGACCCAATTGAGTGAGGTAGCTTCCATCGGCCGGCTCGATCTCCCGAAATCCGTTCAGAAGGTCAAACCAGGCGATCCGCCCATACCCAGCTGCCTTCAGCACGTCCGGCAGAACTCTCGATAATGGTGCTGCGGTCACCTCGCCCGGACCGACCTCGTGGATCTGAAGATCCCGCGTATTGCCGGAGAGCACGAATTGACTGCGCAGAGACAAAAAGCGCAGGAAATCCCGGAGCCATCTGGCTCTTTCCACCGAACTGTCCTGCACCGAGAAGCCCCCTTGTACGCGTATCGCGCGACTATAAGCTATCCTACTCGCCGATTTCGAGAGTATTTCCCATGAATCCATAGGGAAATGGGATAAGGCGAGGGATGACGAGAAAGGCGGTTCGATCGAGGTCAGAAAGGGGACATCCAGAGCATCGGCACATCGTTAATATTAGCGAGCTTCCCGACCACTCCCTTCAGATCATGTACGAGGGCAACCGCAGTCTCTGGGAGATCGACTTTCTGCAAGGAATAAGCAAACCATTTGCGTGGGGCTAATCCATAATGCAGTCGGTTCTCAGTAAACGGATGAATTAGACAAGAGTCATTTGCGTCCAGTCGGTTCGGATTCTGACATTGCATGCTTGCGCACGACCTTCGCATGTTCGGGTTCCGGAACAGGCCGTGGTGCGCTCTTGAGTTTGCCGTCCGGCCGTGCCCCAATGCGTCGGTATCGTGGAGCCTCCGTATGCAGTTCAATTGAACATGTCCGTTAGATACCTTGCGCCGGCAATCCTTGTCGCGGGGCTACTCGCGGGGACGCATGTTTTCGCGCAGGAGGACAAGAAGACGGACGAAGACAAGCCCGCCGATCCGGACACCGGCGAAAGCACGGTCGAGGAGAAGACGCTCGGTCTTCTGCCGAATCCCTTCCAGAAATACGGGATCAAGTTCGCCGCGACCTACATCGGCGAGACGCTCGGAAACCTCTCCGGCGGACTGAAGCAGGGAGCTATCTACGAAGGCCGGCTGAATCTCGCAATCGATGTCGACCTGCAGAAGCTCGCCGGCATCGACAAGCTGACCTTCCACGCCAACATGTTCCAGATTCACGGCGAGGGACTGTCGCGCAACTATCTCGACAACCTTTTCGTCGTCTCAGCGGCATCGAAGCGTTGCCGTCGACGCGGCTTTACGAAGCCTATTTCGAGAAGCAGTGGGGCAACAAAAAAGTCTCTCTGAAGTTCGGCCAGCTTGCCGCCGACAGTGAGTTCTTCAACACGAAATACACTGACGTCTTCACCAACGCCTCAATGGGGTGGCCGGCGATCACATCGGTTGACCTGCCCAGCGGCGGTCCGTCACCGCCGTTGGCGGCAATGGGTACCCGGCTGCTGGTCAACATCACGGATCAGCTGTCCGTCCTTGGAGGCATCTTCGACGGCAATCAGGCAGGTCCCGGCCCGGGCGATCCGCAAGAACGCAACCGATCTGGCGTCAACTTCCGGATCAACGATCCGCCATTGCTGCTAGGACAGATCCAGTACGCCTGGAACAACAAGAAGGGCGATCCCAATCTGACTGGCCAGATCAAGTTCGGTGGATGGCGTCACTTCGGGCAGTTCTCAGATCTTCAACTCGCCAGCAACGGCGTTTCGCTTGCGGCGCCGACCAGCAGCGGCACTCCGCTCATGTTGGCGGGCGACATTGGCGGCTGGGCGGTCTTCGAGCAGCAGCTTTATCGCGTGCCCAAGAGCGATGACCGGGGAATTGGCCTATTCGCTCGCGTTTCGGGCGCTCCCGCCGACCGCAACCTGATCGATCTCTACGCCGACGCCGGGTTCGAATTCATCGGCCTCAGCGATCAACGGCCGGACGACAAGTTCGGCGTCGCGGCCGGCTATGCGCACGTCTCCAAACGAGCCCGGGCGCTCGACGCCGATTATCGCGCACTTGTCGGTCCGGCTTGGCCGGTACGCAGCTTCGAAGGACTGTTAACGGCCGTGTATCAGTACCAGCTAAGGGACGGCTGGACGCTCCAGCCCAACTTCCAATATGTCATCCACCCCGGCGGCGGCGCGACGGATCCGGCGGGGCCAATGCCGGGCAAAGCGCTCAAGAACCCAGTAGTCTTTGGTCTGCGTACGACGATGAAATTCTAGGTGGGCGCCCACGACTGAGGAGGCTCCTACGCGAAGAACTATCCGCGATTTCGGAGGTACGCCGCGGAAGGCTTCGGCTGTTGTATGCCGCGGCCGGGGAACTGATCTTGTGAGCGCTGGACATGAGAGCGCCTGGCAGACTGCAGCCGGCTACGCTCCAGAGCCGCTTGGCGATGAGCCCAAGCGGCCGTCCCGCTTCAAGGCGGTATGATCGGGGGCGATGTGCTTGGGCGTGTTCTTCTCGAATTGCCGGACCACACGAGCTCTGCCAGGAGCTCCAGGAGCGCCGCGTGGTCAAGCTGCTCGCGCGCAATGTCATCTTCAGTTTTTCAGGCGCTACGCCGTTGATCGGCGCATGATCCTTTTCCCCAGGGCGTACCGACGGTCAATCTCGCGACGCGGCGAGCTCCGCTCCAGACCTCCATTACCATATGTGTTTCGAGGAATTTTGCGGCTCGATGCCATGCGTCCACTTTGTGTCCTGGCAAAGGGTCGCTATCTAACGTTCGAAGGCGACAACCTCGTCCATGCGGTAAAGTCATCGGCCAGCCAACTTCAAGCTCGGGTTTGCGCTGGGCTCTCTGACTTATGGGAGACTTGTAAAGAGCGGGCCCGGTTTGGCTGGACGCCCGGGCCCATAGTCTCAGCAACCTGAGCGGCCGGTTGTTCGGCTACACTTTTACTTTATGAACAAAGCCGGGTTGCGAAACGTCAAAAGCCACGGGCAGTGAGCCCATCTAACATGGATTAAGGGCTTGCCGCTTTTTCCCGGTCTGCTGTAGAATCTTCTTCGTGTGAGGATTTCGAGGGAATAGCCTCCATTCAGTTCCAGATTTCGCAAATTCATTTGAAACATTCTGTGGGGGACATTGCGATGGCTAAGCCTTCCGTTTCCCGTGAGGCCTTTCGTGGGTTGTTCGCCTTTTATGCGGCCAAGGCCCACCATGATCATAACGGTGTCGCCGAAGGCCGGCTCCTCAAACTATTTGGATCAAGTGAGCACATCCCCGACGGGCTATTGGAGTTGTGGTCATCACGGACCGAGCTGATTGGCTCTGAGGCCGTCGGCAACATAGTGTCACCACTCGCTCATGAGATCCTGGATGGCGGCGCACAATATAACCACGCCAGCGACTTCCTTCGTCGACTGTTGCGAGAGTTAGACCGAGACGTCCATTAAGCGCTTAAAGGAGGCTCAGGTCCGAGTTGGGGCGACAACAGACGTAGCTTTCGCGAAGACGGCGAGTAGTTGTCCTCCATTGAGGCGGAGCGGGTGGCGATCATCAGTTCAATCAGTATACGCGCGTGGTCGCTCGGTTTCGGCAGTCTCGTTTGGGCGCTAAGCAACGGCGCGCCCGCTCGATCTGTGCGTCGGTAGCGCCATGGTTACGAGCGTACATCTCGGCCACTGGTGCCGAAAATTTCGCAACGTCGTATCTGACCTCGCTGCAAGAGATGCGACCTGATTATGGTGACGCGAAGCGAAGGCTTCGGAGCCCAGCGGGATCAGCAACAAGGCAACAATGGCCGCCGCCGTACAATCATTCTCGCCGTCCCCCATATACTGTCTGCTTCGTACAGAGAGCAGGCCTGAATCGCGCGCACGACGCAAATTAAGGATCGTGCACTGGTGCAAAGTGCTGGGAGACTGTTGCTCCAATGGTTCGGTGCTGCGCAGGCAGTGAAAAATGAGGTGTCGGTAAAAGCGATCTGATGCGAGCTTTCCAAAAAGCCGAAGTAGCAAGTTCGATCATCGCATTGAGCGGCTCTACGAGCTTGCGATAGCTAGTCGCCCGTGAAGTAACGGGAACGGTCTGAAGTTGCAGGCCAATTCGAGGAATGCCGGCGATTGATTTTGCCGGCAATCGCGATGGCGGGCCGATTTCCTTGCAAAATCGAATGAGGGATTCCG
>Ga0209389_1000224_pt1 | contig 38651 bp, 32 predicted proteins | sample CowpearedBW_FD_187526 | JGI IMG/M metagenome (GOLD analysis project Ga0209389, IMG submission 187526) | Root nodule microbial communities of legume samples collected from California, USA - Cow pea red BW (SPAdes) (version 2) | ecosystem: Host-associated > Plants > Roots > Nodule | place: USA... | reverse complement strand
CCCCATAGAGCCTGCCGCAACATCCCCGCCCACCATGCGCGGTTTCCTCCCTTGGAGGCTTTCGGACGCCGGCCGCCCGAATATGCCGCGTCGTCAATCATGCGGCCGACATCCGAAACCCTTCACATAAGCGGACATTGGGTGTGGTCCAGCGAGGTTGCAAACAGAGGGGGTCCTCGTTAGGAGCAACAAGGCGAATATGGCTGAGAGCAGAGTTGGCTCCGCGGCTATAATGCAAAGCAATGCTGCATCTTCCTCGGCCAAATTGGAGGTCTGCTTGACCCGCTCGCAGTCGAAGTTCTCAGCCGCCTTCAACGCCGCCTTCTCGTCCGGCCGCTATATGAAAGCGACCCCGCAGATCAATGGACTAAGCGTGACGTCCGTCATGCTGCAGATGTTCTTTCGGGAGCAACTGTTGGCCAAGGGAACCGGCTGGTTTTGGCGTCTGGGGAAGAGCATCGCTCTTGTAACTGCCTGGCACAATCTGTCAGGCCTGCACCATAGCGCGCGTACGCCGCTGAGCCAGCATGGCGGCGTGCCGGACCGCGTTCGCTTCCGCTACGTCACACAGAACCCTCAGACCTTCCAGGAGGGCGAGATCCCCCTCTATCTCGATGAGGATCGCACCAATCCGCGCTGGTTCGTCCATCCGGTCTGTGGGAATTATTTCGATATGGCGTTCATTGTCATCAGCATCACGAATGGCGACGTGAAGTGCATCAATGATGGTGTGCCGGTGATTGAAAATTACGGCCAGCCGGGCGGGGATGTCTTCGCCGTTGGTTTTGCTCAAGGTATTAGCGCGTTGAACGTGCTTTCAGTCTGGAAACGCGGCTCGATCGCCTCTGATCCGGATGTTCCTGTGGACGGATATCCGAAATTTCTCGTGGACATAGCCGGACGTGGCGGATTGTCGGGAGCCCCGATATTCCGCATAAGGCAAGGCACCATTATCGAGCCGACGCCCACCGGACAGACGATTGGCTTTGGTGAGAAGACGGAATTTGTCGGTCTCTACAGTGGTCGTGCTGCCGATCAATTGCCGGCGAGCTTCCGAACCGGCGAAAGTTCTGATCTGGGATTCGTCTGGCGCGCGGATGTCGTGCTGGAGATGCTCAACGCTGGCGTCCTCGACGAACAACCAGAGGTCGGTAAGGGGGTCGTCGAGATGAGGGAAATCTGGGGGCCTAGGGAAGCGTCTATCGCCTGACGTCGTGCGGGCACAGCTGCACCCGTCGCGGCCGAACGACGTCCGCATTCTTACTCTTATGCTGCTGCTTGCGGCAACGATCGTTACCCAAAGGGCGGAGACGCTTTTGCGGCTCCGCTCGCAGGCCTATGCCTGCGAGTAGAGCGTGACCGGCCATCGGCCGGTGCCGCTATGACGACCACGGCTACGATTGGTTCTCCGCGTCCTCATCGGCGACGGACTCGAATTCCTCGTGGATGTCGCGAGCCCGCCTCGGAAAAAAAGCCCTCATCTCTCCGTCTTCCAGCGGGACCTTTTTCAGATTGAAGGTCCCATGGAGCTCGCGCATTTCATAGAACCGCACGGGACGCGCCCTGTTATCCAAGGCAGCGACGACGGCATATTTCACCGCCTCCGTGCAACGCATTCCGAAGATGATTTCTTCGAGCTCGAGCGGAGAGTTTTGCAAACCGCGCTCTCCGATGAGACGCCATTCCTGCTCGTACCGCCAACTTGCCGCCTTTCGCAACAGGACTGCCTCGTCGACCTGAAGACCAGCGCCCTTATCGCCATCGAGCATCGCCAGGACCTTGCTGGCATCGACAAGCCGCTTGCCGCCGTACTTGACCCTGTGGAGATCGGGTTGCGCATCTGATGGTACCGAATAGCCAATGCAGACACCGCGATGCTGGTCGCCATAGTGGCTCCACATCAGCGGGCAGGTCACGCGTTGGGCCAGAGATACAATGCCCTTGTCATATTGCAGCAGCAATTCTTTTTCGAGCTGGCGGCCAAGCAGATATTGAAGAGGATCCGCCATCTCGTAACTTGGGTCGCCGGCGTTATAGTTGACTTCAGAAATGACTTGATCTGCCTGCGACCGGCTCAGTCGGCTGATGTGATCCAGAGTCTTCGGACCTTTATATCGGATGGTTTTGGCGGCAGCCTTCATCTCGGCGCCCACGCGCCGCTCGACGAACTTGCGCAATGCACGCTCAAGGTCTGGGGCGGGAAGATCAGTGTTGAGCGAGGGCCGGGTATCGAGCGGATCGTTGAACGTGGTTGGATCGGCATAGAACAGATTGTCGGCAATGATGATATCCAGCGTGAGATTATTGAACACGCGGTATTTGAACAGGCGCCTCGGAATGCTCGGTTTCCTTGCCATTGCTTGCTCTTGCCCAACCGTCTGGAGGTTTGTGTTACGAATCAATGACGGACTATAAGTCGCTTCTACACCGGCCCTTTGAGAAGCCTCCCCCGAAATCGACATTCATGGTCAGGGGACATCTTATTGTAGCCCTTCGGACCAGGCGGGCACTGGCATCGGATCGCACTACTCTCCATCGTTGGCACTCACCCGTCTGAACGTCAGGGTAGGGCCAGCGCGCGTCGTTGAAGTCGCTGTCATCTTGGTTGCCAAAAACGAAGGGGAAGTTAGGATCGAGTTCAACCTGTGGGAGTGGCGATGGCCGAAGGCGACGATAAGGACTGGCCCAATTGGGCAAAAAGCATAAAGAGTTGGCTCGCGGTCGCCACGGGTTTGATTGTAGCGGTCGGCCTCCTGCTGGCTGCTCTCGGTAAAGGCAAGGAGGCCTGGTGCAGCTTGGTCAGTTGCGATCAGCCGAAACCGGGTCCAGTCGCTCCGGCACCGCCGAAAGCTAATTGCCCGGCAAGTCTACCTGCGTATGACTCGCCGGAGATGGGCGGTGGCCACAACCAAGAAGAAATCTGTGGCCCAAACCGCAAAACTTACGAACAGCAGTATCCCGGCTGTGCGGTTTCAATGGCGGTTTCTGAAAGCAGCAACAAGGACTTTCTCGGCCACGTCACTTACAAGTATCATTGCACTTATGCGATTAGCCCAAAGTGACCAAGAAGAACCTCGGAACCAAATGACCATCAGCAAACTCAGGTCCTCGAAGGACTACTTCGACCAGGTCCTTAAGCCGAACTATTTAGCGTTCGCCAATTCGCCAAGTACGTTTCAGCTCGTCTACAATACCGCCGCTCCGCTTTTCCATATGCATGAATGGGTATTTAATTTGGATAAGGCCAAAGCGGAGGCCGCTCTTGGCGTCACGTTTCAGAAAAAGTCAGACGTGTGGAGTGAAGTGCGGAACGCAGTTCCGAATGCAGGCTTCATTCGGGATATTGCGAACTCCTCGAAGCATGTGGCGCTGACGCATTCTTCGACTTCGATGACCCACAGCGCCAACACCTTCATCGTAGATTCCACATTGAGCGGAGGCGCGACCCTAAGTGGAACGTTGAGATTGAGCACTCCGAACGTGGTCGCCATTGAGGGCGAGCCTGCGGTATCGTTCGACGCTTGCGCAGCCGGCGTTTATAACTTTTGGGAAGGACTGGTGCGTCAGCTCTAGGCGCATTCTATCGTGATGATGCAGCTCACTTCGGGGCGTGTAGTCCTGAAAAAGCGCAGGTTCGTGACCGTTTGCTCGGGATGCATCTCCCTCACAAGGCACGCAATGAATTTTGAACGATAGAAACAACGGTATCGCCCGGCATTCGGCCGCTGGTTGGCAATCGTTCCGCTAAGGTTACACCGCCCGCCACACGTCGGTCCTATCCATTAAGTTGCACGCTTCTTCGGCGCGCTCTGCGAAGAGCCTTGTTGCCTCTGATCCGTTCAAGCCGATCCGTTGACAAGTCTCAATGACGTTTTGACGGTCATCGCTGCACCCGTAATCATGCCAAACCAAGCCGAAGGAAGCGCCTGTAAATTTTCCTTGTGCCGCTGCTCCGGCAGTAAGCTCCAAAAGCCGCAGGCTCGCCCACTCCAATGGATCGATGCGCATAAAAGAAAATAGCTTGCGCCAATCGTCCACCGTCCACCGGACGCCTTCCCTGATGCCTTCGCGCTCACCAAACTCCTTAAGCCCGGGCATACCAAGCGGTAGTTCGAACACGGAGCAGTGTGGAGTGCCTTCGTCCATTTCTATCCAACGGATGGCGTTTTCATTGGTGATGCCGACGCGGCCTATCGATAGAACGCGGGCAACGGCATGACCTGACTCATGGATGGCAGTAATTCTCCTTACGCTCCCATCGAAATCCATTTGCTCTCCTCCGATGACCAATCGCTGTAGCATCGCCTTTCCGCTGAAAGCAGACATGCAGTGCGCCCCCGAAATAGGGGCTAAACTCCTACGTATCGCGGCGCTTGCCGACTTGCGTAAATTACAGCAATGCTGTATATTGCAGCAATGCTGGAGATTGATCCATGACCGAGTATTCGACGAGCGATCTGTCCCGGAAATCAGGCGACATCATCGCCGAAGCCTTGCGACGGCCCGTTACTATTACCCAGCGGAACAAGCCGCGCCTGGTGCTGCTCAGCATCGAGGACTACCGCAGGCTCACGGCCAGAGCCGACACCCGGATGTCCGGCCGGCTTGAAACGATGCCTGACGAGTTGTTCGAAGACGTCAAGCGTGCGGTCGATGCCTACGAGCGGGACGGTGATGACACGTGAGCCAGGACGAGCTTCGCACCGGATGTGTCATCCGCTTTCCCTATCTCTGGGTACGTGAGGCCGAGCGCGGGGAGACCGAAGGCCGCAAGCATCGTCCGGTGGCTGTGGGTGTGCGAATTGCCCGACCGAAGGGCGAGGATGTCCTGGTGCTGTTTCCAATCACCAGCCAACCGCCCTCTTCCGATCGTTTCGCCGCCGAAATTCCAGAAATGGAAAAGCGTCGCGCAGGGCTTGATGCCACGCTGCGGCTCTGGATCATTCTTGATGAGTACAATCAGGATGTCATCGGCCAGTCGTTCTATCTTGAACCGGAGCCGCTGCTTGGCCGTTTCAGCAAGGCGTTTTTTCTGCCCTTGATGAGGGAATTTATCTCCCGCCGCGCCAAAACACGGGGCGTCAACCGACAGCGTTAGATGAACGAGCCCACCAAGAGAGGCGTTCTCTCACCAGAGCAGCAAGACACGGCATCGCTGATGCGGCAAATGCTCGGCAAGGGTATCGCCGATCGCTACGTCGATTTTTGCCGCGTGGCTTCGGGCGCGATCCCGCTTCGCGTATCCGTTCCGGTAGCTGGCCATGCCATACGGGAGCTCGATTCAGTCCTGCGGCAGACGCTGGCAGGGCCAATAGGTGTCGCTCTTGAGGCGACGACCAAGGACAAAGCGCGGCTGAAGGCGGCCAGGAAGCAACTGCGCGCGCTCGGCTTCAAGGATGACGCCGTCAACCGCGCCGTTGAAAAATTGCAGCCGCGCCGCAGCCACAAGGAGGAGATTCAGGCGATCGTCACGCGTCTCGGGCTCGGCGCAGACGGCGATATTGCCCGGGCATGGATCTCGATTGCACAGGCCCATGGCGAGGCTCATCGCCGCGATTTTTATCGGTCTCTGGTCGTCGATGAAGAGTTTCGACTCGAATGGCAGCAGCCATTCGACACGGTCGTCCGCGGGCTGATGATCGCGCTGCAGGGAAGATATGCCGCTTTCATGCAACGCGTTGACCAGCTCGTCGCGATGGCAGATCGCGCAGCGGCGGTGAAGAGCTTCGTCAAAGAAATACCCAGTGCGTTGCCGCTGCTGTGGCATTTCTTCAACCAGCTCCAGACCGCGGACTGGCTCCCTCATTTGGCGGCCGAGAATCTCTTGGTGGGGCCGACATTGCCGGCCGACGACGACGCGGGTGATGGGCTGCTGCTGCGGCAGTGGCCTGCAGGCCGCTACCTAGTGCGCATGGCGGGCTCGGAAGACCCCGGGGTCCGGAGCCAGGTCGTTCAGGCGCTGCGTGGTGTCAGCACCTCACAGCACGTCGATGTGCAGCAGCTGGGCGTTGAAGTGTTGGCGGCATTGCCTGCGGATGATGCGGTGGCATTGGTGGACCTAGCCGAGGCGTGGCTATCGCGCGATGCCCGGTTCGTCATGGCGCAAGCGCCACATGACCTGTTGCGACGGCTGGCGCTAGCTGGCCATGGAGCTGCGGCGCTGCGCGTCGCGCGCGTGCTGTTTCAGGTCTTCGACAACGGCGGGCGCCTTGCGACGCTGTTCGGCCAGCACATGTACGAGCACTTCCTGCCGGACACGGTGAAGGCGTTGGCTCCCGCGTGCGGCGTTGAAGCCGTTGGTCTGTTGTGCAGCCTTCTAGACCAGGCGATGCGAATTAGCGGCAAGTTCAGCGAAGATCCACCGTCTGACTACACCTATTACCTGTCGGGGCAGATCTCCGAGCACGGTGTCAAGCATGACGTCATTGACGCCCTAGTCGGCGGAATTATCCAGGCGGCAAAGCTTGCGATCGAGACCGCCCCTTCGTGCACGCAGCAGGTCATCCTGGAAATCACTAGCCATCCCGCGAAGATATTCGTGCGGTTGGCGCTTCGCATTCTGTCGCTTTATGCTTTTCGCGCACCCGAACTGGCCGAGCGCTACCTCACCGACGCCGATTTGATCGAAGCAAGCTGGTGCAGCACAGAATATGCCGCGCTGGCACAGGCGTGGTTTCCTTCGCTGCCGCCGGCGATGCAGCAGCGTGTGCTGGCATGTGTAGACAGCGTTCCGGATAAGTACATCGGAGGATGGAAGCAGCGATTTGAGGCCCAGAGCAAGAGGCCGGTCACAGTCGAAGACGAGCGGTTGTTTCGGCTTTCGGCGGTGCGTGACATTCTGTGGGGCTGGCGCTCGGTGCTGCCCGAGGACCGGCAAGCGCAAGTGACGGCGGCCGTCAAGGAGCTTGGCGATCCCGACGCGTGGCGGCGGGGATTTGACGAGCCGGAGGCGCCACCGCCGGAGGCTCCCGATTTTCAGGCAGCGCCCATCGATGAGATCATCGCCTTCCTCCAGGCATGGCGTCCGTCACCAGAAGAAAAGCGTCAGACCATGACCGCACTGGCGCAGGGACTGCGGCTGGCTGCTGGCGAAAATCCCGCGCTCTATTCAGCAAACGCGCCGCGCTTCGCCGGGCTTCCATTGCTTTATGTTCGCAGAGTGCTGGAAGGCTTGGAGAACGCATCCAATAACCGGAAGTCCCTGGACTGGGACGGCGCAGTGTCGCTGGTCGCAAACGTCATCCAGCCAACGGAGCACGTGCCAAGCGGCATTGAAGGCGACGATGTGGATACCTCGTGGTGCGTGAAAGCCGCAGCCGCGCTCCTCGCATCGGGATTACGGCAAGGCGCAAAGGGCATCCCGTTCGCGCATGCAGAGCTGGTCACACGGCTGGTATCCGCGTTTTATCGCCAGGCGCCGCGCCTGCCGGAGACCACGTCATTCGAGGAGAGCTATCGGAGTTCGCCGTTTTTCGCAGCGCAAGGCACAGCGCGCGGCATGGCGGTCGAGCTCGTCGTCCTCGTGCTGTTCTGGCTCAGCAAGGACGATAGCGGTCCGATCGGACAGGCGCCGCGAGCAGCGCTTGAGAAAGTTCCGGCATTGCGAGCGATCCTGGAAGCCGAATTGGCCAACGACACGCCGACGGGCCGCGTTCCCCGCGCTGTGATCGGACGCTATCTGAACTGGCTGTTCTTTTTTGACGAGGCCTGGGTCCGTCGACACATCACTGAATTATTGCCTCCGAGCGATCTGTCGCTGCGTGATGCGACCTGGATCTCGCATCTCGCCAACGATAGCGGCCCCATCAAGGATCTGGCTGCGGATATGCGCGATTGTTACGTCGCCGAAATCGGCCGCCTCAGCGCCGATGACGGCCCGGACGATCGCACCCATGTCGAAGAACGTTTAGCGCATTACCTCGTCGTCCTTTACATCTGGTCGGCGTTGCCAGAGGAGGTGTTCCAATTGTTCTGGGACACCGCACCGGCTGGCGCACGAAAAAGCGCGATGTGGTTTCTTGGGACACAGCTTGGACAGCCGCCGGATCAACTTCCCGAGCCATTCCGGGCGCGCGCGTATTCTTACTGGGACCGAAGGCTCGCGGCCGCCAAGGCATCGTCAAACCCGGACTACTTTCGCGAGGAGATCGGGACAATCGGACAGTTCTTCATCCATGGCAAGATCAATGGTCCGTGGCTGATGGACCAGGTGCTGGCGATGGCGGCAAGCGGGTTTGCGCCTTCGGAGCCCTATAGCGTGCTGCGGCATCTGGCGAAGCTCTCCGCCGATCATCCAGTAAATGCTGTCGAGGTCCTCGCCGCTCTTGCCAAGAACTCTCGCTTCGATCGGTGGGTCTATATGACCCAGCAGGCGGAAGTACGTCTGATCTTGCAGAACGGGATCGCGAGCGGCTCCAGCAAGGGACGTTCGTTGGCTGCGGAGACGATCAGCTACATGGCGTCCTTGGGCGATGGCAGTTATCTGGACCTGCTCCCGAAACCGGAGTGATGGGATCGTCGGAGCGAAAGCCGGCAGACCGCCAGCACTGCATGGAGCGGATGAAGAAGGCGCACTGCCGGAATCGGGCGTGCGCCGAGGCGCATCGCCTCAACGGAGGATGGCACCCGCAGGAGCGTGAGCATAGCGACGCCGAAGGCGGCACGCGGGACCGAGTGCAGCGACGAGACCGGTTAAGAGGGTACCCGGGACAGGGGCAGTGATAGCGACGCCGGCATGCTCCATGACGGCGGGACCATGTCTCGAGTACCCCGGCGAGGAGCTCGGTATCTTTGCGCGAGGGATCGAAGCCGAAAGGCCGAGACGCTACGCGGCTCGGTTCACGAGAGCCTGCTGCGGCATCAGCCGCACGCGCACTGCGTCAAGCGGCGCAAAGCATACGGCACTCCCGAACGCGGTTTAATGTCTCGCCATCGTCCGATGCAGTTTAACCAGCCGAAACGGCAGGTGAAGAAACGTACTGTTATCCGCGATCCAGCGCTTTTGTTTTGCGTTGAGCTTATCGCTTGATGATTTGACTTCGACGAACTCAAAGGATCGGTCACGATAAAGGAACAGATCGGGCCATCCGAGATAATGCCCCAATAGTCGTTAACAAGATAGCGCAGAATCGTCAGAAGCACCTGCGGCGGCAACAGTTCGACAAGGCGCCGCGCCCGATCGACGTCTTCGCTGCGGTGAGCCCAAAGATATTGTCGAAAGTCTTCGCTATAGGAACGCCAGTGATCGAATAGCCACAAGAGATCTTCGGTGTCCTCAATATGATGTGCGATCTCGGCAAAATGCTTGTTGATGGCGCGCTTGCGGCGCTCAGCATAGCCTTCGCTACCGAAATCGTCGGGCAAAAACGAGTTGACAAGACCAGATTTAACACCTGCATCAACCGCATTTTTCTCTGCAAACCCAACCATTTTCAGGAGCGGATCGTTGAAATCTTGAATGAGTGACCACATCATGACGCCAAAAAGAGCATGGAAGGGCTGGCTTTCCAGAGGCATCACCCACCAACCCATTTTCTCGAAGTGCTCAGTCGCAAAGGCCTCAGGCGACACGGCCCCGTCCGGGGTAGCAATCACCGCTCCTTTCTGCGGCGCTATCACGTAGGGCGCTTTGAGGTTTGTGACCTCCACGCGGTAGCGTTCCAGCACCTCCGCTTGGGACGGCTCGCTGAAGACATATTTCGGACTTGTTGCGTGAAGATCCTTAATGGATTGCAGGACTTCGCTTTCGATCTGGTCTCGGGCGGCTGCCCGTTCATCATCACTTGCGTCCGGATGGGCGTCATTCCAGTCTGCCTCGCGTCGCCAGGTTTCGAACCAAAGCTCACGCCAGTAGTACCGTTTGACCTTGGAAGTGCTGCCATAGCCTTCGTCGTGGGGCGCTGGCTCAGCAGGTAGACCGCGGCACTCCCGACAGATGTTCGGCCGAAAACCCAATGTGACACGCATTCGCTTCTGTGTTTTGAGTTCACTTCCCCTATCAAGTTGATGCGACAGGAACCGCGTTCCGAATTCGCGGTCGCATTCGCACATCATGATCGCTTTGCAGGTAATGCAACGATATTTTCGGATCAGTTCATATGCATTGAGACATTCGACCGTCGCGTGGGTACAAGTGGCCCCTCGCGTTGCCCGCGGTGGCTTTCCTTGTCGTGGAGAATCATCCTCCTGAACGATTGTCATCCTGCTTTCCGATCTAGCTTAGCCCCGGCCAAACGCTAATATCCGCGCCTTGAATGTGGTAACTAGTCAAAAAATCACCACTTGTTGGCTCGCCAAAAGAGACATTATTTGCGCAGTAGCCACGGAAAATAATCAAGGATGCGCGTTGGCGTCGTCGGAGCAGGCGGACGGCCTACCGTTCGCACGGATGCAGGCGCGATAGCGCCAGGGCTCGACATAGCTTCCTTTCCAGATTCCGCGGCCGGCGCGCTCGGCGTCATGCTGGGCCGCGTCATATCGTCCCCTGGAGTATTGCGGCCAGTCCAATGCCAACCCGTTTCGGACGAGCCATTCGCCGAGGTCTGAGCCGCTGACCGAACAGGTCGCAACGGTGCGCCCATATTGATCCAGGTTGAGAGGAACGCAGTTGACCGGACGCCGGCCGATGTAGCTGTCGAGATCATTCGCCGCCTCCGCGCCGCAACGGTACTGCAAGCTGTCATCGCCACGGCAGAGCTGGCTGCTTTCCGGCGCGTCAACGCCCCATAGCCGAATACGCGTGCCGTGAATTTCCAGCGTGTCGCCATCGACGACGCTGGCTTGACCTAGGAAATCGTCGGCCATGGCGCCGCCCGACAGGAGAACGAAAAGCAAAAATATTCCGATGCGTTCGATCATGAGGTTTGCAGTCAGCGCAGATTTCGCGGATTGAATTTGGGCCAGTTTGTGAGCGGCTTGAGCGACGGCAGATTCTCGGGCAACTCCGGAAAATGAAACTCCGTGCCGCGCAGCCAGCGCCCCTCGAAGCGCGCCCAGAACAGAATCGCATCCATCTGCCAGGTAAACTCGTGAACTCTCCAGATGCCACCGTTCTCGATCACTTCACCGGTCGCATTGAAGGGCAGGCTGTTGAGTTTGCAGAGGGCGTTGATCTCGTCCCAGTGCTCCCGGATATAGCGGTCTTCCAGCGCGACATGGTAGGGCCGGTCAGCACGCCAGCGCTGCCCGCCACCGCGCGGATAAAAGCCCTGGCGCGGCATCATGAATTCCGGAATGCGGGCGATCGCCTTGCCGATGCGGCGCGCTTCATCTGATGACAGCTTGCTCACACCGAAGCTGTACCGCGGCGTATCGTCACGACAATAGACCCAGGCGAGGGTCACGCCGTTGGCGTCCTTGACCACGTAGCACTCGGAATTTTCCCGGACCACGGTCCAGGGTGGCTTGAAACGGCGGCTTGTCTCCATTAGAACAAAATAAGAACAACAAGCTGGTCGGGTCAATCAGGAACCGCGGCCTGCCCCAGATGCAAGGTCCGAAATTCGTTAGGCAGGGCGCCAGTATGACATCCGATATCAGTGAACATTTTCAGGGCATTTGGCGTCGCGCCTTAAACGCCGCGTCGCTCGCTGCGCTGACGCCTGAATTGATCGAGAGCTGGGCACGGCAGCGCGGACTTGATGTATCCCGCATCGAGGAACGCGAAGTCGGTGCGTTTGCCAAAACCCCGGCCATCATACTGACCGTCGGCGATGCAAAGGCATGTTTTCCGAAGACACCCGCGGACGGCGATCCAAACTGGACGTCTCGGCGAGCGCAAGCGGACGCCGATGCGGCTCTTTGGGACAAGATGGAGTGGTTTTCGCCGCTGTGGGTTTCCAAGCGCGACGCTGCCAAAATCCTTGCCACTGCAAAACATAGTTCGCGGCAGCAGGCTCTGCAGTGGTTTCACTATCACACCTCCACTTTGTACACGCTTCCGTTTCAGGCAATTTGCATCGCGCAAATTTTGCCCCAAGCTCGCAGCCTCAGTGAATTGTGTCCCCTGGCACGGGAAGCTTACCTCGCCTTTTATAACGGCTATCGTGCGTCGAGCATTGCTGCGCTCATACCTGCGATCGAAGGCAGCCTAAGCCGGATCGCTTCGCCTTCAGATCCGGATGTTTCGATCCCGACGAAAGTCGACCGTGTGGTCGATCGCGCTATCGCGACGGCCGCAAAGCTTCACTTTGAGAAAATGTGGGTGCCAGCGGATTACCTCGGCAAAGACTACCTGTTTGGCCAGGACGAGCGCGTCTTCGCGTTTGAGACGTTCCGCCGCTGGCTGCACACTTCCTTCTTCAGGAAGACGGACGAGTATGAGGGCGGCACATGGTTGAACCGCCACATGTTCGCGCACGGCACGCACTCTCTCTGGCAACAATCATCCAATTTCGAGCGCCTGGTCGTTGTCTTGGCGACCTTGGCGCTGATTGAGTCTTGGCATGACGATACGCACAATGTGTCGCTGATTTTTCCCATGATGGATGAGGACAGCAAGCTGCTTTGGCAGCAAGCCCTGGCGCGCGGCTTTGGGCCAGATGGGGCTAAAGCGGCGTGAGCAGCGACGATTCCAAAAACATGGGCGCCTGGTTCCGGTGATGCCGATGGATGACGGCGGTCTCTTGCGAAGAGCGCTGCTAGCGGATGACTGCATCAACGAACTGGTTCGACCGCTGCGTGATGACGGCTGGAGCGTTGAAGTTGGAGAACCAGACGAAAAGGCGTTATACGTAACTGTCGTAGCTTCCGCCGGCGATGAGCGCATTACGATCGCACTTCTGTCCGGATGCGCGACCGATAATGCTGTGTACCGGAAGTTGGCGGAAACCTGCGCTGCAATCTTGTACCGTGGCGCGCCCTACAATCAGCAGCAATTCGCGTACAATATCAATGTCCATGTCGGGCCGGCGGCGGCGTGGCTGCCGCCCGTACCGCGCAACAGTAAGCGCCGCTTTCGATCGTATCCAATCTGGCGCCGCTTGCAGCGGCTCAGGGGGCGGGTTGCGTTTGCCGCCAGGGCCATCAAATACGATATTCGGCGCCGACGGCAGCGTTCCGCACAACAACTTTAGACTCGGGAAGAACGCGAAGCTTACCAGTTTGTGCAACCTCTACAGCATCACCACCAATCAGGCGGCGATCGCCGCTTTGTTCAGGCGCATGAATCGCTATGTCGGCAATCTGGCGCCGATGCCTGGTGTATTTCCGGATTATCCGGCCCCGGTCATCCGGAGTGCCGGCGACGCTGAAGAGATGGTGATGATGCGCTGGGGCATGCCACCCCCACCCAGGACGGGCGGCCCACCCGTCACCAACATTCGCAATACGTCGTCACCGCATTGGCGGGGGTGGCTAAAGCCAGAGAACCGCTGCCTCGTACCCGCAAACAGTTTTGCTGAGTATGCTCCCGAACCAAATCCCGAGACAAAGAAGAAAGACGTCGTGTGGTTTGCGCTCAGCGACGACCGCCCGCTTTTTTGCTTTGCCGGTATGTGGACCGAATTTAAAGGCGATCGCGGCACGAAGTCCAAACCGATCCCGGGTCCCCATCTAGTGTACGGATTCCTGACCACATCTCCGAAAGCAGTGGTCGAACCAATCCATCCGAAGGCGATGCCTGTGATACTGACGACCGCGGAGGAGCGCGACGTCTGGATGCGCGCATCATGGGACGAGGCAAAGGCCCTGCAGCGCCCGCTTGCCGATGACGTCTTGAAGGTGGTCATGCGAGGCGCTGACAAGGAGGACACGATAGCGGTGTGATCGATCATGGACAGGTCTATTTATCCACTGGCACACGATCGGCCTTACACGTTCGGCGAGCTGCGCGCGGCCGAGAAGATGCTGCTCGCGGAACGGCAGGCTGACCAGGCTCTTTCGTCGCGACTGAGGTTGCAGGACCGCAAACAGATCGATTGGGCAAAGACCCGGAACGAGGAATGGTCGCCGTTGAAATTGCTCGCGGATGGCTTGGGTCTCGTCGACGAAGACACATTCCGTTGGACCCCGGCCGGCGCGGCCGACTTCGTGATCGCATCGGGCGCGAGAACCCTGAAGGTTCAATGTACGATGGCCTACGACGAACGCTCGGAAGGACAGTATCGGGCCGGGCATCTCTACCGGAAGGAGCAGGAATTCGGCGCGACGAACGGATTCTATTTCGGAGGCGGCCGGATTTCTGAACCTACTGTCCGGGACGTTGCGGAAGATCTTGTCACATGGCGAGCTGGCATTGTGTCGGCGGTCAAATCCAAAATAGCGAACGTTTCGTACGAGGGCCAAGGACTCGATCTTCTCGTCTTCGCGAGGGGATGCGCGTTCGATCTCATCGACTTTTCTATGGAGGAAGTCGTCAGACCAGCCCTGAATCAACTCGGACCAGAATATTGGGGTCGCATCTTCTCGAACGTCTATGTCGTCGACGATCACGCGTTCGCCCATATTGCGAAGCTTTGAAACGCAATCGATCGCTCAATGTAACGACAGAACACGTAGACAGAACGTCAGCCCGCGAACTCCGGATCCCGCCCTGTGATGGCCGGCCGAATCATGGCTGGATGCAGGACCGTGGAGACCAGCACGCGCGGCAGCGCACATACGAAATGGTTCGCCTGGATCCACCGCCCGGCCTCTCACCTGACGACGCGGCCTCTGCCATTACCGACGTTCTGGACTCGATTGGGGATACTTGCCCCGAATGCCCGTGAGGTTTGCCGGATCCATCTGGCTTTTCACCAACTCCTCACGACTTCCGCGCTGGACTTACTACCGAGCTTCTGCTCGGCGACGATTGCGCGTGTATCATCAAACCACACGTCGACAGCTTGAAGCAGATCGCGTTGCAGCGCTCGCGACAATTCTCCGATCGTAGCCCGTAGTGCGCTTGCGCTGGCCTGCTCAAACTCGGCGCGACCAAAGCGCTCCCGCTGCCAGTTGGAGACGTAATCGAGTACGACCGCGGTGCCCGCGCCAGCAAACCAGCCGACCAAACTCCCGCCGCCTGGTTCTATAATGGTGCCACCAATAGTGCCGTAAATTTCGAGCTGGAGACTGGCAACAACGCGGGCAGCCACCGAGAGAAAAATTTGCGCGACCGCGCGCTCGATTGACGGACCAAAGGTTTTCGCGACAACTGTAGAAACCGCCATACCCTGGAAGGCGGACGCGAATGCGACACTATCGGTCGAATAGCGGGGGGCTTTCCATTTTTGCGCGCCCCAGTCCACCGAGACATCCAGCTTCTTAAGCGGATCAATCACTTCGAGATGCCGGGTGTACTGGCCCAAGAACAACTGAACGCGGTCATCGATCGCGGTTAGCCTTTCGAGATAGCGAGCGTGTGCCCTGGCAAGAATCTGCGAGACGCCGGCTTCAATGACCGGATTGCGCAATTCAGGTTTGAGGACGTACTGCTCGTAATTTCGGATCAGATAAGATTCCAACGCGTTCTGGGCCGATTCCGAAACAGTCTGGACATTGCTGAAGGAGAGTCCCTCCATGCCGCCCACGAGGCTTTCTTTCAGGAACACCAAGGAGCGTCCCCACTGAAAATACCAATCCGCGTAGCGCGTGATACATGCTTGTCCGTCCGAAAAAGCTGTCTTTAGGAGCTCATCGACCTCGCGCTGCGTTTCGGTTTTGATCTTGTCCCGCTCAGTGTCGAGATAGATGAGCGTATCGCTGACGAAACGATTTAGCTCGGTCTCGTCCACAAGCATCCTGTGCAGGCGACCGTTGACGTCTCGATAGACAAGCTCTTTCGGCGTCGTGAAGGCTCGAAGCTGGTGCGTGTTCAGAGCGGTGCGATCCGGATGAACGGACGCACGATGCAGGGTGCGCTGTCCGGCGGAATCGAGCAGCCCTAACGGCACCCAGAGCACGGCCGCGCCGACCAGAACCGCAGTCCCGACGGTGATGGGAGTTAGAATGCGAAAGGGACGGCCAAGACGGCGCAGGCGCGGAAGCCAGAGCGGCGAGAGTAGCAATTGTTTCCAGCCACGACCGGATGGACTCTGGTGGGATTCCTGGATCAGATCTTTACCCGGTTGCGGTTCGGCCGCACCGGAAGACACCTGCTGTGTGGCCGCACACTGATCCATCCTCGAAATCTCCTCGATCGAGTAGAGCCAGCCATCCAAGTTAAACGATACGCGATTCCCGCCGCGCAAACAATCAAAAGCGAATCGTGGGGAGTTGAGAACGCGAATGGCGCGCGCGGTAGATCCGCTAAGTCTTGGGAAAGGATCGGCTTTTCGATCAGAAAGAAAATGCGCTTCGTCCGGATTGCGAGCAGCGCGTCATCCAGTTCCGCACTCGAAGCGCTTCCCCCCGCTCGGCTTGGCAATGCGATCAGGCTGATTTGCGGTGCTGCCGCGCCGGCGATTTCTTGGCGGCCGCTTCTTTCGGTTAGCCGGGCCTAAGTAGCGTTCCGACTTCTACGCCGTATCTGAAGTTACATGTTGATCTGTGCCATCGCGCGCCGTTAGGAAGACCCGCATGGACGAAATATTCGATGCAGACGGCGACGTTCCATTCTCCAGCTTCGATCCGGATGCAAAAGCGTGGTTTGCAAGCCTCCTGTTTTGGCGACCCTCCCGCTTATCCGATGAGGAGATGCAGCTTCACTTCGGACGTTGGGATGGGCGATGGAGCGACCAGACCAAACGCGCGGTGAAACGCCTTGAAGCCAAGGGCCTCGATCTGAATGAAAACTGGGCGCTGTGCGCTCAATACTGGATTTGCCCGGCGTGCCGCCGCCACAAGGACGATATCTTCCGGCTCTCAAAACGGGGAATCCTGCTTGCCAAATTGGAGCTGCACCACGACCATATGCGTGATTGCGTCTGGCCCCGCGTACGGGAACTGTTTGGCAACGACTGGCTTGAGACGCGCCCCAAATCGTCCATCACCATTCTCGACTACATCCGCGAATTGACATCACGCTTCGGCGTGAGCCTCGTCTGTTCCGAGTGCAACTCAGCCGACGGCAAGGTCAAGACGCGCTTTCGGGATGAGATCGACTCACGCTTCAGTTTCACCGCGCAGGAAATCGGCACATTTGTTCTCCCGGCTTCCAGCAAGGATCATGAAATCGATTATGAACAGGCTTATTCCGCTTGGGAAGCGGAACGGGGGAATTTTCGGGCTCGCCTATCTCTGCTCGACGAGCTTCTTGGCCATCTCGTTCATGGTCGCTTGGCGCGTGACCAACAAGGCATGGCAGGCGCCAGACTTATGAACGGCGCCTTCGACGCCTATTCTCTTCTCATGCGGACGTTCGAACGGGCTACAAGGAACACAGAACGAGCGCAGATGATCTGGACTCTTTGTAACGAATTCCTAGCGCGCTCGACGCGCCGCGATTCCGCAACACTTGTACCGATTGATCAGGCGGGCCGCCCGGCGGTCGCACCGACAGACGAAGAATACGCTGCCTATGTTGATCCTGTTTCATCGAAACGCTGGTTGGCCATTTCATCCGACTGGACTTGCCCGATCTGCGAGCGGAGCAAACGGCAGCTCATGCGCAAGAGCAAGAGCGGAAAGTGGTCGGGGGGCGTTCGATCGCTTTACGAATGTACGCTGGAGCGCGATGATCTGATTATCGCCAACCGGCAAAGCCTGTTCCCGGACTTCCGGAACGATATCTTCGTGCGGGACATCTCACAGATTTCCGTGTGCGCAGACTGCGCGGGCATCAGCATCACGCTCATGCAGAAGGACCAATCAATTCGGGATCCCTATCTCGGTTGCGGGGACCGCCGCGCTTCCATTCTCAGCAGCCAGCCCCACCGCACACACGAGATCGATTTTGAAACGGTACGGCAACGCGCGATCGCGAATGAGTCCTATGCGGCTGCGATGGGAGCCTTCCACGCCTTTCGCGCCCTTGTACGCGATTTTGCCGGCAGGTTCGAACGCGGGCGTCGTTGGGGCAACACGGAGAAAGAGCTCCTTGACGAATTTGCCGATGATCTCCGCGTCCTTCACCGCATCGAGAATGCCGCGGAATCCATGGATCTTGTCAAATGGCTTCTGGCGCAGGCTACCGGCAGCGATAGCGATGACGAGAGCACAATAGACGTCCTCAGCTAATCCAGTTCACTTTGAAGCCGCTTCCGCTCATTGCTCGCTCCGCCCTCGGCTTGCGGACTGGCGGCTTAAGGCCCGTTTGGCGGGATCTCTTGAATTCAACAAAAGTCATGCTTATTCAATATGTTAATAGCTTTGCCGTTGGGAACTGGCCTACAATAAGATCGACGGATGCTGCAAACGCTTTGATTGGAAGGGGTCGATGTTGCTACCGTGCCGAGCGTTGACTTATGTATTATTTCGACCCGACCAAAGGCGTTAAATGTCCGGTGCTCCCCATGCTGCCAGTATCACTGTTCGCGAAACCCTTGAACTCCTCGACGGCGCCTTCGCCGAGGTGGCTTCAGGTGTCGCTGAAGATCGCTACGCATTGTGGCTGGGGTCCGGAATATCACTGGGACGCATCCCGGGCCTGAAACTGCTTATCCGGAATGCGCTCGAACATCTGCAAGGCCAGGTCACGGTGGCCGACGCGAACTGCCGTTTCCGGGCTGCCATCATCGAGATCCTGAGCACGGCCGCCGGCCTCACCGCTGCCGAGTGCGGCACAATCGACGTGCATCAACCGGTTACGAACTGGCCCAACATCGACGCGATCGTTCAACGATTGGCTTCAAATTATGCGCGCTTCCTCGAGATCGGCGTCGCGGGCGAGCCCGACGACTACATTCTCTGGACGGGCGCCGATCTTCCCAATGCCTTTGCAAATCCGGCTTCCGAGCCGGACACCGAGCACCTCTGCATCGGCCTCCTCGTCCTTGAGGGAATCGCCTCAAGGATCGCCAGCGCAAACTGGGATGGCCTTATCGAGAAAGCCGTCGGCGAACTATCTCCCGGATCGGATGCGCTCGTGGTGTGTGTCACCGGTGCGGACCTTCGTCAGCCGCAGCGGCAAGCCTTCCTGTATAAGTTTCACGGCTGTGCCATCCGTGCCCGCGACGACGAAGCAAACTTCCGCCATCGCATCATCGCGCGATTGTCTCAGATCAATGCCTGGCGCGACGATCAAGAGAACGCACCAATGGTGGCACGTCTTGTGGATCTTGCGGTAAGTCACGAGACGTTGATGATCGGGCTTTCTGCTCAGGATTCTAACATTCAAACGGTGTTCACGGCTGCAGAAAACCGCATGGGATGGCCTTGGCCGTCGCGTCCCCCCGCCTATGCGTTCTCCGAAGACAGGCTCGGCGTCGATCAGCGAGCGCTGCTCAGGAACGTGTATCGGGGGAGTTTTACGCCGGCCAATCGGGATGCCATCTACCAATCCGCGTTGATCCGCGCCTACGCCAAGCCACTGCTCACCGCACTCGTGATTCATGTTCTCTGCGCGAAACTCTGCCGCCTGGTCGACCTCGCTCCGGGAGGGCTTGGAATCCCGGGCAGCGTCGCGATCAAGGAAGGTTTGAAGCATTTGCGCAACGCGCTTGGATCTCATCCCGACGCCGGGGCCGTCACGTTCATCCGGATGATCGTAGCGCACGCCAATCGCGTCATGGCACTCTACCACACAGGCGAGGCTACAGCCCCTGACCTACCCTATTTGCCAATTACGTCGAGGCCGATTCAGGCGATGGCCACCGATCCCATGATTGCCACCGCCGGACTACGCGAATTCGCCGTTGGTCTTTCACTTCTCGGACTCGGGCAACGCGATGGCAGTTGGGCTTTGCAGCCGGCGGCCTTGCCTGCCCCAGAGCAAGGCGCCTTGCGCATCATCACCGCGACGAATAATCTAAAGCTGGTCTTCGCATCGAACGCGCAGGCGGCGATACGGCTGGGTGTAAACGGTCACGTTGGCCCGGACGACGACGTGATTGTCGTACATAGCCAGCAAGTGCTTCCGGCGATGCCGCGATCTCCTCGCGCGACACGGGGCAGGCTCGGGCGCCCTGGCCGGCGCGATGTAAGCGTGACCGAGTTACTGGATAGCGCAGCGAACGCCAACGAGCTCTTCGACGGATTCCGAAAGGCAGCGGGCATATGATATGATAGCAGCGACGACACCTGTCGACGCGATTTCTGCCTTCTTGGAGCAGGCCGGATATCGACGCCTGCCCAGTCCGCTTGAAATCGCCGGAATGAAATTTGCGGTTACGGCTGCGCTGGTCGGAACTGGGACGCAGCCCGATCTGATCATTGTTGCGGATACTGTCTCGGATCCCGAAGAGCGCACCCGGAGCAAGTTGGAAGCCATCGCGCGGGCGCTCGACACCGTCAAATCGCGACGGCCCCTGACGGCGGTATTGGCGGGACCTCGCCCGTCGGCGTCCGCGCTGGATGCCATTTCCAAGATATGCCGTGTTTTGCCTGTGGGTAGCAGCGAGCCAGCGGAAGCCAACGCGACAATAAAGAATTGGCTCGCCGTCCTGACACCCCTCAACATACCGCAAGGCGTCGACACGATCGCCGAACCTATGCTCGAGCTCCAGCGTGCGGTTGCCAACGACGACGCCCTTCTCACCGAACTCGTGGCCGCTTCCGCTGGAGGGAAAGACGCTGTCGAAACCCTTCTGCATCAAAAGATTGCCGCCACCATCGCCGACAGCGAGGCTACCCCATGACCCGCAGGCGGCTCACCTCGATATCGCTCACGGATTTTCGAAGCATCCGTGGAACCGTCTACACGTCCCTGGACGCCCCGGTTGTCCTGATTCACGGCCCCAACGGAGCAGGAAAAACCAGTGTTCTGTCGGGCATCGAGCTGGCTCTTACTGGCGGCATTCCGTCGTTGGCACGCGTCGAGCCGGAATATCTGAAGCACCTGGTTCACAAACAAGCCAAGCGCGCGATGGTCAAGCTCGAAACAACCGGATTTGACGTCTCTCCTGTTTCGCTGGAGGTCGACGAGACGGAGATTCGAGGGAAGCCGACCCTCGACGGCCACCTCGCTGGCTTCTTCAGTGAGCGATCCTATCTGGCACAATCGGCTCTAGGGCGATTGCTCGAGATCTATCAGCATAAGGACGCTCGAAGGTCGGACTCACCCCTTACTCAGTTTGTGAAGGATTTGCTTGGGCTCGATCGTCTGGATGGTTTGATCGATGGCTTACATACCGCCGGGAACATCAGTCGCCTGCGTGGACCTGTGCCTGAGTTTCAAGGGCTGCGAACCGATATTGAGGCCTTGGAGAAGAAACTTTACGAATTGACTTCGGAGGGGGCACAGCTACAGACCTCGCTCCGGGACGCGGGAGAAACGCTCCGAAAACGTGCCGGGGAGGTACTCCAGTCATCGATCGAGCTTGCCAATTTGGCAGAGATCATCGCTGATTTGCGAAAGGCGCCGGAAGAAGCTCGCCTATCGTCTCTCGCCCGCATTCGCCGCGACATCGACGCCGCTCTTGCCGATTGGCAATCCATCGCTAACAACCCGATCACGGAAGACCGCGAGAAAAGCGAAAAGGATGCCCACAGCGCGCAAACACAATTGAACGAATGGCAAGCTGGTCCCGGCGCGACCATCGCAACCCTCATTGCGGAGGTTGCGACGATATTTCCCGACGCCAAGCTCCCTGCATCGACGAACCCAGATCTGGCCCGGACAACGGCACTGCGGACCGCAGAAAAGGAGCTGGCTCGATGCACGAGCGTGCTGAGCGACGATCAGAATTCTACCGCGCGCATTGCCGTGATCGCGCAAGAACTCGAGCGCAGTGCGGCGCGTGTTCGTTTGCTCGATCAGCAAATTCAAAACATCAGCGCGGACACCGCTCAACTTGCGCAAAGCCTGGCCGAGATCCTTCCGCACATTCATAGTGACGATTGCCCCGTCTGCGGACGCGATTTTAGTGAGGTGTCCCGAGCACCGTTGAGTGACCACGTCTCAGCCCGCATCGCATCATTGACGGAGAGCGCAGGCCGTCTTGAGGCACTATCGAAGGAAAAGGCGAGCGCTGCGGGTGCCAGCGCCCCTCTGGAGCGGGAACGAGCACAGCTCACTGCGCGTCTGATTTCTGACGATACCCGTAACGAACTCAAGAACCGGCAAGCCCGACTGGGTGAATTGGTCGCGCAGCTCACCAATATTGAGGCGGAGACCACGCGCGGCATGAATTTGCTTGCGCACGTCAACGCGACCGCTTCGCGGCTCGATCAATTGAGGAGCCGAGATCAACGGCTCACCAACCTGCAGCAAACAGTAACAGCAATCGGGAAGGACCTTAGTATAACGGTTGACCCTGCTGTCGCGATTGGCAGCGCTCTTGCAGCGATGAATGATGAACGGTCCAAGGAAGAAGCACGATTAGTTGCGTCCCAGTCCGCTCGCAAAGCCGTACTAGAGTTGGCGATCGAATACCAGCACTCACGCGACCATCTCACCCGCTTCAACCAGGATACCGACGAGAAGCGAAAGAGGCTCGCAGAGCTCGTCAAAGCAAAAGAGAACGCAGAACAAGTCATACACGGCGCGCGCGGATTGGCTCAGAAAGCTTCAGAGGTTCGAACCAATATCGTCAGACGCGTCTTCAATGATTCCCTCAACTCGATATGGCGCGACCTCTTCGTGCGCCTTGCGCCCGAAGAGACGTTCGTGCCCGCCTTTGCGCTACCGCCGGGTCCTGGCCCAGTCGAGGCGACGCTGGAGACAGTCTACCGATCGGGTGGAAAGGGCGGCAATCCGCGGGCGATGCTCAGCGCCGGCAATCTCAATACCGCAGCACTCACGCTCTTCTTGTCCCTTCACCTGACGGCAAAGCTTCAGTTGCCCTGGCTCATTATCGATGATCCGGTCCAGAGCATGGACGAGCTTCACATCGCCCAATTCGCCGTACTCCTTCGTACTCTTTCGAAGGCACATGATAGGCAAATCATTCTGGCCGTTCATGAACGGGCTCTGTTCGACTATCTGGCACTCGAACTGAGCCCGGCTTTTCCGAATGATCGCCTCGTCACATTGGAGCTCGGGCGGAGCGCCGATGGGACCACGACTCACAAGTGGCAAACGCACATCTACGAACCTGATAATGCGATCGCAGCCTGATTTTATGGCCCCCGCGCATAGCCAAGCGCTCCGCTTGGTGCCTACTGAAACAACCCTACTCTGCCGCACTCCGTTGCGCGGACAGTATCGGCACTTGGCGCAAGCTGTCCCAAAACGGCGGCCGCACTGTCATGGTCTGATACTGCTCGTCGGTCCGGCCGAGCCGTAATTGGCGGCCGTCCGGCGCGAATGCCATGTACAGCCTTGTCGGGCAGCCTTCGTGCTTGCCCCAGCCGCGAAGCGTGGCCACGTTCTCTACGGAAAGAAAACGCTTCACTTCCGCTGCCTCAGCCAGGAGGTCATGCGCCTTCCTGACCTCCTTCAGCAAGAACTTCGCCATCTTTCGCTTCTCTTCCGATGGAAGCGTTGCCAGATGCTCTGCATATTTCTCACCGAAGTCGACCATTCGCAGGCGCGTCTTGCAGATGCTGAGGCGATCCTGGATTGGTTTTGCCTTCGGCTCCAGCATGATATGACCGATCATCGGACCATATACGTTGCTTTCCCGAACGACGACCTCCCGTTCCTCGCCATAGCGATCTTTTGAAACGGTACGGCGCTCGCTTTCGGTCCGCAGTCGTTGGTCTGCTCGAATATGATGCCAAAGATCGAAATCGATCACGATTGGGATGCGTCGCGCGATGATTTCGCGTACCCGGTCGATCTCCTTTATGGCCTCCGTGTTGTGCTCGATCACCGCAATGGCTTCGCCCACTTGCCCTAAGTGAGAAAGTAGAAACGCTTGGGTTCGCCTCTCCTCTTGCTCACGACGGAATGCGGCATAGGCCGTCGAGTGGCCTTCCAGATTGAACGAAGCAAAACACTCTGGTCCGATGATCCTGATCGCTTGCTCATCCGGAAACCACGCAATCATTCCAGCCTTGTAAAACTTGGGACGGCGTGGCGAACAGATCGGGCAGGGAGACCATTTGTGACGGTTCAGATCGCCGCAATGCGACGACGGCAGATGAATCTCGTCCAGATAAACAACCGGCCCATCCTTGGGCGGCGGCGCGTGAGTGTGGCCTCTCCATAGATACGGAGTGCCGAACGCTTTTACGTAAGCTTTGATTTCCGCGATGATGTCATCATCGGGCCGCGCAGGAAAGATTGCCTTGATCTCCCAGGCCGAAGCCGGGATGTCGATCTCTTCCGACATTCGAACTTCTTTGCATTATACGCGATCCTCCCTGAGTGGCTTCGACTTGGTTGCCGATTTGTTCTAATGTAGGTCGGCCGGACACTGAGTCGCAACCGGCGACCGAGCCTATCCCAGCTGTTCACAACTACGTTGTGCGCAGAGGAAGTTGGTTTTTGCCATTCGAGGCGAACCGGCCGGATTGCGCCGGCAAGTTTTCGTCGGCGAGAGCTTCTGCTCTATCAGGCCGGCAATATGGGACGAAGAATTCGTTACTCGTCCCGTGCCATTCATCAGCACGATTGAACTCGCCATGATTCCATTCGAAGATTAAGACTTTACTAAAGGTACACATCAGCGCGAGGGGGCATACACGAACCGTATCGGTCTCTCGGCGCATAACTTTGTGGATGTATGCGATGAGCATTGATGACTACATGAAACGGATGTTGGCCGACAACGCAGCCCTGCAGCGCGCCGCCGGCGTTGCTGACCCGCTGGAGCAGCATCGGAGTCTTCTTGATGCAATCAACATGCAGGACCGGCTTTCAGAGATTGACTGCGTAAGCCGCCAGATCGCCGGGTTGGGGGCCATTGACCGGGCACTAGTGGATGCTGCCAAAGTTGCTGCTCTCATCGACACTGCCCGGCTTATAGGAACCCCTAATCTGGATATCGCCGGAATAGGCGCTCTCGCTGCCGGCGCTGGCGATCATCTCAAGCTGCTCGCGGGCCCTCTGGACGATCTGCGCAAATTTAGCGCCGCGGGTGACCATGCATCGGTGCACGCGGATATCTTGAGTATGAAAGGCGCCTATGCCGGATATGCCGACCGTTTCCGCATGCCGTTCCATGACGAGATGGACAGGCTCACGAAGGCCGCGCTCGCAGCAGACCCCTTAGCTGCTCACCTTGCGGATGTAGCAGCAGGCGGCGATCTCGCGACCGCAATGAAGTCCATGCATTCGCCATGGCTCTTAAATGATCACGTCGCGCAGTCCGCGCGAGCATTCGCCGAGATACAGGCGATCGGTCACGGCTTGAGAACTTTCGCGCCCTTCGACACAGCGCTTTCAGATGCGCTACGTCGCTCGCTCGGCGATTGGCGTGACGTACCCACGTTCCCTCCGTCGATCTTCGACAACGCGGTAGCGCGCTCGGAATTCTATGTCGCGCGCGGCTTTAATCCGGACCTGACCGAGTTCACCGCCGAAGCTTTCGACGAAACCATCGCCCTCGCAGGCCTTGATGCTGGAGAATATTCCAACGCCGCAGACGATGAAGAGACAGGTCTTGTTCGCACCAATCGCGCCCATGACCGACTGCAGCGCTTTGAACGACGGCTGCGCGCGTTCATTGACCGGATGATGACCGCAGAATTCGGCGTGGATTGGATCAAGCACCAAACGCCGCCGGGCATGCTTGATAGTTGGAAGAACGCAAAGCAAGCGGCCCTGGCACGGGGCGGCGAAGACGAGCCATTGATAGCTTATGCGGATTTCACGGACTACATCAAAATCATCGAACGTAACGACAACTGGAAGCGGGTCTTCGCGCCGATCTTCAATCGCCGCGAAAGCGTGCAAGAATCATTCTTCCGCTTGTTTCCCATTCGGATTTCAGTTGCCCACGCGCGCATCATTACCCTAGATGATGAAATGTACTTGAGAGTCGAATTGCATCGTATCGGCAAAGCCATCGGAGACTAACGGCAACAGCCTTCGGCGAGGGATACATTGCGCTACTACATTCATGTCAGCAACCATGGCTTCGAGCCAAACCAGGTTCTCGGGGTGTGGGAGATTGGTGACACCATGGCCAAGCGCATCGACGTTACGGACTCGGATCACAACCGATTTCCGGCCATGCTGGGTAGAACGGCCCTCGAAACCCTACGATTCAGCAATCCCGGTACCACGTTTGATGAACTCGAACTTGAACCGGGCGAATACTATCCCGGCATGGCGCGGCCGATCTTGGGCGAAAGCCAAGGACGAAACCCCGATCATAGTGTTGAGGCGCTGGGCCATCGCGCAAGCGCAAGCGGACAGCTTCACGCTCTCATCCAGCAACTCGAACAGATATGCCGCGTTGTTCACCCGAGGGGAGAGACGAACTTCAAGGCTTACGGGCACGAGATCCGGAACGTGCTCATCCTCGCCTGCACGGAATTGGAATCACAATGGAAGGCAATTCTCGGAGCCCACAATGCGCGCGCCGAAAATACGACGCACTACGTCAAACTTTGCGCGGCAATGAAATTGACCGAGTATGCGGTCGAGTTTCCGTACTACCCTTGGATGCCTGAACGCCGTCCTTTTGCCGGCTGGCAACACGGAACGAAGGATCTGCCATGGTACGGCGCATATAATGACGTAAAGCACAATCGAGACAGCAATTTCCCTCAAGCCTCGCTTGATAATGCGTTCGAAGCCTTAACCGCCTTCTTTATCATGCTGTGTGCGCAGTATGGCTGGGACTTTGCGCTCACGGGCGATGCGGCAGCGCGGGCATTCTTCCGACTAAAGGCCTCCCCGCAGTGGTCGCCCTCGGAATATTACGTTCCCGCATACGGCGGGATGTTGCGGGAGCGAATATACAGTTTTCCGCCTTAGCGCCTCTGGTTGAAACGCGCTTTTATTACCTGCGCGGCAGTCGAGGTCCGAGCTTGCCGCGTGCAGAGCAGCCTCGCTGAGAACTACGGCCAGGCCAGCTAGGACATGTCCGGCATGGTTTCTGGCGTGAACGGGACTTTCACGGCAAACCCGCCGTCTTCGCGGTCGCCATAAACAATGACGCCCCCCTCGACGACGATCTCGTCCGCCAGATCCCCCAGCGCCTCGAACGCACCGCGATCTGTCCACGATCCGTAATGCGCGGCGATCGCGGCACAGGCCTCTTTCAGCTTCTCAAAGTATGGGGCGAACCAATGTCCTTCGAGTGCGGCCTTGGTCTTGGGCAGATCCTCAAGCGTCAAGCCTAGCCCCACCATGTTCCCCAAATGATAAGCCGCAAACTTCATCAGCTCCCCGTAGGCGCCATACACCTCGCCCGTGATCCGGCCATGGTCCCCGTGCAAGCGATAGGCTTTGATGAGATCATTCGCGCGCTGCCGGGTCTCGTTAAGAGCGGTGATGAACGTCTCTTCATAATCTTCGGTCGGACGGCGCCCAAAGGGTGCGCAAATTTGCGTCACCGCATATTCATCCCAGCACGCCTTGATGATGTCCCAGCGGTAGCGCTCATGCACCCCGACCTTGGTTTGCAAAAGCATGCCCGGGAAGGCTGCGTTGAAACGCTCCGTTACTTCGACATGTGCGCATTCGTGTGCGAGCATATGAAGCGCTTGGCCATAGAGTTCGTGTGTCTCGTCTTCAAGCGCAAGCAGGACGCCTGCATGAAAAACCATATGGCTTTTGACGCGGCCGTCACGCATGACGGAAGGCGTCATGGCTACTCCGTACACGATACCCTCGGATGGCGTCAGTCTATGGGACGTTTCATAGCCGCGATCGAGGTCAAGCAGCGCATGGGCGTAATCGAACGCCACCGTGACCCCATCCAACGCGCTGAGATCGATGTGGCGACTAAGCTCCCGTACATAGGTCGCGAGCATATTGCCAAAGGCGCGGGCATGATCCTCGGTGTCGAACCCCCGCAAGCTTATGGAAATATTCTCGGGCGCGCTCGGCGGCGGCAGATCCGCCTCAGGCGCTCCAGGCTGCTCTTTCTCCGGCAGGATCGAATCGTTCATAAGAGCGTCATAGCGCGGTAGACTTGCGCGAGGTTGTCAGCCCTTTGAAATCTCTTAGTGGCGGTGAACTGCTTCATACCCGGATTCCGCGCCCGCGAGTTCGGCCGGCACGGCCGATTGATGTTGCGAATATGCCCGTTTCCCGGCGGCACGGTCATGCGTTCCATTGAGCGTCCTGCTCGTCATCGTCGCGCTTAGCGGACTCTACCTGCTTGCGCATTTGCGTGTGCGCGACCGTCGCCCAGCGCCGTAAAGCCCCGATCGGGTGCTCGAACAGCGACCGCAGCGGCTCTTCGTAAAGCGCAAAATAGGTGGTTAGTGATCCGGACCAGCCGAACGTGTGCATATTCTGCATGACGTAGCGCCGCACGTCGTCGCGATCACCGAATTCGTTCAGGAGTCGCATCATCAGCGGATGGAAGCTTCGTTCGGCACCTGGCGCACGCGAGTTCAGGACCGGCAACGTGCGCGCAAGGAACGCAGGTCCCCCCTCGGGATTGGCGTGCGCCCACGAGAACAGGATATCCTCGGGCACATGCAAGACCGCCGGCTGCTTGGTATCGGCGAACGAAAAGCCATCCCCGATTGCGTGTTCTATGCGCCATGCCGTGGCTCGGTCCCGGATAATCGCGTTACCGAACACCGGCCATACGATGGAGGAGAAGTTTTTGAACATGATGGGCAGCAACGGCTTGATCATCTTGGCCGCGTCCCCGTCCGGGCTAGCCGCAAGGTAGTTCGCCAGCTTCCCGGCTGCCACGCGGGCATCGGCATCGTCCCGCCCCTTCTTGAGGAGCCAAGCCACCACGTGCTCGAAGTGATGCGCGCTCATCTGCGAGCCGCGGCGCTTCGGCCGCTTACCAACATGCTCAACCGCCAGCATGATCTGGGGCCGCAATTCCTCAAGCCGGTCGCGGTTGCCGTGGACGAACATGCCCATGACGTCGAGCGCCACCGAATAGGCCACGCTGTCCATGTTCAGAAGCTGGTTGAACAATGGCGCTGCGGAGGCTGCGTCGAGCTTGGCGAACACCCCGCCCATGCCCCAATGCGACATCGCGCTCGGCGGCAGCGTGCCCGATTTCAGGCCCACGCATACCAGCCGCACATCATCTGCCGTAATGCCCAGCAACAGACACAAGAACGGCAGCGTGGGCGCGAAGATGGTCGAGGCGATAGCCTCATTCTTGTAGGCGGCGACCGCAGCGGGGTGCTGGGCTGCGAGGCCCGAATAGTACCCGGTGACCAGCCCATAGTTCCGGTTGCCTTCGGCGGTTGCAGCATAGGCCCGCTTGATCGGCTCTTCCCAAGACAGGGGGGCATCCGCAAGCTCGGCGATGGCCTTGCCAAAGGCGACCGACATGCGCTGCTCATCCCGGGACAAAGCCTCGAGCGAGGCCCGCAACGTCTCCGGTTGCCCAAGCGCCTCCTTGGCCAAGGCGCGCACGGTGTCGGCCTGGTACTTTTCCCGCTCGTGAAACTCGAGCTTCGCGTCGGCGGGATAATCCCAGGGCATCTCGGTGACGAGCAGGCGGATGCGGCTGGCGATATCTTGCGGGGAGAGATCGGCGATGAGCTTGCGGACTCGCGCCTCTTCGTCGTCCTTGAGTCCCTCCAAGTCGAACTGAAGCACATCTCCCAGCACGTTCAGGGCGGCGGGCCAGTACGGATGAACCGCTTGAACCTGGGCCACCCACTTCTCGACGTGGTCGATCAAGCCGCCGTCCACGTAGGAGCGAAATTCGTGCGCGATGCCGTTGCGCGCATGCGCACCGAGAGCATCGTCGCGCAAGCCGATCGCGACCAGCCGATCGACGCAGGCAATCACGTAGTCCCAGGCGTCCTTCCAGTATTTCGGTTGCCAGGGAACCAGTTGGGGACGGCTGCCATGCGTTTCGGGACCCATGAAGCTCGCATGCGATTGCATGCTGGACGCTTCCAGCAGCGCATCGATCACAATCGGCATTTCCTGGGGGTCATCCCTTTGCAATAACTCATCCAGCAGGCGCAGGCGGGGCGCGGCCGACGCAACCGTATTGCCGCCGAATACCGGGAACAATGCCTTGAACTGACCAACGGAGTTGTTGGCCCACTGCTCGTTCTCGGCGACGGCAAGCTTGAGCAACAACAGCGCGGCACGCTCGAATGTCGTGTCGATAAAAGCGATCTTTTCAAGCGCACGAACAAGGCCGCGCCGCAGGTCGCCGCGAACACCTATGAGTTCCTTGATCGAGAGCGGGTTCAGTATGTGTTCGAGCAGCGTGACGACCGCGTCGGCATCAATCTCCGCCAAGGCACTGACGACGTCGCCCGCTCCTTGCTGACCAAGCGCATCCAGCGAAGCAAACGGGCCCTCAAAACGCATCAGGTGGCGCGCGACCTGCGGCGCAACAGCGCCGGTGTTCAGCAGGGCAAGCTGCCATGCGGCATTCTGCCGAAGCCGCTCCGGAAGATTGCCAGCGAGGACGTTGTCCCACGTCGCCTGTCCCCATTGACGCCATTGCCGTTGGGCAAGTGCCAGTGCGAGCGGCTTGGGTTGCAGGCTGACAAGGCGCCCGTGCTGCTGCACCACCCCGCGCCGCTGCAGATCGGCGAATGCGGCACGGAGATCGTCGACAGACCGGCCACGCGTAAACCCTGCTGCCTGCCCAAGATCGTTCAACTCGCCGGCGGTGCCGAGAAGCCGGAACGCACCCAGGAGCATTCCCGCATCCTTCAGCAATGCCGGGTCGGTCGGCCTTCGGCCAAGGAGAATCCGATCGATAAGCTCGTCATCCGTGGCCGCCGCGATAGGCATGTCGCTGAGCCACGCCTGGCCGAGCAAGGTTGCCATCTGCGGAAAGCCGCGTGCAAACTTCAGGAGCCGGCGATGATCTTCACTCGGCAACTCAGGGGCAATCTGCTTGATCATCCCTTCCACGACGGCATCGCTCGCCGGCTCGACCATCAGCAACTCATCGTCACCCTGAACCGACGGGGGAACGTCGTGGTCGATGGTGATGAGCGACACGCGACTGCCAGAACGCTTCACCATGGCGACAAGATCGTGGTGGGATTCAAGCGGACAGCGATCAACGACCACGATCGCACGGAAACCGGAGTCCACAAGGCTCTGCACGATACACTTGATCGCCACCGGTCCGGCCTCGGATTCCACCGAGTATAGAACAAGGTCCGATAGCTGAACGCCGGACGCTTCTTCCTCGTCGGTCGGTCCGAGAGCTTCATGTGTCAGTCGCGACTTGCCGACGCCGGACAGACCGACGACGCGCGCGACGCCACGCGGTTTACCGACCAACGCACGAAGCTTCTCCCGGAAAGGAGGCAACCGCGGGTCGGGGATCCAGGGCGTGCCGTCGAAGCGACCTGCCCAGTGCGTCCAGTCCTTGAACGGCCCGACCAGGCCGGGTTGCGTCTGTTCGAGCACCCAGGCCGCAACGGGCGGCAGAATGTTGACCCATGATGCGAGTTGGTCGGCATCGCGGAACTGAACCTGATCAGGCCTGACCTTGAGGCCCGCTTTTGCGAGGGCTTTGCGAATGCTTTCGGCGCGCGCCTTGACAAGCTTGTTCTCGTACGAGTGACCGCACGCCATGATGTATGTGCCGCCCTTCTCCAAGGCGTCGCGCACCATCGACTTGACCTCGCCACCCGGCGTCACCACGTCGGCGCCGGCTTCCGCCGGCGAAATCGGCCCGGCTTTCAACTGGAACTGCGAGATGCGGCTCGGCAAGAACGTCGTTCGTTCGGGTCCGTTCTGCCACTCGATGCGCGCATCCTCGCCGCCGTCGGCCGCGGTGATGTTGGCGGCGACGTGGATGCCATCCATCGGCAGGTTGCCGCTCAGCGCCTCACCGTCCAGAAGTCGGCGCATCAGCAGCATGAACTTTCTTGGGCTGAGCGCCGCAATGTGCTTGCCGGTGACCTCGAACGGTCCCGTGCTGTCCGACTCCATCGGCGCGACTTTACCGCCGGACAGCGTGATGATGGCAGACGGATTGGCGTCGAGCAGGCGCAGGATATTCGCCGTTGCCGTCGTGGGCTTGATGGTGCCGGATTCGTATTTCGTGAAGGCGCGCGGGCCACCACCAAGGAGTTCGCCGGCTTCAACCTGCGACAAGCCGATTTTCTCTCGGATGCGACGGATGTCGCCCGGTGTCAGCTCGGCCGGCTTACTGTCGGTCATTCCAGCACCATAATGGTCTCTTTGATTGTAAAAATGTACCATTATGGTCACTTAACGGATTAATTCTGTCAAAACAAGCTTAGCTTATAACATATTGATATTACGCACTTTTTATGTTTCGCCTTCTGAATCGATTGTTCGAATCGATGGGGCTAGCTGTCCAGCCGCCCGAGATAACGAGCCGCACCGATGCGCCTCAGCGTAACGAGCCTCTGTCGATCGCATTGCGATCGCATCGGCTCGTTCGACGCTGGAAGCAGCTCTGTCCGAGACGCGCGGTCCGCTCGCGTCCGGCAGTTGGCCACCCCGCACGCGCGCAAAAGGCGTCTCTTGCGTCATGGTGCCGATCTCCGCGGGCATGAGGTCATACACTGTCTGCGGCGCCGTGGCCCACATGCGCACCCGGATCGCAACCGCATACCCATCCGCACAAGGAAACCGCCCAGCTCGAGCATCCACAAAGTGGCTCGCCAGCTAATGCGCTGTCCTTATGCGAGAGCGCCGACATACTATGGGCGATGCGCAAGACAATCGCCGATTTGACTCGCGGGATCTACGACCATGGCGCCCATGCGGATCTCGCCGATCGTGGGTATCGTCGCTACCATCCCTTTTCATTTGATTTTGACTCAACGCCCTTGAACCTCGCCGAAGCCCAGGAGCATTGGGACGAGCTGGTCAAACAAAACCATCGAGAGAACCGGGCCCAAACCGTCAAGCGGCTCGAGCAGCGATACGGCTCGACAGACATCGAAAGCGTCGTCAAAAATGTGACGGACCTCGGCTCGAAATCGATGTCTCTGCTCGCCTATCACAATCAGTTCCACGAGCAGGCCCGCCGGTCTTTTGTCGCCGGCCTTTATTACCCGGCCTTGGTCGCCGCTTGTGCACTCGGGGAGCGCATCCTGAATCATCTCGTGCTGGATCTGCGTGACAGCTTCAAATCCTCCGAGCATTACCGCAAGGTGTATCGCAAGGAGTCTTTCGACAATTGGACGTTCGTCATCACCGTTCTGACGGACTGGAAGGTTTTGATCGATGGTGTCGGCTCGGAATTTCTGATGCTCGGCGAGCTTAGGAACCGATCCATCCATTTCGATCCGGACACTTACCATTCCTTGCGCGAAGATGCGCTTGCGGCGCTCCAACGACTGAATGCCATTATCGCTAAGCAGTTCGGTTACTTCGGCCTCCAGCCATGGTACATCGACAACACACGCGGCGCGCAGTTCGTGAAGCGAGCCTTTGAGGACGTCCCGTTCGTGCGTGCTTATATCATTCCCCGGAGCGGATTTATCGGGCCTTTATACGGCATGGATCTCAGCCAGGGTGGCTGGCATCATCTTGACTATGCTGACTATGGTGACGGCGAGCTTAGCGACGAGGACTTTGCAACGCGCTATCGGGAGCGCGATCCTGAGAAAGTCGTCTCCCGCGCCATGATCGAGAAAGCGCAGCTGGAAGCCAAGCCCGAAGGCGGCGCTTGATCTCGCTGGTCGCGCTCGCCGCCTTTGGCAGATCGGTGATCTAGCTGGTTCTCGTCTCAACCCTTGGCAGGGAAGCGTGATATTCATCAACGCTGTCGAGGTCGATCATGGTCTTGTGTAAGCCCTAATCCTGTCATGGGCTATCAGCTCATAAGCCTTAGTCTTTCCGAATTTGCCATAACGACAACCGTCCTTGAACTCGACGAGACGACGTCTCTTGTTGTCATCATTGTCGACCATGGTTCCCGCATGTGCTTCGATGATCTCTGCCAAAATCCGATCAAGCCCCGCCGAGGAAGACAGACATTTCCAAGGCGCAAGCTTCGTGGCGCGGGCTTGCCAGGAAGGCAGTCCTTTTGTGATCGCTGATTAGATTTCTGCTGACTCGTTTCGACGCCATCTGGCGCTCAGCCCAACTACCAAGGATGCGTTGATCTATATTGCCAACAAGGTCAGCCAAAGAGTTTCCGACGCCGCCGCGGGCTGTAGCGCGCTGTAGGGTACAAATCGGACGAACCGACAGGTCGGAGTTCAGTCAGAGTTCGATTCCGGTCGTGGCGGTTGTGCAGACAGAACGGCACGGGCCGTGTCTGCTCCCGAAGGAGCTTGCTGTTTCATTTTTGCGAGCCAATGCCGCGCGTCATCTTGCTGGTATTTCTGCTGGTATCGGCAGCCATCTGCGGATAAAAATTCAGATGGTTATGGGAATAGGCGACTGCCGGCCAGGGGCGCCACGTAAAAAACACTAATGATAACAATAACTTAAGACGCTGGTTCGATTCCGGATTTTCCCGGAAAGCTGTCGCGACGAATTGAAAATTCAAGCAAAAGCTCACCGCAGCGGTCCACGTTGCTGGTATTTTTGCTGGTATCGCCAAGCCAAAACGCGCCGCGGCGAATTTCGCTATTCCGAACAACGGAATCGAGCAGATGGCCCACAAGAATGATGGCGCGGGTGCCAACCCAAAGCAGATCTGATCAATCTCGACTGCCGCGCCGAGCGACCGAAATTCGACATGAGCGACGGACCGCTCGCGCTTTTCGGCTCGCGCACGCTGGTGCAGCATTGGGCTGATCGGAACTGTTTCGATCCCAAGAAGTCGATGCCGACAAGGGAGGCGCGCAGCTTGACTCTCTTATCATCAGGCTGGTTGAGGCGGCAAGCTCATGTGATAGTCGTCGAACGCTTGTGCATGTGTGCCGGAAAGCGGATCGATTTCGCAACGCTTTTGCGACGCGTTGCCCTTGGTCGCCTGAGATAAACCGCCGCGCGTACATACGCCGTAACCAAGAGATCGTCTGCGCTCCTGACCGCTGCCCTCCGAAGGCAAAGGTCACACGTTCGAATCGTGTCGGGTGCGCCAATTTCCCTTTATCCTACAAAATGGTGCGCGCGCTCCGGTTCGGTGCGCAGCCCGGCCTTGGCTTGTTTGCGTAAGCAAGCTCATCGATTTTGTCGCCGTTTGGACGCCGGTGCGGTCATAGCTGCAGAACTGGCCAGCAGCAACACTCATCGTTGCAGGTCAGACTGAGCGATCTAAATTATCGTCCTAGGTGCAGGAGTATGGCGCATCGAAGTCGATCCGGCCGAGTTGGAGGCCGCGATCATCAACCTCGCGGTCAACGCTCGCGATGCCATGCCGAACGGCGGACGCCTCACCATCGAAACAAGCAATGCCCATATCGACGAAGCATACGTTGCCGCGCACAGCGAAGTCGTTCCCGGCCAATATGTCGCCATCGCTGTCACGGATACCGGCGTTGGCATGGATGCCAAGACGGTTGCGCAGGCCTTCGAGCCCTTCTTCACGACGAAAGCGGTCGGAAAAGGCACGGGACTTGGTCTGAGCCAGGTCTACGGTTTCGTGAAGCAGTCCGGCGGGCACGTGAAGATCTATTCCGAAGTCGGACAGGGGACGACGGTGAAGCTCTATCTGCCGCGGATTGCAGGCGAGGGATTGACCGCAGAGGAATCCGGTTTGCTCCCTAGTCCCGAAGGCGCACAGGAGGAGACCATCCTTGTGTTGGAGGACGACGACGACGTGAGGGCATACTCCGTCGACACCTTCCGTGAATTGGGCTATCGCGTCATCGAAGCTCACGACGGGCCAGCGGCTTTACGGCTGCTTGAGCGGGAGCCTCGAGTTGACCTTCTGTTCACCGACGTCGTCCTACCCGGCGGGCTGACCGGCGCGCAGGTCGCAGCTCAAGCAAAAACGGTTCGCCCCACCTTGAAGGTTCTGTTCACGACCGGATATGCGCGCAATGCAATCATTCATCATGGCCGGCTGGACAAGGGGGTGCAGCTGATAGTCAAGCCGTTTAGCTTTACTGAGTTAGCGGCAAAGGTCCGCGATGTCCTTGACGCAAAGGCGGACTGATCAAGACGGTTTGGCAATGCATCCTCGGCGAGGCGTGCGGTTCGGACGAAAATCTTTGCGATAAAGTCGCTTGCCCCACTGAACCAGTCTTGTAAATTCTGTTGCTGAAGCAAGTCCTGGGGGCGTGGCATGCGGGAGGATTCTCCGCGGAGTAGCCAGCGTTGCGACGGGTTCGCCTATTTCGCGGTTGTGCTGAAAAAGCGCGGACGACGCCGTTGGACATGGGCCGTTAACGCAGCGACGGGACAAGTCCTTATGTGCGGCTCAGAGCGCACGCGCGCGGAAGCGCGATACAAGGCCGATCGCGCGCTGTTCCTGCTTCTTTGCTCTAGCGCAACCCGTCACTCCAAAGCACCGGCTGAAGGATCTGAGCTCCTGGCTCGCGCCGAAATGACTGTGTCGGACGCCCGGCAGCGGCGACACGAAAGCCGAGCAGCTATCGCAAAGCTGCGCGGGCGGAGGAAAGCTCTCCGCGACGGCATCGAGAAGCTCCGTTTGGCTTATCAGGCGCTTGTGCTGGAGACTGCGTCGACACGATTATTCATGCGGCTCGCAGCGGAAAACTTACAGCACGCTGCGGATTATCGGCCGCCTGTGGCAATCAAAGCTCCTCCCGCACACCCTTGAAGTTCGATGACTGCCCTTGTCACCTGCTGATTTCGCTTCGATATCGATCTCGGCGGGTAAGCTTTGGCCCTACGGCCGCGCCTTTTCGAACCAGAGACTTCAGGTGCATTCGCAGCTTGACGGTCGGCCCCTCGTCGAAGTCATCGTCGACATCGCCCGATTTCGTTGGCTGGCGACGGGCTGGCGTCCAAACCTGTCATAAACGTACTTGTCGCTGCCAAGCGAAAAGCAGCCCGCCCGAGGGCGCCTTGTCGACTTCTTGGCCGTCGAAGTCAGCCGAACATTCAGGCAGATCCGGCCTCGGCTAAGAGGGGGGCTGCCACTCTCTTCTGGTTTGGAAGCCGCCAAACCTGCGGAGAGTTTTTAGCTAAAAGTCGCGGCGATCGCGATGCCAATAATCTCTCCTAAGTCTAGCTTCCGCACCGCGCCCCCATGGTCTCAGAGCTTGGGATAGAGCAGAAGTGTCCGCAATTTCTCGCTCAATTGGTCAACCGAGAACGGCTTACCAATCGCGGGCGCCTCTCGGAACTCCTGCTCGGAGGGGTGGTCCGCCATACCTTCGAACGCCCCGATTTTCCGCTCGTTGAACTCGCGATTGGCTAACCGTCTGCCGGAGTCGAGTATGCGCACAGAAGTATCCAGAAGTATGAGACGAGAAACGACGGTCTCTCAAAAACGGCTGTCTTTGCTCTTTCACCAACCCGGCCACATCGTTCTCCGGATCAGCTTCCTTCAATCGTAGCCCCTTCCCTGCCCTGCTCGCCCGGTCGCAGGGATGTGGAGTCGCTCCTGGGCGGATGGTCTGCGAACCAATCTGATGCAGCGGTGAACGTTCCTCGTGTTGGCGAGGGTTGCGGACGGGCCCAACTGGCGGCCGCTTCGGAGCAGGAGCAATCGCGATGGCCGGGTGATGGACCCGGGCCCCGGTTCTTGTACGCGCCCTGGCCTGCCCCCAGCGGACTGTCGCTATGACGAGAGGACGTTCGCCCAAGAGCTCAACCGGCAGCAAATCCTATCCGCGGTGGCGGGAGGCAGGCCTTCGGGTGGTGAGCGTCTCGAAGGCAAGGTGCCAGCCAGCTACCAGGCGCTGCTGCACGACCTCATCAGTTCCACCCGACCTGGCCCAATGAACACATCATTCCTTTTGATGGCGCAGTACGGAGGTAAGGCCATCATTCCAATTGAAGACGTGTGTCGGGATTGCTTCTCACACCTTAATCCCACCAAGCTGGTGCAGAAGATCAGCGCTGGTGAAATAGCAATCCCTCTGGCGCGAATGGAAGCGAGCCAGAAATGCGCTAAGGGCGTCCACCTTCTGGATCTGGCCAAATACCTTAATGCGAGAGTCGCGGCCGCCAGAAAGGAGATGGCAGCCTTGACCGCCTAGCGGCCCCTGTCCCCCTCTTTGGGCGCCCTCAGGCATGTTGCTTAAAACTGGCTAATCGCCCTCGCCCACGCCCAGAGCAAAGCTCCGAGCAGAATGATCGCTGCAGAACGTTGCAGGCGGACGACGCAGGCGCATATCGCCTAGCCGCCGCGCGCAGTTACGCCGCGCTACGCTATAGGCGGAGGACAGACGCTGAGGCGCGACAATGCTCGCTCGCCGAGCTCCGAACCAGCCGCAGTGCTACATTTGGTACGACATATCAGATCGAGGCGCGGCTTAAGTGCTGATGCTGCTTCGCTTTTCGAGATGTCCCGGTCCCATCCATCATGGGACAGACTTAGCCCTAACGTGCCGAATAGCGGATGAAGCCTGCCGACCTGAGTCATTGACCGCACCAGTTTCGCACCAGAAACGACGTAAACAAACCGCGACGAACGTGATCGAATTCAAATGAAAGCGTAGCAAAATCAACGAAGCCGATCGATAGTCTGCCGCTCATAACGGTCTGGTTGCAGGTTCGAGTCCTGCCGGGCCCACCAGCGGATCAATGGCTTTGTGCGGACACCGAAAGAGTGACTCGATTCCGCGATAAGAGTGACTCGATTCCCGCCTTTAAG
>Ga0209389_1000223_pt1 | contig 38812 bp, 30 predicted proteins | sample CowpearedBW_FD_187526 | JGI IMG/M metagenome (GOLD analysis project Ga0209389, IMG submission 187526) | Root nodule microbial communities of legume samples collected from California, USA - Cow pea red BW (SPAdes) (version 2) | ecosystem: Host-associated > Plants > Roots > Nodule | place: USA... | reverse complement strand
ATCCGCGGAGGCATTATGGCCAGCGGTCACGTGAACCGCGCAAACAGGCCGAACACATGGCCGCTCCGACCAACGCCGCAAAGTGAAGATTCTCCTTGCCAACCCGGAGCCGTCCACACATGGGCCCTCTGAGACGTTCGGGGCCAGCCGAATGTCCGGTTTGCGCGGCTGGTTCAACGGATCGCCCGCAACACATTCTGCGAACTTCTCAGCAAGCCAGCTTGCAACGCTTCAGACGCCGCGCCTGATCCCAGGCGGCCTGATCTGACCCGGCAGCCCGGCGAAAATGTCGTGATGAAGGGAAACGCTTGCAGAGGCGTTGACGGCGCTCTTTGTGGAATCAGGCACCGCACCACCCGCGCCGGGCGCTGCCATAGAACCCCCGGGTGCCGGCACCACGGCGAGACAAGCACAGGAGGCGGTCGACCGCTTCAACCGCGCCATGGAGAAGTTGAAAGCCGGGGATTGAGCGGGCTTCGGCAAGCACACCGATGCGATGCGCGGCCTCTTGGAAGACATGAACCGGCAATCAAGCGGGCGTTAGCCGTTCACCCGTGCGTGAAGTCGCCCGGCTTCAATCCGAGCGCTTTCACAGCGGCCTCCGGAAGCGGTCCCCACGCTTCCACCTTTTCGTTCGGAGCCATCATCGCAGCGATAATCGCCGCGGCGGTTTCCGGATCCCTTTCCGCCACGAAATAGACCGAGCGAACAGGTGGCCCGCCGCCTAACGGCTGAGTTGTTACCAGGACAACCTGACCATTTGCCATGCTTCGATATACCACCGCCGCAGTGCCGCTTCCATGATCGCGTAACCCCGCGGGGCGGCAATGGCGCACGCCAAGGCAACCGCGCCATGGTCTTGCATCTTCCTGGGTCACCATAAAATGGCCCAGTCATGGGGGGCACAATGGCTCGAGGAGTAAGAACGTAGCCAGCAAAACAATGCCAACCCAGGGTCTCCGGTGATCACCCCTTCGAGGTATGCCACCGCAATTACCTCGCGCCAGACGGCTCCATCAACCGCCCGCTCCCTGCCTTAGCCTCCGATGCCAACCTGCTTGTAGCGCTTTACCGGTCGACGGTGCTCCTGCGCCTGTTCGACCGGAAGGTTGTTGCATTGCAGCGCACCGGGCCGTCGGAACCTATGCCGTTTCGCTCGGCCAGGAGGCGGTATCGGTCGGAATAGCCAGTGCGATGCGAGATGACGACGTACTGCTGCCCTCCTATCGCGACAACGGCGGGCTGCTTTGGCGTGGCGTCAGACTGAAGGAGATCATGATGTTCTGAGGCGACGACGAACTTCACCGCACCCGATATTTGTTCGCGTAGTGCTTGGCCAGAAGCTTCCGGGTCTGTTCCGCCAGGAGGAAGGAAACAAGCCCCCGGACGGAAAAAGAGGGGTTCAAAGGAGGATATCAACATGGCGAGCATTGCACGCAATCTACTGTTACTGGCGGCCGTCCTGTCTGGCGCGGTGGCCAGCGCACCGGCCGCAGCGCAAAACGAGCAGTTCATCCCTATTCTGTCCTACCGGACCGGACCGTATGCTGTGAACGGCGCGCCCTACGCAAACGGCGTTGTGGACTATTACAACCTGATCAATGAGCGTGACGGCGGCATCAACGGCGTCAAGATTCTGACGGAAGAATGCGAGACGAGTTACGCGACCGACAAGGGCGTTGAGTGCTACGAGCGCCTAAAGAGCAAGGGACCGACCGGCGCGGCCTTCATCAATCCGCTGAGGCCACCGGCTACAAGTCGCTGATGCTTCAACATGGCGCCGGCAAGTTTCCCATGCATACCGACATAGAGAAGTACGTCTACGCAAGGGGCAAAGGTTCAACGGAGCCCGGCAAGATCGGTGAAGTTCTCTACAACCGCGGCATGGTGAATGCCATGCTCGGCGTGGAGGCGATCCGGAAGGCGCAGGAAAAGTTCGGCAAGAAACCGCTAACGGGCGAGCAGGTCCGTTGGGGGCTTGAGAACCTCATCCTCACCGGTGCACGCATCAAGGAACTCGGCTTTGAGGGGATGTTGAAGCCGGTCAGCATTTCCTGCTCCGACCACGAGGGCGCGCGCTACGGGCGCGTACAGCAGTGGGATGGCAAGGCCTGGAAAGTCATCTCCGACTGGTACACGGCTGACGAATCGCTCATCGAACCGCTCGTCGCAGACGTGTCCGCGAAGTATGCCGCGGACAAGAAGATTCAGCCGCGCGACTGCGCGAAAGAAACCTGAACGTATCTCAGCAATCCGGGAGGTGGATTTGCCTCCTCTCGGATCCTCTGGGAGCTGCAACCTTTGGAGAGCTGCGTGTCAATTCCCAAGGCCGCTGCGGCGACAGGAGCAGCGGCAGTTCTCTCGGTCAATAATATCGAGGTTGTCTACGATCACGTCATCCTCGTGTTGAAAGGCGTATCGTTGGATGTCCCGCGGGGCGGCATTGTCGCGCTTCTCGGCGCTAATGGTGCCGGAAAGACGACGACGCTGAAGGCGGTCTCCAATCTGCTGCATGCAGAACGCGACGAAGTCACCAAAGGCTCGATCCTGTTCTATGGCGTAGAAGTGCAGTCCCTGTCGCCAAACGATCTGGTGCGCCGCGTGTGCATTCAGGTAATGGAGGGGCGGCGTTGCTTCGCTCACCTCACGGTCGAAGAGAATCTTTTGACCGGCGGCTTCACCCGCAGGGATGGCAGGTCCGCGATCGCGCAGGATTTGGAGCGAGTCTATGCCTATTTCCCCCGTCTCAGGGAGCGGCGGCGTTCGACCGCCGGCTATACGTCGGGCGGCGAACAGCAGATGTGTGTGATCGGGCGTGCACTGATGTCGCGACCCAAGATGATCCTGCTCGATGAGCCTTCGATGGGCCTCGCGCCGCAGATCGTCGAAGAGATCTTCGAGATCGTGAAGGATCTCAACATCAAGGAAGGTGTCTCGTTTCTTCTCGCCGAGCAGAACACCAACATGGCGCTCAGATACGCGAGCCACGGCTATGTCCTCGAAAATGGCCGTGTGGTGATGGACGGTGAGGCGCGGGCGCTCGCCGCAAACGAGGACGTCAAGGAATTCTACCTTGGCATCGCCGGAGACAAGCGAAAATCGTTCCGCGATGTGAAGCACTACAAGCGGCGCAAACGTTGGCTCGCTTAGCCGATGACGCTGAGTGATCCGTGCTGGGGATAGATGTAAGCCGGCATCCGCCAGCAGGTTCGGCCCCGGGTGCCTGTGCGCTAGTGGCGGAGGCCGCCGATGCTGCGGCTGTGGTGCCAAGCTGCACCATCACAGAGCGCTTGCATCCGGACAGGCTAAGTCGCAGCAGCCGCATGAGGTCGAGGTCGGGCCGTAGAGCGTGACCGAGCAGATCGTTTGCGGCGATTAGAGCCGCTACTGGATACCTCAGGCATCCTCGTGCTGACTGCAAGCGACGCGCCGGGCGATCTTCAAGGGATGCGGCCCATGTGGCGCGCATCTCGGTGAAAAAGATCCCTAATAAGGTTTCTAGGTCCGCCGCGGTTTGGACAAGCGATAGCGCAAGTCACCGCAATCGATCGAGCAAAGCCTTCGCTTCCTTCAGATCGTTCGTTTCAAAGCCCTCGGCATACCAAGCGTAGATGGGCGCGAGCAGTTCGAGCGCTTCCTTGCGTCTGCCCTGGTCCATCCATAAGGTTGCAAGGTCCATTGCAGCTCGAAGTTCGAGGGCTTTAGCGTGTTGGCTTCTTGCCGTGGTCAATGCTTGATCGAGCTGTGATTGCGCCTCGGTGCTGGCTTCCAGCGCGCCGCGGACGAGCAGCGCGCGCGCTTTCAGCCGATACAATTCGGCCTCAAATACTCGCTCGCTATTATGGCTGCTTGTAGCAAGGCCTTGCTCGATCACCTCCACCGCAGCCTCCCATTGATTGCTCAACAACAAGGCCGGACACAGGAGCACATACAGTGCCGTGATGCCTAGCTGATACCCTGCGCCACGATATTCGTTCATCGCAGTCCGGATTTCCTCGAGTGCGCTGGATGAAGGGTCAAGAGAGGTCATACATATCCCCCGGACGGCGAGCGCCAATCCTCGCCATTGCCGGAATCCGTGTTCCTCCGACAAGGTGAGACAGCGTTCGGCATAGCGGCGCGCGGTCAATAGCTCGCCACGAAGAGCGTGGAGAACAGACGCATAATAGCAAGCGTAAGCCTGCGAATGTGGATGACTGATGTCGTCTGCCCGCTGAATGGCGGCGTCCATTCGTGTAATTGCCGTGTCGACATTGCCGAGCACGCAGAGAACCCAAGACATCAGGGCAAGGTCCGCCACTCCGGCATCCTGGCCGGCGGCACGGGCCGCCAGTCTCTCGTCCTCGGTGCTTGCGTCAAACGCCTCAACGGCCCGTTCGATCGCTTCGCGGGCACCGGTGAGATGTCCCATGAAAAGGCGAATCATGGCTTGCCCGCGCATTGCGTTGAGCAACGCTGGTCGATTGCCGCGCGTCTCGGCGAGATGAAGGAGGACCGCGACCATTTCCTCGGCAACCGGCAACTCACCGCGAATGACGCTCGCAGTGGCCAACCAAAACATGATCTGTAGCTGCTCGGGGGGATCTCCGAGGCGCTCGCACAACTCGCGAGCACGCGTGAAGGTCGCCACCGCCTTGTTCGAGGCAGGCCCCTGGGTAGCGATCAGACAGGGTCCCAGAGCGAACTGGAAATCAAGCTCCAGCCTGTCCTTCCGTGCGCCGTCGGCCAAATGGACCGAAGCCTCGATACCTCGCTGCAGGTGGGCGATGGCTTCAACGTTGGCGGAGCGCATCGCGGCGTTCTTGCCGGCCTGTAGCCAATATCCTCCCGCCTTTTCAAACAGTCCCGACACCGTGAGATGATGCGCGAGAGTTTCGGGTTGAGCCTCCACAATTTCTGGGAACCGCTGCTCGAACGCGGTTGCGATGCTGGCATGCAGCGCTGCGCGTCGGCCCTTCAAAAGTCCCGAGTAGGCAGCGTCCCGCACCAGCGCGTGTTTGAAGGTGTAAACCGCGTGTGGAACTTCACCCCGGCAGAACAGCAGTTCCGAACGCACCAATTGGTCGAGCGCCTCGTCCAATCTCTGCTTCGGCAGCCCTGCGACGGCACTCACAAGTTCGTAATGGAATTCGCGACCCGCGACGGCACCGATTTGGGCGACGTCCCGCACCGGTGACAACCGGTCAAGGCGAGCCATCAACGAAGCTTGCAACGTGGTTGGGATCGCCAACGATGGTAGAGGCGCTTCGAGAACATATTCCCCATCCCGTTCTCGTAACAAACCGCCTTCCAGCACCATCTTCGTCAATTCCTCGACGAAGAGCGGCACCCCATCGGTGTGTGCGAGAATGTGCTCCATTACTTCCTTGGGTAGTGTTTTGCCCCCCGTCACCCGCAGGACCAACGCTGTGCCGTCGCGTCGGCCAAGGCGGGTGAGCGGGATCGTTGTGGTGTGGGGATAGCTCGGCCAGGGCGAAGTGAATTCGGGTCTGGCCGTGATCAGCACCAGTGCCCGAAGCTGCGGCACGTGCTCCACAATAGCTGCGAGAAGCTCAAGCGAGGTTGGGTCAATCCAGTGTACATCTTCGAAAATGAGTAAAGCCGGCTGCTGCGCCGCTAACCCGTCGAGCTGGGCCAGCAATGCCGCAAAGGTCTTCTCCTTGCGCTTTTGTGGAGTGAGGTCCTGCAGTCGGTAGCGGTCATCGGTCGGCAGCGCCAATAAGTTGGCCAGAACTGCCAGGTGTTCGGGATCGCCTGTGGATTGCGCCAGCAGAGCCTCGAGCTTCGATAGCTTCTCCTGAGGTGAGTCGCTGTGCCTGAACCGGGCAGCACGTTCGAGCTGGCTGATGAATGGGAACAATGCGCTGTGGGTATGATGCTCAGAACAGAAATAGCGTAGCGTTATGTGTGATTCACCGTGGAGCCGCTCATTAAGCGCCAACGCAATGTGTGATTTGCCAATCCCCGGCTCTCCCGCAAGCGCCACCACCCGGCCTTCTTCCTGGGTAGCTTGTCGCCAGCGGCGTAACAGCAGCTCTATTTCCTCCTCACGCCCGAACAACGGCGGCAGCCTAGTGGCGTGCATGGCCTCGAAGTGGCTCTCTACACCGCTCATTCCCAGCACCTGATAGACCCGGAGCGGCTCTGTCCAGCCTTTCAGCGCGACGGGACCGAGGTCGCGGTAATGGAACTCTCCCCCGGTGAGCCGGCGCGTGCCAGCGGAGATCAACACAGTCCCAGGCTCCGCCATCGTTTGCAGGCGCGCGGCGAGGTTCGGCGTCTCACCAACAACGGCTTGCTCCGCCAGACTTTTCTCAATCAGAAGCTCGGTGACGACCACAGTCCCCGTCGCAATGCCAACGCGAATCTGCAGCGCCTCGGCGACATTCCGGATACTCGCTACGGCACCAACGAGTGTGAGCGCAGCGCGCACAGCCTGTTCGGCATCATCCTCATGGGCGTGCGGATAGCCGAAATAGACCAACGCACCGTCGCCCATATAGCGAGCAATTCTTCCCTGATAGCGGCCTATGACTTCTGCGATGCAGCTGTGATACGCGCCAATCAGCGTCCGCATGTCCTCCGGGTCCAACCGCGCCGAAAGGGCTGTCGAGCCAACCAAGTCACAAAACATCACGGTAAGGTGGCGCCGCTCGCCTTCATCCCGCCCCTTCAGTTCGGTCGCTGTTTTCGCCGACTTTGATCTAGCTGCGTCATCAAGGTCTGCGATGGCACGCAATAGCTTGCGGCGATGACCTAGCAGGACGCCGAGCTCCTTTAGGTCCTGATCTGTCAGGTCGCACAAGACCGAAAGGTCAATGCCGTTTTCGGCGAAGCGCTGGGCGTACTCTGACAAGCCGATCGACTCGAGCCACTCGGTGACGCCTCTCATGGCAATTCGGCACCTCCCTCGGCTCAGCTCTCAGTTCCGGCAGGTATCGCTTCCAAAGCGCAATCGCTCCGCCCCTGTACCGAGGCCAGCCGGATCTCGGTTATCTCTCCGAAAGGTACGGTGGTGCGGGGTGCGGCAACCGCCCGTGTCTTCGATGCCGCTCGACATGGCGAGCGGTGAATTTGCGCCTAGAGATTGGTCGTCGTGGCAAAAAAATGGTTCACTGAAGAAGGCTAGTTCGAATGGGTTGTCACCTTTGAAGCGCCTCTGAAAAGTGTGAGCTTCCTATTTTTAGAGAGGGCTTCTTCCCTGAGAACCAGGGAGCTGGCTCCAGAGACCGCTCGACCTCTTCTTGGACTAGCTTCTCGCGAAAGGAGCTGCTTCGGCTCTTCCAGCCGACGCGCCAGCTCCATGGCCGCTGGACGAGAGCTGCACGGGTTCCCTTCCGGCCCTTCTGAGACCTGCGGACCTGGGACGAACGTCCGCTTTGCGCTAAAGCCTGCCCTCCCCGCCAAGTCGCCCAGAGCGGACATGTTGCGCTCAACATGCGCTGCGCGATTGCGCGTCATCCCGCCTGAATTCTCCATCGACCTCGCAGCTTGATGATCTCGCGGCATCGGAACCCATACGCGCTGGCGCAGGACGAAAATGGCCGATTATTTGACGGCGCCGCCCGTGATGCCGCTGATGAAGCGGTCCAAAAAGAGATTATAGGCGATCGCCACCGGAATGCTGGAAATAAGCGCAGCTCCCATCAATTCGCCCCAATAGAAAATATCTCCGCGGATCAAATCCGTCGCGACTCCCAAAGTAACGGGCTTCTCGCTGGAAGAGGAGATGAAGGTCAGCGCGTACACGAACTCCTGCACAGTTAGCGTGAACGCAAAGATCACCACGGTCAGAATGGCAGGCACAGAAAGAGGAAGGACCGTTTTCACGAATGCCCCCACGACAGTGCAGCCGTCGACGATCGCTGCCTCCTCGATCTCCCGCGGCACCGACTTGAAGAAACCCATGAGCAGCCAGGTGCAAAACGGGATAGTGAAAGTGGGGTAGACGACGACAAGAGCCCACATGCTGTCCTGCAATCCGAGCAATGTAACCACTCGCGCGAGAGGCAGGAACAAAAGCGTCGGCGGCACCAGATAAGTCAGGAAGATGCCGATGCTCAGATTTTCGCCGCTACCGCCCGGCATGCGCGCTAGTCCATAGCCGGCTGGCAGGGCCACGAGAAGAGTGATAGCCACGACACAAAGCCCGATAAGGGCGCTATTGGACAGCCACTGCACGAACAGCGTGTCTTCAAACAAATACTTGAGATGTTCGAGCGTAGGCGGCGCGTTGAACCAATAGGGGATGGACTTGAGATTATAGAGGTCGCCGTCCGTCTTGAAGGTGGTGATCAGCATCCAGTAGAAGGGAAACGCGGCGAATACAACCAGCGTAACCACCGCGCCATAAAACGAACTCTGGCCAACTACTTTTCCGGCAAGGCGCGGCATGTCAAATCTCCCGCCGCCGCAGCGACCGCAAGAGCAGGATCACCGCAACCAAGAGGAAGGGGAACAGGAACAGACAAATGGCCGCTCCGTGAGCGACATCGCCCGAGAGGATGCCCACCTGAAACGCCAGCGTGCCGAGCACCTGCGTGCTGTTGATCGGTCCACCCTTCGTCAGCAAATAGACGACGCTGAGATCCGTAAAGGTGAACACCGTGCCAAAGATCAGAGCGATCATGATGATCGGGGAGATGATTGGCAGGATGATTTGATAGTTGCGGCGCCAGAAGCCTGCACCGTCGATCGTGGCGGCATCGAGCACATCCTGTGGCACCGACGTGAATCCGGCAAGGAAGATCACGACGCCGAAAGGAAACAGGCGCCACGCATGCACGGTCGCCACGGCAATCATCGCCAAATCCTCTTGCCCCAGCCATTGGGGCCGGTGTGCCGGATCGATCAATCCTGCCGCGAGCAGCGTCCAGTTGATAACGCTATAGAGCGAGTCGAACATCCACACCCAGGCCAGCGTCGCCAGTGACACCGGTACTGCCCAGGGCAGAACGATAAGCGCGCGGGCCAGCCGGCGCCCCGGGAACTCCTGCATGAGGAGCATGGCGCCGATCTTGCCCAGCAGCAGGCCGATGATTTGGGCACTGATCGTGAAGATGAGGGTGTTGGCCAGTGTCCGCCGGAAGATCTCGCTGTCGATGACCTCGCGGAAGTTCTTCAGCCCGACAAACGTCCAGCTCGGATTGAAGATGCTGTAGGCGCTGACGCTGTAATACAGTGCAAGCAGGAATGGCAGCCCGACGAGCACGACGACATAGAGGATCGCGGGGATGATGAACAGCGGCCCGAGCACCTCGAGCCGATCGAACGCAGTAAACCGCGATCGTGCAGTTCGACGGGGCGCACCTGCCTCGGCGATCGCGCTCATCGAGCTTGCTCCCTGGGGCTGACGATACGCCGACCCTCCCGATCGAAATAGCGCAGCTCCGTGTTCCGAACCGCAAATTTGTGCCATTCACCGGCGCGGATGCCAGACAGTGGAACGTGGGCAGGCAGCTTCGCCGTGACTTCGCGCTTCGCCCGGAAGCCATCCAACGCACCGTACAAGATGCGCTCCGATCCGAGATACTCCATGCGATCGATGCGGAAGGGAAGCTCGGAGAGAGCGGCTCCGTCGAGCATCTCCCGCGGCAGGAAATGCTCCGGCCGAAAACCCAAGAGTCCACCGCTATGCTCGACCAGGTTCATGGGCGGGGTCCCGAGGAAACTCGCGACAAAATCGTCGGCGGGGTGGTCGTAAATCTCGCTTGGAGTTCCGACTTGTCGGAGCTTGCCATGGTCGATAACGGCGATGCGATCGCCCATGCCCATGGCTTCGACCTGATCGTGCGTGACGTAAATGGTGGTCGTTGCCACCTTCTGCTGGAACTGCTTCAGCTCACTGCGCGCACTTGCTCGCAGCTTCGCGTCCAGATTGGACAGCGGTTCGTCCAGCAGGAATACGGTTGGGTTGCGTACGAGCGCGCGGGCCAGCGCCACACGCTGGCGCTCGCCTCCCGAAAGCTGGCGAGGACGCCGGTGAAGCAGGTGGTCGATCCCGAGTAGGCCGGCAGCCCAATCGACCTTGCGCTTGATCTCAGGCCGCGGCGTACCCTGCGTCCTCAGCGGAAATGCAATGTTGTTGGAGACAGTCAGGTGCGGATAGAGCCCATAGCTCTGAAATACCATGGCGACGCCACGCGCGCGCGGCGTGATGTCATTGACGATTTCCTCGTTGATCAGGACGTCGCCGGACGTTTGCCGCTCGAGACCGGCAATGATCCTCAGGAAGGTCGTCTTGCCGCAGCCCGATGGACCGAGCAGCACCAGAAACTCGCCGTCGCGGACCGATAAGCTGACACCATCGAGGGCAGCGACGTCACCGAAAACCTTTCTGAGGTCTTTGACAACAACCGCGGCCATCTGGACTCCCTCTGTGCCTTGAGCAAGGAACGCCTCAGGCTGCCCTCCGCGCCTGGCAGGCTCCAGTGCCTTGCCCGATCGGTATCGACGTTCTACGAGGCGAGCAGCTCGATGTACCCGCCCCGCTGTTGGCATCGGTTTATAATACCTCCGACCACTTCTTGTAGATCAGCTCGATCTCTTTCTGCGCCCAGGCGACCGCTTCCTCTGGCGTCGCTTTGTCGGTCGCGGCCTTGGCCATCATGTCGACGATGATGAAATTGTCCGCGACCTCGTCCGATGCCGGTCCGGCCGGTCCCGGATAGCCATAAGTCGCGTGCCACTCATCAGCGGTCTCCAGCACCTGCAGCTTATCGGCCGGGTGCGAGGTCGGGTCGTTCGACAAGATCGGCATGGGCTTGGGCACGAGGTTCTCGAACAGCGGATGATTGTAGCCCGTGCTCGCCTCGAAGACGGCGACCCAATTGTCGGTCCAGTAGCGCAGGAACTCGATTGCCGTGTCCTTGCTGCGCGCGAAACGCCAGACTCCGTAGGAGTTGGGCGATCCACATGCCAACCGACGCACGGGTCCGGCCGGCGTCTTCCAGACGGAAATCTTGTCGGCTAATTCGGGGTTGGCCTTCTGTATCGACCGATATGCGGAGATCGGGTTGTGAATCCATGATCCCCGACCGGATGCCAATAACCGGTTATTGCTGGCATCGTCCCAGGACAGGACTTCCGGTTCCATGGCGTCCTTATAAATGGCGCGAACGAGCTTCACGACCTCAAGCGTCTCTTTGGAGTTGAGGGTGACGCGCTTGCCCGTCTCATCGCATTCAGAGGCGCCATAGCTCCACAGCATGCTGCGGTACGAGAGGTTCGGGTCGACGGAGTGCCCAAGCGAGATACCAATCGGGGTGCCCTTCGCTTTCAGCTTGGCGCCACCGACACGGATATCTTCCCAAGTATCGGGTTTCACACCGGTCTCGTCCCACAGATCCTTCCGGTAAAGGCCGGGGAACGAGATATAGTAGGCCGGAAGCGCGCTCCAGACCTTCGTATCCTCGTTGTACCCGATCTGGCGACCAATCTGATGAACCTTGCCGTGCTTCTTCTCCACTTCGCTGACGAGACTGCTGAGATCGACGACATGTTTTTCGTACAAATGCGGGCCGCCCGATCCACTGAAGGCAAAAATGTCATGTCCGGCTCCCGCAGACACCTCGGCTGCGGCGCGCGCCGGTAATTCCAGATGCGGGATGTGATCAACGGTTACAGTAACACCGTTCTTCTTGCCCCACGCCGTTGCAAAACTATCGAACCATTTGTCGTACTGAGGCACGAAATGGCTCCACTGGAGGACCTTTAGCGTCTTGGTCTGTGCAAGAGCTGTAGACACAAATGGCGACGAAAGCGCCGGCGCCAGACCCGCAGTTCCAGCCGCGGCGCCCACCTGTTTCAAGAACCCGCGTCGTGTGACGGATGATGTGGAAATTTCTCGTTCTGACCGCATGTTTGTCTCCTCCTGACAAGTCGTCCTGGCAGCCACATTGCAACGTGGTGGCCGCTCGTGCAGGCTGCGCCAACAATGCCTTAGCCTGCTTGCTCGACTGCGGTGGGCGCCCATGTAAAAGCCTCGCCTCCCAGGTCGGCAGGCGCGCTCCAAAACTGGCATCCTGGTTGGTCCGGCCCCAGCTTGTCCAAAGACGGTTATTCGAGCTGCGATAGAATACGTCAATACCCGGGGCACACCCGTCATGGGCCAGCTCTGACCATAGCTCAACCGGGCCTGTGTCAGTCGGCGCGCTCCACCTTGGGCGCGAGCCAAGCCGAGGCTAGGGATAGGTAACTAGCGATGGGAGCTACAGCACCTGCGTAACCCATCGTTTGCCCCTAACAGCGGCAGGACGAGGTCACCCGGCAGTGCAAGTCGAAGTTATGGTACTCCTTCTTCCGCTCGGCCACAAATATTCCTCGTTCAGCACGGCCATCGAAGAGAATGGCGGACCTGCAAGGACACGCGCCGGACGAGATTGCTGCACCGCAGCCAACCCGTACGTGGCTTTGAAGTGACCGTGGCAGGAACGCCGAGGCCCGCGATCTCCTCGCTCCGATCTGCGGCGGGTCCACCGAGGGCTTCGGCATGCCCGACTTGAGGGAGACCAAAATCCTGCTCGACGCTGGCGCCACAAGCAGACTTGTGGTCGCGAGGCGCGGTAAGGAATGTCGGCTCCTGGTACTTCGGGACACGTCCGGGTGCTCGGAAAATGTCCGTTGGAGGAGACAGGAAAATATCGGCCCCGTCTCAATCGCTGTCATTTGACCTTACCGGATATCTGGCCCGATTAGCACTTGAGGCAGGATGTGAGCCATTTCTCACGCGTCTGGCAGTCGAAAAGTGCTAGTCTTGGGAGACAGCGCAAGGCCGGTTCTTACGGGACACATGCGACGACGGAAATTCGTCAGGCTGTTGGAAGGAGCGGTGACTGTTTAGCCGCTCGCTGCCTGCAGTCGGAGGAATAACGATGCAATTGCGAGCCTTTGGGCGTACGGGAATGCGGCTCTCGGTGCTGGGCTTCGGCTGCGGCGCAGTGGGCGGACTTATGGTACGCGGCGATCCTGCCGAGCAGGAGCGTACCATCGCGCGCGCGATCGCCGCTGGCGTGAACTACTTCGACACCGCGGTGCTGTACGGCAATGGAGAATCAGAAAAGAACCTTGGCCGCGTCTTGCAAAAGCTGAAACCTGCTAACGTGGCCGTCGGCACCAAGGTCCGGTTGCCGCCCAGCGAATTCGGTCGCATTGCCGACGCCGTAACGGTGTCGCTCGAAGGCAGTCTAAGGCGACTAGGTCTTGACCAGGCCGACATCTTTCACCTGCACAATCCGATTACCGAGAAAGGAGGCGGATTGGCGCTGAGCGTCCGACAGGTGCTCGGCGACGTGGTACCAGCGTTCGAGCGCCTGCGTCAGCAGGGGAAGACTCGTTTGCTTGGGATTACGGCAGTAGGCGACACCGCGGCACTGCATCAAGTGATCGACTCGCGCGCCTTCGACAGCGCGCAAGTCGTCTACAACATGCTCAACCCATCTGCCGCCGAGGAATTGCCGACGAACTATCCGGCCCAGGATTATGGACGATTATTCGACCATACCAAGGCGGCCGGCGTTGGAGTAGTGGGCATCCGCGTGCTTGCCGGCGGCGCACTATCGGGCTTGGCCGAGCGTCACCCGATCGCAGGTCCGGCGCCCGAACCGATTGGTTCGGCTATGAGTTACGATGCCGACGTCGATCGCGCACGCCGTCTAACCCCGCTGGTAAAGGAAGGGTTCGCCACCAGCCTGACCGAAGCCGCCACGCGGTTTGCGCTGTCTCACCAGGCGATGGGCACTATCTTGGTCGGCATAGCGACGCGGCAACAGTTCGAGGACGCACTCGCCGCGGTCCAAAAAGGCCCATTACCGCGAACTGCGCTCGACCGGCTGTCAGCACTGCGGCAGGCATTCTTCGGCGAACCACGATGATCGCCCAGGTTGCGCGTACACGATTGCAGCTAGAAATTGGCTGCCTACCGTCTCCAAATTAAACGATGACTTCCGAGTTTGGCACGCTTGAGACATGCCGACGGACTCTGACAATGTGAGCTTATCGGGGAAGACCGGAATTGATCGGCACACGAGCAAATCGACACGAATGCCCCTACCAGGCCCCCGCGTGCGCCGCCTCTCGCACAACCTGCAATCAGCTTTCCGCGCCGGCCAATTTCTGCGCCGACGTGGGGTACTCGGCCCTTAAAGAGCAATCTGATTGCTGACGACTTTAGGTGCGATGAGTAGACCTGAATAATTGCTACGAGGAACTTTTGGTCTCCCTAACGTCGTAAGTGTCTCCCTGGACGTCGTAAGTGACGCCACGAAGGCTTGGCACAGGAGGTGCCATGTCGAAGTTCGGTGTTGCAGTTGTTGCTGTCGCGTTGGTGACCGCTCTGTCGAGTGCCGCGGAAGCGCGCAGGCACCTTGGTCTCGGCCCACTTGGCGCGTTCACCAGCTTGTTTCCAGGCGGGTTGCTTGCTCGCCATCACGTGCATCACCGCCATGTGCGCGTGCATCAGATTGGGAAGCCTCCCGTCGAAAATGCGCCAGTTGCCTCGCAAAACGTCCCCGCTGCGACGAATGAGCGCTCTGGCGAGGAAAGGTTGGATATTGGCAGGCTGTTCACCGCCCCCGAGGCACGCCGGCAGGTCGCCACGAACGCCGCACTTGCGCTCTGGCATGGCGACCGTGATGCCACGGTCGGGTGGTGGTCTCACGGCCATGGCGGATATGGCTGGGTCGGGCCGCTGTTCTGGCCATTCGCCGACAATGATGTTTACGGCTACGTTGTCTTTGGTGATGGCATGGGCTTCTGGGACTACGGCTATCCCGACATCTATGCCGGACTCTTTGGGCCTTACAGCAGCGACGAACTGACGACCTATATCGCTCCGGACTCTCCTCGCCGAAGAGAAAGAAAGGTCCCGCCGCTGCAGCAGTTCTGCGGTGATGTCGCGCAGGAAATTGCTGGTCTCGCAATTGATCAGATAAATCGGGCAGTTCAGCCGACCGAGGGGCAACGTGCAGCGCTGGATCGCTTTGCCGTTGCGTCCAAGTCAGTTGCCCGGATCATTCAGGCATCTTGTCCGAAGCAGGTCGCATCGACGGCGCCGGCTCGATTGGCCTCGATGCAGCAACGCATTGCGGCCATCCTCCAGGGCGTGATATCGCTGGAACCGCCACTGCAGGATCTTTACGACCTGCTGAATGACGACCAGAAAAGACGGCTCAACGCACTCGCCAATGAGCAGTTCGAGGTGGCGTCCGCAAACGGCACCATCAGGGCATCAGCAACGGTCTGCGACGCCTCTCCGCCGTTCGCGTTGCAATGGCCGACTGACGAGATTGACGCCAAGCTACATCCGAACGATGCCCAGCGCGAGGCACTTTGGAGGCTGCAGCGTGCGAGTGCCGAGGCTGTCGAAATCCTGAGCTATGAATGTCAGCCGAGAGATGCGATGACGCCATCGGATCGCCTTGCCGCAGTGGATCGTCGGCTTGATGCCTTGCAAAAAGCCATCAATCTGGTGAGCCTCACGATGGATGAATTCCACGCCACGCTTGACGATAAGCAGAAGTCTCAGTTCGAACTGATCGGGTCACAGCGAGCGTCGTGATGCCGTATTCCGAATTGCAGAACGCTCCCGACGAACGCGCTCATGTGAGCGCAGACCGCACCTCTGCAACGAATTGTCCGATATGTGCAATGGCTTGACGCGCTTCAGGTAACATCGGGACGAAGAGTTGAAAGACATGCGGCATGCGCGGCCAGATCTCCAGCCGGCTCTCCGCGTTCTGTATCTTCAACTTCTCCGCCATGCGCACGGCGTCGTCGCGAAGGATCTCGTCACTACCGACCTGGATCAGCACGGGGGGTAGTCCGGAAACGTCGCCGTAGAGGGGCGACGCATAGGGATTTTGCGGATCGGCGCCGGCGAGATAGCAATACACGAGGCTCGGAAGATCTCGGGCGTTGAGCATGGGATCCGACGGTGCATTCTCCGTCAGCGAAGCGCCGGTCAAGGCTAGATCTGTCCAGGGCGACATGGCAACAGCGGCGCACGGCAATGGAGTGCCCGCATCGCGCAGTCTTAACAACAGACAGAGAACAAGCCCTGCCCCCGCGGAATCTCCCATAACGAACAGTTCACGGGTCGCAGCCTTGCTGGCGAGCCAATCGTATGCAGTGACCGCATCATCGAGTGCCGCCGGAAAGGGATTTTCCGGTGCCAGCCGATATTCGAGAGCCCAAACATGCGCTTTCGTGGCGCTCGCGATGCGCCAGGTGAAATGCCGATAGATGCTACCGTTTCGCTACGGGAAGGCTTCGCGAATTTTCGGCTGCGCCTTTCAGCCCAGCTAACACGCTGATAAAACAACCGAATCATGGTAGCGGGGGTCCGCTACATCGCCAAACCCACTATTTCGGAGGCCCTGTTCTCTTACTGGAGAGCAGCCTAACTGGCTCAGCGGCGCTTTGATAGTCCGCCAAATGCCGCCCTTTGTGCGCGATCCAACTACGCCTTCGAAAGCTGCCGAGCAGGTTCAAAGCCTGATCAGCCAATGCCCATGATCGTCAACAACCCCATCAAGCGACTAGCCATTGGTCCCTGCATCGGCTCACGGGGCAGCGGGAGTGGATTGCGAGAGTCAAAGTGCCGCCACGATTGCAAAGCCGTGCTCCGCTGCCTCGAGAGCAACGGCGATGTCGGCCTCGGTATGGGCGGCGCAGAGGAACATGTTGTGCTTGGGATGGAAGTAGACGCCCCTTGCAAGCATCGCGCTGCAGAAGGCCGAACCTTTCCGGTAGTCTGGGTCCCCTTCAAACAAAAGGGTTGGCATTTGCACAGGCCCCGATTGACGGATTGAAAGACCGAACTGACGGGAACCCGTCTCGAGGCCATCACGCAGCGTTTGCCCGAGCTGCGCGAGGCGGCTCGGAATATCGTCCCTGCGCACGATCTTCAACGTCGCGACGGCAGCAGCCATGGCGACGGCGCCAGCCCAGAATGACCCCGTGACAAAGACCTGGGACGCGGCACGGCGCAGCCAATCGGCTCCGGTAACAGCCGCCAGGGCATGACCATTGGCGATCGCCTTGCTCCAGGCGGACAAGTCGGGCCGAACACCAAGCCCTTCCCAGCTACCCGCGGCATTCAGGCGGAAGCCGGCGCGAACTTCGTCGATGAGCAGCGCGGCCCCCTTGCTGTCACAGATGCGACGCGCCGCACGCGCGAACTCCACGGTGGGCAGTTCCTGGTCGAACCCGAGATCGTGGCGGAACGCCGAAATCAAAATCCCGGCAAGATCATCGCCCGCCGCCTTGGCCGCCGCCTCAAGACTCTCGACGTCGTTGAAAGTGAAGTATGCGAGATGGGCGCGATCCTCCGCGGTCACACCGAGAAGCGACGGTGAGCACCACGGCACGGCACCATGATAGGCCCCCTTGGCGACGAGGATCTTTCGTCGACCTGTTGCAGCCCTTGCGATCGTGACGCAAGTCGTCGTCGCGTCGGTGCCGTTCTTCTGAAACTGCGTCCAATCGGCATGGCCCACCATATCAACGACGAGCTCGGCCAACTCGACCATGACTTCGGCTGGACCATTGAGGCAGTCGCCGTCGCGCCGTTGACGCTCGGCGGCTTCCTCCACCTCGGGATGATGATGGCCAAGCAGATTAGGACCCCAGCTGCACATGAAGTCCACGTACCGGTGACCATCGACATCCCAGAGGACGCCGCCCTCGCCGCGGCTGAAGAATTGCGGATACGTATCCGGCAATCTGGCCGCGTGGAGATGACCCCACATCCCGCCTGGCACAACCTTTTCGGCCCGCGCGCGCAGGGCAGCATCCCTTGTCCTGATCAATCCCGGCATGCCTTCTTCCCTCTAGTTTGATATATCATATATTATGTTCTCGGTTACAAGGGAATTGTTGCTTTGCCGGCCCGGAGCCGTAGACCTCCTATCGAGGGCTGCGGTCCGGTTCTCCGAGCTGACGAATTTGGGTTTCGGGACGCGGTGTGAGCGGGCGGCGCGAACCCTCAAAGGCTCTGTCGCTACACGAAGCGTGGGCGGTCAGCGCGCAAAGACATCCTATATTATATATAAAATGGATTCGAACCCGTATCGGCGAGGATTGCCGAAACGGCCCAGACCTTTCGGGGACCGAGAATGGCTGACGTTGAACAGAGGCATGGTGAGGGCGGTGTGGGCCCGGTCGCTCGCGACAGCCTGACAAGCCTGGTCTACAACAATCTGCGCCAGGCGCTGATGGAAGGCCGGTTTTGGCCGGGCCATCGCTTCAAGATTCGCGACCTTGCTGCGACCATGAACGTGTCGGAGACGCCCATTCGCGAAGCCCTGATGCAGCTCGTGCGCGGTCGTGCGCTCGAGATGCAGGCGGGACGCTCGATCATGGTCGCCCACATGACGGCCAAGCAGTATATCGAGCTCAGGACTGTCAGGCTGTTTCTCGAGGGACTTGCCGCCGAGCACGCAACCACGCGCATCTCGGAAGCCGAGATCGACAAGATGGAGGCCACTCACCGCGAGCTGATCAGCGCGGAGAAGGAAAACAGATGGTCCGACGCGGTTCGCGCCAACTGGCAATTCCACCGCGGTCTGTATGATAGATCGGGTCTTCCCGAAGTGCTCGCCATCCTTGACGATATCTGGATGCGCAACGGACCCTTGTTGAATTTCCATTACCCGCACGCCCCCCCGACGTATCCAAACGAACATCAGCACCTGTCCGTTCTTAAAAATCTGCGGCAGCGCCGACCGGATAAGGTTCGCGAGTCGATACAGGCGGACATGATGGAGGGCGGCCAGAATCTCGTCCGGTTGCTGGAGAAGCATGGCGGCACGCGCTTCATGACTCCAGAGGCGGCCATTGACGAAGACGTCGAGATTGAAGCGACGCAGACGCGTGCCGCACCACCTGCCAGAGCAGCACGCGCGAAATCTAAGCGTCGCTGAAAGTCGCTCACGCGGAGCGGGGCGCGGTGAAGCGATCGAGGATGTTGCGGGTGATCCGCTGTGTGAACGGATCGCCGCGCTTCAGCCCCATTACCCATTCGCAGGTCGCGGCTGTCAGCACCTCGCCCTTGCCGCGGGTCATGTGCACCATCATGCCGGAGCCGTATTTGTAGCGGGCCAGCCCCTCGGGCGTGACCTCGCCGGTGATGCATTCCACCAGGCCTTCGTGGTCGCTGCTGCGTACGTAGTAGCGGAAGCCCTCACCCTGCGGCTCGTCTTCGGCCAGGACGGCCGGCGCCATCGCCAGGATCTGAATGGTCTCGGGCTGCCCCTCGGCCGGGACCGGAAAAGGAAGACCATTGCGGAACGTGTAGTCCAGCCCGTCAACCTCGTAGGCGAAGATGTGCTGCTTGTCGCCGAAGATATCGGCATAGTGCAGCCCTGTGCCGGCAAACACCCAATGCTCGGGACGATAGACCGTAAAGCCTCTTTGGCCGTTCGGCGCGAAGCCGCCCCAGGACGCGTAGAGGCCGTGCGCACCGTTCACCCCCACCGTCGAGGCGCCGGGCCAACGGACGTTGCGATCTTCCCAGGCGGACGTCATCAGGCGCGCTCGGTCCGTGCCGACGATCGGATCCTTGTGGATGGCCTTGAACTTGTAGCAGACTTGGCGCTTGCCATTCTCCTCAAGCCGGATCTGCCACAGGAAGTTGGCGCCGAAGCGCGCGAGCCGCCCGCCGCCTTCCACATAGCGCTCGATCGCCTCGCGCATCTCCCATGTCCAGTACTCGTCATGGCCGATGATGGTTACACAAGGGTAGGCGTCGAGCAGCTCGGGCCGGTAGTGAAGATCGGTCTGAGTGATCATGTCGAGGGCGTAGCCTTCCTTCTGCGCCCAGAGCACGAAATGCCGGTCGAACTGGGCCCAGCCCGCTGCCGCGTAATACTGACCAAAGCCATTGGCGAAAGCCCACTCCTTCATCGGATAGCGCGGCGCGTCACCCATCTCGGGTGCAGGATCGGCGCAGATGCGCGGCGCGCCGGGGGGCAGCCAGACCACGCCGCGCGTCCATGGTCGCTGCAGCGACAACACCGGCGAGGGCCCGTCCCGGTTCGGACCTTCGACGCCGAAATAATGATTGGCACCGCCGAAATCATTGTAGGCGGTCCAGGTGCCCGTCGGCAGTATCATCAGAATCTTCGCGCGCCGCGTCTTCTCGGTGGGGCGAACGACGAAGAAATGATGCTGGACGAAGCGGGCCCCGTTCGCTCGCTCGCACGACGACACCACGCGATAGAAGCCCGAGCGCAGATCCGGCGGCAACTTCCAGCGATAAGCGACGGGCCAGTTGCAGCCATTGCGATAAGCATCGGACGGCGTGGCCGCGAATACGCCGTCAAGCGCGTCTATCTCATGCACCATCTCGGGCTCGAGATCATCGCGATAGATCTGCAACCGCCAGGCCTTTGCTGTTGCGGAGGAGCGAAAGACGACTTCGTCTCCCGGGTCGTAAGACACCGCGTCGGTATAGGTGTAGACCTCCGCCATGGCGGGATCGCCGCGCGGAGCTTCGTACCAGGGCTGGCTGCCCCAGTGCTCGTCCGCATGCATCGGGCGCGTCTTGCGGGGAGCGACGTTGAGGGATCCCAATTCCGGGGGTTGAAACTCGCGCTTGTCCGACATGACAGCCTCCCTGGTTCGAGAAAACCATCTCTGGCTGGCGACGAGATGGCTATTCGTGTTGGGCCGAAGTCCAGGCAGCCTGCTAGACTTTGGCGGGCATGACGAAAGGCCGTGGATCGAGAAACCGGTTCACGACGTTCAACGTGATAGTGCTGATGTTGTTGTCGTAGTTGTTGTGGCCTAACGACATGCCGTAGGTGATCGATCCCGTCGCAAAGACGGCGCCACCATTGGCGGTCTCGAAGAACACCATGTCGGCGCGCACCAGCGCGTTCTGCGTGCCGTCGAGTCCGTCGACCACGGTGCGAAACTCCTCCGGCGTGGGCAGCGCGCCCGCGCCCAATCCTTCGGACGTCGCGATCCGCAACGCATGCCGCGGAGTTCCGAGCTCGAGATCGTACCGGTCGATCTCACTGCCGACGGCACCGTTGTAGCGAAATCCAAAATCACCGAACCTCTCGTGACGGCCTGTGCCCTCGAAGATGAACGCGACGCGCGCATCCTCGCTTTCGGCGGTGCGCAAATAGTAGCCGCAGGTATCGTTGATCATGGCCGAGAACCCGACCCCGACAAGCTTTTGCGGCGCAAAGCCCGAATGCCGCCACAGCGAACCCGGCTCGCCGGTGCCGGCAAGATGCACTTCGCCCGGCTCCGATTCCCAGGTGCGCGTTCCGGCCATGCCGCGGCGGACCTCCAGCGCGGCGGGCGCGGCCGGATGAAAGCCGCAGCGCCAGTAGAATGCATTGCCTCCCATCGAGATGTGCCGCCCCCCGGCGTTCTGATGCGCCATGATCGCGTTCATCATGTTGAAGCTATAATACTCGGGATGGGTCGGCGTCATCATGACCCGGTAAGGGGCAAGCGCACGCGCGCCTTCCCGATCGAGCTCGACATCCGTGATCAGATCGTAGGCGATCCCCTTCTCCTCGAGCCAGTCGAGGATGTGGGTGTCGTTGACCAAATTGAACCAATAGCCGCGCGGACGCATGTTCAGGACCGGACGCAGCCAGGAGCTATACGCTCGCCCCGAGCCGTCGACATGGCAATCATAGGTCGACTGGCCGATCTCCGGGTTCTCCTGCATGAAGACGTCATCCTGCGGCAACCACAGAACGTGCTCCATCAGCGTCTCGAAGTGAACCTGATAGAGGCGCAACGCGCTGTTGGCATAAGCCAGGTATGTCGCGACCGAAGCGACCACGACGAGATCCACGCGCAGTGACGCCTTGCCAGGCGTCACGAAGAAGGTGACGTAGCTTTCGCAGTCGCGGTCAGGATTGTTGCGACCCGGGGTCAGCCGGAGCGCGTAGACGCCTGACCGCCAATGAGCCGGCACATCGAGCGTGCAGGTGGTCTGCCATTCGCAATCGTAGATATCGTCGCTGTGGAAATGAATCGCCGCATATTCCTGCGGCGACAGCCGCCAGTCGTGGACGGATCCAGACCAGTGAAAGCCGGTGACGCCCCTGCGGGGCAGCTGGCGGAGGACGCCATGCAGGCCGTTCGGCGAAAGATCCTTGATCGACGTTGATGAGATTCCATTCGAGAAATCCCAGAAGGCGACAAGCCCGGCATCGCTTGCGCCCGTCCGCTGCCGGCCGTCGAAGACACGCAACGCCTCCGCGTCCAACGGACGGGAAAAGACACGCGGCGCTTCGATCTTGCCGTCAAAGTGCGAGGTATATTGGCAATCGCCATTCAGATGATGGGCCGCGATCAGGAACGGCAGGCCGGAATCGAGCGCGGGCGCTTGTGGCAGAGCGAACGATTTCGAACAGGCAGCGGCCGGCCGAACGCCGTCAGCCGGAACGATCAGTGACAGCGACGCCGATCCCTGCGCAAGGTCAAGCGCGCACGATACGAACGCCCAGACGCGCGGGCGCAGCTTGACGTCGAGCGCAAAGCGGGCTGGCCTACCGCTCGCCTGGCCCAGCACCAGGACCAGATGCCCCTCCTCGTCGAGCTCTAGCGCAAAGCCGCGCGCAGAGCGCTCGCACCAATTTCCCATCACGGCCTTGGCATTATCAGCGATCCGCGTCGGATACACGTAGGCTCCGAAACACCAATGCCCGCCGGTCGGGACCAGTGCACCGTCGTGGTCAATGACGGCGTTGGATCCCGGGCGTATCGGTTGGTCGAGGCAGGCATGCTCACCGTCAATGGGGCTCGTCATCACCTCATATTTGAAGCCCGGGCCGTTGGTATCGACATCGCCGCAGCGCAGCCTGAGCACCTCGACCTTCACGCTTGGCCGCTTGCTGCTGAGCTGGAATCTGACGGACTCGCCTGCCGGGACGCTGATGCGATCCGGATAGCCGAGATACTCGTTGGTCCTATAGATCACCGGAAACCTCCGCAGGCAGCAGCGTTCCCGTCATTTCCTGCCAGCGCAGCTTGAAGACATGCCACTCCGCTTCAACGAGAGAGGTGAAGACGCGATCATCGACAAAAGGCATCGGATCGCCCCGACGCTTGGGGATACGTGACAGCCGCCAGGCCTTGCCGGGTTCGAGTACGATCAGGACCAGCCGCCCTTCCGGCCTGCCCCATCGCATCCGCGCCAGCAGCTTGCGCAGTTCCGGACTATGCACGCCGAGCGGACTTGCCCGGAACTCCTCCACGAGACCGAGCCTTTTGGGATCGATCACGTAGCGCAGCGCAGCAGGGTCACTGGTGTGATCCATGGTCGATCCTCTTGCAAGGGCGAATGGCGGGAGGGGTTGCCGCGGTTCAGCGGGTCAGCCAGGCCATCCACCGCTCACGCAGCTCGTTACGATGTTCGCCGATCCAGGCGAAATCGGGCTTGACCAGCTTTTCATAGTTCTCCGGCGAGGTCGCGTAGAGATTGCGCTCCTCCGGCTTCAACAGCTCGATCGCCGACTTGCTGGCCGTCGCATAGTTGACAGCGCGCATGAACGGCACATGCGCATCGGAGCTTGCATAGAAGAAGTCGAGATAGGCCATGGCGGCATTGAGGTCAGGTGCACCCTTGAGAACAGCCATGTAACCGGTGTCGCGAATGGCCTGGTCCCAGGACATGGCAGCCGGTACGCCCTCCTTCACGACGGCGAGCGCGCGGCCTGAGTAGCTCATGGCCATGACGACCTCGCGGCTGCGCATGATCTGCTGCACCTGGTCGCCGGTCTTCCACCACACCGCGACATTGGGACGGATCTCGTCCAGCTTCTTGTAGGCGCGATTGATGTCCAGCGGGAAAAGCTGCTCCGGCTTGACGCCATCGGCGAGAAGCGCGGCGACCGGCACCCACCAATCGCTGTCGCCGGTATCGGGCAGCCCTCGCGGCCCCGGAAACTGCTTGACGTCCCAGAAGTCCGCCCATGTCTTGGGCGCCTTGTCCTTGAACGTCTCGGTATTGTAGGTGATCAGCATCCCGCCGGTCGTGCGTGCAACACCATAGGGCTGACAGGCATCGGAGACACCGAACTTCTGGACGCTCGGCAGTTTCGCACAGTCGATCTTCTCGAGCATGTCGGTGCGTCCGACCAGATCGGGACCCGTTGCCGTGACGATGTCGAACTCGACCTTGCCGGTTCGTTGCATCGCCTTGGCGCGCGCCCACTGGTCGGGGACCTCGATTGCGACCGGGACGATTTCGACATTCTTGGCCTTGTTGAAGGGATCGTAGAAATATTTCGCGAGGGTGTTGCCCATCAGGCCACCGGTCGTTGCAATCACCAATTGGTCTTCCAGTTTTTCAGCGGCAGCCGGTAACGCTCCACAAAGAAGCGAAGCAAGCACGACAGCAGCCGAGTTCCACATCCAACCTGTTTTCAGCATCGACAATCTCCTCTCTCTGGCTTCTCACTGGCTCGCTACTGGGTGACGCTGCGGGATCGGAGGACATGGGCCCCCAGCAGAATCAAAATGGACAAGACGATCAGCAGTGTCGCGATCGCCGGAATCACCGGCGTCAGGTTCTGCTCGATGTCCTCGAACATTCGGCGCGGCAGCGTCTTCTGGCGCACACCGGACAGAAAGAACGACACCACCGGCTCGTCGAAGGAGATGATGAAGGCGAACAGCGCACTGCTGGCAAGACTCGGCAGGACGAGCGGCAGCGTGACCAGGCGAAAGGCCTGGAAGCGCGTCGCGCCGCAGCTCATGGCCGCCGCCTCCAGATTGGCATCAACCCTTCCCAGGGCGGCGGCCATCGTGAAAACGACGAACGGCAAGGTGAGCACCGTATGCGCCAGCACGAAGCCGGGAATGGTCCCGGAGAGACCGATCGTCTGAAAAAACAGATAGAGGCCGACAGCGAGCGCGATATGCGGCACAATGATCGGCCCGATCAGGAGAATCTGGAAAGCGGTGACCAACCGGCTGCGGCCGCGGATCATTGCATAGGTCGCGGCCGTGCCGATGACCGACGCGAAGAGAGCGGTCAGCAAGGCCACCTGCACGCTGAGCCAGGTGGCTGCACGCCATTGCCTGCTGTCAAAATATTCCGCGTACCATTTCAGGGTGAAGCCGGACGGCGGAAATGCCAGATAGTCGTTCTGGCTGAACGACATTGGAATGACGATGACCAACGGAACGATGATGAAGGCCAGCACGGCATAGACATAGGCCCCCAGCGCGAGCGATCCGCGGTCGGTCGGCGGTTTCATGAGGCGTTCCCCATCAGCCGGTCGAAACGGAGCGTCTTGCTGAAGATGATCGCCAGCAACGTCACGAATACGGTCAGCACCCCGACCAGCGCCGCAGCGAAGGGCCAATCGAGGACCTCACGTATCTGCTTCGAGACGAGCGTCGAGATCATCATCTCCTGCGGCGAGCCAAGCAGCGCGGGCGTAATAAAGAAGCCGAGCGCTGTGAGGAACACGAGCAGCGAACCGGAGACGACGCCCGGCAGGCTCAAGGGAAGGATCACCTCCAGAAAGGTCCGCAGGCGCGTTGCGCCGAGCACAGCGGCCGCACGCTCATAATCGTTCGGAATGCTGCGCAATGCGCCGTAGATCGGCAGGATCATGAACGGCAAAAGCACGTGGGTCATGGCGATGACCACAGCGCTCTGGGTGTAAAGCAGCTTGAACGGCTGAGAGGTCAGACCGAGCCCCATCAACGCCGAATTGATCAGCCCGTTGCGCTGGAACAGAAAGGACCAGGCGGCGGTGCGGACCAGGACGCTCGACCAGAGCGGCAGGATGACACAGACCGCGACAAGGGCGGCGACTGTCCCCTTCGCCCGGCTCATATAATAGGCCACCGGGAAGCCGAGGATCACCGACAAGGCCGTCACCAGCGTAGCCGTCCACAGCGTGCGCATCAGGACGCGCATGTGAACCGGATTTTCGACGACGCGCGCGTAGTTGTCCAAGGTCGGATGCGGCTCGAGGATGCTGATCACCAGGAGCTGCAGGATCGGATAGACGAAGACGAAGGCGATGATGGCAAAGAATGGCAGGAGCAGCAGCAGCGTCGACAGGCCGCTCAGCCGGCGGCCGTCGGAATGCCAGAAATGCGATCGCCCCGCCTCGATCATTGCCGCTTCCCTCGGTAGAGCAGCATCGCCTCCGTGGGGATAGTGAAGGACGCGACGTCGCCTGGCGCCAAAGAGCTGAGCTGCGAGGCACCGGGGATGCGCGCGCGCATCTCGGTGCCGTCAGGCAGACGTCCGATCAGAAGCAGGGCTGCCCCGGCATAGACAATGTCGCTCAGCGTCACCGTGATGACTTGCCCGGCGGGACTGACGCCGAGTTGCAGCCGCTCGGGCCTCACGGCCAGCACCGCCGCCTCGCCGGCTGCAAGGGGCTCAACCGCCGCCGTGGCCGGCAGGCGCCATGTTTCACCCCATGGCAGCGCCACAGAGGTGTCGTCGCCGACGCTTTGGACGGCGACGTCGACGAAATTCATCTCGCCGATGAAGCCGGCGGTGAAGAGATTCGCGGGCCTTTCGTAAAGCTGGCGCGCCGGCCCGATCTGCTGGATCTTGCCGTCCCTCAGGACGGCGATCCGGTCGGCCATGGTCAGCGCCTCGCTTTGGTCGTGGGTGACGAAGATGACGGTGATGCCAAGCTCGGCATGCAATCGCTTGATCTCGAGTTGCATGTCTTCGCGCAGATTTTTGTCGAGCGCACTTAGCGGCTCATCCATCAAGAGGACACGCGGCTGATAGACGATCGCACGCGCGAGCGCCACGCGCTGCTGCTGACCGCCGGAAAGCTCATTCGGACGACGGTGGCCATAGCCTGCCAGGCGCACGGTCGCGAGCGCGGCTTCGGCGCGCGCATGACGTTCAGCCGTCCGGAGACCGCGCATCTTCAAGGGAAAGGCGACATTGTCGAGAATCGACATATGCGGGAACAGCGTATAATTCTGGAACACCATTCCCAGATTGCGTCTGTTCGAAGGAACGTAGGTCAGGTCTTCGGAATCGACGTGAATGGTGCCGCTGGTCGGGAATTCGAATCCTGCAACACTCATCAGAATCGTTGTCTTTCCCGAGCCGCTGGGTCCGAGCAGGGCGACAAACTCACCGGCAGCAATATCGATATCGACGCCATCGACGGCGGACACGGCACCGAAGCGCTTCTCCAAGCGACTGATGCGGATCGATGCGCCCGACGCCGATTGCCTGGCCGATGCAATATTCACGGAGTCTCGCTTCCTGCGTTTGCCGTCGATGCGGGGACCGCCCTCGCACCAATCCAAAGCCACCGCCGGTCCGATATAATATTTGATATATCAGGCTATCGCGCGATGAACCGCGCGACAAGGGCCATCTGCGCATCAAGCATCGGCTGTCCGCCGATAGCCTTTGCGCCCTGCGCGGCCGCCCTTGCGAGGAGCTGCGTGACTGCAGGATTGACGATGATGTCGCTGACGGTGGCGCCCGGACCGACACCTTCGATGTCCAGTGGAAGCGGATCATCCACCTTCATGCCGAGCGACGTCGTATTGACGATGAGATCGAATGCGCGCGGCTCCGCGCGGCCGGCGCTGACCTTCGTGGCGGGATAATGCGCGGCCACGGCAGCGGCAAGCGCGCGGGCTTTCTGGTCGTCCCGGTTCATGATCGTGAGTTCGCGCGCGCCGGCCTCCGCCAGACCGAATGCGGTGGCGCGCCCCGCGCCACCAGCACCGACCTGGAGCACCTTCCGATCGCGAACCGCAATGTCATGCTGAGCGAGGCTGGCGATGAATCCCCGCGCATCCAGATTGTCGCCGACGAGGCGCCCTTCCGCCGTCCGCTTGACAAAATTGACCGCGCCAATGAGCTGTGCCGTCGGCGTGATCTCATCCAGATGCTCGATCACGCAGGTCTTGTGCGGGATCGTGACGCCGAAGCCGAAGACGTTGCGCATGAGCCTGATGCTTGCAACGACATGGCCGAGATCGCCGGGCATGACATGGATCGGCGACACCGCCAGATCGTCGCCGATCGATCCGAAATAGGCATTCATGACCGCACTCGCCCGCACATGATCGATCGGATCGGCGAGCACGAACATGATCTTGGTCTTCCCGGTGATCTCCATGGGGCTGTCCTTCTCAGGCCGGCAGAGCAGCGCGGCCATAGCTGCCATAGCGCTCGACCACCCGCGCCATTTCGTCGTCGGCAAGGATCGCGGGCGCGCCGGCCTGACAGGCGAGCAGATACTGCCGGGCAAGGGTTTCGAGCTTCACGGTGAGGTCGAAAGCCGCCTGCAGCCCTTTGCCGACGGCAATCATCCCGTGGTTCGCGAGCAGGCAGGCCTTGCGCTGTTTCAGCGCTGCGACGGCGCCGTCGGCGAGAGCCCTGGTGCCGAACGTGGCGTAGGGTGCACAAGGCACATCGTTTCCGCCAAAACTGGCGACCATATAGTGGAATGCCGGAATTGGTTTTGCGAGGCAGGACAGCGCGACGCAGCAGTCGGCATGGGTGTGCACCACCGCGTTGACATGCGGATAGGCGTTGAGAATCGCCAGATGCATGTGCCATTCACTGGAGGGCAAGCCGTCCCCAACCACCGTTCCGTCGCACTTCAAATGGACGAGTTCGTCAATCGTCGTGTTGCTGCTATTGCCGCCCGTCGGCGTGATAAGAACGTCTTCTCCGATGCGACAGCTGACATTTCCGCTGCTGCCGTGATTGAAGCCCCTGACCTCCAGGCGCCCCACAATATCCAGCACAGATTGTCTAAGTTCGCGTTCGTTCAATTGACTCCCTCCGGATTCAACATCGCTTCGAGCGTCGTCGTAAACAGGTCGACGGGGCCCAGCTTGCCGGACTTGAGACAGAGGGCCACCGGATCCTCGTCTTCGGTCACCGCGGTGCCGATGCCGGGTCCACCATAGGGACCGACCCGCAAACGTCGAACGCCGAGGTGCTCGACGATCGCACCAGACGTCTCGCCACCGGCCACGACGAAGCGCCGCACGCCGATACTGCGAAGGGAGACAGCGAGCCGACCAAGAATGGTTTCGGCGAGTTGCGCCGCGCCTTCACGGCCATATCGCTCCTGAGCCATCTTGACGGCCTCGGGCGCGCCCGAAGTGGCGAAACCGACAGGACCACCGTGCAGCCGTGGCCGCGCCCAGTCGAGCGCGTCGCCAACCGTCGCCGCCACATCTTCAGCATTCAGAAGATTGATGCGAAGCACGGGATGAATCTTCTCGAATTCAGCGAGTTGCTCCAATGTCCGCCCAGCGCAACTCCCGGCGAGAACCGCGCCGCCGCCGCCAACCGCGCGCAAGCCGGGTGGTCTCCTGGTCGTGGGGATGAGCCCCCGCGCCTTCCAGATGTCCGGGTAGTGCTGCACGATCGTCGCATTGCCCGTCATCAGCTTCCAATCAGAGGTGAGCATGGCAAGCGTATCGAGATCCCGATCGTAGATCGCGTCCGCAATGAAGTAGCGGATACCCCGGGCCGCCGCTTCTGCGATGGCGCGCCTGGCCGAGTCCGAGCCGGCGTTGACCAGCGAATGCGCCAGAAGGCCTACCCTGGCCCGCGTTTGGCGCTGCAGAACCCGGACCAGATCGGGATCGGTCATCGGCGTCAGCGGATCATTGCGTTTCGGCGAGTCCGAGATCAGCTCGGTCCCGAGAAAGAGATGGCCGTTGTAGACGGTTCTTCGAAGGGCGGGAGAAGCCGGGCAAAAGGCGGTGTATCCGGCGCCAGTCAGTTGCATCAGCAGGTCGGAGACGGGGCCGATATTCCCCTGGTCGGTGGAATCGAACGTCGCACAATACTTAAAGAAGATTTGCCTGGCGTCCCGCGCAAGCAGCGCCCGTGCCGCCTTTGCCGTCATGCTGACGGCTTCGCTCGCGGGGATTACCCGCGTCTTCTGCGCGATGACGATAGCCGGCACATCGCCGCAGCTGCCGACAAGATCGGGGTCGCTGACAAATCCGCATTCGATCCCGGCAGCGACCAGCATGGCGGCCGTTTCCATGCCGCCCGTCAGATCGTCCGCCACCACTCCGAAGATAAGCTTCGTCATGCGCCTCGCAGATCTTCATGCAGTTGCTGGCTATTTTGATACATGATATATCAAATATTTGCAATACCGGCCGGGCATGCAGGGATCGCCGAACTTTCGGGGAATCGCCGACAGCTTGCACATGGTGGGTCCGCCGCATCGCCGAGCCTGCTTCCCGGCCGCACACGCTTTGCTGACGCGACGGAACGTGCCCCATGGTGAGGCGGCGCCTCAAACGGCGCGGAATGCCTCGGCGACGAAAAGGAACAGGAGGGGCGTCGAATATTGCACCATGTGCCAGACGACGCCGGCGTAGGAATCGACATTGACCAGAGACGCCTCGGAGCCAGACGTCCACCGCCAAACGAGATTGATCACACCGACCGACGGGTTGCCGAGCACATGACCCGGGCCATCGCTGTCAGAATGGGCGGAACGAAGAACGGCAGCGTAATCAAAACATCGGGCGCGCCGCGCACCGGCGTGTCGGTACGCGAAATGATCCAGGCTAACAAAACGACCAGCAGAAGCGAGAAGATCGTCTTGAGGAAAGAGATACCGTGCCGGCGAACAGCATGGCAGTCGGCCAGGTCACCTGCGAGCTCGCGCGGCGCGGCGTGCCCTCTTTAGGCTGCAGGTCGTTCACCAAGAAAACCGTCGACAGCACCGAAGACCTGCCAGCGATTTTTCTCCATGAGGGGCGCCAGCCGTGACGCAAGCGTGGAGCGGGCGGCTTCTGGCGCAAGGGCAGCCACCAGCAGCGCCGCCAATGGCGAATTTAGCGGCCGGGCAAGGCAACTGCGCGTTCCTCTCCCACGCCGTGGCCATCAGGGGAGGGCAAATGGCGCTCGACCTTCTTTCCGTTCAGATACGGCCGATAGATCGCTACGTACGTTCATCCACTCACCCTAAATCCACCACGCACTCGGCAGCATCGATAACGTACGCCGCGTGACGAAAATCCCTGATGGTGGCAAGCTTATCGGCGGACCACTTCAGCAGCATGAAATATTTCGGCCGCCCGTTCGGCTCATTCGGATCGAACACCAGGATTGCGGGACGTCCGTCGACCTGCCCCGTCACCAGGTGCCAGTCGCTGATCTTCGAATAGTTGCCGAAATAGTGCGACACCTCGGCCTTGCCTTTCAGCCTGGTGCGGTTGACGAGCTCGAGCCTGACGTCGTCGGCGATCATGGCGCGGATGGCGTCGAAGTCGCGGGCATTGAAATGGCCGACATAGGCGTTGAGCCTCATGCGATCGGCTTCCGAGAGGCCCGGCTGCGGCACATCGTCAGGCTCCTCGGCGAACTCACGCAGCTGCGTGCGCCCTCGATGCAGCGCGGCCTTCACCGCCGGCAGGCTGAAATCCATGATGTCGCAGACCTCGGCAAGCGAGCAGCCGAGCACGTCCATCAGGATCACGCTGGACCGCTGCGCCACTGGCAGCCGCATGAAGGTACGCAGGCTGGTCGCAGCGATCTGGCGGCTTTCCACATCATCGAGCTGGTCGGCAATCATCTCCACCTCCTCAGCCGAATGCAGCGCCTCCTGCCGGTTGCGGCGGCGCAGGAAATCCAGCGCGGTGTTGTGCGCGATTCGGAACAGCCAGCCCTCCGGATTGACGACTGGCGTGACCGATTGCAGTGCTTCCATCGCCTTGATCAGCGCATCCTGCAGCACATCCTCACCGTCGATGACCGAGCCGACCATGCGCGCGCAGTAGCGATGCAGCTTCGGTCGCATCGCTGGCAGCAGGGCCTCGATATCGATGGTGGCCAGTGGGGCTGGCGCCATTGCTCCTCCGCCTCGCCTGTTCAGGACTCGTCCAGCATACGGTAGTTGCCGACGATCCTCACATCACGAACCAGCGGCGGCTCGGCGCAGCGGTCGCGGATGCCGTCCTGGAACGCCTGAAACGCCTTGAGCTTCGGAATTGGGCTCGAGCCGTCCTCGGCCGCGGTCTCGACGAAATGGATGAAGGTGTCGTCCTCCAGCCGTAGCGTCAGATAGCGTACGCCGTCCGGCCTGGCCGCCTTCAATTCCGCAAACACCGCCGAAACCAGCTCGGCGTTCCTGTCGACCAGCTCCGGCTTGGCCTTGTACCTGATCAAGGTCCTTCTCATCGCACGCTCCCTGCTCTTGTCGCGACGTAGAGCGCATCATCGCACTCTATCCTTCTGTTTGAACATGACCTTCTCGGAAAACCGGTGTCCCACTTTTCCGGATCAAGTTCGAGTAAATGGCCGCGTTAGCCCCTAGGACGTTCGCCGGCCGCCAAAGGATTCGGCCCGCAAAAGATTATTTCCAGGCGCATCCTTTGCCCCTCCGGCCTCGTCTAGCCCGCAGAACGCGCCGCGACAGGGTGGCGCGACACACGGAGAGAGGGCGATGCAGACCCCGACCAATCGCGCCGAGCAGAACTGGGTGCTTGGCGTCACCGCGCTGGCATCCTTCATGATCGCGCTGGACGCCATGATCATTACGACGGCATTCGCAACCATCCGCGCCGAATTCGGCAGCCCAGTCGAGACGCTGCAATGGACCGTCAACGCCTTCAACCTGACGTTTGCCGTGCTGCTCTTGACCGGCGCCGCGCTCGGCGACCGCTTCGGGCGCCGCCGCATGTTTGCGGCCGGGATCGCCCTGTTCGTCGTTGCATCGGCGGCGTGCGCGCTCGCCGGCAACGCCACCGCACTGATCGCCGCCCGCGCGCTGCAGGGCGCCGGCGCCGCGCTGGTGATGCCGCTGGCGATGGCGATCCTGAGCGGCACATTCGGCCGTGAGGAGCGCGCCCGCGCGCTCGGCATTTTCAGCAGCATCACCGGCTGCGCGCTGATCGTCGGCCCGGCCATCGGCGGCTTTATTACCGAACACCTCGGCTGGCGCTGGGTCTTCTGGATCAACCTGCCGATCGGCCTGATCGCGATCGGGCTGGTGCTAGGACGGTTGCGCGAAAGCTTCGGACCGGCCGCCGCATTGGACATCACCGGACTAACGCTCGTCGCCCTCGCGGCGCTGGCGCTGGTCTGGAGCCTGTTGCGCGGCAACGCTGTGGGGTGGGCGAGCGCAGAGGTAACGGGCACGCTGATGTCAGGCTTGGTGTTCACAGCCGGCTTCGTATTGTGGGAATTGCGCGCGACCGCACCGATGGTGCCGATGCGGCTGTTTGCATCGCGCGCCCTCGCCTCCGGGATGTCCGCAAGCGTGCTGTTCTACGCCGCGATGTACGGCGTATTGTTCCTGCTGCCGCAGTTCCTGCAGACCATGCTGGGCTTCGACGCCTTCAGCGCCGGACTTCGCCTGCTGCCCTGGACAGCGACGCTGTTCATCACCGCCCCGGTGGCCGGCGCAGTCGTCAACAGGTTCGGCGAGCGGCCGCTGGTGATCACGGGATTGCTGATGCAGGCGATCGGCCTTGGCTGGATCGCCGAGATCGTAAGCCCCGCGGTTCCCTACTCTGCTCTGGTCGCGCCGCTGGTGCTGGCCGGCGTCGGCGTCTCGATGGCGATGCCCGCGGCGCAGAACGCCATCCTGAGCTCGGTCGCTGTGGCCGAAATGGGCAAAGCGTCCGGCGTCTTCAACATGGGCCGCTTTCTCGGCGGCATGTTCGGTATCGCCGCGCTGGTGGCGACTTTCTCGGCCAACGGTGCGGTCGATTCGGCCGCGCATTTCGAGAGCGGATTTGCTGCGGCAATGAGCCTCGCCGCAACGCTGTCGTTGGCCGGCGCGATTGCGGGGTTTTTCCTGCCGGCACGGCGACGCATCGCCGGCGCAGCCGCGCCGCAAGATGCGTGACGCTCACAACGATAGAGTTTCGCCATCGGCAGGTTGGCCAATGGTCTTGGAACAGGAGCGCAATGAATACATAATCGGACTAGGAGCCGTTTCGAAGCCGAGCCCGTGATCGCTTAACAGAAGCGCCGACCAAACCTCATCGCGTGGTGATCGTCGGCGCCGGATTCCGGCGGATTGGAAGCCGCATTCGGCCATGCCGGCGCGCCGGTCGAGATCACGCTGATCGACCGCCGCAACCACCATTCCAACCGCGCTCTACCAGGCCGCGACGGCGTCTCTTGCGACCAGCGATATCGCCTGGCCAATCCGCCATCTCCTGCGCGACGGTCCCGAGGTCACGCCATGCGTCGCCAGTTAGACCGTTACGACAATCTTGCCAATGAGCTGTTACTCGTCGACCTTGGCGCCCATCGCCAAGCATTGCGCTGGCCGTCCCTTCCGGTTTTGGGGACTACCCAAGCGACCATCTCCGGAACCGGCTTGGCCTTTCCGCGGGCTAGGGGGCTATGCTGTGGGCCGGATTCACATGGAGGGATCTGAGAGGGGCGAATGGGAGAAAAGGATTCGTCCGTAAGGTGGCGTCCCAAATCTGGGTGAGCGGATGGGCAAGATTCATCACACGCCGGCTGTTGAGCGTGACACCAAGTGGTCTGACGGAATATCCAGTATGCGCCCGCCGATACTCAGATCATCTGCCCCGCTCGGCCAACGCCGTTCGGGCGTAGCCCGCCAATCGCTACCATCAGGAGTACGAAATCGTGGAAGATCGTAGTTTGGCGTAGAAAATCGCACGATTGGTAGCGGGGGTCCGCTACATCGCGAAACCCACTATTTCGGAGGCCCTGTTTTCTTACTGGAGGGCAGCCTAACTCGGAACGTCGCCTCTCGATAGTCCGCCAAAAGCCGCTGTCCGTGCGCGATCCGTCGTTCTTTGAAATGGTCGACGAGTAGGTTCAAATCAGGGAGACGCAACCATCGATACCGAATTCAGTCGGGTTGCGATCTAACCGACGGCTTTTCCATTTTCGAGTCCGACGTCGAGCGGCTCGAGCTTTCTGGGTCATGTTCCTGAACACGAAATCCGTCCTCCGACCCAACGTTCCGAAGCCACGGTTTGCGCGGTGACTACGGGTGACATCACGGAACTAACCGCGACAGCCGTTGTCGCGCTATATTTTTATGCTTTGCTGTCGCTTCGAACGGCTCGATACAGTGGAGAAGCAGTGCGGCGGAGAGAGTGTCAGTTAATCCCCATTGAAAGATAAAGCATTTTCGAGTTTCGTAGACCAAAACCCACAATTTTGGCTACGCGCGAAGATGGAATTCCTTGTACGCGAACTCGCCCCGAGCGAACTTACCCCGTTGCTGGCTTCTCGATAGTTCGCCCCTTCGGTTTCACACTGATCGCGGCTCACCCAAACTCTGACTTAGTCCTCCAATTTCCGTCGGCGGTCGCCCCTTCTAGACAATTTGGCTGGCATGGCCTCAAGCGTTGACGATCTGTAGGCCCGAACACATCTGTAAGGCGAACTTTGCGGTTGTCGAACCGCCGATAGACCTAGCATGCACGATTGGCTCTGAGCCGCCGCCTCAATGAAAATCTCGCAGCAATCTTTCGCCCCGGATCCCTCGCGCACAACCTGCGTTATTTCGGAGCGATCCAGAGCCGCAAGGCGAGCGAAATCAGCGCTACCGTGCCGACCCCACCGAGCCAGAGTGCTACGAACCACAACAGGCGTTGCGCGAGCGGACGCGGATTCCGATCGGGTGGCATCAATGATACCCGCGTTCTGGCCGTACCTTGCCACGAAACACCCAATAGGCCCACCCGGTGTAACCGAGGATCAGCGGGATCAGCACGGAGACGCCGAACAGCAAGAAGGTCTGGCTGTTCTCCGGCGCGGCCGCCTGCCAGATCGTGATGCTCTGCGGCACGATGAAGGGATACATGCTGATGCCAAGCCCGGCATAGGACAGCGCGAACAGTGCAAGCGACAGGAAGAACGGCTGGTAGTCGTATTTGTTCGTGAGCGCGCGGAGCAGCAGTGCGGTGACAGCGGCGACCGCGATCGGTACCGGCGCGGTGAAGATGATATTCGGCCAGGCGAACCAGCGCTGCGTGTACTGCACATGCAGGAACGGCGTTGCGATGCTGACCGCAACGATCGCCCCTAATATCCCGATCAACAATAGCCAGCTCAGACGATAGGCGCGGTCGCGCAAGCTCCCTTCGGTCTTCATGACGAGCCAGGTCGCGCCGAGCAGCGCATAGCCGATCACGAGCGACACGCCGGTGAGGACCGAGAACGGCGTCAGCCAATCCCACCAGCCGCCGGCATAATGCCGCGCCTCGACTTGCACGCCCTGCAGGATGGCGCCGAGCGCAATGCCCTGCGCCAGCGCCGCAAGCCATGAGCCGCCGGCAAAGGCAAGGTCCCAAGGGTTGCGCTCTCGTTGCGCGCGCCAGCGGAATTCGAAGGCGACGCCGCGGAAGACGAGCGCGATCAGCATCGCGATCATGGGCGTATAGAGCGCGGGCAGCAGCACGGCGTAGGCGAGCGGAAATGCCGCCATCACGCCGCCGCCGCCGAGCACGAGCCAGGTCTCATTGCCGTCCCACACCGGCGCCACGCTGTTCATGATCACGTCGCGGTCGGCCTTCGCCGGAAACCACGGAAACAGGATGCCGAGCCCGAGGTCAAAGCCGTCCATCACCACATAGACGAACACGGCAAAGGCGATGATGAGCGCCCAAATCGTTGCGAGGTCGATGGCGAGGCTCATTGGGTCACCCCTTCGATCGCGGGCGTGATGCCGGCCGTACGTATCGGCACCTCGTGGGACGGTCCGGCTTCACCGGGATGCGGAGGCTGCGCCATCAGCCGCAACAGATAGGTCACGCCGGCGGCATACACGACGAAGTAGACAATGACAAAGGCGAGCAGTGAGGAGCCGACGGCAGGGGCCGCCAGAGGTGAGGCAGATTCAGCGGTCCGTAGCAGATTGTACACCGTGAATGGTTGCCGTCCGGTCTCGGTGGTGATCCAGCCCGCGAGCACCGCGATGAAGCCGGCCGGTCCCATCAGAACCGCAAAGACATGCAACAGCCGCGAGGCGAACAACGTTCCACGCCAGCGGCACCAGAGGCTGAACAGGCCGAGGCCGAACATCAGGAAGCCCATGCCGACCATGATGCGGAACGACCAGAAGGTGACCGGCACCGGCGGCCAGTTTTCACGTGGCACGGTGTCGAGGCCGGGCATCGGCGCATTCGGCGAATGTTTCAAGATCAGCGAGCCCATCTTGGGAATTTCGAGGGCGTATTTGACCTTGCCTTCCTGCTGGTCGGGCAGGCCGAACAGGATCAGCGGCGCGCCATCGGGATGGCTTTGGTAATGGCCTTCCATACCCATGATCTTCACGGGCTGGTGCTCAAGCGTGTTGAGGCCGTGCTGGTCGCCAGCGAGAATCTGGATCGGCGCCACCAGGGCGGCCATCCACATTGCCATGGAGAACATCACGCGGGGGCCGGCGATATGTGGGTCGTGCAGAAGATGAAACGCGCCGACGGCGCCGACCACCAGCGCCGTGGTGAGGTAGGCCGCCAGCACCATATGCACGAGGCGATATGGAAACGACGGATTGAAGATCACCTCGAGCCAATCCGCCGCAACGAACTGGCCGTCGGCGTTCACCGCATAGCCAGTTGGGGTCTGCATCCAGGAGTTGGACGAGAGAATCCAGAACGCCGAGATCAGCGTGCCGATCGCGACCATCAGCGTCGCCAGGAAATGCAGCCGGGGGCCGACGAGCTTGAGGCCGAACAGCATCACGCCGAGGAAGCCGGCCTCGAGGAAGAACGCGGTGAGCACCTCGTAGGCCATCAGCGGCCCGATCACAGGACCGGTCTTGTCGGCGAAAACCGACCAGTTGGTCCCGAACTGATAGGCCATCACGATGCCCGACACCACGCCCATACCGAAGGCGACCGCAAAGATTTTGAGCCAGTAGTTGAACAGGTTGAGGAAGACCTCGCGTCCGGTCAAAAGCCACCGCGCTTCCAGCACCGCGAGGTAGCTTGCGAGCCCGATCGAGAACGCGGGGAACACGATGTGGAACGACATCGTGAAAGCAAATTGTGCGCGGGCGAGCGCGACCGCATCCCATCCTTCGAACATGACGCACCTCTATCCTTCTACCCTGCGCGATCAATTTTCCTTCGAGATCTCTTCTTATGCAATGCCGATAAGGTATCCCTGTGAAATGTGTGCTCAAGGCCGACCACGGCCGCACTGCAATCCATTAGCGCTGGATCAGTTGCCACCCGAAGTTGCTGCATGGACGCTGCCAGCCTGAGCAAACATGTTCGGTGACGAGATTCGTCAATCGCAATTCTTCCCCGGACTGCTGTCCAGCGAGCGATAGCGAAGTCACTCATTGCAGGGCTCCGCTAGGATGGCGCTATCTGCCGGAATCAGCCAACGCGTGCTGCGGGTTACGTGGTGCGGCAGCGTGCGAGCCTTTAGTGCGCAGCTCGATGAGGCCGAGCAAAATCTCGTCCCGCTCCGCCTCCAACTCGTCGATGGTGCGCGATCCGACCTCGGCATGAACGCTGTCGACGAGCTTCTTTTGCAGCTCCGTCGTAAGCACTGGCGAGCCGAGACTCTTCCACGAGGTCGTCATCGGGCCGGCAAACTGGTGAAGGAAATGCTCGATGCCGCCCGGGCCGCCGCCGAGATGATTGAGCATCATGTTGCCCATGATGCCCCAGCGCAGACCTGGACCCCAGGACAAGGCGTCGTCGACGTCGGCAGCGCTCAGCACATCCTCGGCAATGAGGTAGTAGACTTCCCGCGCCAAAGCACCCTGCAGGCGGTTGGCGACATGGCCCGGCATTTCCTTGTTGAGCCGGACGGCCTTCTTGCCAATCGACTTGTAGAACGCGATCGCGCACTGGATCGTCTGTTCCGAGGTCTTTGTCCCCCCGACCA
>Ga0209389_1000221_pt1 | contig 39013 bp, 38 predicted proteins | sample CowpearedBW_FD_187526 | JGI IMG/M metagenome (GOLD analysis project Ga0209389, IMG submission 187526) | Root nodule microbial communities of legume samples collected from California, USA - Cow pea red BW (SPAdes) (version 2) | ecosystem: Host-associated > Plants > Roots > Nodule | place: USA... | reverse complement strand
GAAGCTTCTCGGCACTCGTCCACCGCCGTCGCCGCTCTGGACCGGATAGAACCGTAACCGTCGTCACGTTTGCTCATTTGTTTGCGAATTAATGAGCAAATCATCTCACCCTCAAGCGCTATCCGGGAAGGCGGCCATCACCGGAGGCTTACGTCGGACCGGGCTATCGCGGCGGAAATCGGCCTTAGTCACATGACGGTCAAGCGCACCCGAAGGCAGCCAAGTGTAACAAGCGTTTCAGTTGAAAAGCGCATCGTGAAAGGCACTCACGGGGCGACGTTTAGCGCCAAAATAGCGATGACCGCCGTCAGGACTGCGACTGTCATAGTCACGGTTTCGAAACCTATCCCCCAGTCGCTGCCTTCACCAACGGTCCACCACAAAAGAACCAATCCAAAAACTACACACGCGCCGCCGTTAACGATGACGCGATTGGCTCTGATGTCGACGGCACCGGAAGCAAAAATGACTGTTCCTAGAATCAGAAGCGCTAATGCTGTTCCGCCAGTCAAAAGGTTAGAACCGCGTTTATGGGGCATCTCTGGCACTCCTTTACTGGATTCAAACCGAAATCGTCCCTTACAACTTTCGAGGGTAATCGCACTGCGCTGGATGTCGAGGATTTTCCTATCGAAGCGGAGGGCACCGAAACCCGCCGACACCGAGATCGCCGCAACACTGTTCGCTGGATTATCGCAATAGCTACAGTTCCAAATTTAAGCTGGCCATGTGACATCAAGCTTAACTCTCGGCTTCGATTGCAGCCGCACCTCCAGCTGCTACTTTTGCGCACCGGATATTGCCCCCGTTCGGATGCACCCAAGGCGAAGTCGTCGCGCCAATATATTCGGCGCGACGCTTCGTTTGATCAGGGCCGTTTCAGTTGCAGCCGGACCACGAAATGCTTGATCTCGTCGAGATGCGTCGGCAACTCACAGCGCTGCGATCGCGACACTCTGCCAATCTTCAAATTGCGACGCTATTGAACCGGCTTCTTGTGAAGGTCGCATTTCGGACGGAGCCAACGGACCTTGCACACGAGGAATTCTTCGATTGGAATTCGAAAGAACGTTAGCCAAAGTCGAGAAGATTGCTGCGCGGACCAAATCTGTTTGAGTGGATCCGCCTCATGTCCCGGGCTGTTGGTCCTCCAGTCAGCGCCTTGGAGGCGGACCATCTCACGAGGACCACTTGATGAAGGCGCGCTCGACGCAATAGCCTGAAGCGAACGAGGCGACCAGCGCCAGGCCAGAGGCAACGTAGCTGTTAAAATCCCACAGAATGCTCACGGTGGCAACTGCGATAAAGGCGACAGCCATGAACGTGTTGCGAAATGCGTTGACCATATTGTTCCTCAGCTGATTGGCGAGGGATGTTAACATTGCAACCACGATGATCGGCGGCGTCGAAGGGGCGTCTTCCGCCGCTTTTCTGCACGCGGTACGGCGCTCCCCCGAAGCCATGCCGATCGGAACGCCTTAAATGCGCGTTGCAGGTCAGCGAACTCCCGGCTTCGGTTCCTGCAACGCTTGCGGACGAATCGCGCTGACGTTCTCGCCGCGAAGCGCTTTGCATCCGATCAGCGCGAAATGTGGATGTCGCCGGCATCCGGCGGCAGCGGGCGCTCGCCATCGAAGTCGAGTGGCGACAGTAGGGCGCCGATCCCGAACAACAACATGCCGCCGATCCAGAGTAGGCTCGTGGCTGCAAGATATGCCGACGTTCCTACCCCTATAGATCCGGTCAAGCCCATCAAGGCTCCAGCGTTGAACAGCAGTCCGACAGTGCCCCAAAGCCAAAACAGGACAGAAAGAAAGCCGCGACCGATGCCTTGACGGCTTCGCAGCCGAAATGTCCGTTCCCACTTCTCATTCGAAAAAATCCCCATGGTTCCTCCCAATGCCGGGAATTGAACCGCAGCATGTGGACGAAAGCAACAGTGCGGCCGGAGATCGAAGTGTGGACCACGGGGGGCGTCCAGGAGACGTGGCTCTCCGAGTGGACAAGCGAACCTACTTTGTCACCGCGCAATGGACCCGACCCCGTACGAGCGGTAGGAGCAAGAGCAGTCGGCCTCCGTCATCGTGGCCGTCACGGATATCGTGAAAACACTTCGAACTATCGATGAAGCAGGACAACTGGCCACGGGTCAGGTCACGGCGAGCTTCGGAGGAGACGATGACGCGCACTGCCGTTCTTCGGCTCGTCCCATGACAAGCTGAATTTGGACAAGCGGCTTCAAAACTATTGATATGACCCCTGCGCTTGCCGGGGGAACGTGTCTAGTTAGGTAGCTGGCCGCTTACGCGATCAATGACGGGAGTTCGCCTCTTTCGTACACCGCCCCGTGGAGTTTCAGTCACTCCTCAGGCGCCGGATCGCTTCGGAGCGCCCATTCGTGGCCGGCCTTCTGCTTCATTCGCGCGAGTAGCTTCTAGATCCTCTCAAGATATATGGGCTCGAAGGCGCTGATGAGATCCGGCCACTCCTTGGCGCCTCCGATATGGTATCCGAGCGACAGGCCAAATTGAGTTCAAAACAATTTCCTCGGACGACACCTCGAGCGCGTTGGAAACCGAATCGTGATCGTCGATGTGCGCGAAACGTTTGTTTCTCAAATCGACCACTCGATCGTGAATGCTGCGCAGTTTTCCGGAATGCTGTCGCGCGAAAAACATTGCCGCTACCGCCTTGGTGCAAGCGTACGTAAGTGACGACGAATGCTGTCGTAAGCATCTCAAGTTCGAGGGCAGCCTCCATCTCCAATTCGAATTTGTAGGCAGACAGGCGCTTTTGCACATGCTTCAATGCAGCCACGGCGGTGAGCGAGTTCAAGACCCTGACAAGCTGTGACAGCGCGTTGTCAACGGACTTAAGGATGACCGCCCATCATCCGCCATCGTTGAAAATGGTCTCTCCATTCCCTCGGTCAGGCATTGCAGCGCCTCTTCGGGCAGAGCGTAGTAATTCTCCCGCATCTTCCTGATCAGGGATCAGATCGCCTTCCGTCTGTGCCATCAGCGTGGATTCCTTATTCATTGTGGCGGCGACGCGTTCCGCATGATCTTTTGCGAGGAGGCTGCTTGGCGAGTTGGAGTAACTGTTCCTCACGATCTAGAACGGCCAGGACTTGTTGCCCTTCATGCTGGCGGTCTCGGCGTAGAATGGTGGCCTCATGCCGATTCCGCGGCGTGTTTTCAGCATCTCTTGTGCGAAGTCATCAACGTCGTCGTCTGTCAGTTGCGATGTTTCCGATCCGGTGGTTTGCGGCTCGTGCGGTCGACTAGACTTCGTAATCCTTCACGCCGTGGCGACAATCTTGAAGGAGTCTCCGGCCGTGGCCCCTGCAGTGCCTTAGCTTCTGCCGATGGCGCGGTCATCCAAGTCTTGATCTCATCGGGCGTGGTTAGAAACACCGGCATCGCTTTCGGGTGGATAGCGCCCGCCTCCGCGTTGGGCTCGGTGGTCAGGAACGCGTGGAGATCGTTGGTAGTCTCGCTTCTTGCCTTCCGGACCGAAGTCCAGTTTGTCGAGATGCCGCGAAGCAGGCGAGTGGCTGGCAACCGTCGAGAGCGAAGCAGAGGTGACCGCCTTCGGCCTTGTTGAACTCGCTGAAGGAGTTGAACGGCACCTCGCGCCGATGCTCCGGACCCAGCCAAAACGTTTAACGTTTGTTTCCACGTTACGGATATTCGTCGTGCCGCCGTCCCGCTCAATCCGGAGGAGTTCCTTGAAGTCGACCGGCTGGCCTAGAGCTTCGCTGCGCCTTTTTTAGTCGCCTTCATTCGCGCATGCCGCGAGGACGCCATTGCCCTAGCGCCCGGTTGCGAGCTCGCGACCGTCGGCGCCGGTCCGGAGGATCGGCGCTTTGTAGTCAGGAAAGCGTCCGGGCATCGGTACGAGTTTGCCGACTTAGCGGTTGACTACGCAGAACGCGGCGCTGATCGCCGCCTCGTTGGTGGTCATAGAGTAGACTGCACATCTTCACATTTCCCAAGCACGGGAACGTGACCGCTGCGCAAGTTGTAGCAGGGTCGCCGAAGGGCGGCGCGGGGCAGGAGTGAGGGCGCGGAGCCGCACAGATAGCGCCGCGAAGAACACGCGGACGACCAACCGCGCTTATCACGGTAGCGCGAGGCACGGATGTTAGTCGCCACCGGATCTAGACAGGACGCTCGCTCGCGTCCTGCAAAGTTCACGGTAGAACAGATACGAGGAGGTTTCGCGTCACTGACGCCGTGCTCCCGGCATAGATCGGCAACTGAAACGCCAGCCTCGTGCTCCTTCAAAACCCCGATGATCTGCACTTCCGAAAAGCGGCTGCGCTTCATTCTTTGCTCCTAACTTGGGCCAGAGCGAACTTCGACCTGGATTAAGCCTGAGGGGCAAGGTCAGCCATCCTGCGGCGTTTTCCTCCTCAGTCTGTGAGCGAAAGGCAGATCTTGCGCATGAGCAAGCGTATCTCGCCTGGGTACCAATCCCAATTCCGGAGGGATCAGGACCAGCTGGGGAATTTAACCTGAGACTGGAGCATCGCAGGGACGTTTTTTTGCGTTTATAACGGTTGAGCGACGGAAAAGGCGCGAACGCGTCGACCCGCGCAGGAGGCACCGTATCAGCGATCAGTCAATCCTGGCATGGACTCTCAACAGGAATAGCGAAGCCGGCTTTCACGCGATCCAATACGACCATCGTCTTGAACCCCTTGATATCCGGGTTCAGATGGAAGAATCGCCGAGTGAACTCCTCGTATTCTTCCATGCTAGTAGCGGTAATGTATAGGACGAAGTCCGCGTTCCCCGTCACGTAGAATCCGTTGACAACCTCAGCTGACAATTTGATGGCCTTCTTGAATCTGTCGATGATATCTGAACGCTCCCGCTCCATAGTCACTAGCACAAGCATTTGAATCGGCCGTCCAACAGCCTTCGGCGAAACGATCGAGACATCGCCTTCGATGATACCTTCCGAACGAAGCCTCTTCAGGCGCCGTTGACAGGCGGTGGCAGAAAGCCCGGCAAGTTCGCCGATCACCTCGGAAGTCAGACGGTTATTCTTTTGGACGATCTCAAGGATGCGGGCGTCGATTCGATCGTATGGCATTTCGGTTCCAGTTCCGGTGAATTTCACCGCGAAATGGCTGCGCGACGCAGCGGACTATGTCATCATGACCTGAATCAAGCATCCCGAGGGAACCGCCGTGTGCAATCTATTTGCGCGACAGCCTCAGCGTAATTACGAAAACCAGACGCGTTCGTTGCGGATCGGAGGTCATTGCACATCAATCCGTCTCGAACTCGCATTTTGGGACACACTTGAGGAGATTGCGGCAAGGGAGAGGATGAGCGTCGCGAAATTCCTTACAAGTCTCCACAACGAGGTCCTTGAACATCATGGCGAGGTGAACAATTTCACCTCGCTCTTGCGATGTTGCTGTCTCATCTACCGTTCCGGCGGTGATAGCGCACAAACAGATTTCGTTGCTCCTGTGTCAGGCTTGCGGAGTAGCCGACCGGAGCCCCGACTATCTGCATTGGAGCGAGGGCAGCAAACCGACGCAGCTCTGTCACTCCCGAAATGACAGGGCTGCCCGCCTTCAGTCGCGTTTAGATCTCTTTCTTTTGCATCGCAGTCGCCATGTAGTCCGCCTGCCGGATCGCCAGCGACACGATCAGCGTCGGATTGCAGGCCGCGCCAGAGGTGAACTGACTGCCGTCAGAGATAAACAAATTCCTGATGTCGTGGGTCTGGCCGAACTGGTTCACCACGCCATCCCTGGGGTTCTCGCACATCCGGTTGGTCCCGAGATTATGGGTGCTCGGATAGGGCGGGGTCGGGTAGGTGACGGTCGCGCCGACCGCCTCATAGACCGCGGCGCCCTGCTTGTAAGCGTGAGCCCTCATCGCGATGTCATTGGGATGATCGTCGAAATGCACGCTCGCGACCGGAAGGCCAAACTTGTCCTTCACCTTGGGATCGAGCGTGACGCGGTTGGTCTCCTGCGGCATGTCCTCGCCGACCAGCCACATGCCGGCCATCCGCGGATAGCTTTCCATGGCGCTGGTGAACTCGCGTCCCCAGGCCCCCGGCTTGAGGAATGCCGCCATGAAGGGCACACCTAGCGACAGCGTTTCCATCTCGTAGCCGCCGACGAAGCCGCGGCCCGGATTGTTGATCGCCTCGTCGCGGACGATGCCGGCCATGGTGGTGCCGCGATACATATGGACCGATTTCTCGAACACGGCATAGACGCTGCCGGTCATGTGCCGCATGTAGTTGCGGCCGACCTGACCGGATGAATTGGCAAGGCCATCGGGGAACATGCTGGACGCTCTGTTGAGGAGCAGGCGCGGGCTCTCGATCGAATTGCCGGCAACCGCGACCACGCGTGCCTTCTGCCGCTGCATCACACTGTTGTCATCGGCATAGACCACGCCGGAGACCTTGCCGCTCGCATCATGCTCGATCTTGAGCACCATGCTGTTCGGGCGCACCTCGAGATTGCCGGTGGCTTCGCCCTTGGGGATTTCGGTATAGAGCGTCGACTCTTTCGCGCCGGACTTGCAGTCCTGGAAGCAGAAGCCGATCTGCAGGCAGGAGCCGCGGCCGTCGCGCGGCTCGCTGTAGGCCATTCTGCCGGTGTGCACTTCCTTGCAGCCGAGCTTCTTCGCGCCGGCCCAATGGGTGGTTGAGCCGCCAACCGCCTTCACGATCCAGGCTGGCAGGCTGGGAAAATCCTTGGCCACCTGCCAACTGCCTGACGTGGTGCGCGCATGGGACCAAGCGAGCTGGGAAAAGCTCTCCCATTCGTCATTGATGAAGTCCTGGTTCTCGATGCGCGGACCTGCTTCGAGAATGACGACCTTGATGCCCTTCTGCGCGAGCTCGTTGCCCAGCGTACCGCCGCCGGCGCCAGATCCCACAATCACAACTACCCCCGGGTCGTTCAAATCGAATTTTGCCATGGTGCGTTCCTCCTGATGGGATGTTGACCGGGTTTAAGCCTTCGGCAGCCAGTCGATATCGGAGAAGCCGCGTTTGATGTAGCCGCCGTGTTCGGCGGAGGAGCCCTCATAGCCGAATTTCGACCACAGCTCCTTCTGGTTTTCCAGCGAGACGACCAGGTCGCCGCGCACCGTCTTGAAGACGTCGCTTTGCTCAACGCCGCGGAGCAGCGCCACGCGGTCAGTCTCCCATTGCACCTCGGCAGACGGCACCTGGTGGCGCTCGCGGGCATCCTGATCCAACCTGGCGATGCCGTCCGCAATCAGCAATTTGATCGCCGGATCCTTCGCCGCCTTTACGTCCCACGGCTTGATCGCCATGACGTAGTAATTGTCGCCAAGCATGTCGTGCGGAAAGATGTCACGCGCGACCTTCACCAACGTCTTTAGCTGAGCGGGTGTCAGCGCAACTGCATCGTCCGCCCAGGCATCCTGGATGCCGAGCCCTGTGGTGGTCGCGGCCGCGACAATCGGCACCGTGCTTGCCGCACCCTTGAGAAAGACTCGGCGGTCGAATTTCCTGCGACGATCAACTTCCCTCATAAGCTCCTCCAATGCTGTCTGTCTTGTTTTGGTTAGGCGAAACGCCCGCCCCGCTGGATCACCTCAATCTTGTAACCGTCGGGGTCTGAGACGAAGAAGAAGCGCGCCAGCGTGCTGCCATCGTGCTTGAATTCGCGCAGCGGCCCCGGTGCGAGCTTCTCGCGCTCGAACCGGGCATGTTCGGCGTCGAGATCCTCGACCACGACGGCGAGGTGTCCGTATCCGTCGCCGAGCGCGTAGGGCTCCTTTGCGATCGAAATTGACGGTCAGCTCGATCTCGAACGGCGAAAACGGATGGCGCAGATAGATCAGGGCGAAGTCGGAGAACTTCAGGTGATCGGCGATCTCGAGCCCGAAAGCCCGCTTGTAGAAGTCCAGCGATTTCGCTTCGTCGAGCACTCGGATCATCGCGTGAACCGGTTTTGACATTCAGTTGAACTCCTTGAGATAGGCGATGATCGCCGCGCGGATCTCCGGTTTGGACTGTCGATAGGCCATCAGCGCACCCGGAATCACCGCCTGCGGATTGCTCAGCCAGGCATCGAGCCTGGTGTCATCCCAGACGAAGTCTGCTTTGGCGAACCCGTCCGAGTAGTGAAACCCGTCGACTTTGCCAGCAGGCCGCCCGACGATCTTGTAAAGCGATGGTCCCTGTCGGACTGGATCCGACAGGTCTGTTGTATGACAGGTGGCGCACTGCTGCTTGAACAGTGTTGAGCCATCCGGAGTCTTGGCGGCAGGCGACGGCATCTGGGCACTGGCCGTGTGCGCGGCAAGCAATGCGCTGCAAAGGCCGGCTGCCATTCCTTGTATCAAAGCCTGCTTGGCCATCGATCATCCCGCACGATCGAGGACTCTAGATGACACCGAGTCAGGTTTGGTAGTAACGGGTTGTTTCATCTGAGGTGCTTCGGAGTGCACTGCAGTAGCTGTTGCTTCGCTTCGAAGAAGGGCTGTCGGCTCCTCGAAGAAAATGTGCTGGCATGAAAAATGCTGAGGCTCGATCGCCGATGGCGAACCGAAGTTCGCCGGGGAGACGGAGGAGATGATGAGAGCCCAAGTATTGAGAGCGTATGACGAGAAGCTTTCCAACGACCAGTGGGTCAGCGAAGAGATAGTGCCTGATCCGAAGCTGACGAAATCGACGGACGTCATCGTCCGCATCGGTGGTGCGGGCGTATGCAGGACCGACCTTCATATTATCGAAGGCGTCTGGAAGCCGCATATGGATCCGAGCGGCGACAAACTGCTACCCATCATCATGGGACACGAAAATGCTGGTTGGATCGAAGAGGTTGGTAAGGAGGTCGAGGGACTGAAGAAGGGCGATCCAGTCATCGTCCATCCGAAGATCACCGGCGGCACGTGTGTCGCATGTCGCCGAGGCTTCGACATGCATGGTCCTGGTACGTTTCCGGGGCTTGATTGCAACGGCGGCTATGCAGAATTCCTTTGCACCTCGGAGCGCAATATCGTCCCACTGCCGCGGACTCTCGCGCCAAAGGATGTGGCGCCATACGCGGATGCGGGCCTCACGGCCTATCGCGCGGTCAAGAAGGCCACACGTCACCTTTTGCCAGGTGAATTCTGCGTCGTTATCGGTGCGGGTGGGTTAGGCCACATCGGAATCCAGTGCCTCAAGGCAATGTGCGCGGCCGATGTTGTCGTCGTCGACAAGTCCGAGGCATCGCTGAAACTTGCCGAAAAGTCAGGGGCTGACCACTTGGTCAACGCTGACGGCAACGAAGTGGCGGCCGTTTTGGCGCTGACTGCCGGAAACGGCGCGGAGGCGGTGATTGATTTCGTCGGAGAGAAAGGCACAACTTCCAAAGGGCTGTCAATGACGCGTCCTATGGGGAGTTACTACGTCGTTGGTTACGGCGAGGACATCCGTGTCCCGACCGTCGACATGGTGATTACCGAGAAAAACATCATCGGAAACCTGGTCGGAACATGGGCTGAGCTAACCGAGTTGATGGCGCTTGCGGATCGAGGCTTGGTTGAACTCGCCACGGCCGAATATCGCCTCTCGGATGCAAACAAGGCGTTGCACGATCTCAATGCCGGCAGGATCCATGGACGCGCGGTCCTGATTCCTTGATACTAAAACTACGTGATCCATCGCGAGCATGCATTCACTTGCGATGGATCTGACGTTCGCATGCCCGTGCGATTGCTCGGCCACTGTAGCCGAAGATGCCACCAGAAGCCCGTCCGACAATTTTCGCGCGGCGGGCGCGAAGCGTTCGATCAGATCTGTTCCGTGCGAGCTCATATTGCAGTGCAATCTTTGCGCGCTGAACAAAGCCTCCCTGTTCGCAGAGAGTCTCATTCTGCATCATTGTCGCAATTTGCGCCGGCCGGCGTGGCTCTATCGGTGGGTTGTCCGGAATTCGCCCGCTGAGATGCCATCGAACGATCTGGCACGCCCGTTGCACATCCCCTATGCAGGTATCCCTCGGCGAAGCACACGGCCAAAAGCGAGCCGCTTCGCTTTGAGGCGCAAATCAGAAATCAAACTCTTGAGACTTAAGCTCTTCTCCCGGCGTCGGTAGACGTTGCGAGACATGGAGCGCCGCGACCATAGCTGACGTCGGGTGCGGGCGCGGTGCCGGAGGAGGCTCAGGAGAACTGTCCACGTGATGCTTCCAGGAGGCCGGAATGCGAGATAGCTCCCGAAATCCCGTTCACGGAACAGCGAGCTGCTGCGCCGTCTGCGGCGGAAAGTTTGGACTCATTCGTTACTACTGCTGGCGGAGGGCGCTCTGCTCTAAGAGGTGCGTCGACCGGTTCAGAGTACGCCGGGAGGCTGACCATAAGTGGCTCCGCTGGTTGCGAGCTGCTTAGACCGTTCTTCAACCAAACTGTTGCATGGTGCTGCTTCGCATTGGGACACGCCACATGAGGTTCATCCTGGTGAACGGCAGGACGCCGTGCCCGAAGACCTTTTGCATGCTTTGCTGTGAGCCAATTCAGGCGAGCTATCTGAGAGAATTCAGCACTGGGCTGCCTTTCTGCGATCACAGCTGTTACGCCCTTTATTCCGGCCGCTGGATCTCGAGGTGCGAGCAAAGAGAGCGCTCGGCCGTTATGGAGGATTACCGCTAATTGGACCATGCGCGCGAGGAGCCGGCCGCGCTGCTGCCGATTGCAGGCAGGCCTGTCACCTCGTGAAGATCGAAGGGCCGTGCGGATGTCCTGCAGGTTCAACATAGCGCATCGGAACGGCAGTCCCGACACAGGGAATCGATCGCCATCAATGTAATCCACGCTCAAGGCGCGTTCCACAAGGGAGCCTTGGTCCACCTCTCTGCCGCTATCTGGCGGCTGAGAGCCGATCTTCGGAATACCTTTCCGAACGCGTGCAGCGTTCTACGGGCAGTAAAATCAATTTCAGTATCCGAGCGAACTATTGCGACGCAAACATTGCAGTGCAAACTGGCGCGCTCTCGTAGCTGAGAATCTCATTCTGAAATTCTGTCGCAATTTGCATCTCGGTTCGGCGCAAGCTGGCAGCTGTGATGTCTCTGTCCACGGTCATCCGCGCATCCGTTCAGCCAGAAACCAGTTTGGCGAGATGCCGAACTCATTGGCACGCCCATTGCAAAGCTCCGGAGCACAACAACGCTGACTGCTCCGTCTGGGGCGAGCCGCGACAAGAACGAGGGAAGGGGATGCCTGGCTGAGGGCGCATCTTGTGCGGAATGATGCTTGTGATCGGAACGTCTGTTGGACCGAAGATCGCTGCTAATCATCTTCCGGTGCACCACAGTCATCCCAAGACCCTTGCCGATATCAAACGTCCGGTCGCGCAAACGGCCGTGAGGTGGCCCGTAACGCACGGGTAAGCACTGCCTGGACCATCAAGGTTCTGGGTAGGCGGAATATCGATGTGGTTTCTGACCCGATCAGGAGGAAAGACTAAATGTCTGGAACGTTAACACTCAACAAAATCACAGCCCAGCGCGGCATTTCGGTAGGTGAGGCTGCAAAGAAGATCGCAGACCTCGGATGGAATCCTTCTTACGTCCAGGAGGCGATGACCTTTCCCACGGACTACAAGATCACGAAGGCGCCGAAGGATCCGATGAAGCAGGTCCTCCGCTCATATTTTCCAATGCAGGAGGAAAAGGACAATCGCGTCTACGGCGCGCTTGACGCCGCGCTCCGCGGCGACATGTTCCGCAATGTCGAGCCGCGATGGGTCGAGTGGATGAAGCTGTTCCTGGCGATCATCCCCTTCCCGGAAATCTCTGCGGCGCGTTCCATGGCGATGGTCGGACGCCTGGCGCCCGGCGAAGATCTCCGCACCGGTTTCACCATGCAGATGGTCGACGAATTCCGTCATTCGACCATCCAGATGAATCTGAAGAAATGGTACATGGAGAACTACATCGACCCGGCTGGGTTCGACATTACCGAGGAAGCGTTCGGCAAGTGCTACGCCACAACCATCGGTCGCCAGTTTGGCGAAGGCTTCATCACTGGTGACGCCATCACGTCCGCGAACGTCTACCTGACCGTGGTCGCCGAAACCGCGTTCACGAACACGCTGTTCGTCGCCATGCCGTCGGAAGCCGCCCGCAACGGCGACTATGCGCTGCCAACCGTCTTCCTATCGGTCCAGTCGGACGAGAGCCGCCATATCGGCAACGGCCACTCCATGCTGATGTCGATGCTGAAGGAGCCGGAGAACCACCTGCTGCTCGAGCGCGACCTTCGGTATGCCTTCTGGCAGAATCACGCCATTGTCGACGCGGCGATCGGGACGTTCATCGAGTACGGCACCACGAACCGCGACAAGACCAAGGAGTCCTACGCGGAGATGTGGCACCGCTGGATCTTCGAGGACTACTACCGGACCTATATGCTGCCGCTCGAAAAGTACGGCATCAAGATCCATCATGACGATGTGCAAACGGCCTGGAAGCGCCTGACCGAGAAGCACTACGTGCATAAGGTTGCGCAGTTCTTCGCTGTCGGCTGGTCGGCCAACTTCTGGCGCATCGAGGCGCAGACCGACAAGGATTTCGAGTGGTTCGAACACAAGTATCCGGGCTGGTATGCGCAGTTCGGCGAGTTCTGGAAGTGGTACGAAAAACTGTCGCATCGCGGTCAGACCAACATCCTGTTCAATAGTGATGTTGGGTACGTCTATCCGCATCGTTGCTGGTCGTGCCTCGTTCCATGCCTCATCCGCGAGGACATGGTCACCGACGAGATCGACGGCAAGCTCTACACGTTCGCCCATGAGCTCGATCGCTGGACGGCTGTCGAGGCCTTCGCCGGCGAATACCAGGGACGTCCGACCCCCGCGATGGGGCGCTTCAGTGGTCGCCGCGAATGGGAAAGCGTCTACCATAATGTGGATATCGCCGACGCCATCAAGGACCTGGGCTTCGTGCGCACGGACGGCAAGACGCTGGTCGCCCAGCCGCACCTGCGGTTCGAAGAAAAGGAAATGTGGACGCTCGACGATGTCCGCGGCCACATTCTCAAAAGCCCGCTGCTTACGCTGCGGGAGATGAGCCCAGCCGACCGCGAGAAGCATCTTGCCGAGTATCGCAAGGGATTCACCATCAATCCCTGCAACTAAGTGAAAACGGAAGGGGCCGGTTTTGGCCGGCTCCTTCCCATCGATCCCCTGAAGATTTGCAGCCTTGGTTTGAGGAGGCCCCTTATGGGTGCGCCCACTAATGTCGTTCGCCTGCAGCCGGTAGGCATAGAGTTCGAGGTTGAAGAGAACGAGACCGTCCTCGACGCCGCGTTCCGCCAAGGCATCGCACTCCCTCATGGTTGCAAGGAGGGCCAATGCTCGGCGTGCAAATGCGTCCTCACCGGCGGCGATGTCGAGTTGAAGAAATATTCCACGTTCGCTCTCAACGAGATGGAGCGAGGTCAGGACTACATCTTGCTCTGTCGCACCTTGGCCTACTCGGATCTCGAGGTGGAACTCCTCAACTACGACGAGGAAGTGCTATCGAAATCGATTCCCGTCAAAGAGTTCAAGGGTACGGTGACCAGCATCTCTGCGCTGACCCATGACATTCGCCGCCTCGAAATTGCACTAGAGCAACCTCTGAAGTTCTGGGCGGGTCAATATGTCGACATCACGCTCACGGGACCAGAGACGATTACGCGCTCGTTTTCCATGGCAAATTCGCCGAGCGAAGGCCAAAAACTCGCGTTCATCATCAAGAAGTACCCCAACGGACGCTTCTCCTCACGGCTCGACGGAGATCTCGCAGTCGGAACCGAGGTCGGAGTCAAAGGACCCTACGGGACCTGCTTCCGACGAGAAAACAAGACGGGGGCCATGATCCTGGTCGGCGGCGGATCCGGAATGTCGCCGCTGTGGTCGATCCTGCATGATCACATCAGCTCTGGGGAAGTACGTCCGGTGTACTTCTTCTACGGGGCCAGGACGCAGAACGATCTTTTCTACCTGGATCACTTCGCGGAGCTTGCCGCCAAGCATCCGCAATTCACCTTCGTGCCGGTTCTCTCCCATGCGGCCGACGACACGGCCTGGAGCGGAGCAAAGGGCTTCGTGCACGAAGCCGTCGGAGAGCACCTTCGCAGCGCGGGCTACGGTGAACACGTCGACGTCTATGCTTGCGGACCATCGCCAATGATTGAGGCGCTGACGCCAGTGTTGCAAATGAACGATGTCGAGTCGGACCGCATCTTCTTCGACAAGTTCACGCCGGCTAACAACTAAGACGCCTTGACCGCCTAACTAGCAATTCTAGAGCCCAACAACAGGAGGAGGAAGACGACCATGACTGCCGTTCAAACCGCATCAGCCAAGTCCGGTGCCGCAGGTTCTGCGGTGTTTCCGGATTCGGATAGCCGCCGATACCGCTATTTTGAGCCACGTAGTAAGCGCGCCACGCACTACGAAGATGTGACGGTCGACGTGCAACCGGATCCGGAACGTTATCTTTTGCAGGACTGGATCATCTCCTTTCCCAACGGCAAGGGTGCATACACAAAGGACAACACGGCGGCTCTCAGCTCGAATTGGCATGCGTTCCGCGCCCCCGACCAGGAGTGGGAGCGCACTCACTACCAGCGCCAATCCAAGATCGAAGCCATGGTCCAAGCCGTGATCGCCAATGGGCGCAAATCGGGGGCGCCGAAGAGCTTCGACAAGGCCTGGATCAAGATCCTGCAGAACCATCTCGGTGCGTGGAAGCACGCTGAGTTCGGCCTCGGCACGTCGCTGATGCAGGCTCAGCGCTACGGCTACACCCAGATGATCAACAATGCGACGCTGACGAACTCGTCGTACAAGCTTCGCCTTTCCCAGGACATCACGCTCTATCTGGCCGAGATCGGGATGGACATTCCAGGCTTCGACGACACGGCCGGCAAGCGCGCCTGGCTGGAAGACAAGGGCTGGCAAGGAACGCGGGAAGCGATCGAGTCGATCATGGGCTCCACCGACTATCTCGAGCAGTACTTCGCCACGAACATCGTGTTTGAGCCATTGGTCGGCGAATTGTTCCGCAGCGGCTTCCTCATGCAAGTTGCTTCGTCGAACGGCGACTTCATCACGCCGCCGGTGATTTCGTCCGCAGAAGCGGACTACGAACGCAATCTCGCCAATACGGTCGACCTGATGCACCTTCTTGTGACCGACAATCAGCATGGCGCTCACAACAAGCAGCTGTTCCAGGGGTGGGTGCACAAGCACGTTGCGCTCGCCAACAAGGCGGCCGCTGGCCTGCAGCCGATCTGGTCGCAGCCGCATTCGAAGCCGGTGCAGTACGCCGACGCGCGCGCGCAGTCGGTCGAACGCATCAAGAAGATTCTCGGTGAGCTCGGCCTCACTTTTCCCAAGGAGTAACTTGAGATGTCTGTCGTTTCCAGATCTGCGACTAACCAGAACATCTTTCAGAAGATGGGGGACCTCCGTTTCGAGCAAACCATTTCCCACCAGTGCGGCGTCACCATGAATGACAGCGTCGAGGCGCGTGCCATCGCCGAGTTCATGAGCAAAAAGCCGAACGTGACCGTGACCTATCAGCCGGCTCTGATCCGCATCGATGGCGAGGGCAAGCTGATCTTCAAGATGGACGAAATCAGCGAAATTCTCGGCAAGGAGATGACAGCCGAGATCTTCGAGGTGAACACCTCGACCCACTACGGGCGGATGGTGCGCATCGACGACAACACAGTGACGCTGTTCGGCAACATGGACGAGGTCTTCGAATACATCGAGTGAGCTCCGTTGTTTCTCCCTGACTGGGCGGGGCCGCATCCCTAGCGGCTGTGGCCCCGCCGCTTCTCGAAGTGTCCTCGCGTGACCACGGCGCGATTTGATCGAATAGAGCTAACCAAGAATTCCTGGAGACCATCATGTTCATAACTCCCAGCGGCGAGGAAGTTTTCGTTATCGACGGTCACACCCATTTCTGGGACGGCAGCCCGGCGAACCAGCTCAACATCCACGGCAAGCAGTTCATCGACTGCTTCTACGCTTATCACACATCGCTTAGCCCCAAAGATAAGCTCTGGCCTAAGGAGCAATTCGAGAAGTACAGCGCCGACCAGATGTACCGCGATCTGTTCGTTGACGGTCCGGACGACATGGCCGTCGTTCAGTCGACCTATCTGACGGAATTCTACAAGAACGGGTTTAACACCATCGATCGCAATGCCGAGATGGCAAAGAAGTACAAGGACCGCTTCATCATCAACGGTGCTTTCGATCCGCGGGATGGCGAGAAGGCACTTGAATATATTCACTACATGAAAGAGACGTTCGGCATCAAGGGCGTCAAGCTGTACACGGCCGAGTGGAAGGGCGACTCGCGCGGGTGGAAGCTTACGGATCCCAACGCCTATCGCTGCTTCGAGCTGTGCCAGAAGCTCGGTATCACCAACATCCACGTCCACAAGGGCCCGACGATTATTCCGTTGGACAAGGACGCGTTCGATGTTCACGACGTCGATCATGCGGCGACCGATTTCCAAGGTCTCAACTTCATCATTGAGCACTGTGGTCTGCCGCGGCTCGACGATTTTTGCTGGATCGCTGTGCAGGAGACGAATGTCTATGGCGGCCTTGCGGTAGCGCTACCGTTCATTCACGGACGCCCGCGCTATTTCGCTGAAGTGATCAGCGAGCTGCTGTTCTGGGTCGGTGAAGACAAGCTTCTCTTCGGCAGCGACTACGCGATCTGGACGCCGCGCTGGTTGGTCGAGAAGTTCTGGAATTTCGAGCTCCCAGAAGATTTGAAGCAGGAGCACGGCATCGACCTCACGCCCCAGGCGAAGAGGAAGATTCTGGGCCTCAATGCCGCGCGCCTCTATGGCGTCGACATCGAGGCGCAGAAGGCGAAGCTTGCAAAAAGCGCCCTTGCGACCGCAGCGGAGTGACGGGGATGGACGAAGTCCTTCCACATCGTGACGGCAAGACCAGCGAAGTGTGGGATCGCCTTTCGCTAGTCACCGATCCCGAGCTCGATGAGTCTGTGACCGAGCTCGGGTTCGTCGAGCGGGTTACCATCGATAATGATGGCGGTGTCGATATCGTCTTTCGTTTGCCGACCTACTGGTGCTCGGCAAACTTCGCATTCCTCATGGCCGATGACATGCGTCGGGCGGTCTCCACGCTGCCGTGGGTTCGCGAGGCGCGGCCGCAACTTCGCGATCATATGGTCGCCGAGGAGATAAACAGAGGGGTCAGGGAAGGCAAATCATTCGCCGAGGCACTCAAGGATTTTGCACCTGGAGGCTCGCTTGACGACTTGCGGGAGAAGTTCCGCCGTAAGGCATTTGAGCGGCGCCAAGAGGTCATAATACTCGCCCTGCACGGGGTGGGCTATGAGGATCCAGCAATCTGTCGGATGAATCTGGGCTCCTTTGACGAGGTCAACTTTGGCTCGGAGGAAGTTACGCGGCAGAAGGCGCGTTATCGCGAGCTTCTGGTCAAGCGAGGCCTCGCCTGTCTCCCGGACGATCGCGCGTTGGTCACCTACGAGGGACGCTCCATCAAGCACCACGAACTGGCCTCCTATCTGCAGCGGTTGCGAGGAGTGCGCATCAACATGGAGTTCAACAGCTCATTGTGCCGAGGCCTTCTGGCCGTCCGCGATCGCGAACAGGATGGGGCGCGCGCCGCAAGAGACTCTGCACCGTGCGGAGCCTGCGGCAGTAGCTGCGTCGAGAGGTCCACCGGGCTACGTGTGACCACCGAGAAAACGTCCGGCGCACCAGCATGAGGCGCTCGTATCACAAGACCTGTGAGCGCCAATATCAGAGCGGTCAGGAAACCGCCCGACTAGACACAAGTGACCATCACGCGGGGAGTGAAACGCAATGCCGAAAGTTCTGCTTCATGACGTAGAGGCCCGCCGCGCGCTTGCACGCGGAGTCCAAAAGCTTGCCGCCGCCGTCGAATCGACCCTTGGGCCCAAGGGCATGAATGCGATGGTCGATAGGCCGATCGGTACGCCGATCGTGTCACGCGATGGTGTCACGATAGCTTCCGAAATCGAATTGCCGGATCGCTTCGAGAACATGGGCGCGCAAGTGGTGCGCGAGGTCTCAATGCAGACCAACGAAGTCGCCGGCGACGGTACGACCACGGCGATGGTGCTCGCAAATGGGCTCATTCAGGGCGGCGTTGCGGCCCTGGAGCGCGGAGCCAAAGCAGTGGATCTCTGCAAGGGTATTGAAAGGGCCGTCGATGTCGTTGTCGAAACTCTGAAGAACTCGGCAATGGCCATATCGGACCGCAAGACGTTGCAAGCCGTGGCGACGATTGCGTCGACCGATCCCCATCTGGGAGGTCTGATCGCCGAGGCGGTGGAGCGGGTCGGCAAGGACGGCATCATAAGTTCGGATTACGGGCTGACGACGAACACGACACTTGAGGTCGTGGAGGGAATGTCGTTCGACCGGGGCTACATATCCCATCACATGGTAACGGATGTCGAGAAGATGGAGGTGGTATTGGATCAACCCTACATTCTTCTGACGGATTTGAAGATCAAGACGCCGGGCGAGCTGTCCGCAGTGCGCGCGGCGGTAGCCTCCACCGGGCGACCGCTTGTCATCGTTGCTGAAGAAATTGCGCCGGAAGTCGTCCCGACGCTGCTTGGTGATAGCAATCGCGGCAAGGTCCTGGTCGTCAATCCACCGGACTATGGCCACTGGCGCAAGGCGATGATGGACGATCTCGCCATCATAACCGGAGGACGGGTGATCGCGCGCGAGCTTGGCGGCAAGTTGGAAGAGACCAGCCTTGCTGACCTCGGCACCGCGCGGCAGGTTCGAGCCAGTGCGCGTGAAACGGTGATCATTCGCGGCGGTGGCGATAATGCGGCGATCGCCGCGCGGCGCCAGCAGGTATCCAAGCAGCACGACTTGGCACCACCGAACATCGAACAGGACAAGCTCAAGGAGCGGCTAGCCAAGCTCTCAGGCGGCACCGCCGTGATCTTTGCGGGTGGTGTCACGCCCGTGGAGCAGAAGCGTACCATCCAGCTGATCGACGATGCACTCAGTGCAGCGCGCGCCGCGGCCGAGGAGGGCATCGTGCCCGGCGGCGGCACCGCATTAGCCCAGTGCGCACCTGTGGTGGCGCGCGAGCTAGGGAACATCAACGGCGACCTGGGCGAGGGCATCAAGCTGGTTCGCGAGACACTATCCCGACCTGCCGCCTTCATTGCCAGGAATGCAGGCCATGATGCAAAGAAGGTCATAGCCGAGCTACAGAGCGCCCCGGCGGGGGTTGGATTTGATGCGGCTGAAGGCAAGTTCATCGATATGGTTTCAGCCGGCATCGTCGACCCCGTCCGCGTGACCTATACCGCGCTTCGCAACGCGGCGTCCGTCGCCACGCTGGTGCTGACGACCAACACGCTGGTTGCCGACGTGCCGGAGTACGTCGATCCAACGCAGGGACCGGCACTCGGCGGCGGAGCAGAGAAGCTTGGCCGCGCATGAGACATGTGTACGCGGTCCGCGTTCCTCCGCGACGTCTCCGACGTCGAAGGTATCGTGGCCAGGTACTCGGCTCTATCGCCGACGCGTCGCGACTGGCGGATCGGTCGCTTCAGACTCGAAATCATCACAAGGGAGGGGAAGTCATGCATAAGTATGTTGCGGAATCCATCGGCACGTTCGCATTGGTATTTTTTGGCTGCGCGACTGTGATCTTCATGCGGGCCGAGGTCGGCCTGTTGGGCGTGGCGTTCGCATTCGGTCTGTCGGTCGTCGCGATGGCCTATTCGATTGGTCATATTTCAGGGGCTCACCTCAACCCGGCTGTCAGCCTCGGCATGCTCGTCGCTGGCCGGATGTCGCCGCGAGATTTCGCCGGCTATATCATTGCGCAGTTCATTGGGGCGATTGCGGCTGCAGCGGTGCTGTATCTGATCGCCGAAGGCAAAGTAGGGGGTTACGACGTCGCGGCAAATGGCTTTGCCCAGAATGGCTGGGGTCAATATGGCGTGCTTTCCGCATTCGTGTTCGAGGCGGCGGCAACTTTTCTGTTCCTGACGGTCATTCTTGGTGCAACGCAAAACGGAGCGACCTCTGCTTACGCGGGCCTGGTAATCGGCCTCACCCTGGTGGCGATCCATCTCGCCGGGATCGCCGTGTCCGGGTCATCGGTCAATCCAGCCCGCTCCCTAGGTCCCGCGCTGTTTGCAGGACCAGATGCGCTGTCTCAAGTGTGGCTCTACTTCGTAGCGCCCTGCCTTGGTGCCGCACTGTCCGGTTACGTCTTCAAGGCGGGAGTGACGCGGCCGACGGTGGCGACGGCGTGAGCTTTGCAGCTCGAATGATCGGGCGGTGACAACGAGCCAGAACAAGCTACAATATTGAAAAGCCCCGGCCGGGGCCGAAGGAGGCGCTATAAGCTTCCACGACCATCGGGCCGAACCGGAGGAGGAGGAAGGCACATGGTCTACATCATCTCCAAGCAGGATGGCCCGCGCCGGGAAGACGTGGCGGCGAAGGACTTCATTGATAAGAACCGGACCAAGATCGATGCGCTTGCCAATCATCTGACGGGTGGGCGCTGGGGGGAGTTGCGCAACCCCACACCTCCTCCGGAGCCCCAGCCGTCGGGTAAGCTATGGTACACCCCGCAGGGGCGCCTGCCGGAGGTAGAGCCCTATGTACGGATCAGTCTCAACGGCCGTGTCGTGGTTGCCGATCTCGCATCAGGCCGACAGCTTCATTTTGTTGGCGAACTGCGAGGTCGAGGCCAATCTCGACACCTGGCGCTGGCGACACGCGCGAATGGGCTCTTCGACCCGCTGGATGAGGGCATCTACAAGGCCCTCGCCGATCTTGAGGGGATGCTCGTGCCCGACGAGGCATCCGAAGAGCGCTTGGAAGGGATCATCGCAGCGCGTCTCGGGCTGGGCGCGATCGCCAAGGGCGCCGAATGATCACCGTGAGCCTGGCCTGCGGGGATGACAGATCCCGGTCAGGCCTGGTTCGGTCGTTTCTGATGATCGGATTGCTGCCTGCCAACGTAAGTATGGTGCTCCAATGCTGACGGAAACGCTCATGGCTAAGCCGCCATTTTTCCTGGAAGGCTACAATGATCCGGGGACCACGGACGCAGAGCAAGGGCGGCCATATGATGAACGAGAGACCAATAGGGCCTGGGAAAATTTTCTGACATTCGGCGACCTTAGGCGCGAGAACGCGCCGGTGCGAGGTGTCATCGAGAGCTCATGGCAACGCAGTCTCAAATCGGGCGTCGATGCCCGCGGAAAAGGCAGTAGTCTCGTCGCTTCGCCAGACGACCTCTACGAGCTGCGTCTGAAGAATGAAGACTTGATGGCTGCAAGCGCCCAGACCTTTCGTCGCGTCGCGGAGGTGCTTGGCGACGCCGCCACAATGCTGCTGATCACCGACAGGAATGGCGTCGTGCTGGACGTGGCGGGCGACCAGCGGACGATCGATGCGGGACATGACATTCGTCTCGAAGTCGGCGCCGCTTGGGGCGAGACGGTGACCGGTACCAACGGCATAGGGACCGCGCTCGTCACGGGGAAGCCGGTTCATGTCCATGCGGCCGAGCATTTCTCTGAAGGCATCAAGGCATGGACCTGCGTTGGCAGCCCGATTCGGAGTCCTATCGACGGAAGCATCATCGGCATCGTCGATTTTTCCGGGCCCCAGGCGATCTTTCACCGGCACAACGTGGCCCTCGCGGTCGTGGCCGCCAATCACATCGAACTTGCACTTTCAGAGAAAATTCGCATCGAGAGAATGCGGCTGCTTGAGGCGAGCATTTCGCGGATGCCGGGAATGAATAGGTCCGACGGCGTCGTCATTCTCGATCGGTTCGGCCGGGTCGTCCATCACAACGACATGGCCTCGGCGCGCTGGCGGCGGATCGCGCATACTCCCGACCTAAGCATCGGAACTCAGATCCTCCCCAGCAGCGAAGGGCTATTGGGCAAGGACCTAACAAGGGGATTGCCCCAGGAACTGCGCGAGCAGCAGATCGAACCCTTGGTCGTCGATGGCGTCGTCAAGGGCGCAATGCTCGTGCTTGCGTCGAAACCGCGGATGAACGCGGGGGCGGCTCAGATGTCGCCGACGGCGCAAAGCGCTCTCATCTCGGCAAAAGAGGCCATCATCGGATGCAGCGAAGCACTGCTGGATGTGGTGGAAAAGGTTGAGCGGGCGGCACTCGGCCGCACGGCAATCCTGCTTGAAGGCGAGACCGGTGTTGGCAAGGAACTCTTTGCCCGTCTGATTCACGCCGCTAGTCAGAAGACAGGCAAGGAGCCCTTTGTCGCCTTCAATTGCGGTGCGGTCTCCAAAGAGCTTCTTGGCGGCGAGTTGTTCGGCCATGCTCCGGGCGCCTTTACCGGCGCGACCCGCGAGGGAAAGGCCGGACGCTTTGAGTTCGCTAATGGCGGGGTGCTCAGTCTCGATGAAATTGGCGAAATGCCGCTTGACCTCCAGCCCTATCTGCTGCGCGTGCTCGAGGAGCGGGCGGTCTATCGGCTCGGTGACAGTAAGCCGCGTCCGGTCGATGTGCGACTTGTTGCATCGACCAATCGGAATTTGAAGCAGGAAGTGGCCGAGGGGCGTTTCAGAAGAGACCTGTATTTCCGGATCGGTGTTGTCAAATTCACCATCCCGCCTCTGCGTGAGCGCCTGGGCGATGTCGAAATCCTGATCGATCATTTTAACAGGCAATTCGCAGCCACTTATAATACCCAACCGCTGCGTTTCGAGGCGGCCACCATGGAGTTACTGCGGCGCTACAGCTGGCCGGGGAACGTCCGCGAACTGCGCAATCTGATCGAAAACCTCGTGCTGATGACGCTTACCGGCGTGGTCACGCCCAGGGACTTGCCAGAGGATTTCCTGGAAGCGGCATCTCAGCCGACTACGCCGACATTATCGGGTGATCGTGGTCAAACCCCGGAACGCGAGGAGATCGCGCGCTTCGACGAGATGGAACGTCGTGCCATCGAAAGGGCCGTCGCAAACGCCGGCGGCAATATCGCGGCCGCCGCCGAAAAGTTGGGGCTTTCGCGCGCCACGCTATATCGGAAATTGCACCAATACCGTTCGCAAACCTTGGGATAAGGATTGGATATGGCGACGGTCTGGAATGGAAGGAAGCGCGAAGGAGAGCCGGTCGCCGCGACTATGCTCGCCTCACAGATTCTCGCACGCGCCGACCGCGACGTAACCTTCATGGTGCATCTAGTTGGCGAAAGCCAAGATCTGCTCGTTCGTCATTTCGTTGCGTTCATCGAGTGCGAACTCGCAGAGCGCGGCACCAGCTATGGCGCGCACCCGCTCTTGCGCCCCTTCATCGAGACACATGCACGCGAACTGACGGATTTCGTTTTGCAGGGCATCGGATTGCGGCATCAGTTCGGTCTGCAGGCCTTGGAGAGGATGGCCGGCGATCCGGCGCGGTTGCTGAGGGTAGATCTCTGGGATTCGCTGCAATCTCATATCAATGACGCGCAGGAACACTTCGTTGCCGGAACAGGAGGCTTGCAGCGGATCCTGACTGCAATTGAGACAAGCGCATGACCAGCGATAGGCCGCTGCTTCGCGACATGCTGAATGAGCGGTTGCGCATCGTTCAGCAGATGTCGGCCGCTCAATCGCGCAGCCTTCTGAACCGTCAGCTAAGTGGTGGAGCGGAATTCGAAATGCAGAGAATCGAAAGGGAGATTGCAGCGATGGGCGGCTCGCTGACGCTTAGCAAGGCATTCGATGAGGCGCGTGAGCGCTTCGAGAAAGCAAACGCTGCCGTAGCCACGTGCGAGGCTCAGTGCGTTGCGCTCGAGGCTGGTCTTGAAGACGTTGATCGGCGGATTGCGGCGGATAAGTGAGACAACCGATGGACACGATGGAAGCAGAAGCAGGGAGCGCAACACTTTATGATTTGTTGGGGCGGCACTGGAAAGTAGGCGCCCCGGTCACGAACGTGGCGTTCGACGCTGCTGGAAAGGCAGTCGCGTTCGCACTCGCCGACGGCTCTCTGGCCATTGCGCCCTTGGTGGACAGTGAACCGCCGATAGATCGCTGTCGTATCGCCTTGGACGAGGGACGGGCCACGATCTCACCGCGGCGAAATCCGGTGCCTCCGCTGACGAAAGTTGTGATCAGCGATGGTCGGCTTCATCTTGCTTCGGTCAAGCCGTCGGGTTTCATCGCCAGTGACGGCGGCGAGTTGCTTCACGTTTCGACCGCCGGTGTCACCCGGCAAATTTCGAGACTGCGGGCCGCGATTGATCTGGTTGTCCCGGTATGTGCGGGCGGTGTACTCGTTTCTTCTGGCGGATCACTCATACACTACCAGCCCAATGGTGAGATCGGATGGGTCCAGGAACGCGGGGGAGGAAATTCATCCGCGATGGCCGTATCTCCTGATGGCCGGAATTTCGCAATAGGAGCGGACGGTTGTCTGCTTATACGATCCTTTGGAGCCAGACCGGAGCCCGCTGCTTCATTTGATGTCGGCTTGGTCTCGACGTTGTCGTGGAGCCCCGATGGAAGCTGGTTAGCTGCATCGGTCGAGAATGCGGGCGTTGTTTTGGTCCGTCTTGCCGATGCAAGGATCGTCCGAATTCCCACCTACCCCGCCAACGTCGCCTCTCTTTCATGGAGCGCAGACTCCCGAGCCCTGGTTACGAGCGGAGCCTATCGGATAATCGCCTGGGACGTCTCCAGCCTTGCTGACGGCAGCGAGAAGCCGACGAATCTCGCTACCGGGCGCGCCCGGTTCGTCCTCGCTGACACGGTGGATATCCATCCGGAGCGCCAATTGGTTGCGGCGGGCTACGCCGACGGAATGGTCGCGATTGCGAAGATCGGACACTCCGACGAAATGGTAGTCAGGCCGCCAGGCGGAGGCGCCATTCACGCCCTTCAGTGGTCCAGCGACGGCCAGCATCTTGCCGTAGGAACAAGTGAGGGCGAGGCGGCGATCGTGACGTTTCCGCCGCATGTCTTCAAATAGCTTGCGCTCCAGCAAAAGTGCGGGCGCGCCAACGAAATCGTGAGGAGAACTAATTATGACGACTAATCGCGCTCTAAGCGAAGCCGAAAGTAAGGATCTATTCTTTAGAGAGTTGGCCGAACTCTCCGAACGGATGATAGCCGCGCATGGGAAGGACTTTTCGATGGGGGCCCTGGTGCTGGCCGCAAGATTTATCGCCGAGAACAAGCCCTTTGAGCGAAGCGCGATGACACAGTAGGGGGGTCTGCTTCAAAGCAAATTTTGTAATTGAATTTGCGGGGACATAGCAGTTGAAGAGAATTGTCCGGAATAGGGGTGATCCGCGGCGGCCAGGATCTGCCCCGGATTGCGCCCACCTCCCGAAACCACAGCGCTCTCAGCAGACTCGAGACAAATATGACGCGTGTCTTTTCGGGTAGATGTCATGTGCACCTGACCCGCCTCATTCTTAGAGCCGATCGGTGTCGCTTCGCAGATTGAGCTAGTGGGGTGCAAAGCGGATGAGGCCTACCAGGTAGAGAAGGGAAAGGGACCGCTAGAGGCTCATCTTTCGATCGACGAGGTACTGCGCGTCCCAAGGACGCCAAGGTCGACGCCATACATCTCGGCTACGGTTTTCTTTCCGAGAATCCAGGCCATGTCGCCCACGACCTTCGAGGATGGAGTGACCTTGATGATGTCGCCGAAAAGATCGTTCGCCGTTCGATAGGCCTCCGCCACCTCGTTCCAACGATTCTCAAAACCTAGAGATCGCTGCGCATTGAGAACGAGTTCACGAAGAGCGTTGGTGCTGCGGGGGCGCTGATGCTGGCGGCAAAGTTCTTTGCCGAGGATAAGACCTTCGCGACGACTTAAGTTATTATCATTCTATTGCAGCATCGGGCATCCTGGCGACGTAGTCTTCACGAGCAAACGCGATGCATTCCAAGGCAACCTAGGCGCGCGAAATACGCCGCTTGTACCGCAATCCGCGCAACAACGGTCCATGCTACGGATCGCGCCGAGCGCTTCAACAACGAAGGGATGTCCGTTGCAAAGGTCAGAGGATAAAATTGCAGACCATCGCAGAACGCGTCCAAGCCGGGCGGCAGGCTGCAGCGTCACAGCCGCGGACAAATCTTCTTTTTTCATTGAGAGTGGCGCGCCGCAGTTGCGGAGAAATTGGCGAGCGATGATCGAGCGCTTTTTGGAGCCATGTGTGCCCGTGTGCGGTTCAGGCTCATTCCAATATCGCAAGGACGGACTGGCAAATCGCCGCAATCGTTCAACGATGCGTCGGGAAATCGACGTGTGTCGCATAGAGTACCGGCGCATTTCACACAAAAGTCCGCACCCAAGCAGTGGCCAATCACGTCTATAACTGAGGGTGCTATGTCGTGCGCAACGATATCAAGGCCACGGGCGGCAGGCGGCACAGAACGGGCTCGTCGCGAGATTGTCCACGGCGCGCATGCGTTGCCGGCGCCGAATGTCTCAACTCATTCCGTGCTGGCATGGAGTTTGCGTAGCCCCTTGGCTGAAGCAATTCGAGGTAAGCGATGATCTACCGAACGCTTCGCGTGACGTCGCAGCGGTCCGTCCCCTCTAGCGAAACGACAATGTCGTCCAATTCCAGCTGCTTCTGAGTATGTTCAAGTGCGATTTGCGTTTCAAGGAGGATCGAGTTTGGCGAATTTCCAACTGAACATACGCAGACTATGAATTTCCCGCCTGGCCACCATCACGTCCAAGGGGTTGATCGGCGGCTGCCATTTCACTGCATTGCCCTAGTCTTGCAGGGCGGTGGTGCTCTGGGAGCATACCAGGGAGGCGTCTACGAGGCCTTGGTCGAGGCCAACATCCATCCTGATTGGGTCGCCGGTATCTCCATCGGAGCGATCAACGCTGCCATCATCGCGGGCAACCCGCCCGACGCGCGTCTTGATCGTGTACGTGAATTTTGGACGCAAGTGACGTCTGCCGGACCTTGGTGCACCAGCAATCCCTTTATCGACTTAGCCCGCAGCGCCGGTGCGCGCAATTTCTTCGACCAGGTGAGCGCAAGCTTTGCGCTGGTATGCGGTGCAACGGGATTTTTCTCCACCCGGACCATGCCGCCCTGGTCGCAACGCGACGGGACGAGCGAGGCCACCAGCTTTTATGATACTAGCAGCTTAAAGATGACGCTGGAGCGCCTCGTCGATTTTGATCGTCTGAACGCTGGAAAGATCCGATTCAGTGCAGGTGCGGTCAACGTACGAACAGGCAATGTCGTCTACTTCGACAACAGCACTCACACCATCATGCCGGAGCACATCATGGCGAGCGGAGCGCTGCCGCCAGGTTTTCCGGCGATAGAGATAGACGGTGAGCACTACTGGGACGGTGGCCTCGTTTCCAATACACCATTGGAATGGCTGCTTCAGTCTGACGCTCCCCAGGACATGCTCGCGTTCCAGGTCGACGTGTGGAGTCCTCGGGGACCGATACCGCGCAACATGGCGGAAGTCGCAACGCGCCAAAAGGAGATTCAATATTCGAGCCGCACGCGACCAAGTCTCCGCCAGCTTAGGCGGGTGCAGCAGCTACGGCGTGCACTCGCTGCCCTGTTGGATCGGATCCCCGAAGATCTCAGCGAAGATGAGGATGTGAAGCTTCTGAGAACTTCTTCTAACTGTCATAACGTCTATAACATCGTCCAGTTGACTTACCGGGCGCCGAACAACGAGGGAAGCTCAAAAGACTACGAGTTCTCCCGCGTTTCGATGCAAGAGCGTTGGCGCGCAGGTTATAAGGATGCGCTACGCGTGCTGCGCCATCCCGAGGTGTTCGGTCGCCCTACAAGTCCTGACGGCGTCTTTACGTTCCATCTTGACCAGGAGCGCCGCGAGTAAAGCAAGCTGGTAATTCTCAACGTCAGGAGAACTGAATGCGCGAGAACGAAGTGCTCGAACGGGCGTTCGCGATGCCTCTAACCAATCCAGCGTATTCACGAGGGCCGTATCGGTTTGTCGATCGCGAATACCTTATAATTACATACCGCACCGACCCAGCAAAGCTGCGAGCAGTGTTACCTGAGCCGCTGGAGTTCGATGAGCGGCAAGCGCTTGTGAAATATGAATTCATTCGCATGCCGGATTCAAACAGCTTTGGCGATTACGCAGAAAGCAGCCAGGTGATCCCTGTATCCTTTCGTGGACGTAGCGGTAGCTACACGCACTACATGTTTCTTAACGGCGAGGCGGCCATTGCAGGTGGACGAGAACTGTGGGGCTTTCCCAAAAAGCTGGCCCAACCCACGTTGCGAACTGAAGTTGAGACGATTATCGGTATGCTGGACTACGGGCCGCTGCGAGTTGCAACAGGTACGATGGGCTACAAACACCGTGAGGCCGACTTGGCGCAAGTTAAAGCCGCCCTCGAGGAGCCGAATTTTCTACTCAAAATCATCCCACATGTCGATGGCAGTCCGCGCATATGCGAACTGGTAGAATACAGGCATGAGGAAATAGCTCTAAAGGGAGCCTGGACCGGACCGGCGGCCTTGTCCTTGACGCCTCACGCATTGGCTCCGGTAGCTGAATTACCTGTTCTCGAGATCGTAGCCTCTATCCACATCCGCGCCGACCTTACACTTGGCCTCGGACGCGTTGTCCATGATTATCTCCAGCAGGCGAGTCGGAGCTTCACAGCAGGCCCGCGATAAAGCGCTTGTCACCTGACGAGAACTCGGCCTGAATGCGAGTTTGTCACGAGCAAAGTTGTTGGCTCGTTGTCGTTCCGGGTTCGCGGGGCAGGATACAAGACAATCTTTCAAGAAGTGAGAAGGGAGTAGAGGCGCAATCCGCGCACCGACAACGAAATCAACTGAGCCGGTGATGACGGCCCTTCTCTGGCTCTTATGCTCTCCGTCGGACTTGGCGTTTATCACCGCGCCGATTGGAGGAAAGAGCGACGCGAGGGTTCATAGCTGCCGAACGAAGCATTCGGCGGCATGCATGCGGGAAACGCCATGTGCTCCGGGCCACGGGTGCAGCTGAAAGCAGCGCCCTAGCTGAGAATCGCCGTCGCCTCGTGACAGAAGCGGGATGTTGCACGCAGACATTCGACCGGTCAGAGCAGCATCATCAACTCCATTTCATCCCCGGCCGCCTGGTCCGCCTTGCCGGCGGCGATGCATGGCCGCGACCGTCCGATATTCCGGATCGCTCCGCCGGCCGGCCTTCCGGCGCTTGGGACGTATCGTGGCTCCAGAGGTCCCGGAGCTACCGTGCCCTGAGAGCATTTCCCGGCAAAACGAAGGAGATACACGATTCCCGCCCTCCTCCGTGGCCTGGCACGGATGCTGCTTTAAGCATCGAAAAAAGGAGCATCGGCTCCAGAACAAGCAATGCGAGGGGACGCTCTGATACCAGCCAGCATTCGATCCTTCGTAACAGCACAGGCCATGTCGCCTGGACGGCACTGCGCCTCTCTGCCGTTGCGGAGCGCAATGAGCACTGACGCCCGAATCGGCTTCGCAGGCAAAGGGAGAGGGTGATGACAGTTGCAGGCGCGCACGACCTGGATCCGCAGGAAACCCAGGAGTGGCTGGATGCTCTGTCAGCCACCAAGGCATCGCGGCAATGAGCGGGCCGAGTTCGTCGTCAACACGATAGTCGATGCCGCCCGCGAAGGCGGGGTGGCGATTGAACAGATGCTGACGACGCCCTATTGCAATCGATTCCGCTGAGCCAATAGCCGCCCTTGCCGGGCGATCGCGCCATCGAGCACAAGCTTCGTTCGATCATCCGCTGGAACGCGCTCGCGATCGTGCTGCGCGCCAAAGGAGAGCTCGGAGCTCGGCGGTCACATTGCAAGCTTCCAGTCGGCCGCAACACTCTACGCTATTAGTTTCGGCCATTTCTGGCATGCACCGACGGAGAACCATGGCGGCGACCTGATCCCGGTCCAGGGCCACAGTTCGCCCGGTATCTATGCGCGTGCGTTTCCCGAACGCCGGCTCAGCGAGGAGCAGCTTCTCAGCTTCCGCCGGGAGACCGGCAAAGGCCTGTCGAGCTATCCGCATCTGGCTGATGCCGGATTTCTGGCAATTTCCAACGTGTCGATGGGCCTCGCCCCGCTGGCGGCGATTTATCAGGCTCGCTTACTGAAATATCTCCAGAACCGCAACCTGGCCGAAACGGGAAACCGCAAAGCCTGGGCCTTCATGGATGACGGCGAAACCGACGAGCCGGAATCGCTCGGCGCGATCTCGCTCGCCGGCCGCGAGAAGCTCGACAATTTGATCTACGTCATCAACTGCAATCTCCAGCGGCTCGATGGCCACGTGCGCGGGAACGGCAAGATCGTGCAGGAGCTCGAGAGGGTCTTCCGCGCGGCGGGGTGGAACGTCATAGTCTCAGAGGAGCGATATTCCTGAGCGGTCGGCACGCTGTATCATATGTGTACTCAACTGCCACAAAGCGAAATGGCATGCACTTCGTAAGGAAAGTCTAGCTCTCCGTGCAGGGGCAGGTTACCCCGGGGGCACCTGCATTCGTGCCATGTGCAGATTTCGAAAATCGAGGGATTAAGTCCGTTGTTAAGCTGCATCGGAAGTTGCAGCGTTCCTATTTTGCGCTTCAACCGCTAGTCAAAGACTGACAGCAAGTGATCTGACTGCTGATGAAACAAGCGCCCATTGAAACAACTGCAAGTCGCAAAAATATGATTGCAGGCACGTTGAAGTAGCCACTAATATGATGTACGTCTTAAGGTAGATTTGCTTTCGAGCAGCAGGTTCTATCCGCTTCGCGAGTGCATATCGCGAACTAATTCCAATCTTCATCGTGCGCATGACGCCGTGCGGGATGAATGAGGTACGACGCAGTCGTTGTTCGAGGATTTTCCAAGCCTGAGTTCTGAGACGAGGAGAACGTTACGCGAGCTCTAAAAGAAAGCTGGTTTCGTTTCATGGACTGGACATGGATTGCGTCTATGATCTGCACTGTTGATCAGGCCACAAATCGATCTAGCGGCCTCATATGCGAGTGTCCTTCAATGAGAACGCCACTAGCCGTCGACACGCAGAGGGAGTCGGATCCTAGGGTGCTGGTGGTGCGTATCAGAATTCAGTCACCTAGTTGAGTGGTGCGCTGAGCTACGCTCAGACAATTCGAGTGTGTAGGATCAAGATGGTTTTACCGGGTTTGTCGCCAGACGCGACCACCACCGAGTCTGTTTTAGACATCCACAGAAAGAGGCGCGTGATGAGTGGGACAATGGTTGTTGAAGATGTCATTCCGCGAGCAGACATCGTGAAGCGTGCGGAGCGGCTTGGTGCCGAAATCAAGAACATTGCCTTGTCGGACGATTTGCCCGACGATGTCATCGTAGCGTTCAAGCGGCTTCTGCTAGAGCACAAGGTCATCTTCTTCCGTGACCAGGGACATCTCGACGATGCACAGCAGCAACGTTTTGTGCTCCGGCTTGGCTCGCTGATACCGAATCCCACAATGGCGGACACAATGGGCGGTTTAACGATCCGGCAGGAGCTGTCTGATCCCGCCTACAGTCATCTCAACCAGATGAACGAGGGGCGGGTCCGCACAGCCATTTCGGTGCTGCGACTCGCAGCGGCCCCGCCTTTTGGCGGCGACATTACTTGGTCGAGCAGGGCGGGCGCTTATCTTGATCTTCCCGATCCCCTGCGGATGCTCGCAGATAACCTATGGGCCATGAGCTTCGTTGCATCTGATCTCACCGCGACAGAGAGGGGCACCGATGCTAACAAGCGGCCTTGGTGGGGCGTATCCACTGGGACGATCTACGAAACGACACATCCGATTGTTCGTGTTCATCCCGAGACCGGCGAACGCATGCTATCGCTCGGTAGTACCGTGAACAACTTTGTCGGACTGCAACGCTTTCCCAGCCAAAGACTGTTTGAACGGCTGCAATCCTATCTCATCGCGCCCCGGAACACTCTGTGCTGGAACTGGAAATCAGGCGACGTCGTAATCTGGGACAATCGCGCGACTGAGCCGTACCCCGTCAGCAAATCCAGCAGCCCTCACTGGATGACGGACCAGCTTGCGATTGGCGCCCGCGTACCGCACGAGAAAAGGCCAAAATCAAGGGCGGCAAAGGCTGCCTGACTTGTCGGCACCTTCCGGATTAGGTCAACGCGCGGAGACCCAAGACTAAATTGCGGCCCTGCAATGTCGAGCGGTGCGGCCGGTCTTATGCGTGAGGACCGGCTAACGGGCGCAGCTGCCACCTGCTAGGCTTCTTCCAGGCCCAACAGTATTAATCCAGGCTTCGTCTCTCCTCGCAGGTCAAACCGATGACGCTGCATTTTTGATGATCTGATCCATCCGTTGCCTCTCGCTCGGCGAGCAGCATCCCCTTCTTCGTATCGGTATAGTGAGTCCCGGCGTAGCTCACACCTAATTCAGAGCAAATTCGCCACCATCTCGCGAGCTGTCGGATGGCGTTGATTCCCAGCGCCCGGCTCGGCGGAAATTATCCCGCTAGCGATCGTGCCTGCGTCTTACGTGTCCCATAAACAACCTTCCGTCGAGCCTTTCCAGGAGCGCCTAAATTGCGCCCCTGCATGGCCACCACACTTTCCCGATCTTCGTCCAGCGGAAAGGTCCCATCCTCAAGCCGCGCGACAGCTTGATCATCGACCGACCGCTCTGCGACGGATCTACTCCCATGCTCTTACGCACCAGGGTAGCAAGTCACTCCATGCCCTTGCGGAAGTCTCGTAGGTGAGGCGTTGCGATCACCCGAACATCACCCGACAAACCGACCTCAGCTCCAAGCAGACTCTTCGCAAACCTCGGCCGACCGTCGGTAGGGTTACGGCGAGCGGCGCACGAGCTCATTTTGAGGATGCTCGGCCTTGCGCCAGGCCGCCGTTCGCGAGGCGGAACCCGGCTGGGACGACATCGGCTGGAGCGGGTGAGCGGAATCGTCGGCTGTAGATCGATGAAGCACGTAGGCCGCTCCGGCTCGATTCCGCCCAAGCCCTAGCCGAAAGATGGATCGCTCAATCATTACGTCTTGTTTCGGCCAAGCCGTGCCGGCTTCCGCCCTCTGGACATCGGCTTGGGGGGCATTGCACCTTTAGCGGGCGGTGTGAATAATTCGAACAAGTGAACACCCAAAGTCTTGGCGATGCGTTCCAGGAGATCAATAGTCGGGTTTTCCTTCTTCTGCTCAATGCGCCCCATGTATGAGCGGTCGATCCCTGCATCATAGGCCAATTGGTCTTGCGGAATGCCGCGCTCAACGCGGATCCGGCGCACATTCCAGGCCACAAGCGCACGAGCGTTCATGCGCAGAGGCAGCCATTCCGACGATTATGAAACCACTGGTTATAGCCAGAGTATTACGATAAGCTCGAACCAGCTTTGGCAGTCTTCCCCAATTGCTTCGAGGAATCAGGCAACGGTGAGATTCGGGCGCAGCTAATGCCCATCTTCTCGACCATCGCAACCGTTCTCGTGTGGCTATAGCGTGCCATTAGCGGCAGAGAAGAAATAGCGCTCAGAGGTACCTGCGGCGTTTTCCCGAGACCGCGACGATATAGGACGAATGTTCAACTGTGGGTCGAAACGGAAACGAATATTCTCCAGCTGGCAGGTTCTGGCTACTGCCCTCTCACGTGCGATCGGGACGGTCACCACGGACCACCATGCCTTTTCCGCCAGGAGCAGCAAAAACAACCTAGTTGCGGGGCGCATGTGCAATACCTTTCAGTATGGACGGCGATGAAAAGAGAAAGCGCAGCATGGAGCCAACACGCCCGTGCGAGCCGATCTGCGCCTGCCGTCTTGGCGCGAAAAGGAGGTCGGCGTGCGACCATTGGGTAGGTACCGAAGCAACGTAAAATTAGTTATCGTTGCTCTGATTTCGGTAGATTTTTCAGCTGGGTAGGAGTTTCAATCGGTGCCAGCAGAGCCGAAGATCGCAGAATTGGCGCCCAGCGTCGACGAGCTCACGTCCTATGACAAGGAGCACGCTGTTGCCTACATGCGACTTCTTGATGCCGACGCTGACAAGGCAGATTGGCGTGAAATCGCGCGCATCGTGCTTGGGCTTGACCCGACCGTTGAACCGGATCGAGCGCGACGCACGTTCGAAAGTCATCTGACTCGAGCCAAGTGGCTAGCGGGCAAGGGCTATCGTGATCTGTTACGTAGCGATTGGCCAAAACACTGATCAGCGCGGATGTCGAGGTCATCGAAATCGTCGCAATCGCAAAAGTTGATTGTTCCATCGATTAGTTGCGTGGAAGACGCGCACACGGTGAGCAAGCAGCCGGAAAGCGCCACAATCATCGGCTGCATTTCGCCGCGTCTGAAGATTGTGCGGGAAAGGTGCGATGGCGGATACTGACTGGAGATCTGAGGAAGCGTATAGCGGCCTGAAGACGGCAGATGCTGCCGACCTGGCCTGGGAGTGGCTGCGCCGGGATCGCGACTACCAAGAGGATTATAAGCGGTTATCTCGCCGCCAACGTTCAAGCGCCGCGGCGGGCGAGTTCCGACGCAAGTGGGGGCTCTCGTTTTCCTGCTGATCCGCAAAAGACTTTCGACAAGCAAGCAGTCTTCTGGGCACCTGAGGTGCTGCCGACCGTGTTGGCTGTGCGGGCGGCTGGCCGCATTGCGCCCAAAAACTATCAGCTCGATTTCGACAATCTGCCGGGCAGCGAGCTTCGCCGTGCGCCGGATGGATGGTATGCGATCGTGCCGCTCGGGGGCACGAAGCATCGCCTTTGGCTAAGAGAGCTTCCGGCGAGCGGATCTGCTGTCGTCATTGATCTGCCGCTCGATGCCGATTTCGAGCTTCGCCTGGGGGCCGCACGTCGATTTTGGCTTGCCCTTGAGCGTCGGGCGCTCGGAAATTCGCCACTTGCTTTGCCTGCTTTGAAGCGGCGCCGGCTGATCCTGGCGTTGCGCGCAGTGGACGGATGGCAGGAAGGAAATAGCTATCGCCAAATCGCGCAAGGCTTGTTTGGAAGTCATCGTATTGCCGAGCGCGCCTGGAAAACAGACGATTTGCGCAGCCGAACTATTCGACTCGTTAAACTGGGGCAGCGCCTCATGCGCCTACGCTGGCGAGCATTGCTCGACAAACGCAGGGGCAGGGGGGACAAGTAGTGAGTTGCGGCGCCATAAAGGGCCTACCTTCCGTGCTGCCAGCCAATTCTTCCGCTGCCTGGTGGATAGGAAAAAGTCTTTGCGCTCCGATATTTCATTGTTGCCGCCTTGATTGCTGCAACAGAGGGGCGCTATCTCCGTAGGCTTTGCGGATTATGCTTGAATAGATTTCTTAATTTTAGCGCGCTCGACCTGAACATTGATCTCTCCCTGCACCGGATTGAGGGACGCTAGACCTCAGGCAGCCTGCGCAAGTACGACCTTCTTGCAAAGACGAGCCAGCCATCGGCAAAATGAACGTGCGATCTCGGGGTGCGCGCTCCGATCTACGGCATAAGCGCGATACTGCATGCCACTTGGAGTGCGGGTGCCAGGGATGATTTGCAAAGCGCCCCCTCTGACTAGATCTCCGACGATGATTTCCGGCGCGACAAGAAGGCATTTTCCCGTCATTACTGCCGGCAAGGCAAGATAGTTGTGATCATACCGGGCGCCCACTCGTATGTCGCTCGAAGACAGATTCATGGCTCTCAGCCATGTCGGCAGGATGTCGGGGCGGGATGTGACGTTCAGTATAGGCGTTGAGCGAACGATCGAGAGCTCTCGGCCTCCGACCAGACTTGGCGGGCCGACGCACACCAGTTCCTCTTTGTAAATCTCCCAACTGTCGGCGGGTTCGATGACGGAAAGATCCCGTGTAATCAAAATATCGAAATCATCCGAAGATGTAGGGTGCGCCAGCGAGCTGATGATGTCCACGATAACGCCACCCGCTTCAGAAGAGAAAGCCTGCAGATTTGGAATAAGGAGAGAGAAAGCAAAGGTCGATAGTGACGTGCGGACCACGATCCGATTCGTTCCTGCGCCTGCACGGCGTCGCATTCTCTTCGCCGTGAAACTGACGGTTTCGAGCGGTTCAGACACTGCGTTTGCAAAGAGCCTTCCGAACTCGGTCAATCGTCCACGCCGCTCGATGAGGTCAGCCCCCAGATAATCCCGCAGTACAGCCAAATAACGGCTGACCGAACTTTGCGTTGTCCCCAAAGTGGTGGCCGCGCGCGTGACGCTGCCTTCGCGGGCAACGGTCACAAACGCGCGGATGGCATTTAGAGGAACTTCATCGTCTCGAGCCGCCATTGTCTGCTCCGGCGCCAGAATCAAAGTCCATCACAATATTCGATGTCCATGGCCGGATCGCTGCGTATCCGCGTCAGCCACGCATAAAATCCTCGTGCGGGCGCGATGCCTACGCCGAGAGCGCAGGACATCAGTGTCTCAGCTGGTGTTTGCCAGGCTTAAGTTCTTTTGCCGCGTGCCGGCTTCGGCTTGCGGCCTTTAGGTAAGGTCGCGGGTGGCGGGGCGCCCTTGGATGGCCGAACAAACAGTTCGGAAACAGCTACGCCGAGCGTCTCGGCAAGGCGATCAAGAAGATCGACTGTCGGGTTCGCTTGTTGGCGCTCAAGTCCGCTCATGTAGGAGCGATCAACTCCCGCATCGTAAGCCAATTGCTCCTGCGGAATACCGCGCTGGACGCGGATCCGGCGCACATTGTAAGCCACAAGCGCACGAGCTCTCATGCGCGAAAGCAGCCATTTCGACGGTCATCAAACCACTGGCTATAAACGACATAAAAACATCACCGGATTGCAAGCCACCCGTACCGCCTTTTCCCGGAGGCTACTTGGACGGACCGCACATGCGCCGGTATGTCGACCGTCGTTCAATTCGCGGCGGCGCAGGTTTTCCCGGCGCTGGCCGAAGCTCACCCGAACTGCTGCCTCGGCAGCGGTTCGATTCCGCTGCCCAACTTGCACGAACGCCTCGAGATAAGCAAAGATGCTGACTGAGCGAGGCGATGCTCCTCCATTCATCGAAATGGAGTTGCAGCTCCGATGAAATGAGGTGGCGCAGATGATCGCGATCGCAGCGACAGCCGTCTTGTAGTGGTCTGTATCCCTCGATTGGGGCAGACAGCGCGTTTCAGGGACCCCAATATCTCGTTCATTCTCTGGACTCAGAGAAGTTCGTCTACCGGTACGACATCTTTGTGGACGTTCCGCACGCCGCCATCAGCCATGATACGGAATTTTAGGCTCTCCCGTCCGCTCAAGAGGCACGGCGGCGAACTCTCTTAGCTGAAGCTCAAGGAACGCGCGCCGGTCGGGTTATCCAGTATAACGACCGGTTCAAATCAAACGCGGTACGGCAAGTCCTAACCTATTTTGGCAGCAGCCACCGACTGCACAAGTGTGGCGTCCAGAGAGCAAAGTCTCGTAGTGTCAACTTGGAACGCGCAGGCGATAGCGCGAGGGCAAGCGGCGAGACGTCGCGAATTGGATCCGCCAATGAAGTCGAACAGATGCCACGCGTATCGTTACCCATGATGTATGAGCCCGAACGAATTGCGATTCAGCGCGAAACCAGCTGAGCGATTTCGGCTTGGGCGTTGTCCGGACCATTCGAAAGCCGCAGGCCGGCATATCCTAAGGTCACTCAGTTGAGAGACGTCGATGTTGTGCACCGGTGCCAAGACCGACGAGGGCGTCAGGAAAGAGTTGTTGCAGAACACGGAGAGCAGTGCTGACGCGACTGGCACCATGTGAAAGAATCCGATGCTGCTCCTGCTAGCCGCTATGCTAGCGAAACTAGCGGGTGGCTCGGCGGATCAGGTAGTGAACCCCTGAAGGGCGCTGTTCCTGGCAGATGCCGCAAGCCTCTGTGGTCAGCCAAAGCTGGCCACCTTTGCTCCCGTGAGGGTCAAGCCGCTCGCGGTGTTACCAAGTGGTATTGTGAGAGGTACCGCAGGGCACCTACCTGGTGGGCAAGTCTTCAAAGAAGACGCTGTCCCTAGCGTGCCAGCGACGTCAAAGGTTAACGGCGACGTGACTCGGCGCTCAATCCCTGCAAAGCGCTGTCCCTGCCACGCGCCGCTAACTGTGCCAGCCTTGCCCGATTCGGTATCAAGCCTGACACGTTGCTCCCTTCAGGGTGCTGCCAAGTTGTAGGCTTAGTACGACTGCCAATCACCTACCTGAATTGGTCAGATCGTCTGGTAATTCTAAGCTGGTCCGTTGCGTTCTGAAGAAATTGGAGATGCCCGGCATGCAAAAGTTGCGTGAAAAAGGGCTGGCAGGCTGCCGCTCATGAGAGCGTTAAGAATGTTGGCGGGGTAAGACGGGAGGAGATGCAAGCGACACTCGAAAGAGTATCCGCCAACTTCAACACGGTCAGCCTCCATCGGCACAAACTGACCGGGTTCTATCACCGGGAAAACGCATGACACTCCTGCCAGCAGTGGTCGTGTCTCAGCGGCCTGAAGCAGCGCGGGCGCGACTCGGCGCCGATCGGTTGGATCGGTGATATCCCTGCCACGCCTGCGCTGCAGATTGAGGTTAGCAGGAACGTGACTCGACGCCGTCCCATTCTGGTAAGGCGCTGTCTCTACCACGCCTCGCTAACCCTAGCGGCTCTGTACCCACGCTAGCTTTCCAAAAGCTGACGAAAGCCGTGCGGCAATTCACAAACGAACCGCAGCTGTCGTGGCCCATTGCGGACTATGCTCACTGACGGCCGCTGACCGCCCCATCAGCGGGCGCAGCCAAAAATGAAACCGATCGCTCCCAAGCCTGGCACGAAGTATAGGCGGCGCAAGTACAGAGCTCAACAAACCCGGTCACCGGGACCAGAAAATTGGTCCTAGAGCATGCGTGTGCGCACAGCATGATAAGTAAGCCTCCGAGGAGAGACGCCTTGCGGCGGGCTGGCCTGATGGTTGAGAACTGTACGTATGGACAGCCATACGATCAGTACGTTGAATCGACTGGAAGTGGTTGATACGGGCCGGCGGCGGCGTT
>Ga0209389_1000220_pt1 | contig 39275 bp, 35 predicted proteins | sample CowpearedBW_FD_187526 | JGI IMG/M metagenome (GOLD analysis project Ga0209389, IMG submission 187526) | Root nodule microbial communities of legume samples collected from California, USA - Cow pea red BW (SPAdes) (version 2) | ecosystem: Host-associated > Plants > Roots > Nodule | place: USA... | reverse complement strand
GTGTACCATCGACCCCTCCCGGCATTTACTTAACTGCAGGACGAAGCAGGACACTCGTTGAACATTCGCCGGTATTGCGCCCGGTGCAACATCATCGCGCCTTTCGGCACCACCCGCAAGGCTGCTCGAGAACGTGTTTCGGTTCTTTGATACCGCCCGGCCCAGTTCGCGATTGAGGCAACTCCTCAGAGCTGAACGTCTACCTGAGGACAGTTGAGGCGCTTGGCCTTGATCTACCGACCTCGATGCTGTTGCAGGCCAATGAGGTGATCGAATGAGGGTTCACTTTGACGCGGTGCATGAGTCCGAAAATGCCCCTTCTGCGACCTCGGGTGATGTCTGCACTTCCCCCGCTGTTAGCTTGCGGAGTCCTAGACCTCGCATCGGCGGCGCGCTGCCCAGATCGCGCGCTCCTTTCAAAGCATTCCAATCAAAATAAAGAGCCCAACCTCGGCCAGGAAAGTGACGCTCATGATGGAGACCGTGAAGAACACGTCGCTCGACGATAGAGGGTTCATGAATGTCTCGCACCTTGTCCCGGCCGAAATCCATGAGCGGTCATGCAGCTGGCGTCTGAGGACCGCCGGGACCGAGAGGTCAACAAAGCCGTTCGCCGTTGGGGTACTTTCGGGAGCCGCCGCTATGACGGCGCGGTCCGGATGCCCGGCTCGTCGACCCAGGCTTCCCGCGCAAACCACGCGTGATCGGTGCGGCAGATTGGACAACGGGTGCGCGAGAAAAACACCGCGCGGCGCCCAAAATTCTCGCGATCAGTCTGGATACCGGTGGGAATCGCGTGTCCGGTTTGCGGACATTTGACCATGACCATTCCCATGTTGCCCTCACTTGCGATTTGTCTTTGTTGTAGTTTGCAGAAAAGCACCGGCCGGTTGGAATACGCCTCTTGTCGGTGCGGGGTTGGGGGGCATCGCGCACCTTGTTGATCGAGCATGGGGCAGTGGGGACGTGCTCGCTCAGCTCGGCTTGCTCCAACCGGCCGGGTCCCTCCTCAAACGAATCTGAATGTGAAATTTGAGCGCGCTTTTTTAGCCGCCGCCTTGGTGGAGAACCCTGGTGAAGTGCTTCCTGATCGGCTCACCTGTTTCCGTCGCGAGCTTCTGCGCAAGCGCCCACAATTCCTTGTTCTGGTCGGAGGCGGTGTCGAACGCCTTGCGCGCTTGCGCCGCCGACAAGGTATAGACATCGGTCGCTGACTTGCTGCCGAACAGATGGACGAAGAAATCGAGCGCAGAAGCGGCATTGGCGTTTGAGATTTCGAACACCTTGAGCCCGTAGTCGCTCGTGCATCTCGCATTGCTCGAATAGGTATCGCGCAGCGCCTCCGCCATCTCTTCCGATGCGGCCTTGATCTTCTCGCAGCTTTCCCGTGCGCGGGCGAGGCCTTGCTCGGCAAGCTCGCGCCCCACGCCCGGCAAGGCGGCCTTCGAGAAATCCAACCATGGCATCCCGAAAACATTCGTTCCGTTCGGCGTTAATTTCATTTCGCTTTCACTCACGCAACATTCCCTTTCTCAAGCGAAAGCATTCCTCGCAACGCTCGCTTGCGTCACGAGAGCTCACGCTCTGTGTTCGATCAGATTTTGGATGAGCCTTGATTTAGCCCCGTCCCGACTTTGGGTTAAGAGAAACGGGAATGTCGGTTCGGTTTGCGACTCTCACCCAAACTTTTTTTGAGATTGTCAACACAAACGAAGGTATATGTGAGGAGTGCTGTGCATAACAGGAATATCCCAAGGGTTTGGGAAGTTCCTTCCCCAGCGTAAGCATTGCAAAGGAGGCCGGCGCTAGCTGCCGTTCCGATCAAGCCTGCCGGTGAGCTCTGCGATTGAAGCTCAAAAACTTCAGTGCTCGACTTCCGCAAATGGCCGATTCCGTTGAAAAAGGCAGCAGTAATGCGATGTAATGGCGCCGCCTCGGAAGCGGCCGAGCGGCGTTGTTGCCGGCCTGGGCCACACGTCGCATTTGCGACGCAGCATCGCAGTTCATGCGACCACCGAACGTGATACCCTGTCCTCCATCGTCCTCAAGCTGCGATGAGGATCGATCGAATGAAGCGGCGGGAGTTCATAGCGGCTACTGCGGCGCTGCTCGCTTCGCCGAGGCATGCGGGGGCTCAGGGGGCTCGCCGTCGACTTGGTTTTCTTGCCATAGGCGACGGGAGCGGGCAGGCCCTCAATCAGGCGGAGCGTGTGTTCCTTGAAACGCTGCGAAGTCTCGGGTGGGTGGAGGGAAAAAACCTTGCAATCGAGTATCGCTTTTCCCACCCCCCGGATCGAGTGCCAGCTTCCGCTGCCGACCTAGTTGCCTTCAATCCGGATGTACTCTTTGCAGCGGGACCTCAGGCAGCCCTGGCCCTGAAATCGGCGACTTCGCCATTCCGATTGTATTCGTAGGGATAGCCGATCCTGTGCGGCTGGGCCTCGTGCAAAGCCTGGCTCTTTATCAATCCGGACAATCCAATGACACGGCCATACTTGGCGGAGAAGATATCTGGCATTATCCGTCAGCTCGGTATCGTTCTGCTGATAGTTGAGGCGACCAAGGCCGACGACCTCGACGTCGCATTTGCCTCGGCCGCCGCCCAACATGCCGATGCGATAGTGGATTTTGGCGATTCGCTCACCTATGTCGAGGCTCCGCGAATAATCGCGCTGGCGGCGAAGTATCATCTGCCGGCAAACTACATGTTCCGACAATATGCCAATGGCGGATTGTCGGTATACGGGGCCGACGTAGGCGATCTGATGCGCCGCGCGGGCAGTTACGTGGACAAGATATTAAGAGGCGCCAAACCTTCCGAGTTGCCGGTAGAGAGGCCAACCAAATTCGAATTGGTGATCAACTTGAAGATTGCAAAGGCGCTCGGCCTCACCGTGCCGCCTTCGTTGCTCGTCCGCGCCGACGATGTGATCGAATAGAGATGCTCTTTGCTGCGGCGATGCATGAGTCTGCTACTGGCCGATTCCGTTGAAAAGGCCGGCAGTATTTCGTTGTAATAGCTCCAGTGTGCGGGCTAAAATGGACGTCCTTACGATTTGAGGGAAAGCAGTCTTGCGATCAGCGCGGCGGTCAGCAAGGTGGCGTGACTGTCGGGCGCGATGGCGTACACAAGCGCGCGGCGGTTATGCGCCGCCGGGTCTTGCTCGATCTCGCGGGCGGCTTGCATCGCCGCAAGAACAGTGGACCGCCGACGCGGTATTGACCGCGCCCGAGGAACAGCGATGCGGTGAAGTGATCCGCGTGGCGGATCACCTCGATCGCGCGGGTCTCGATCGCTCGAATGTCATCGGCCGATCTCCAGCGAAAGCGTTAGTGCTCGCTCGGGGGTCTGCAATGGCAACCGGAAACCGGAGTGCCCGTCCGGCCACCGATATCCGCTCGCCTTAATGATCACCCGTTGTGCAGCTTTGGGCGGCATAAGCGCGCTCGTCAGGTCTTCCAGCGATGAATGAGGCGCTCGATATGAGCAGCCACTAGAAGCGCGTATTTTTGAGCAAAACATCACCTTCCACTGCGCGGGGATAGTGGGCCGCCACTTCGAACGATGGTAACAGGTCAAGAATGGCTTGCAGGGGCAACTGCCCTTCGTAGAGCTCGCGGTCGCTATATTCCGTGTAGATGAAGCGCGTGTTGCTCAAAGTCTGCATGCCGCCCGCGATAACATCGGCTTCGGCTCCCTGGACATCCATCCAGATGAAATCGACCGTATTCAGCTTGGCTTCGCTGCACCAGTCGTCCAGCCGCCGCGTTTCAACCGAGACAGGGCGATCGAACCGAACCCAATCATACTCGGTAAGATGATTCTTCGGGCGGCGTATTGAGCCGGAGAGGTCCCATTCCTTCGCATCACCATCTGCATTGCTTGGATGGAAGTCGATCATCCCGTTTCGATCACTGATGGCGATTTCAAGCAGCTTCACCCTATTGAGGGATGGGCCTAGCTTCTTCTTGAAGCGCTCGATCGCTCTGGGGTCCGGCTCAAAGCAGTAGAGCTGAGCTTGCGGGCACAGGTTGAGAAACTGTTGCGTATCGGTCCCGTCATTGCAGCCGATATCCAGGATGACGGGATTCGGCTTCTGAAGAAGTGAGACAATATGCTGGTGTACTTCTATAGACGACACAGGTGCTTTTCCATTGGGCGCGGAGATCGGGTGAATTTCGTCTTTGAAGCCGCAATCACACGCCAGACGCGCCGGTACAACGTATATCAACGTATATGATTCATATGCCCGTCAGTCCCCTTGATCCATGACGGCTATTTGGATGCCATCGACATCAAAAGGGAAAGCCTGTCGGACCGGGAGGTGCAGCGACTGCCCTACCCAGTCTCGGGAGATGCGCCAACTGTGAGCCAGATCGTCGTCTCCGGTTCGCCTTTTGGGGCAGCGGAAAGATCGGCTTCGCTCGAATGTCACCTGTCGGCTATCCTCCCTGGGGCGTGCCGGGCAGAGTGATCTCTCGTGCGCGGCAATAGCCAATCACCTCGATCACAGTTAGCGAAATGTGCTCTGCCGACTGACGGTCGCCATCACAGATTCGCTGACGCAATTTGCAGCTCCGGGCGATCCCTTCCTCGGAATCATCTGTCCTTCGGAGAAGAGCGTACGCGATCAAAGCTCCGACGCAGCGTTGCTGCGCAAGCAAGCTCCGCGCCGATCGTCGCAGATCTCTTCGATCATTATCGGTCTACGAACGATCGGGGTAAATTCAACAGGTTTTGAGCGACCGTGCCACGGCTGGACATCGACAATTCGATACAATCCGATGATGGCCTCTCTTGCCGCCGCCTTTTACAGGAAACATCGCCTGAGTTTTCGAGATAGTTGGCATACTTGTTATTATGCGCGGCTACGTCAGATTCATCGAGCGCCGCTCTTCGATGAGTCTTGTGCACCGCACGCTTCGGCGGCGTCAGCTGTTAGATGCTGTCGTCAGACGAAGCAATCATGTGCAGCCCGGCCGCCGTCGTCGAAACAGGCGCTTCGATCGGTGTAACGACCGCCGGTGCAATGTAGAGGAACCCTAGGCTTAATCCGGGTGTTTCGACGAAACGCAATGTCATTTTCGCAACAGCTTGGCAGGCTGTGTACCTAAGGGCGTTTGCTTCCGGACAAAGACACGCGCAGGCCGGGCAACGATTCACCAGAACTGCAGGCATGGATCTTCAGCTCATTTCTGGCCTGACTCTTGCTATAATTGGGCTGGTCACAATGTGCCAATCTCCAACTTGTTCAAACGCTCAGGAGTCCTGTATGAATTTCCGTCCGCTTCACGACCGCGTCGTGGTCAAGCGCATCGACGCCGATGAGAAGACCGCTGGTGGCATCATCATTCCGGACACAGCCAAGGAAAAGCCCTCGCAGGGCGAAGTCATTGCAGTTGGCCCGGGCGGCCGCGATGAGACCGGCAAGCTGATTCCGATCGACATCGAGGTCGGCAACCGCGTGCTGTTCGGCAAGTGGTCCGGCACCGAGGTCAAGATCGACGGGCAGGACCTGTTGATCATGAAGGAGAGCGACATCATGGGCGTTCTCACCGATGTGTTTTCCAAGAAGAAAGCCGCCTAAGCAGCGCTCGCACAGCTCACCCCTGACGAGCGCCCATCGGGCGCGCTGAAGGATGAGAAAATAAGAACTGAGGGAATTCTTTATGTCAGCCAAAGAAGTCAAATTCGGAGTAGACGCGCGGGACCGCATGCTGCGCGGTGTCGACATCCTCGCCAATGCCGTGCAGGTCACGCTCGGTCCGAAGGGCCGCAACGTGGTGCTCGACAAGTCGTTTGGCGCTCCGCGCATCACCAAGGACGGCGTTGCCGTCGCCAAGGACATCGAACTCGAGGACAAGTTCGAGAACATGGGCGCCCAGATGGTGCGCGAGGTGGCTTCGAAGGCGGCGGATGCTGCCGGCGACGGCACCACCACAGCGACCGTCCTGGCCGCCGCGATCGTCCGTGAAGGCGCCAAGTCGGTCGCCGCCGGTATGAACCCGATGGACCTGAAGCGCGGTATCGACCTCGCGGTCGAAGCCGTCGTCGCGGATCTCCAGAAGAACTCCAAGAAGGTCACTTCGAACGAGGAGATCGCCCAGGTCGGCACCATTTCCGCCAACGGCGATGCCGAGATCGGCAAGTTCCTCGCCGACGCCGTGAAGAAGGTCGGCAACGAGGGCGTGATCACGGTCGAGGAGGCCAAGTCGCTCGAGACCGAACTCGACGTCGTCGAGGGCATGCAGTTCGACCGCGGCTACATCTCGCCCTACTTCGTCACCAACGCCGACAAGATGCGCGTTGAGATGGACGACGCCTACATCCTCATCAACGAGAAGAAGCTCTCCTCGCTGAACGAGCTGCTGCCGCTGCTCGAGGCCGTGGTGCAGACCGGCAAGCCGCTGGTCATCGTCGCCGAGGACGTCGAAGGCGAAGCTCTCGCAACCCTGGTCGTGAACCGCCTGCGCGGCGGTCTGAAGGTCGCGGCCGTCAAGGCTCCGGGCTTCGGCGATCGCCGCAAGGCCATGCTGCAGGACATCGCGATCCTGACCGGCGGCCAGGCGATCTCGGAAGATCTCGGCATCAAGCTCGAGAACGTCACGCTCAACATGCTCGGTCGCGCCAAGAAGGTGATGATCGATAAGGAGAACACCACGATCGTCAACGGCGCCGGCAAGAAGGCCGACATCGACGCGCGCGTGGCCCAGATCAAGGCGCAGATCGAGGAGACCACCTCGGACTATGACCGTGAGAAGCTCCAGGAGCGTCTCGCCAAGCTCGCGGGTGGCGTCGCGGTGATCCGCGTCGGCGGCGCGACCGAGGTCGAGGTAAAGGAGCGCAAGGATCGCGTTGATGACGCGATGCACGCGACCCGCGCGGCAGTCGAGGAAGGCATCCTGCCGGGCGGCGGCGTCGCCCTGCTCCGGGCCTCCGAGCAGCTCAAGGGCCTGCGCACCAAGAACGACGACCAGAAGACCGGCGTCGAGATCGTGCGCAAGGCCCTGTCCTGGCCGGCCCGCCAGATCGCGATTAACGCCGGTGAAGACGGTTCGATCGTGGTCGGCAAAGTTCTTGAGAACGAGCAGTACTCTTATGGCTTCGATGCGCAGACAGGCGAGTACAGCAACCTTGTCTCCAAGGGCATCATTGACCCGACCAAGGTCGTGCGCATCGCGGTCCAGAACGCCTCCTCGGTGGCAGCGCTGCTGATCACGACGGAAGCGATGGTTGCCGAGCTGCCGAAGAAGGCCACGGCCGGTCCTGCGATGCCTCCGGGCGCCGGCATGGGCGGTATGGACTTCTGATCGAGCCTCTCAAAATGTCGATGACATGCAAAACCCTGGCCGGAATGCCAGGGTTTTTTGCTTCGGGCGAGCTTGCAACCGTCGATAGCCCTTGCGAGCCTGGATGGGCAGACGGCGCCGAGAGCCCCAAAGGCCCAACCATTGGCCTATCCGTGTGAGCGGCGGTCTGGCCCAGACCTAATTTGCTTGGTTTGACTTTTCCTGCGGCGGCGACAGGGCCTCCGCCAAGGTAAAAACGGACCAGCAATTGTCGTTTGGCTTGCCGGGCTGCGACAAGTCCGGCGACGCCACGCTGGTAAGCCCGCAGGTCAAGATTGCGCGACCCGAACTCGCTGCCCTGATCGACGCGGATCGTCGTCGGAGATCCGACTTCCTTGCAGGCCCTTTCCAGTCCACGACGTCGCTGCCGCGGAAGGCTCGCGCTCCGCAAATCCTAGATGCGGATCGGCTTAATGGAGTTTTCTCCGTGCAAACGGCACGAATCTTGATTCGTTTCTTTCGCACACCTTCGTAACCGTCATCAGCCTCAGGCCACCCGAGAAGAACATGAGAAAAGCCAAAGTTCTGATCGACCGCGACTTCACCATTGGTCACACGGACCCTCGTCTGTTTGGTGCTTTCATCGAACATCTGGGCCGATGCGTCTATGGTGGCATCTACGAGCCCGGCCATCGGAGCGCAGACGAGAGAGGTTTTCGGAAGGACGTGCTGGCGCTGGTGAAGGAGCTCGGCCCGACCCTCGTTCGATATCCTGGCGGCAATTTTGTCTCCGGATACAATTGGGAGGACGGCGTTGGGCCACTGGAGACGAGGCCGGCGCGCCTCGACTTGGCCTGGTTCAGCACCGAGCCGAACAGCTTCGGCACCAATGAATTCATGGACTGGTGCAGGGCCGCCGATGTCGCGCCGATGATGGCCGTCAATCTGGGGACCCGCGGCGGCGACGCTGCTCGCAATCTGGTCGAATACTGCAACCATCCCGGGGGAACTGCGTGGTCGGAGCTCCGCCGCAAGCACGGCTGGCAGACGCCCCATGGGATCAAGCTGTGGTGCCTCGGCAATGAGATGGACGGGCCCTGGCAGATAGAGCAAAAGAGCGCCGCCGCTTACGGGGCAGTTGCAAGAGAGGCGGCCAAGATGATGCGGTGGGTGGACCCTACCATCGAGCTTGCGGCGTGCGGCTCATCGTTGCGCAACATGCCTAGCTTTGGCCAATGGGAAGAAACGGTCCTCGAACACACCTTCGATTACGTCGACTACATTTCAATCCATACTTATCTCGAGAATTACAGTCAGGACACCGCATCGTTTCTCGCGAGCACCGACCTGATGGACAGCTTCATCGATGAGGTCGTCGTCCTAGCTGATGCGGTTGCGGCCAAGCGGCGCTCCAAAAAGCGTCTTATGCTGAGCTTCGACGAATGGAACGTCTGGTATCGAACGCGCAACGAGGTTGCCCCGGTGGTGGACCGCTGGCCAGTGGCACCACCCATCCTTGAGGAAATCTATACGATGGAGGACGCGCTCGCCTTCGGCGGCGCCTGCATTTCCCTGCTGAATCACGCCGATCGGGTGAAAGTTGCCTGCCTGGCGCAACTCGTGAACGTCATCGCGCCGATCATGACCAAGACAGGCGCAGGTGCGTGGCGCCAAACCATCTTCTTTCCTTTTGCGCATATGAGCCGCTTTGGTCGGGGCAGGATTTTGCGCGCACAAGTCGAGTCGGAGGCTTACTGTGCGTCGCACAACAATCCTGACGGTAGACCGGCCGAGACCTTTCCAGTGCCTGACGTGCCGTATCTCAAAATAGCGGCAGTCGCCGAACAAGGCGGCGGCTTGTCGCTCTTTCTGCTCAATCGTGATCTGAAGCAGGAGATGGAGGTGAGCGTCGAGGCCAGAAGCTTCGGTCCCCTGACAGTTCACGAGCGGCTCGAGCTCCGGCACGATGATCTGATGGCAGCAAATACCGAGAATACGCCGGACAAGGTCAAGCCGGCGCCCTTGCAAAGCGTGGCCTTTGACCGCGGGAGGTTGCAGGCGAGGCTCAAGCCGGCGTCATGGAATGTGATCTACCTGGCGGCAGACTGAGAAGATGAAGGGGCTCGCGAAGCCAGCGCGTCAAAGGATCAATCACCATCGCGGTTTAGGTTCTTTCTTGAGCATGATTTCCGCGAGACCTAGCCAAGCTTCCCATTGTCCGCCGCCATAGAAAAGGCGAGCCTCTTGGATTGATTCGAAGGTGAGACTAAGGCTTCAGCAAAGCACCGCCACGTCGCCCTCCGCACGTTGCCGTGCGGGTTGCGTCTCGCCGCATATGCGGTGGGCATTTCCGCGAAATTGCCCCGAAATCCCTACACGATGACCACACGAAGCAGATTGATGCACCCCGCGCCATTCGCACCATCTTATGCGATGCGATCGGTCCGGTGCATGCGAATGGCGGGAAGTCACCGAATCGTCTCATCGCGAAGCAATCCAGGAGATTTGGATGAACTTAGTGAAAACCTCTGCCATCGCATGCGCCCTTTCGGCCTTGCTTGTCGGCCCTGTCCTCGCGCAAGCACTTCCTTCCGAGTCCACGAAGCCCCACAGCGGCTTTCAAGGCAAGAAAACACAGGGCACCAAGATCGATGATGAGGTTTTGAGCGCGCACCCCGGCTCCGTGGGCGGAAAGGCGGGCATAAAATCAACTAAGGGGACTAAGGGTACGACCGGCACCACCGGCACGGCCCCGTCCAAAGCGATTATTGACGATTCGACGAATGGTGGCAGCGCCGACACCGACTGAAGCCAGCGCGTACGCCCCACAAAGCTCTGGTGGGCCACTGTGGCTGAAGGTTTTCTGCGAACAGCGGCCACGGTGAAGCGTTAGCATCCGATTCAAATCGTTCGGGATTTGCCAGAGCTGTTTGTGGCGAAACAGTCCGGCCTCCTTTCGGAGGCCGGGCGGAAGTCTGACGCTCGTTCGGCATTCTCAAGATGAGCGTGCTCTCATAACGTCGGCGGCGTCGGGATCGACCCAATCGCCGCTTTGCAATGTCGAAGTTGCGAGACTGGCCAGCTTTCGGCAATCGTAAGGCCGCCAGATCCACTTGAGGTGTCCGATGATGGGATCAATTTCAAGTGGCGGCGTACCTCGCGCGTGATCGCGCCGAACAACCCGCGCTTCTGGCCGAAGACGAGGGCGCGGCGGAATTTTCGCGTTATGGCCGCGGGATATCATCGCGACCTGTGTGCCAAATAGCTGGTCGCAATCCGTCTGCCGATCGGCGCCTTCGAAAAAACGCCCGAGCGTGACGACGCCGCAGTTCGGAGCAAGATCCCGCGACTTGTAGAAAAGAACGCCTCTTTTTAGCGTAAAGGGGGGCACATGTGCGGCGGAAACACCCTGGCACCACGAGAGCCTGAGAACTTTAGCTCTCCGGAATGCGCCGGTTCGAGAGGTCCGCAAGTCTAGGGTCAGCTTATCAATGACCGAGATGGCGGAAAACTCTCGGCCCACAGGTTTGCGTTCAAGCACTGCTTGAGCTGCATAACTAAAGCGGCCTGCGGGCTCGTGAAACGGTTCAACGAACTCTTTTCTAAGCTTTGGTGATCGGCCTGATCCGGCGCAGCAGCGAATTGGCATATTCCTCGCGCTCGCGGATGAAGCGCTCTTGGTGCGCTTTGAAGCTCTCGACCCGCTTCCTAAATTTGATCGCGTTCGCTGCCACCATAGTCGGGCAGGCTGACGCGATCCCGGTCGATGACTTCTTTCGGTTGAGGCCGGGGCTGCCCGATCTCCACCTTCAGCGATCCGGCGAAAGCCATCGCTTCAGCGACGAGCGCATCGAGTTCGCTCTTCCAATCACGCATTGACGCTTTCCCGCGGAGTACGGCCCGTTACACAAGCCGCGACGTGGCCCGGACGCTGGTCGCGACAAAGGGCAGCCCAATCCTCATCCGCTGCTCCTTGACGGAGGCGCCGACGATACTGCCGGCGGCCCTCCGGGTTCAAAATGCTCATTGTCAACAAATGCAGTCTAGCCCCGTGCCAGCGATCCTCTAGAGCCAAAATGCATCGTCTCCTTGTTTTGCCGTTGAGAACGCTACGCGGCGCGACGCGGTTTCCGCTGGGCCGCGAAGCGCCACATATCTTACAGATGGGAGGTGCCGAACTCGACTTATGGAGCTCTGCTGGCAATGAGGCACTTCAGTCCGACTTCGGCGGGGTCGCTGCGGCGGGCTGCGCGGCCGCCTGGGGTGCCCGGCCGACGACGACGGTAAGGAGGCCCTGACCCCACAGGCGTTTGGCAGCCTGCTTGGCGTCGTCCATCGTCACGGCATCGATGATGGCGTTGCGCTTCTCGATATAGCCGATCGGCAGCTTGTCCTGCTGATACTGCAACAGCTCCTGCGCGAGCTTGGAGGAAGAGTCGAGCTCCAGCATCTGCGAGCCCTTGAGGTAGGACTTGGCCTCGTCGAGCTCCTTCTGCGTCGGTCCCGCCTGGGCGATCCGGCGGACCTCTCTCTCGACGGCGTCGATGCTGACGCCGGCGCGGTCGGCGCGCGTGCCGGTATTGCCGATGAAGAGCGCCGAATGCTCCATCCACAGCAGCGATTCGTAAACGGAATAGGCCAGCCCGCGCTTCTCGCGGACCTCGCGAAAGAGCCGGGAGGACAATCCATCACCGCCGAGGATGTGGTTGACGACGTAGGCGGCCATGAAGTTGGGATCGCTGCGCTTCACGCCGGGGCCACCGAAGGCGATCACCGTCTGCGGCACGTCGAGCGTCACGAAGGCGCGTTGCGGCGGCTTTGCGGCCTCGACGTCGGGGACCGGCGTGAGATTGGCCTTGGCGGGCAGGCTGCCAAACGTCTTGTCGAGCAGCTGGCCGAGCGTTACCGGGTCGACGTCGCCGACGACCGCGACCTTCAACGTATCCTTGGCTAGCACGCGGCCGACGTAATCCTTCATGTCGACGACCGTGATGTTCGGCACGCTTTCCAGCGTGCCGCTGGTCGGCCGCCCATATGGATGATCTCCGAAGGCGATCTCCCAGAACTTGCGGCCGGCAAGCGCGGTCGGATTGGTGGTGTCGCGGCGCAGGCCGGATATGACCTGGGAACGGATGCGCTCGACATCCGCGGTGTGGAAATGCGGCGAGGTCAGTGCCATCCGCAACAGGTCGAAGGCCTCGTCCTTGTTGTCGCGCAACATGCGCAGGCTGCCGCGGAACGTGTCGCGGGTGGCGTTGAAGGAGAGTTCGATGGCGCGGCGGTCGAGCCGTTCATGGAAGCTCTTGGAGTCGAGATTGCCGGAGCCCTCGTCGAGGAGCTCGCCGACGAGATTGGCGACGCCGGGCTTGTCCTTGGGATCCTGCGCCGAGCCGCCGGCGAAGGAATATTCCATGGCGATCAGCGGCACCGTTGCGTCCTGCACGAACCAGGCTTCGATGCCGCCCGGCGAGATCAGGTGCTGGATCTTGGCCGCCGCCAGCGAGGGCGAGATGGATGCCAAGGAGAGCGTCACGGAGGTCACGACGGAGAGCGCGATGCCGCGCATGCGGAGGAACGGATAGGTCACGAACGCTTCTCCTCGCGCTTGGCGGTGGCGGTGGCGGTATCCTTGATCAGGTAGCCGGTGACCGAGCGCTTCTTATCGAGCCATTTTTGCGCGGCGGCGCGCACCTGTTCGGCGGTGACGGCGCGGATGCGATCCGGCCAGCTGCGGATGTCCTCGGTGGACAGGCCTATCGTCAACGCTCTGCCATACAAGATCGCCAACACCGCCTGATCGTCTTGGGCGTAGATTGCCCGGGCGATGAGCTGGGTCTTGACCCGCTCGAGATCCTCGGCGCCAATCGGCTTCTTTACGATGTCCGCGATGACGTCGTCGATCACCTGCTCGACCTCCGCGAAGCTGACACCCTGCTTGGGCGAGGCCGAGATCGAGAACTGGCTCGGGTCGAGCGAGATGTCCCAATAGCTGGCGCTGGCCGAGACCGCGAGCGGCTTGTCGACGACGAGCGCGCGGTAAAGATAAGAGTTGTAGTCCCTGCCCAACAGTTGCGCGAGCACGTGGAGCGCGGCGCTCTCGCCGGCTGCGGCGGTCATCGCCGAGGGCACCACATAATGGCGGTGCACGCTGGGCTGCTCGACGCGCGGATCCGACAGCGTAACGGTGCGCGGAGCGGCCGGCTCCGGCTCCTGCGGACGGATGCGTTGCGCGGGGATCGCCGGCTGTGCCGGGATCGGACCGAAATTGCGCTCGACCAGCGGGCGCACGTCGGCGACCTCGACGTCGCCGGCGATCACCAGGATCGCGTTGTTCGGCGCATAGAAGCGGCGGTAGAAAGCCAGCGCATCCTCGCGATCCAATTTTTCGATCTCTTGCCGCCAACCGATGATTGGCCGTCCATAGGGGTGATTGAGGTAGAGTGCCCTCTGAATTTGCTCGCTCAGCCGCGCCGCGGGACTGTTGGCAACGCGCATGTTGCGTTCTTCGAGCACGACGTCGCGCTCGGGCAGCACGTTGTCGTCCTTGAGCACGAGCCCGGTCATGCGATCGGCCTCGAATTTCATCATGGTCGGCAACTGCTCGCGCGGCACCTGCTGATAGTAGTTGGTGTAGTCGACCGAGGTTGAGGCGTTCTCGTTGCCTCCGGTGCGATGCACCGTCCGGGAGAATTCGCCGACCGGATGCTTCGAGGTGCCCTTGAACATCAGGTGCTCGAGGAAATGTGCGAGCCCCGATTTGCCCGCCGTCTCGTCAGCGGAGCCTACCTTGTACCAGATCATCTGCGTCACCACCGGTGTGCGATGGTCCGGGATCACGACCACCTGCAGGCCGTTGTCAAGCGTAAAGCTGGACAGCCTCACGGAGCTCGAAGGAGCCTCGGCTGACATGCCATCTGTCAAGAAGGCGCAGGTCAGGACCAGCGCTAGAAGGCACGCGACCGATCGAGATGAAGATGTCGGCAGCCTTGACAGCACTCGAACTGGAACGAAAGCACGGTGGGGCGGGTGGTTGGACGCGGCATTGTTATCGGCATGGTTCGTCCGCCGCTGGAGCGGCACGAGTTTTTGCAAGCTCCATTGCAGTTGTTTCTGGATGAGGAATGAGATCATGATCAATGTCATCTATCTGCTGCTCCATTCTTTGGATATCGCCAGGTCGCGCTTGCTCGAGGGTATTATCCTGGTCCGGCGGCGTCGCCGGCCAACCCAAAGCATTAGTCGTGCCAAGAAGGAACTCTTTGAATTACAACTTGGCCGCCCAAAGCAGCCTGTTCGCATCTTCACACATCGTCGTACCTCGGACACGGTGCGCGCGCTTTGCAACAAGTCTGGCTATCGAGAGGTCTCTTGCTTGCGGAGCGGGGTTGGACCCGCCTAGCGCTTGCAGTTGAGCGACAGATCATTTCGGTTCGTTGGTGCTGCGCGTATGTCCGCGCTATGCCGAACAGCCACGGAGTGGCGGTGAACATGATTTAAATGCCATATGTCAGTAAGCCTCCGAGGGAAGACGCTTTGCGGCGGGCTGGCCTGATGGTTGAGACCTGTACGTATGGACAGCCATACGATCCGTACGCTGAATCGGCTTGAAGTGGTCGATACAAATAGACCGACATCTGAGCTTTCTTCTTCGCGACGATGCCTGCCTCACATCCGAGATCGTCGCCGGGACCCGGACATGACAGTTTTCGAGGATCGAGTTGTTTGGCCCGTAGACCTTCTTGATCTGGTTCAGCGACTGGGCGATCAGAAAACTCTTGATGCCGTAACCAGCCATGAAGGCGAGCGCCGACTGAAAGAAATCGAGCCGGCCGAGCGCCAGGAAGTCGTCGAGCATCAGGAGGAGCCGGCGCCGCCTGGCCTTGGCCTGGAGATGCTCGGTCAGGCGGCGGCCGATCTGGTTGAGGATCAGCCGGATCAGCCGCTTGGTGCGGTTAATGTCCGATGGCGGTACGACGAGGTACAGCGTGGTCGCTCGGTCTCCGCCGACGATGTCACTAATCCGCCAGTCGCAGCGTCGCGTCACCTCGGCCACCACGGGATCTCGATAGAGGCCGAGGAACGACATCGCGGTGCTCAGGACACCGGAGCGCTCGTTGCCGGACTTGTTCAGCAGTTCGCGCGCGGCGGAGGCAACGACCGGATGGACGCCGGCCTCGCCGAGATGCGCGGTCAGCATCATCGCCACAAGCGTCGATTCGATCGGCCGCTTGGGATCGGACAGGAAGGCTGCGACGCCGGCGAGCGTCTTGTCCTCCTCGGCGTAGAGGACGTGGAGAATCGCGCCAACCAGGAGCGCGTGACTGGTCTTCTCCCAATGGTTTCGCTTCTCGAGGCTGCCTTTCGGGGTCGACGAGGATGTCGGCAATGTTCTGGACATCGCGCACCTCCCGCTCGCCGTGCCTAACCTCCAGCAACGGGTTGTAGTCTGATGACTTCGCATTGGTCGGATCGAAGAGAAGTACGCGGCCGTGCCGGGCACAGAAGCGCTGCCAGTTCTCGCCCTTGATGTCGTGTGCGATCGCAGATCCTGGCCAAGTCAGCAGCGACGGAATGACGAGGCCGACGCCTTTGCCGCTCCGGGTCGGCGCGAACCACAAGATATGCTCCGGTTCGGAGGGCAGAATGCGCGAGCGGCGCGTCCGCGCGACCACTCCACGACAGATGGACGTCGCGCATTAGAGCCTACCTTGCAAATTATTCGGCGATGAAGGGACTGTCGGAAGCTCCGATTGTAAAACTTGAGACAATTAGTCAGCAAGATGACGCAACAAATCGACGAAATTCCTGCAAAACATACGAATTCAGTTCGGCACGCGGGTTGCTTCCTTCGGTGCATCATCACCTAACGCAGTGCGGTGATTTTCGGAGCGGATCTGGCGCGCGTTACCGCGAGTGTCAGTCTGCTCCGACTATTTGCCGTGCGGCGATATCTTAGGAAGCCGGTGTGGACCGGGAAAGTGCAGGGTCTTTGATGAAGTCGAGAGTTCTTCTGTTGGGTGCCACGACGATTGCGGTCATGGCCAGCGGTGCGGCCAACGCGCGCCTTGAGCCAGAACCGAAGCTGCCGCTGGTCGTATGGAACTGGTCGGGTGGCTATATCGGCGGACACGTCGGCGGTGGGTACGGCCGAACCTCCTTCAGCAATCCCTACGGTCCCTCGATCTATGGCGGTATCGTGGAAAGCCCGGCATTTCTTGCGGGTGGCCAGATCGGCTACAATTGGCAGAACAGCAGCTGGGTGTTTGGCGTCGAACTGGATGCCAGCGCTGTCGTTTCCGAAGGCACAAATACCTGCCTCGCTCATTCGGGCCTGGTTGTGAGCGCAAACTGCATCGCAGGTCCCAACCTCTTCGCCACCGGGACTGGCCGAATTGGTTACGCCTTTGGCGCACTCGGCCTCACGCTGGCGTATATCAAGGGAGGCGTAGCCTGGCAAAACAACAGGGGCGATGTGGTCAACAACTATGAATTCCGCTACCTGCCCCAGGAGAAAACCCATTTCGACTATGGTCGTGTCGGTAGCGTCATCGGGCTGGGCATCGAGCAAGCGATTACGCCTGCATGGTCGGTGAACGTCGAGTATGACTATCTGCATTTTGGCGGTCCGAGTATGGCAACTGCTCCGACAGTACAACTGCCACCACTTGCAATTCTGCCAGCGAACACAACCGGTCTGTCCAGCAACTATCACATCGGAAAGATTGGCCTTAACTACCATTTCGACGCCGACCCAAAGGCCGCACAATGGTCTAATGCTCCGCTGTACACGAAGGCACCCACGAGCGTGCAGCCCATCCCCTACGCGCCCGGCTGGTCATTCGAAGGCGGCTCGCGGCTCTGGCTCAGCCGGGGAAGATTCCAGTGGGATCACAGCGCAGCGGACCAAGACCAAGATCCCGGCTTGCTGATATCAAGGCTCACGTATCATGGACTGGACGGATTCTCCGGGGAGTTATTTGGCCGTGTTGACAGTCCCTTGGGAGTGTTCCTGAAGAGCAACCTTGGTATCGGGGGCTTCAACAAAGGGAAAATGAACGATGAAGATTGGGTGCCCCACAAGGGACGGTCCTACCAGAACACCCTTTCAGGTCAGACAAATGGAAGGTTCACATATTACACAGCCGACGTCGGTTACGATTTCCTGCGCAGCACCAACTACAAAGTCGGTGGATTCATAGGCTGGACCTATTACGGCCAGAGCTCGGACTCGATCGCTTGCGTTGAGTTCGCTAATCCGCGGCATCGATGTCTGAAGCCCGGTGACAACAGGATCGTTGGCAGCGAGGATACTCAATGGAATGCGCCTCGGATCGGCCTGAGCGCCGAAACCATGCTGACCGAGCGTTGGCGCTTGAACGCTGATGTCGCTTACCTGCCCTGGACTGATTTCATCGGGCGAGACAATCACCTCCTGCGTCCCGAGACCACGTTCACGGAACAACGCGGCAATGGTGGCGGCGGCGTCCAGCTTGAAGGCGTGCTGTCCTACTTCGTCACCAGCAACATCAGCGTCGGCTTTGGTGGCCGCTATTGGGCCATGTGGACCAAAAGGGACGCCGGGTCCATGCACTGCGGTAACGGCTGCATCGAGCACTCGCCCTCATTTGCGAAGTACAGTATGGAGCGCTGGGGTACATTCTTTCAGGCCTCATACAAGTTCGACTCAAAGACTTGATCTTGGCCAGCTCGAGACTGCCTCTCGAGCCATCCGAAGCTTCTGGCGAGCATCAACGTGGGCGCAATAGCACCCCGGAATCGACTGGCCGGTGCCGCTGCGGTCCTGCATCGTGCATCAGAGCTGTTTCGCGGCGAGGCGGGGCGACCGGAGCTCTAGCTCTTCCCTCGCTGGCACGGCCATCGTCGACCGCCGCGCGGCGGAGGTCCCGAGCAGTCAGATGCAGGATCCACGTCTCCTCGATAAAAACCGACCGCGCGATGTCGATCCTGCCTTGATGTGCTTTCCAGAGGATCCGCCTAGCCTCGCGCTCGATCTCCATACCGTTCCGCCCATCAACGGCCGCTTCATCGCAACGCAGGCCGTCGGGGTATTTCTTGCCACTTCATCGATCATCACAACGCCGATTCCCGGCCATTCAAATGGACCAAGTCCGCCGACGACATCCTCGCTTCCATCTATGTCACGTATCGCCTCGCTATGCTGGCGATCGGTGCATGACGGATCTCTCCCCAGGCGGCTCTCTTTGGGACGAAACACCAATCGACAACCTGAGTGAATCTTGAGGAGAATGGGAGGTCACTGAAACGAGCGTGCGCCTCCCATAGGTCATATCGACAAGACGCATCTTGATGGGAGCCCGCGCGGCGGCCACAATAAGATGCCGGTCCAGACAACCTGCTTATACTGCGCTTGCATCCACACTATACCAATGTGTAGCCGAGCTAGCCACGGGGATGAATTGGCACGAAGCGCGGCCGTGATCATTGTGGGCCTTATGGCTATGTACACTCAGGTTTACGCCCAATGCGGGGAGGCGCAGGAACGCACAGCTGAAGGTCGTGCAGCTGCACTATACTCCAGTTTGATCGCTGACCTCAGTCAGCTGAATTTCGCAGACGCGGATGACCGCCGAGCATTCCCTCCGACCCTACACAGCATGTTGGCAAAGCATGGACTGTTCGGGCTCACCACACCAGGAGAGCACGGCGGATTAGCTCTTCCCTTGCAAGAGGCCATCAACCTCATCTCCGCCACTGCATCCTTCGATGTCTCCGCTGCCTCTACGCTCGTTATCCATAACTTCCTGGCCTTGCCCTGCATCGAAGCGGCACCGCACATCCCCGAACAAAAAAATATCATTAGGGGTGCAACACGCGGCGATCTCTGCGCTTTCGCTTTGACGGAGCCTGGAGCTGGCTCTGCCCCGAGGCATATAGAGGCTTCGGCTCTCATGCGCGAAGATAAAGTTCGTATCTCTGGCCGCAAGATCTGGATCGGCCTCGCTGACTGGGCTCGCTGGATCGTTTGCTTTGCGCGCGCGTCTGGTCCCGATGCGAAAGGCCGGCTCGTTGGTGTACTCGTTGACAGGCAGGCTCCAGGCCTAAAGGTCACGCACGAGCATCGCACACTCGGTCTACGTGGCATTATTCAGAACAGTCTGGAGTTCCAGGATGTCGAGGTGCCGCGTGCTTACGTGCTCTCTCGCGATCAAGACGGCTGGGGCGCGGCGGCATCTAGTATGAACCGCGGCCGTATCGGTGTGGCTGCTATGGGTCTTGGAGCGCTTGAGCGCGCTATCCAGGTCGCAGCCTCTTATGCAAGCCATCGTCGACTCGGTAAACTGCGCATGATCGAGAACAGCTACATCGAGCAGTTATTTGGGCAGATGGTGCTGCGGCGGGAAGTCGTGAAGGCGATGCTGGCCGCATCCTGCCGACTTGTTTCAGCGCAGGGCGCCCCTAACGTCCACCTTGCGTCGGCAACGAAGGTTTTGTCCTCGGAGTGGTGCGGCCTTGTCGCTGATCAATGTGTCCAGCTGTTAGGTGGCCGTGGTTACGATGAGGGAACGCCTTTAGCCAAGATCTATCGAGACGCTCGCATCCTCCGCATCTTCGAAGGTCCGACTGAGGCGCTCCTATCACATCTCGGCCGCTGCCTCCTCTCTAAAGCCACGCGTGACGAGATAGCCGATCTCTTTCGGTCTGTTGGTGCGGCATCAGTCCATGCCGCTGCAATTGAGGAACTCTCTGCGCTCAATGAGACAGACGGTGCCGTACTGATCTATGCGGGTTGGCTCACCACACTGGGACTGGCACAGGCTGTCATGTCTGCTGGTTGCTTCTCTGCCTCAGATTGCGCCTCAGCAGCGGCTGACCTGGTCAGTTCCGAATTAGCAACTCTCCGTACTCGCGCGCCGGCACGGCAATCTTTCGAAGCCCGCAATCGGGCCAGCCGGACTCTGACCACCTTCCTTCAAGACGCGGCTTGTTCGATTCGCTCACCTGTCCTCACAGATGATTACCTCAAATTGGTGCAGTATGTCTGACATCTAGCGGATGCCGCACGTCTTTCCACGTGGTAGTGCCGCGCGCGACGACGTAGCTGCGGAAAGCCGAGGCGTCGCCGAGCACTGCCACCTTCTGAATCCGGCAGGCTCTGCTATGAGGCCTTAGCCCGAGCTCGCTCCCGGGCAACGCGCCGGCGCTGACGGCATCCACGTCGGCCGGCGGCCGCAGCAAAGGAGCAGCCGGCACCGCCTCCTCGGCCGGCTGCGGCTCGACAACGGTGGGCCGCCACCATGAACTTGAGCACGTTCCGCCCATTGTCGTGATGGCCAGCCGCCGTTTCGGGGTCTCCTATGTTCGATACTGACGCCACCGTGCTTTGGCCCCAGCCGCCTGCGATAGGGATCGCGTTTTCCAGATCTTTCTCGTAATGCGCCCGAGAAACGCCATGTACCACTCTTGTTCGTACGTCGGCCTAAACAACGACGCAGTGCCGCCCCACACGCAAAAGCCCAAGCCCTTCAGTTTGCCTTACAAGGCGGACAATCTTCAGGACTGCTCTTTTTGAAATGAAGGAAGTTACAGACGTCATAATACCCTGCTTCATTCAAGCGGAAGCCAAAGGTCGATATGCGGTTCTTCAGAAAGAGCGGATCGAAAGCGAACGCCTGAAAACCGTTGGAGCAGTCCAAGCGGACATAGTCATCGGTACGCACCACGCCCTGAACGTTGATGCCGCAAAGATTGTAGTATTCCAGGCGAGCTACGGTTGCCGTCTCGCTAGTTGAAAAGAGCGACAAAGCGAGATCAAAGGGCGCCTGGCACACCCGTGCGAGAAACTCCATTGGCGCATCCATCGTACCAAGAAAATTAAACGGCAATATACAAAGTACCCTTCCGTAATATCGCCGCATTATCTCACCTATCAGCCGCGTTCTTTTGAAGAACTTGTTAGCCTCACAGCGGATAACTGCTCCATTTCCCTTTTTTAACCGTCGTGCACGAGGTGGGTTTATGTCGATCCCAAGGTAGTCATTGTCAGCCTTTTTGACGCCGATGAGGCGATAGCAACTACAACCTACCTCAATGATCAAATCGTATCGGTTCGAGCACAAGAGATCGAGATAGAAGACTCTCTCACAGTCATGGAACTGACGCACCTGAGCGGTGAAGTAGTTCGGACGCATGAGACGTATCCCTTCGTCGCCCAGATAGATCGCTCGATTGACTTGCCGGGAGTGGAGGGCGGATGAGTTCACGGGTGCCTCATATCATCTCGTTAGGCTGAAGCATACACCCTACGGCACCGCCGTCCGATCGCGGTGGTCAGTTCATCGCTCAGCATTTTCGCGGCTGAAGCCACATCCCCAACTGTTTGCTCGGGGCAGATCAGGTCGACCACCGTACCCGGCGGAGTCCAACTCTCGGGCAGATCCGTTACGTCAATAGTAATAAGATCCATCGAAACGAAGCCGACGATTGGCACACGGGTACCACATACGAAGACGTGCCCCCGATTGCCCAGAATACGCGGAAACCCGTCTCCATAACCAATGGACGCTGTAGCGACACGCATCCGCCTCTTCACTGTGTAGGACCCGTGGTATCCGATAGCTTCCCCCTGCTTCACTTTGCGACATTGAATGATTTGCGTTCGCAGACGGACGACTTGCGATGGCTTGAAGTCGGGATCATCGGAGGTCGAGAAGCCGAAAATCCCTCCACCCGATCTTATGAGGTCAAAATGAAATTCACTTCCAGCGAATAGTCCCGCCGAGTTCGATAGTGACAAAATGGCTTTCGGAAACAAATGGGTCAGTTCGCGGAACCGATCTAATTGCTGAAGACTGACCTCATTTCGCAACTCCGCGCAGGCGAGTTGACTCATGAACAACGCTATAGGCAACTCCGACAGCCCGTTTTCATCGTCGGCGAGTTTCTGCAACTCATCAATAGGAAACCCTAGTCGGGACAAGCCCGTGTCGACATGAATACCCGCTGGCAACGCCCGATTGCGAAATCGGCAATGCCGAAGCCATGCATCCAATTGTTCCCTGCTATTCAGGATTGGCAATAAATCATGCTGCTCGGCAGCCAGCTCCATACCTGGCATAACGCCGTGAAGCAGGTAGATCCTCGCAGATGATGGCAGCACATCCCGCACGGCGATACCTTCCTCCACATCGGCTACGAAGAAATGCCTGCAGCCAATGCGAGCGAGAAACGGCGCTATACGCGCCGCGCCAAGACCGTAGGCGTCTGCCTTGACAACTAAGCCGCAAGCGCTATACGGCGCAAGCGCCTGAAACCTCCGATAATTGGATTCAATGGCGCTGAGATCAACAATCATGGTCGATCTCGAGGTAACGCCATAACCGGTATCCGCAAAATTATGAGAGAGGTTGGCTTCGATACCAATCGTATCCGGCATATGCCTTCCCCTCATGTCGCGCCGACATGTCGATACGGAGAATACAGGGATCGTACTGCCTCTTCCGCACACGCGGGCCCAAAACGAAACCCGTTACCCGCACCACCACCAATGACATGCAGACCGGCGACATCTCTGGCTGGACGGGAGAACGGGACACCATCGTCAGAATAGCAGTCGCAAAACACGCGCACTGACGCCACCGCGGGAACGTCAGAGGAAAACCATTTTGCAAGTATTGCGGTTGCACGCGCCAGATCATCCGAGCTGACGCGCAGCCCATTGATGTCGGGCCTCACATCCCATTCCTGCGAGGTAAAACTGAACAACCAATATCCTTGCTCAATCATGGGAATGAGGAAAGCGTAGTCGTCGAACAAGCCGATCATTGGACAGTTTGGGGTGGGGCGCGCCGCCAGGTGAAGCGCGACGACTTTTTTAACTCGCAATCGCGGTTCGTCTGTAAGATGCCGACGCAATGGTGACTCTGGTAACCAGGGGCCAATTGCGAGGATGGCCCGCCTTGCCGAGAGTTCGCTGTCATCAGAGGTCTGAAGAAGAATATCGCTTGGTCCCTGCCATATCCTTTCAATTGAACTGCCCTCGTAAATCGAAATCCCGACGGACTTGAGCCTTTGGGCCAGATCCTGAAGAATGGAATCGACTGGGCCGTACGACCCCCGATCCAGCGACACGGCCACGTCGGGCGGAACTAGAAACCGCGGCAGCGAGGAAAGTCTCTCGGCCAACGCGAAAGATGTTGATGGGGTGGTACCGCCCACGCTGCTCTGTCGCGCGAGTTCGTTGGGATCGCGCGTCAACCAAAACACATCACAGTCTCGGCCATTGGGCCAATGGGGATAGACCTCTCGCCAGAATTTCGAACCACGATTGATGAGGCTCCTTTCCTTCTCGTTCCGACAAATGTTGATTTGGATTCCGGGGGCCAACCCACTGGCACCTGCCCCAACGATATCCCGTTCGAAGATGGCGATTCTCTTCTTCGGGCTATCGCTCGCTGCGATGAAGGCGGCAGTGAGCCCCATGACGCCGGCACCGATGACCGCTAAGTCATAGATCCTGTCGGTCATCGGGTTTCTTTCCAGGAGATGGACAAGGCGCTCAGAACTTCGCTGCCGCGATTTTCCAAATAATGGGTTCGATCTGGTCGCAGAAACACAAGATCCCCTGACTTGACGGCCAACTCACCATCATCGGTCATCACCTGACCGTGGCCGCTCGTGATTCGCCAGATCTCGGTGGAAGGATGGGAATGAGGCGTCGACACCGCGAATGGATCGAGCCGGAATTCGATGAGTTCAACCGGACAAGTGGTCTTGGGATCACCTATTCCCTTGACGTCCTGTATTAGTACACCAGGGCTATAGACCGTTATGTCGCCTAAGGTCATCAGCTGCGCATTCTTCATGATCTACTCCCAATAAGTCCTGCTGGATCGCGGCATGCTGCCGACCGCTCGCCGCTCAACGGGAGCTCTCGACCCCCGTGCTAGTCCACTTGACGACGCCCGTTGCAGGCCCGCAATCGTAAGCCACGCGGCCGATGATCGAGTTGAGCACGGTTGAAGCACGCCAAGGGACTAGGCTGAGATTCGTATCAGCGATGCCGTGTTGAAAGCGTGCGCCGTTCTGTATGTACAAACGACATCTTTCGGGACCGTCAAAACGAGCCGAAAAGTCCTCCTCGACCACGATCTCACGAGAGCCACCAGGCGCGCTGACAACCGCCAGTCGGCTTGCGATCGGCTCTAGAAACGAAGGGATTTCAGTGCGGTAGCCGGTGGCCAAGACGATAATGTCAGCGACATGTTCTGAGCAAATACCTGTCGTCTGCTGACGTAAGCCCAGGCGAAACGGGCACGCGCTGCGCAACTCGTCCGCCGTGGTGTCGACGCGTATTTCCACGTGAGCCGGGTAGGACTCGCGATGGACCTCGCGATCGTAAAGTGCGCTGTAGATCGTGCGAAGTGTCGCGGAGTTGACGCCATCGCTCGCCAATGACTGCCGCTCAAGAATTTGCTTCCGAGTGGATTCGCTTTGCTCAAAGAACCAGCCGCCATATTGCGGAAAGAACCATTCATTGACGAAGGGGCTATCTTCGAGGGCGAATATGTTTGCCCGGCGCGTCACCCAGGTCAGGGCTTCCAGCGGACCGTATGCCCCCCTCAGGAGACGAAGAAATATTTCAGCCCCGCTTTGGCCGCCACCTACGACCACAACACGCTTGCTTGAAAGCTCGCGGCGCTGCACGAGGAGGGTACTGCTGTGAAACACCTCGTTTGGCGGTGCATTCCTGCCCCAATCAGGAATAGACGGGACCCGACCCACGCCCAGCACCGCCGTACTGGTTTGGTAGTTGCGGCGACCAGTTATGACATCGAAGGATTCGTCGCGCAGTTCGACTGCAATAACACGCTCGCCGAACTGAACGTTAGCCAGCTTTTCCGCTGCCCATCGCAAATAATCGTCAAATTCACTCCGGCTAACACACGCGAGTCCTCGGACGATGGCTTGGTAGATCCGCCGTTTATCATGCAAGTAGGCCAGGAAGCTGTACGCGCTCGTCGGATCCGCGGGTGTTACCAAGTCCTTTAGCGGGCTGGTTTGCATAACGGCACCGTCCAGAAGCAGACCGGGATGCCATCTAAGCGTTTCTGATCTTTCGAGGATTCGCAAAGAGATTTCCGGAATCGGTGCTGCGAGGGCTGCCAAGCTCAGATTAGCCGGCCCTGCACCGATCGCGATTACGTCAACGCTCTTGCCGTGCTTCAGCATCCTATGATCCTTGCAAACAGCCGCTTAATGCTTCCGGCCGGTCGAGACGACTTGAGTTGCGAGAAGGACACCATTCGCGACGATCAGCATCATCATGCTGATTAGCAGTTCATCGAAGCTGCTGGCTTTCACGACCTGCCCGGCGATGTATGGAAATCCGAACAGGCCAATGAAATAGGAGAGCGTGAAGACTTGAGAAGCAACGGCAAATGATGTCCCATCCGTACCTGCAATGAAAACAACCATACCGTTCAGAGTCGAATAGCTCAGCCCGTATCCCAGTGAGAACATCGCTGTTCCGAGGATGTAGATCGCCGCACTACCTGCATTCATGAATAGGATGAATAGCCCGGCGATGGTGCACACGATAAGAAACGCGGCTACGCGTTCAAGACGAAACTTTCCAATTATCGGGGCCACCGCAAACCGCAGGAAGACGGCTGTCAGCGTGAATACAAGAAAGAACGTGTCGGCAGATTGCGACCGCGATGTCGCGTAAAGCGTCTGGAACGTGGAAAGACCGGCGAAAGCGCATGCCCCGAGGCCTATCATGATTATCGGATAGCGCGTGTTCGATTTGAGGGCTCCTAGCACGCCTTCAAGGGTGAGTCGTACAGTTGGCATTTTGATCTGAGGAGCTTGCGCCAGGGCCCTACCGGCGAACTCCAAAAGCATCGCACCAACGAGACATGCAGCCGCGAATAAAGCGTAAACCGCGATGTAGGAACCAGAACTTTCCGCGACGGTGCGCGCGAGGGGGGCAGCAAGCCCGATGCCCAGCATTTGAGATCCCGAAAGCAAGGTAAGATACTTGATACGAGCATCAGCTCGCACGTGACCCAGGACTTGAAGCGGCGCCAGTATGTAGAAGACTGACCATCCAATGCCAAGAAAAAGCCCGCCGACGTAAGCGAAAAGCGTCAAAGTTTGCGCTGATGCGAAACATATCATCGCCATCGCCATCATCGCTGCGGCAAGGGTGATGGTTCGCATCACGCCCAGTGAGTCCGCGATGCGGCCAGCTACGAGCGAACACAGTATTGTGGCGATCGTACCGGTCGAAATAACGGCTCCGGCTGTCGTGGCGCTTTGTCGAATGGACCGCAGAGCATCCACGAGAAAGAAGCTCGAGCCATAGGATGCGGCCACGCTGATACTGCCAAGCATAAAGGGGATTGAGATCTGCAACGGGACTTGATTGGGCAATTTCTCGGCGGGAACGATGTTCGCTTCAGGTGTCATGCTACTATTTTCCCGGAAGGCATCGATCAATATCTGCAGCCGCTAACCTGCGCCCATAGATTTTTGGTACTGTTCCGATCCGTTGGGATGAAGGCGTCGAAGCGCATGCTGCAACGGGATGGCCGCTATGACCTAGCCAGTGCCACAAGGCTTCTGTTATTTTGGGCATCAGCGGCCAGGCCAGTATACTGAACCCCATCAGCCATGTGTAAGCGGTCTGATGGTCCGGCTTGTCATCAAGACAATCGAGCCATTCGATAACCGCTCTCGAAGCTTGCGACACTCGCAGGTGGTCTAGCGAAAGGACGGCGCACTGCCCCTCGTAGAGGCGATCCAGCGCGATCATCATCGCGTCATCTACGTGACACCCGGTGAGCGCCGGCATCGCGCTTACGGAGTCGGTGCAGCGATCAATGGCTGCAGATATCCTATCGAAAACTACGTTGTAGCGATCGACTAACCGCTCTGACACCAAATCGGTCTCGGTTTCTTCCGGGCAGATTTCCGACAGGTACACTCTAAGAACATCAATAGATATATTTGGAATTCGAGTGATTTCACCCGCCCAGATCACGTGACTGCGACTAGTGGAGAACTTCGATCCGTTCAGTCTAAGGAAATGATTAAAGAAAATTCGATCAAATGGACGAAACGAGTTTTGGCCCAATGCGCATCCTGTAACTCCGACAAGCATCGGAATTGTGTTATCGATGCCGGTGGCGCCAATCAGGAAAGTATCGGAATCACGGGCAAAAGGATTGAGCTTGCCGGAGTCCTCTGTGTCTTTATGCCCGCAATAGAGAGAATGAGCGTAGAGTAACGAGGAGTAGCTGAACAATATCTGCTGGCTGTCGAAACGCCCCGAATCCCAAGCCAGCCCGTGCAGGCCTGGTACTGTCAATCGCATTTGCTGTCCTTTGCGTGCGACATACCGCTTCCCTATATCCAGAAAGCTAGATTCGACGGCTGCCTCGTCCCACGCCTGGAGAAGTCGGTCGTTTCCCGAAATTGAAAGAAAGGCGGAAATGTTGTCCGTCCATTCTACGATCCGCCCTCGCCTCGATACCGGATTCAGAGCTTCTTCGGGCTCGAAATGATATCCACACTGTTCGCAGAAGAAGCTACCCGCAGATGCCTCGCACACTGGACAGGTTGCACCAAACCAGCCCCCAATGCAGAAGCGCTCTTCTGGTTGCATGGCAGTAGAACCCGCGTCGTCCACTGGTAAGCGTGCTGCGCGGAAATGGAGCGAGCCCGCTGCAAACAAGGCGTCCATGAGCGCGTTGCTGACATTCGAGAAGCGCTGCAGATTCCTGCCATACGCCGGATCATCGAAATGATCGAAAACGATACCTACGGAGGCGAGATCCTCAACAATTCTAGTATGGAAGCCATGTGCCAGGTCCGAGGGGTCAATGTTCTCACGGACTGCTCGGACCAAGACATGGTTCTCGAAGCCGTCGGTCGTCAGTCCAGAGCGGACATGATGCCCCGCTCTCTTCAGATGTTTCTGTACGATATCCATTCTGAGAAATGGCCCAGCAGCGTGGCCCAGATGTGCTCTGCCATTGGCTGTCAAGTTGACGGGGGACATATACACATCAGCAGGATGCGTGGTCGCTACATTTATCGGCGGGATAGTCGGGCTTTTACTCATATCTGCACAAATGACTTCCACCACATCCTGGAAATACCCAAACAGATGCCCTGATATTTCGCCCGGAAAGCAAGAGGAGCACGCGGCTTGACTAGGTTATGGACATCGTTGGGTTGCGTCTTTTCAAATCGGCCCCCGCAATCCGTGCAAAACCGGTCGCGCTCTGTTGGAGGTTTTCGAGCGGACGCCCCTCTTTCGCCAGCTTCTTGATGCATCGCCGCACCTCGGCTTCCACCATAGCTAATCTTCCCGCCTCTGGTTAATCGGGCCAACGACCCGCTTCCTTGGAAGCGATCGGTGATGACGCAGAGAACAAAGCAAGCGGCGCGCCAACTGAAATTGCTGATTCTGCGCTTTGTCCCAGACTGCGTATCGTCAGCTCTCCGACATTGGTCACGAACCTAACAGGCGGCTCAGTAAAGCCCGATGAGAGTTCGTTGCCAGTATCCCGACCACAATCGCGAGGACGACGGAGATCCTCGGATGAGCAGCCAGCCGATCCCAAAGCAAAGATGACGATCCGGGGCTTTTCTAGGTTGCAGATGATGCTGGCGTAATCGGTGATTAGGCGTAAGCGGTGTTCAGCAGCCACCTTCCAGATGATGGGACGATCTGCGAGTCTTCGGTTCGGTTTGGACCGTTAGGCTTAGAAGACACAGTGCATACTGCTGTCACGGAGCCGGTGCGGCGGCTTGAGGTCTTCACCGCAGCCGGCCGTCGATGGAAGTGGAGCGACGAGGACGAGGCGCGGATCGTTGCGGAGATCGTGGCGAGCGGCGACTCGGTCTGTTCGGTAGCCCGACCGCACGGATTGTCGCCGCAGCAGTTGTTTGGCGGGCGACGTCAGTTGAGAGAAGCAGCGGGCGATCATTCTGAAGCGGAAGAAGTACAGTTTGTGCCGGCGGTAGTGGATGCCGTGATGCCGGCGCCCGCTCTTGGCCGGGAGCGCAAGTAGCGCGCTGCAAGGCCACAGCGGATTCCCGGGCTCGCCGTTGCGATGCCGGGATCATCGAGATCGATCACGATCCGGGCCGGTCGTGGTGCGGATACGACAATGATTGCGTCGATCGTCCAGGCACTGAAGGCGAGCCGGTGATCGGTCCGTCGGGTGCGGTCCGGGTGATGGTGGCGACCAAGCCGGTAGACTTCCGCACGGGGATGGTTGCGGTCAGATCCATTCTCGGGAGCTGTCTATGTGTTCCGGGCTAAGCGGCGAATCGGATCAAGCTGGTGTTCTGGGACGGAACGGGTCTGTGTCTGTTCGCCAAGAGGCTTGAGGATGTTCCGCTGGCCGAAGATCGAGGACGGCGTCGTGCGTCTGTCGGCGGCGCAATTGGCGGCTTGTGCATGAGGCACGGGCCTGGAAGACGTCGAGCAGGTGCCAGCGTACAGCGAGACTGCGCAGGACGTTAGTGCGCCTGAAGGCCGTGAGGTGCGGGCTCGCAACCGCCGTGGCAACCGTGGCGCCTTGCCGGCGCGCCTGCCGCGGATCGAGGTCGTCATCGACATCGACAATAAGATCTGCCCCTGCTGCCAGGGCGAGTTACACCGGATCGGCGAGGATAGAAGCGAGCGGCTGGACCTGGTCCCGCCGCAGTTCCGGAAAAACGCTTGCCGGGGTTGCGAGGACGGCGTCACGCAGGCGCTGGCCCCGGCCCGGCTGATCGAAGGGTGGATTGCCAACCAAGGCCACCGTCGCCCACGTCCTGGTCTCGAAATATGCCGATCACCTGCCGCTCTATCGGCAGGCGGCAGATACGGTCGATCAGGTGATGCAACGAGGTCAGCACCCGCTCGGGATGTTGCCTCGCCAGATCGGCTATCCATTGTCGTTTCGTGGACAGGTTTGTGGGGCTCAGCGTTCCCTCCCGTGTTTCTCGTCAATGGGTCTTAACGCGTGACGGCTCCCTTCCCTCCAGCGGGTCCAGGTGAGCCCAATTCCCCGCCTTTCTCGGTACTACGAAGCCGTTACGACTTCCCACCGCGCATGTCCGTCAGCTTATGTCTTCGCCTCGGGATTCCCACATGCCTTGGTGTTTCGTGTTCGCGTACGCGCGCCCGATGCTCGCCAAGTCGGTCATCGGGCCTGGAGCTTTGTTGAGGCCGGTGCTCCACGCCGGCTTTCCATGTGGGCACGAACAGGATCTCTCAGGTTTCCTGGCGACCCATCCCGTATCTCTGCCCTGCTCAGAGACCCCGGCGGAACCGGTAAACCTGACCATAGCGGCTTTCCCGGTGCTGCCCCCGCACCCAACACGGCGAAGGCTTCAGCACGACCATGATTTCGAGGCTGCCACAGGGCTTAAGTACCTGCTGTCTACGCTTCACGAGCGACGTTACCGTCACCCATGCAAGACTCGCTTCCGGCTGGCGGGCCTCCGCCTTTGCCGCAAGGGCGTCGAACCCTCTGGGTCACGTTGAAAGGTTTCAGATCACATTCTTCCTCCTTTCCAGGACTTGTCCTGACGCAAGCTGGGTGCACATGCGGCGCAACTTCTACGAACTCGCGACAGCTGGCCCCGCTCCAATCGCGAGCGAGGCGCTGAAGCATATCGCCGCATTCTATGCGATCGAGAAGGAGATCTGCGGCCGCAGCGCGGAGGAGCGCCCGCCTCGTGCGGCAGCAGAAGAGCCGACCACTGGCCGAGGTTTTCGAGGTGTGGCTGCGCGCAAAGCTGGCTCCCATCAGCCAGAAGATCAAGCTCGCCGAGGCCATCCGCTACGCCCTCTCGCGCTGGCAAGGCTTAACGCTCTTCATCGATGACGGCCGCATCGAGCTCGACAACAATACGGTCGAACGATCAATCCGTGGCATCAAGCTCAGTCGCAAGGACGCGCTGTTTGCCGGATCCGACGGGGGCGCCGAACATTGGACCGTCGTCGCAACCTTGGTCGAGACTTGCAAGATCAACGTCGATCCGCTCGCCTATCTCACCGACGTCCTGACAAGGATCGTCAACGGGCATCCAAACGGCGACACCGACCAGCTACTGCCCTGGGTCTACCGAGCTCAAGCCTTCAAAGCCGTGGCCTGAGAAACGACGCTTACGTTCTACCTGAATGTGCAGTCCGTCTTTACCGGCACGGCGCCAACGGCAACTTGGTCGATCCGAGCACGGCGGATGCGCTAGCTAGCGGCGGCGGTAATCGACACTGGTAGTGATCGGGGGCTTCAGGCCTGACAACCGCATTGGGCGATCCGCTGGCCAGATGGTGGGTTCCAGACAGAGGGCATCGACCCACACCGGCCGCTTTTCGTTTTCTGAATCGCGTCGGGTTTCGTCAGCTTTCGGAAAGCTAGTCCGCGTACAACGCCGTTGAAGTTAGCGGCGCGTGGTAGGGACAGCGCTTTGCCCTGTGTATGCGTGGGGCTTTTCGGCGCCGAGTCACGTTTCTGCTAACTTCAATCAGTAGTGCGGGCGTGGCAGGGACAGCGTCTGATCCATCCAGCCCGACCAGCGCCGAGTCGCGCCCGCGCTGCTTCCAGTGTGAGACTGGGATCATATCCAAGCCACCGGGCGACGGTCTTCCAGATCAAGCTTAACAGCCAGCTTGCGCCCGCTCCGCAGAGAGGAGCTTCACCTCGCATTATTCGGGCAAATGACCTTCTAGTACAGCTCGGCGCAAAGCTGGACCAATTCCAAAGAGTTATGGATCAGGCTTGGGACATTGCTGACGGTTTGTTTGAACCGTGAGGCTTAGAACGAACACAGTGCATAGTTTCGGTTCGAGGCTTGAGCACTTCACCAGAACCGGACGTCAGCGGAAGTTCAGCGACGAGGATAAGGGGCAGATTGTTGCGGAGCTCGCGGCGAGCGTCGACGCGGTGTGTTCTGTGGTGCGACGACATGCATTGCCGCCGCACCAGCTGTTTGGCTGGCGACGTCAGTAGAGAAGAGGCCTGCGATGCTTCCGAAGCAGACGAACTACAGCTTGTGCCGGCTGTGGTGGATGGCTGGTGCCCGCTCTTAGCCCTGAGCCCAAAGGGGGTGTAAGGCATCGAAACCCACACGAGGAGCTTAGCCCGATTTCAGGCAAGCTCTCACGGCAGTCGGTCCTGCTTGAGTGCAAGCGCAGGCCATTCAGGCTTTGACGCGCGATGGCACGAGCTCATGAACCTGAGTGATCGGCCAGCCTCCATCTCTGAACATTCGCCCCCTCGCCGCACTACTTTCCGAGAGCTTCTGTCGAGCGTACTGCTCCAACATCTGACGGGCCGCGGTGAGCTCCGGTATGACGTTGGGTGCACGTTCAGGGCGGCAAAATCCGTGTTCCCGGCGGTGGTGTTGCACTGTCGGAGGCGATGCGGCTGTTCCGATATCGATCGCGAAACGATCCGCGCGTGGGTATCGGCAAGGTCCGTTGGAATCTCCGAAACACTCATGTCATCCTTTGTGTGACGACTGTCGATATATCATATCCGTTCAGGTTGCTGTAACGGTGGGTGAGACTTTTGAACAACTCACTCATCTGATCTGACCGAACAGTAAATTCTCCATAGTTAGGATCAAAGAGGGTCGTCATTCCATTCGATGTCGACGTTGCGATTGTGTGGGCGCCACCTCCGGCGAAACGCAAGCTGACCAAATAGATCGATGGATCGTCGGTGACCTCGTCCACGATCCGGTCAATGCGCGAAGATGTACCAAACCTATATCGCGTCTGTTCGGCGGACGGCTCTAGTCCGGCTTCGCGTAACATCGTGCTTTTTGCCTGAAGGTTGTGAGAACCTTCCGCCCTATCGCTTCGCAACAGAGTCTTGAGGTCTTCATACCGCTGCTGCCGCACTGCCGCTGAGCTGTGATTTTGAGTACCCGGGCGCAGCGCCCTCATCCGGGATGAAGGGCTGCTGGGGAGATTGAGGAGCCACTCCGCTGCCAATCCAACGCAGATTCCGTTTACATTGGCTTGGGGCAATTCAGCAGTCCTGTATTCGAACAGAGGACGGATAGGCCTCGCTGGAGAGGATGGATTTGAGCTGGAGGATAGAGACGATGTGCTGGGGTCCGAGGTGCTTGGAGTGTAAATGTTTGCATCTGAGGTATTTGGCTTGCTGCAGCAGAGACCCATTTTGTCGGACAATTCCCCGGATGGCGGGCTCTGCCGTTGAGCGAGATCCGTCAGTGTTCGCGCAAATTCGCTACTGTCTGCCGACTTACTCGGTTCGTCAGTTTGATTAGGGCGCGTGGATTGGCCACTAATTCGATTATACATGCCGGTTCGCCTGCTTCTTCAGCGTACGTTTCGTCAGAGCGAGTGCGGGCTGCTTACACCCTGCCTGCGAATGATATTCGCGGCAAGCTGACGACGAGCTGACAACCAGATAAGCTTGGAGAAGCTACCGCGCCAGCTGGCTATTTGGTGACTCGACCGTCTCACCAGCCCGCTCCAGATGCGGCCTCGCACTACTTTGGCAGAATGTGTTTTCGCCACTGCAAAGCGCGCTACGTCACGTTGTTCCGCGATACAGCGGTGAAGCTCCCTGTCAAGCGGATCATTGTTGGGCCGGCCGACGGCGCGGACGAACGTAGCCGCGCATTGAGCCGGCGCTTGCAATAACGCGATGACACGGGATCGATGGGTCGTAATTCGTGCGCATTATGGCCCCAACCGCGCGTGCAGCTTTCGGATTGCCGGCTTTAGCAGCGACAGCTTTGTACGTCATGGTCTTCCCCTTTGGGATCTTGCGTACGATGTCGCGGACCTTATCTGAAAAGGTTTTCATAGGCCGAGTGTAGCACGTTCTCAGAAGGTTTTCGCCTTTTTTACTTTCGATTGGAACGAGCGCGTCGCGTTGGCACGGAAGATTCGACCGGACGTGCCGGTGTTAGTTTCGAAGTGCGCGCCGCCGTCTTAACATTGTGGGCGGCTATTGCCCCTAGCGTCGTTTGCCGCGCAGTGCCGGCGTGGACGCAAACGGAGCATTGCGGACATCCACCGGCGGCTCCGCCCGATGCGATTCGACGTGAATGACCCAGAACTGACATCGAAGTCCAAGCAAAGTATTCAAATTGATGCGCCGCATATCGTCCAGACAATTCATTACCTCTGGCGCGCGTTAGCATTTCTGATAATCTTTGCTTCACAAGTGCATTTGCCAAATCTTCCCACTCTGGATGGGGTGCTGGCATGTGGATGCATTACACAATGGCGGCCGGAGTTCTGCTGCTCTTAGTTGCCAATCAGCCACTTGCATTCGCTCTCGGCGGTGGGCACGACGATCCTTGGAACTCGGAACGTATCGATCGTTTACCGCCCGAGGTTCGAAGTGCCATCACCCGCATGTGCGGGAACGCGACGGCCGCTCATTACTTCGCAACCTTTCTCGATAATTCACGGCTGATCAAACTACATTTCGAACATCTGCATTGTGATGAGCAAGCACGGTTTTGCAGGGGCGCCAGTTGCCTGCGACAGGAGTATCTCTCCACGGGTGGGCACTACCGGCTCAAACGAAGTTATTACGGCGGCGAGGACTGAGGAATATACGGCCTCACGCCATCCGCTCTCAGCCCGAGACACGCGATCTCCTTGTCGGAAAGCCGTCGCCGCGCGATCCTTTTGTCTTCGCGAACGAGTCCGGGATACCGGAGGATGGCCTCTTCGGCCTCACGGGCCTCACGTTTTCCAACGGCGAAGAATCGGGGATCAGATGCACGTTCCCCGATCAAGTGAACCTCGACTAGCCAGCCGTAGGTCGCCAGTTCGACAACATCGCAGGGCCTGGTGTCGGCGCCGACACCGTGCAAGCCACCGGCCGTTGCTGCGCTACCTCTGCCACTCATCTTGAGACCTCTTTCGGCCGTCAGCGGCATTCTCCTTTCGGTCTTTCGGCTCAAAACTTCAGGTTCGCAAACGCGCGCACGCCGATACCGGGCATCAGCACCTCGTCCTTGGTGTAGGACACCGAGTTGCGGATGCTCTCGTTCAAGAGATTGTTGCCGACGAGGCCGACCGTCATTTCGCGCGCACCGAACCAGTTCGGATCGAGCTTGGTCTTGTAGCTCACCTCGGCCTTCAGGAGATTATATCCAGTCGTCGGTGTCTCCGCGATAACAGCGACATTGTTCTGCGGGAAGCCGTGCAACAGGTTGATGCGCATCAGCCAGTGGTCGTCGCGCCAAAACACGCCACCGCCCATCCGTAAGGGTGGAATGCGGGGCACGTTGGTGCCGTCGGTGAAAGTAGCGCGAACCACATCGAGCTGATTCTCGATGCCCCAGACGCCGCCCCGGAATGGCCCGATGTCGAGCTGGGATTGGAATTCTCCGCCCCGAAATGTGGCGTCGCGCTGCGAATAGATCGCCTGCTTCAGTTCGGCGTCAGGCGCACCACACGAGGCGAAATCGCTGTCGCACATCACGCCAGTGAGACGTCGGAAGATAAAGTTGTCGAAGCGGGTATAGTAGGCGGTCGCCTCGAACCGGAACGGGCCCGTCGCCTTGCGCAACCCGACCTCGACGGACTTCGCTGTCTCGATCGTGAGGTTCGGATTGCCGATGTCGAAGGTGGCGGTCGCGTCGTGCGCACCGCGCGAGAACAGCTCGGCCGGCTTCGGTGCGCGCTCGACATATTGCGCGGTAATGCTGCCGACCATGCCGCCCGGAAGCTCCTGCAACAGGCCGATGCTGCCGCTCTTGGGCGTAAAGGACGGATTGCGGACGATGCTCGTCTGCCGCGCACCGTCAGGCAGGAAATCCGCCGGGAAGTCGGGCATCGAGCCATGCAACTCGACATGCTCGATGCGGGCGGCTATCTGCGCCTTGGTCTGTTCGCTGAACTTGAACTCGTTGAAGACGTAGCCCGCCACCCGATAGTTCCGGTTCGGGTCCCACAATCCGTTGAACAGCGAGCCGGGATTATCAGGGCTCGGCGCCGTCAGCTCCTGATGACCTGTCTGGAAGCCGAACGCGGTCGTCACCTCGGCAAAACGAGCATTGAACGGCATCAGCTGCGTTTCGACGCGCATCTCCTCTTCGCGGTTGGTGAACGTCTGCCGGACGCCGTCCGTCGTCGGATCGGCGGGATCGGCGAGCCCAAGCTCGTTGTGTCGATAGTTTGTGGCACCCGCCCAGAAGCGGATGGCGTCGATTGCGGCAGCATCAGGCCGGTATTCGCCTTTCATGTTGATCTTGGTCTGGTGCGCGTCGATCCGCGTGTTGTGATCCGCTCCGTCGATACCCGGGATGTAATAGAGCGAGTCGTTTTGCGTGATCGCTGCTCCGATAAAGCCGCCCTGGAAAATATACGAGCCGCCGATTGAGGCGCCGTCTGACTGCGTTGCCGAGTTCGGCTGATGACTGCCGACTGGCCGCGTATGATCGAACAGGTATGGATAGTTCGGAATGTAGTAATCGGAGGTCTTGCGGCCATAGGCGTCGGCATGGAAAGCAAAATTGCCGCCGCCGGCATCGAGCAGCACGCCGCCTTCAACGCCACGATCGACCGAACTGAACGCCGTGCGCGTCTCGGCCGTGACACAGGGGGACGTTTCGGCCGTCGCCAGGGGCGCCTTGGCCGGCATGCCATAGGTCTGGAACGGAGGAGCCGCGCAATTGGGCAGCGCGTCGGGAATTCGGTTGTTGGTTGCGCTCACGACCCCACCGATCGACGTCGAACCGTAGCGCAGCGCGGCAGGCCCGCGCACCACCTCGACCTGGTTGGTCGCGAGCGGATCGATAGGAACAAAATGATCTTCACCGAGATCGGAGGCACCGCCACCATTGGTGCCGTTCTCGACGATGCCGACGCGGTTGACGTCGAGGCCTCGGATGATCGGCCGGCTGGAGGCGCCGGGCGCGAAGCTCGAACCGGTGATGCCTGGCTTCGAGAACAGGAGATCGCCGAGTTGCCCGCCGCCCTCGCGGCGGATCTCCTCGTTCGGCACCACGGTGACGGTTGCGAACTGGTTGGCGACGATCGGCAGCATACCCTGCTGAGGCGCGGCAGGCGCCGGTGCGGCAGGTGCGGGTGCGGCGGCCACCTCCGGGGCTCGCTGGCGATTGCGCGCGGTCGCGCCGCGCGCAACGCGCGTCGTGGTACGCGCGGGCACCACGTGCCGCCGGACGATCGGGCTGGGCGCCGTTACTGTGACGGGCGGCAGTTCGGTTGCCGGTTTTTCCTGTGCCGTGGCCGGTGCCACCACGGCGGCAAGCAGCAGCCAGCTCGCTCCGCCGATATGGAATTCGCGTGTGCGCCTAGAACCCATTGATTGTCCCGATCCTGCTGCCGTCGAGTGGAGCGACGGCTCGATGTCGATTATTCCTCCGCTGTCGCTTCGCGTTATGCGGCGACGGCGACAGGCACATCAATCAATCGATGTCACGACAAGGGAGGCGCGCGGGACTGGAACGCCGAGCGCGCCGTTTGCACGTGGAGGAAACCGGCGTCGGTCGCAAGATGCGGGAGATCGACGGCCTGCGGCAGCAAGAGCACCGGCGGTGCCGCCAAAAGCGCGCCGCCTGCGAGCGAAATGACTGCACAGATGGCGCAAGCGCCGGCCGGGTGGTCACGATCATCGTTGGAAGGCTGGTGCTTCCGAGAGGTCTCTTTGGCGGTAGTTTGGGTAAGAACGGCTTCGGTACTAGCCGGAGCCACTTCCGTCGGCGATGCCCGGGTCGCCGGTGCTGCCTTTACTGCGAAGGCATGGAAATGCCCGAACGACAGCGCAAACTGGAGGACGAGCGCCAACAGCGCCAGCCGCGAGCCAAGTTTGAGGCGCTTTCGAAACCAATTCATGCCGCATTACGCCTACCGGGACCGCCCAGGCATCCCAGCCGTCCCAAACGTTACTTTATAACGTGGGGGACGGATTGCAACGTCAACTCCTAGTCTCGGCAAACCGCTGTCGGCAAACTGAGGGTCGTTCCGCAAAGCGAGCCTTACCTGCGGGGCGGTCTATCCGATCGCTTAGCCTTGGTGTGTGCTTCTCGATCAAAACGACACAAACGTTTGCGCGATGTTGAACGACCGCTTCTGGCCACTGCGGTCCGGACCTCTGAGGCCGGTGAACAGACGATCTCCAGGCTTCTTGCCCGTTGCCCTGAGATAGTCATCAATGGCCTGCCGAGTTGCCTCGGTAAGTTCGAATTTCACGGGACGCCCTGTTTTCTTCTGGCGGAGTCTCGCTCTGTCAGCTGCGTAGCCACTTGGTGCAACGTCATTGACTTTCAACGTGACTGCGTCGCAGCCACGAAGTTTGCTATCGATGGCTACGTTGAACAGGGCTAGATCGCGCACTCGCCCTTCGACTTAGAGCTTCATCCGAATGGACCATACGTATTTGGGGCAGAGTGGCGGCTTCGCGCCAACAATCTTCCCTTATTCCAAGGTACGCGCTTTCGTGACCTCCTCAGTTGATGAGCCAGCCATTCTCAGCCGAGAAACCCTCTCAACCTTGTCCCTCGCAGACAATTGGAGACGAACCCCGGTCCAAATGGGTCATCTGGAGGTGCGAAAATGACCCACAAGAGACATCGATTGCTCGGATTGCTACATACCAGCCGAGGATGCGGGAACCAGTTGCTTGTGCGGTCACCGATAGCTGCCGACGCTTTGAGCCTGTTGGCGTTTCCTGACACCGGGATTGACAGTCGCGCCCATGACAAGGCGCAGCATCGGCAAAGGCTTTGCGCACGCAAAGCCCATTGCCCGGAGGCCTTCCGCCTCCGGGCTTTTTTTAATTGTCTTGGCGATCGCTAGTTTCAGTGTTCGACGAGACTTGGCGCTATTGCGCCTTCATGGTCCCGCTCGCATTGAAGTCGTTCTTCCGATCATATCCGGAGTCGTGCAAATTTTTCATATACTGAGCGTGGTCCTTGCTGCTCACACCGCCCGGAGCCATGGCGTAGGAATTAGCCGGGTAATAGCCATAGGA
>Ga0209389_1000216_pt1 | contig 40414 bp, 48 predicted proteins | sample CowpearedBW_FD_187526 | JGI IMG/M metagenome (GOLD analysis project Ga0209389, IMG submission 187526) | Root nodule microbial communities of legume samples collected from California, USA - Cow pea red BW (SPAdes) (version 2) | ecosystem: Host-associated > Plants > Roots > Nodule | place: USA... | reverse complement strand
TGAGGTGCGGCGGGCAGCAGGTTGTTCACTGTGCGGGCTTCCATCGGTTATCTCCTATGTGCACTGATGGACGGAGAGCTAGCTGGTACACCTTTCCGCCCGCTGCGCCTGCATAGGATCTACCGGATGCTTGTCATCCGGGAGAACGAGCGCGTGCGCCTACTCTCGCGCAACGGCATCGACTGGACCAAGCGCTATCCCTGGATCGCCGAGGCCGCGCTGAAGAATCGCCACAAGCGCTTCGTGATCGATGGCGAAGCCGTGATCCTTGGGGTGGACGGCATCAGCGACTTCAATGCGCTGCACAGCCGACTATACGACCATGAGGTGCAGCTTTACGCCTTCGATATCGTCGTCATGGGCGGCGATGATTTGCGGTCCCTCCCCCTCCACCTGCGCAAAGCAAATCTGCAGCAGCTATTGGCACGCCGGCCGGAGGGGATCAGCGTGGCGCCCTTCGAGCGCGGCGAGATCGGGCCCGACTTATTCCGGGCAGCATGCCAGATGGGACTGGAAGGCCTGGTCTCAAAGCACCGCGATCGGCCATATCGTGGCGGTCGCCAGAAGCACTGGGTCAAGGTGAAGAACCGGAGCCATCCCGCGATGGCACGCGAGCTCTGACGATATCGCGATAGTCCCGCAAAGCGGCCCCGGCCATGGGGCTTGGGGTGGGAGGCCGGGGCCGTTGGGATGCTTGGACCTTGGGGAGGATCAAGCGGCTCCGAGCTTACACACATCGAAGCGCCATTTTGTTCGTTTTCAGACATTGTCCGTACTCATCCGGACAGCGCCGGTTTCGCGGCGTTCGGCCCAAATTGGAAAAGCCCCAGCGTAGCCAGCCGCGCTGAGTCCATGTCCCCCTTAATTTTCATCACCGGTTTTACGTGGCCCGCCTATTGCTCTCGCGCGACGGTTGCGCTTGGATGCGCTTTTCGGGTCGGGGGATCCCTTCATGCGTAATTTGAGCATTTTCGCGCTTTGCGCCGTGCTGGGCGGCTGCATGTCGACTGGCGAGACCGTTTCGTTCCGAGCGTGAAATCCGCAGCAGCAAGCGCTTATGCGAGACGGGCAACTCGCCCTCGTGTCTCGGCAAAAGAGCTCACTCGTCCTGGTGCGACCCGCGGCTAGGCAATTGCAAGCGAATGGCAGGCCAATCTTCGTCGCCGGCATTAACAATCTAAGTAAGCAGCCGGTCGACTTCCGCGTTGGACAAGTCGAGGCTGTCCAGCACGCCGCGGGCTCTGACTTCGAAATGAAGGTGGTGACCTACGAGATGTTGGTCCAAGAGGAGCGCAATCGGCAAGTCGCCGCCGCCGTCCTCACCGGGTTGTCCGTTGGCGCCAACGCTTACAGCGCCGCGAACGCTGGGCATGGCAGCTACACCACACCCCCAGCGGACGCACCGGAACGTTCTACAGCCCCACTGCGGCTGTGATCGCGCAGAACGACGCGGCCGTTCAAAACGAAGCGATGATCGCGGCCACTGTCGAGACAGGACAGCGCAATATGGCGGCGCTGGAGCAAGCCGTAATCAAGGACAACACCTTGATGCCGGGCGAATGGTACGGCGGGAGCTCCACCTCGCACCACGCACTGACCAAGGCGGCAGTCCTAAGACTTACACCATCGTAATCACTGTGGCGCAGGGCCCCGCCGGCGTCTGAAAACGGAGCGAGCCGCATGTCTGGGATTAACGCCCCAACCCCTGCAGGGGCATACACAATCTATCGCGCTCAAGGATCACCAACGACGATAAAAGGACCGAGCCTTGGGATCGACATCAAAGATGGCTCTTTGATCGTAACGGCTAACGGGCAAGTCTCCTACGTTTTTGGTCCGACTCATGGCTCTCGGTCAACTTCGACCCGAAAACAACTTAGGAAGCTATGTGTGATCAAGCGCGCGCGCCCCTGAGAGTACCCGCGGCATCAGATGGCAAAGGAGCTGGGAACCATGCCCCGCGTCGTTATCGTTGTAAGAGAAGTCGGCAAACTCAATCCTGAGTATTCTCTAGAATTCGAGTTGCCCGAGATACCCACAATAGGTTCATACATTTCAATCAATCGGCCCGACAATCCGGACCCCTACAGCAGGACATGATCGTCGAAAAGGTGTGGTGGCGACTGCATCATCCGGAAATGCGCGCATCAGTTTCAGCCAACGAACCCGCCAAAGTTGGCGGAGTCGTCGAGATATTCGTCGAGTGCATTCAGGCTATGGGCCCATACTCTAGCGACCGTTGGAGAGAGATGCTTGATGCGCGGCGCGCGCATGGCGCAAAGATCCCGGAGTTCGACGTAGCGCGCGTTCAGCGGCCGGCACATTGGGCGCAGAAACGAGCTGGAATCGCGACTTTGCAGCCCTCGGCGGGACCGTTGTTCGGCAATATAAACTGCTCGACGCATTTTTAGATCAGATATGCAAATATCGCGATGAGACAGCCGTGCTCATTGCACGACCGATTTTTGAAACGACGTTAAACATCAGATTTTTCATCAAGCATTTCTCTAAACCACTGATCGATTCCTACGTGAGCAATCCCTCCGACATGAGCGCAAGACCCGCGACAAGATCCAAGCCAACATTGCGGCGCGCGGCATTGTGCTGCCCATCGCGGCTTAGCGAGGACGGACGAAGCTGCACCTTCACCATGCTCCAGGGCGGTCGGGTCAAGGGATAGATCATGGTCCAGCGCAGCCTGGCGCTAGAGCTGCCGCAGATGACGGCAACGCCGGCGAGGTGGTCGCGCATGCAATCCTCCCCCTAACCCGTAGCCAAACGCCCTGAACCGCGCCGCTCACGGGACGAGCGGAGATGCGGGCGTGCCGAGGTGTTCGGAGACGTCCGAGAGGCGGGCAGGCCTGGCGGCGGCGAGAAGCCGCCGGTAGTGGGTCTCATAGGTCCGTGCCATCCGGTCCGAGGTGAAGCGCTCTTCGAACCGCGCCCGGACCTTGCGCCGGTCGATCCGGGCCAGCTCTTTCACCGCCCGGACCGCCTCCGCTTCGTTCTCGACAATGAAGCCGGTCACTCCCTCGTCGACGACTTCCGGCACCGATCCGGCCCGATAGGCGATCACGGGTGTCCCGCATGCCATCGCCTCGATCATCACCAGGCCGAACGGCTCCGGCCACTTGATCGGAAACAGCAGGGCCGCGGCGCCCGACAGAAACGGCTGCTTGCCGCGTTCGTCTACTTCGCCAACGAGCTCGACCCGAGCACCGTCGATCTCTGGCTCGATATGTTTCTTGAAGTAGCCGGTTTCGCCTCGAGCCACCTTCGCAGCGATCCGCAGCGGCATGCCGGCCGCCCGCGCGATCCGGATGGCGTCTTCGGGGCCCTTGTCCGGCGTCAGCCGTCCGAGGAAGGCAAGGTATGTCCCGGGAGCGTCCGAAGGCCGAAACAGGCCGGCCGGCAATCCGTGATGCACGGTCCCGCACCAATTCGCATCCTTGAGCGGGATGCGCTGCTTGTCGGAAATCGAGATGAAGCAGGCCTCCCGAAACTGCCGCACCACCTCGCCGATGCCAGGCAGGTCAAGGCGCCCGTGCAGGGTGGTGAGGAACGGGATCCCGCTCCGGCTGAGCGTCGGCAGGTGCAGCCAGTCTATGTGCGCATGGATAACGTCGAAGTCGCCTGCACGACGCGAGACCGCTTCGATCAAGAGCGTACAGGCCGTGTTCGGATCGACGCGCGGGCGCCCGAGACGCAAGGCTCGCGGCAAAACGGCATGCAGCTTTCCGCGCGTCCGGGAATCACCGCTCGCGAACAGGGTCACCTCATGGCCGAGCTCGACCAGCTCGTCGACCAGCCAGGCCACGACCCTTTCCGTGCCGCCGTAGAGCTTCGGGGGAACGCTTTCGGCCAACGGAGCGATCTGGGCAATCCGCATCGGCCTCCGCCCTCAGCTCTCCGCGGCCGTGCGCGAGGTGGCGCATACCAGCAGAAGCCCGGCGACAAGCGCGATCAGGACAGTTCCTACCGATGACTCGGGATGTCCGAGCGCTCGCCGGCGACGCGCGAAAACCGTTCTCATGGGACCTCGCAAATCGATCGCGACCAACGGTGACGCGGCGGCTTCGTTCCTGTGCGTGACGTGCGGTTTCCGACCGCCTCGCTAGGCGACAGGCACCCCATAGTAATCGTCGACCGAGCGCCTCGTTTGCGCGTCCCAACTCCAACTGCTCTCGTCAGCATATTTTGGGCGTCAGCATATTTTGGGGCGCCGCGGATCCGCTCCTGGGTGACGCCGGTGACGTATCCGCCGAGGTTCGTGTCGTACTTCAGCGTTTTCCACGGCAGCGGGTAGTGATCGTCCCCGATACCGAATAGGCCGCCGAAGCTGACCGTAGGCACCCTGCCGCTGACCTTGTCGATCATGACGCGCTCGATGTAACCGACTTTCTGCCCGTTGGGCCCGTACACGTTCGTGCCTTCGACCTTGTCGCTTCCAATGAGACTGAAGGTCTCCGATCTTCCATGGCCATGTCGACCTCCTGGAGGTCGCCGTTTCGAGTCAACGGAAGCGACATCGCATCCGTTCCTGAAGCAGCGACCGGGAGTGCCTGGGGCGGTCCCGTGCGGCCTTCAACCGTCCTTCACTTGACGTCCTCGGCAGGCCAACTTTCGCCGACTGGCTTCACGCGGACCCTGGCGCGGCCGGCGAGCAGCCAATGGGTGACTACCTCGTCCTCGGTTTCGTCGACCGTCAGCTCGGTCTCGGCCTTCCATTCGACCGTCAGATCGAGATCGCCGGGGAAGATCTGCCGCCGCGAGCCGTCTTCAAGCTCGACGATGTGGCTGTCAGAATGGACGCGGATCTTCATCGGCTACACACGGCTTCGGTGACAACGCTACTTCTGACCCGATCGTACCTGAGCATTCGAGTTGTTCGAGTTCTTCTTGTTGGCCTCGTAATGCCCGATCACGCATCCGGCGGCAGCGCCAAGTTTGCCGTGCCCCGCCATATGGCCCGCGATTCCCCCGACGATTGCGCCCTTGATGCAGCCCTTCGCTTCCGCCGGTGAAATCGACGCGAGCGCCAACAGGCACACGGCGGCCACCATCGGTTTCATGGTCGTCCTCCACTCTCCAGTTGTCGACTGATCAAGTCCCGGCAAGAAGACACGTTCCGAACGACCGACCTCGGACTTAGCCACAGGCAGCGTCCAGGTCTCCCTGTGCAGAGACCGGCGAACCGGCGGCACGGCGGAGCCGCCCGTCTCCGCGCTGCCGCACTTGGGACATCTGAAGGTGATCTCGGGCTGCGAGAGCATGTCCTTTTGAGAGCCGACGGCCATCGGCCAAGTGCCGCACCTCGGATACTTCACCAGCAGATCATTCGTTTCGAGCACCGCGACGTCTGAACCTGCGTCCCGTAACCCGCCAACCAGCCGACGATGCTGCCGGTCCCCCGCACTGCGAGCAGGACCGCTATCTATCCTCGAGATGAAACGAGCCTGATCCTTCCGGAACTGTGCCTCGCAGCAAGCCGTTGAGATCGCGCTACGCTCTTCGGAGGCACCGTGCCCAAGGCTGGTACGCAAGAGATCGCAAGGTTGCTGCGCGAGTACGCGCAGCGGAGCGCGCTGCGCGGCGGCAACCCATACCGCGCGAAAGCCTATTCCCGGGCCGCCGACAGCCTGGCTGCGCTCGCCGTCCCTATCGAGCATCTCATCGAAGAGAACAGGCTGACCGAGGTACCTGGGGTCGGCGAAGCCATCGCTGACATCGTAACCAAGCTACACCGCACCGGCACGCACCCGAGGCTGGAGAAGCTCCGGCAGGACATCCCCGCCGGTGTCCTGGAGCTCTTGAGCGTGCCCGGTCTTCGGCCCGAAAAGGTGCTGCGGCTCTACAAGGACCTGAGCATCACCTCGCTTGCCGGGCTGGAGCAGGCCGCGAAGGAGGAGCGGATCAAGAAAGCCAAGGGGCTCGGCGCGGCATGGCAGACCAAGATCTTGCAGAACCTGGCGATCGCCAAGAGCGGCCAAGGTCGGCTGCATCTGCATCGCGCCGCCGCACTGCTCGAGCATGCGCAGGAGTCCCTCCGGAAATCCCGTCCCGGGCTCAAGAGACTTACCATTGCCGGCGACTTCAGGCGCGGCTGCGAGCTGGTCGGAGATCTGGCCATCGTCGCGGAGATACCAAGCAGCGGCATTGAGCCGGAGGTCGTCGATACGACGGGGCTACAGGTCCGCCTCGCCGATCGCAAGCACTTTGGCGCTGCCCTGCTGTACGCCAGAGATTCATCGGCCCACCTGGAGCAGCTTCGCCTCCTCGCGGAAAAGAAGGGAATGCGCCTCGAAGAGGACGGGCTGCACAAGAGACGCAGCGTGGTCGCTGGCACCGAATAAGACATTTACCGGGCGCTCGGGCTTCCCTTCATCGAGCCCGAACTGCGCGAGGGACGCGGCGAGATCGAGCGTGGATTGAAGGGAGAGCTGCCCAAGCTCGTAACCGATCAGGAGCTGCGCGGGATCCTGCATTGCCACACGGATGCCTCCGACGGAACCGAGACCCTCGAGACAATGGCGAAAGCCACGCTGAAGCGAGGCTTCGAATATTTCGGCGTCGCCGATCACTCGAGGTCGGCGCACTACGCCGGAGGCCTCTCACTGGAGCAGATCAAGGAGCAGCATGGACAAGCCGACCGGCTCAACAGGAAGTTCGGCAAGGACTTCCGGATCCTGAAGGGCATCGAGTCCGACATCCTGGCCGACGGGTCGCTGGACTATCCGGACGATGTGCTCGACGGCTTCGACTTCGTGGTCGCCAGCATCCATGGGCGCTTCAAGCTGGACCGAAAGGCGCAGACGGAACGCCTGCTGCGCGCCATCGGCAATCCCTACACCACCATCATAGGCCATATGACCGGCCGCCAGCTTCAGCGCCGGCCGGGTTACGAAATCGACGTCGATAAAGTGCTGCGCGCCTGCGCCAACCACGACGTCGCCGTCGAGATCAACGCGCATCCATGGCGGCTCGACCTGGACTGGCGCTGGCACCAGGCTGCGCTCGAGTTCGGCTGCATGATGAGCATCAATCCGGACGCCCACTCGATCCGCGAGCTCGACCACATCCACTGGGGCGTCGAGATGGCACGCAAAGGCGGCGTGCCCGCAGACCGAATCCTGAACGCGATGACGCTGGCCGAGCTAACCCGTTATCTGAAGCGAAAACGGCGAACTTTGTCCCGGGCAGCGTAGCGGCAGAAGCGGCCTGCCCACCCAACCCTATTGACTTTGACCGAACGATAGACGTGCTCGGCGATTGGGGGCGTTCCGAGGAGGACAGACCATGAAGCGGGATCAATCTTCCAACGCGCAGGACCGCAAGACCGGATTCTCAGAGATCGCGTCCGGACTGCAGTCGGGCGGGACAAGACTGGCGTGACGATGGGAAGCGAAGGAACTGGGGCGGGAGCACCGAAGGACGTGCGACGGGAGGCGCGAAGGCGGATAACCAGACACGGCAGCCATCCAGCCGCCGCCGGTAACAGGCGCTACCGACAAGAGGGAATCGCACCCCAACGAGGAGGTGAGCATGGCAGACACCCCGGATCCGGCCGCACCGGCTCTTCCCGGTGAACGCGTTCGACGGCACCCCGCTTTCCCATCGTGCTGGAGGGGCAGCCAGCGCTCGTGACCGGCGCAAACTCAGGCAGCTGCTGCGCAGTTACCCTTGGTCTCGCCGCCTCCGGCGCCGATGTCGTCGTCAACTACATCGTGGATCCGGGAGCGGCGAAGACGTCGCAAACCGGATCGAGGCGCTCGGGCGGAAGGCGATCACCATCAAGGCCGACGTCAGCAGCGAGGAGGATGTCCGGTCGATGTTTACCAAAGCCATCGATCACTTCGGAACGCTGCACATCGCGGTGAGCAACGCAGGCTTGCGGGACGATGCGCCGTTCCACGAAATGACACTCGAGCAGTGGGATAAGGTGATCGGCGTCTATCTGACGGGCCAATTTCTGTGCGCCAGGAGGCCATACGTGAATTCAAACGAGGTGTCGTGAGGGACATCTCGGCCGCGGCCGGTAAGCTCGTTGCATGAGCTCCGTCCACCAGGAGATACCTTGGGCGGGACACGCCAACTATGCTGCGTCGAAGGGCGGCGTCATGCAGATGATGAGAAGCGTGGCCCAAGAGGTGCCGCGTCAACGGCATTGCGCCTGCGCCATTCGCACACCGATCAATCGGCCGGCCTGGGAGACCAGAGAGGCCTATGAAAGCCTGATAACCGTCGTCCCATACAAGCACATAGGCGAACCCGACGATATCCCCAGCCTGTGGCCTCGCTGATTTCGGACGCCGCCGACTAGGTGACCGGCGCGACGTTGTTCGTCGATGCCGGCATGATGCTATTCCTCGACTTCGCGACCCGATTAGGCGCGCGAAGACACAATGTAACGCCGGCCCACGAGCAGCCATACCCAGGCGCGTTCCTGCCGAAACGATCAACTACCAGGGAACGAATCAGCTTGGCGGCGTTGAGTCCGCATGTGTGCCGTGGCGTTGCGTCAGTCTCGTTCGGGAGTATCGCGCATCGCCGGCGCCCGCAAAGCTGCTATTCCAGGTTACATCGAGCCGTGTGATCCCACGTTGCGCGAGAATCCACCCCGCGGATCGAACTGGGTCTATGAGATCAAGGCCGACGGCTACCGCGCGCAACTGCATTGCGAAAATAGGGATATAACTGTCTATTCGCGCACGGGGCTCGACTGGACTGAGCAGTTTTCCTCAATTGCAGCCGCGGCTCATAAGCTGAACGCGAGGAGCGCGATCATCGACGGCGAGGCCGTCGTATACGGCAGCGGCGGCCTACCCGACTTCCAGCAGCTCCGGCGCGAGCTCGGTCGCAAGCGCAGCGAGCGTGTACGCTACCACGCGTTCGATCTCCTGTACCTCGACGGCTACGATCTACGTGGCGCGGCGTATGAAGATCGCAAGCGTCTGCTGCAGCAGCTCGTGAAGGACGCTCCGGAAACCTTCATCTACGTCGAATCTCTCGGGGCCGATGGTGATGAGATCTTTGCGAAGGGCTGCAAGCTCGGGTTGGAAGGCCTCGTTGCCAAACGGCTTGGCCAGCCGTACCGCTCGGGCCGGCAGGAGACCTGGATCAAGCTCAAGTGCAAGAAGAGCGAGACCTTTCCGATCGTCGCCTTCGTCGAAAAGCTGGGCGCCCATCCGCGCAAGATCGCCTCCCTTTACGTGGGCCGTCGTGAGAACGGTAGCCTGATCTACGCCGGCAAGGTCCGCACAGGATACACTGAGACGACCGCGCGAAGTCGTGAGCGGCTGGATCCCCTAATCCGGCGAACATCACCGCTCGATGTCCGGATCAAGAAGCCGAAGGCGACCTGGGTCGAACCGACCGTGACTGTCGAGGTGGAGTATGGCGCGTTAACAGATGACGGCCTGCTCCGCGAAGCGGTGTTCAAAGGCCTTCGGGACGATCTCGCGCTGCGGAAAGTGAAAGCGCCCCGGCTGGTGCCCTCCTCTGCCGGCCGGCCGAAGCTGGGCGTCTCCAAGGAAAACATTCTCCAGCTTCTTCCCGATGCGGTCGTCCCTTCCAAGAAAGAACTCGCCGGCTACTGGAGGCGCGTATGGAAGATGGCGCTGCCGCATCTCGGCCGCCGCCCGCTCAAGCTCGTGCGTCACGTGCACGGCACCACGTTCTACCACAAGGGGCCGCTTCCAAGGGATGTTCCGGTGGCCGTGCACCAGCTCCGCATCCAAAAGCGCGAAGGCGGTCAAGGCACGCGCCTGTGGGTCGACAGCCTGGATGGCTTCCTTGGCCTGGTACAGATCGGAACCGTCGAGCTGCACCCATGGAATTCGATGGTGGAGGATTTCGAGCACGCGGATCGCATCGTCGTCGACCTCGATCCCGGCGAGGACGTGGAATGGGAAGCGGTCGCCGACACCGCTCTTGAGCTTCGCGCGCTGATGAAGCGCGAAGGGTTCGACACCTGGCCGAAGCTGACGGGTGGCAAGGGTGTTCATCTGATGGCGCCGCTCGATGAACCGATGCTGCACGATCGGGCACATCGTATCGCGCGCGGAATTTGCTCCGACTTCGCGGCGCGCGCCCCCAATCGCTACATCCTTTCGGCGCAAGCAAAGCGCGTTAGCCGGATCTTCCTTGACTATCTCCGCAACGGGCGTGGCACGACCGCGATCGGCACCTACTCGCCTCGGGCACGCCAGGGATTTCCCATCGCTGCACCCGTGACTTGGGCGCGCCTCGAGCAGGGCATCAGGCCGGACGCGTTCACGATCTACAATCCGTTTCGGGTGAAGACGAGGTGAGCCATGGCTCATTCGACCCGAACCTGAATGCCTTTGGCCGCTGGCACTGGACCAAGTGACTGCCCTTCCCTGATTTACGGCGACGTCCAATAACGGCGGGGTATTTTTCACGCGCTGGCGATAGAAGGAACGTCTCCTCCCGGCCCGCCAATCGCTCGACCGGCCAGCTGTTCCTATTCCCGCACGGAGCTCGTGCAATGCGAAGAATTTCGCGCCGCCTAGCAACCATCGTTCATGCCTGGACTTAGATGCCACGTGATTGATGGCGGAGGACCGAGATGAAGGCGCTCGTTTGGCATGGCAAGGAGGACATCCGGTGCGACACCGTCACTGATCCGGAAATCCAGGACCCGCGTGACGCCATCATCAAAGTCACGAGCTGCGCAATCTGCGGTTCGGACCTGCACCTCTTCCACAACTTCATTCCGGGCATGCTGCCCGGTGACATCATGGGCCACGAGACCATGGGTGAAGTCGTCGACGTCGGCTCCGGCGTCGACGGCAAGCTGACGAAAGGCGACCGCATCGTCGTGCCGTTCACGATCATTTGCGGCGAATGCGACCAGTGCAAGCGCGGCAATTTCTCCGTCTGCGAGACCACCAACCGCAAGCGGCATCTGGCCGAAAAAGTGTTCGGTCATTCCTGCGCCGGCCTGTTCGGCTACACGCATCTGACCGGGGGCTACCCCGGCGGCCAGGCCGAGTATCTGCGCGTGCCCTACGCCGATGCCACGCATATCAAGGTTCCCGCCGGCATACCCGACGAACAGTTGTTGTTTTTCAGCGACATCTTCCCGACCGGCTGGCAGGCCGCGGTGCAATGCGACATCGAGCCGACCGACACTGTCGCGATCTGGGGCTGCGGCCCGGTCGGGCAGATGGCGATCCGCAGCGCCATCCTGCTCGGCGCCAATCAGGTGATTGCGATCGACTGCCTGCCCGAGCGGCTCAGCATGGCGGAAGCCGGCGGCGCCACTACGATCAATTTCGAGACCCAGAGCGTGGTGGAACGGCTGAACGAGCTCACCGACGGCAAGGGGCCGGAGAAGTGCATCGATTGTGCCGGCATGGAAGCGCATGTAATGGCCTCGCAGCCGGACACGCTGCTCGACCGCGCCAAGCAGATGGTGATGCTGGAGAGCGACCGGCCCCACGTCCTGCGCGAGATGATCTATGTCTGCCGTCCCGGCGGCATCATCTCCGTCGCGGGCGTCTATAGCGGCTTCTCCGACAAGATGCCGATGGGCGCCTTCATGAATAAGGGTCTGACGATGCGAACCGGCCAGACCCACGTCAACCGCTGGACCGATGACCTGCTCCGCCGCATCGAAGACGGCGAGATCGATCCGTCGTTCGTCATCACCCATACCGTACCGCTCAGCCAAGGCCCCGAGATGTACCAGGTGTTTCGCGACAAGCGGGACTCCTGCGTCAAGGTCGTGCTGAAGCCCTGAGGAAGCGAGTCCGACATGTTTCATTTCTCCAACATCGTGCGCACCAAGGGTGATCCGAAAATCCTCGAGGGTGGGCCGAGCCTGAAGCGACCGGAAGACCAGGTCGCGCGCGCGCTCGGCTGGTTCAGCATCGGTCTCGGCGCCGTGGAATTCTTTGCACCAAAGCGCGTCACCGGAACGCTGGGCATGGAAGGCCATGAGGCGCTGGTCCGCGCCTTCGGTGTGCGGGAGATCCTTGCCGGGATCGTGTCGCTGTCCGTGGACAAGAACGCCGGCCTCTGGGCCCGTGTCGGCGGCGACGGCCTCGATGCCGCTGCGCTGCTTTCCGGACTGACATCGGACAATCCCAAGAAAGGCAATATCGCGCTGGCACTCCTAGTGGTCGGGGGCATCACCATGCTCGACTATCGCGCCGCGCAGGACACCAAGCCGCGGCGGCCGTCCCGCGAGGCAAGGCGCAGGCTCTATCCGAACCGCAGCGGCTTCCCCAAGGGGCTGGCAAACGCCAGAAGCGGCGCGAAGCAGATCGCGGCGCACCCCACCGCGGAGCGATCCTGAGTTGATCGAGAGCACAAAGCAACGAGGTGAAATCGAGGCAATGACCGAATCCCGTGACGAACGCGCGTGGTGGCAATCCGCAGTCATCTATGAAATCGCGCCGATCTCGTTCCAGGATTCCAATGGCGACGGCAAAGGCGACCTCGCCGGCTTGACGCATCGATCCTGCTTCGGGGCAATGAAGGCGTGATCATCGAGCTCGCGCGGCGATGATCGGAGGAACCATCGGCGCGCCAAGGAGTCTGACCCACGCCTCCGGCATCTGCCCCCTGCTGCCGGACGCACTTTGGACGAAACCGCAGGCCCCGGCGCTTATCCCCTTTGGCGCAGGGGCTGCGGCGTGAGCTTGGAGGCTGCCATGGGCAAGGTGAAAGGTCTTAAGCGGCGGATCGCCGGCAAGGCGAAACAGGCCGTCGGCGAGATCGTCGGGGATCAGGAGCTCCACGAAGACGGCAGGGCCGAGGCGGAGCGCGGCCGCGAGGAACAGGGCCAGCCGAGCGAACTCAATCCGCTGAAGAAGCTCCAACAGCTGACGTGAACGCGCCGTCGCAGCCGGGGCTTTCCGTCCGCAAGAGGCGACGGCGCTCGCGGTGGTTCGCGGCCATCGCGCTGGGATTGATCAGCAGCACCTTTTCGACCATTGTCAGCCAGCTCTTCGCCGCCCGGATCGGCCGCGATGCGGCGGTCGATTGGATGACCGTCGCCGCCATTCCGGCGCGCGACTGGGCGATCGTCGCAGAGCCCTCATGGACCGCGATCCCCACCGGCATCGCGTTCCATCAATGGGCGGATTTTTCCTGGGCGGTTTTCTTTTTCGGCGTGCTCGGACGCTGGACCGCGGATCTGCGACCACTGGCGATCCTGCTGCTCGCGCCGGCGTGGGCTGTATTTTCCTCAGGGATGGAATGGTTCGTGCTGGTCCCGCTTTTTCCGTTCTGGCAGCCGCTATTCACGCTGCAGCAACCCTACTGGATCGGGCTTCTCGTGCACGGCTCGTCGGCCGTGATGTATCCCCTGTTCGCGCGGCTACGCTGGGTCTACGGCGATACGCCCGCCCGCGATGTACGCTTCACCAATGCCTGTATCACCGCCGCCCTGGCCCTGATTGCGCTGCTCGGGACGATCGCGTTTTTCGGCCGCCATGGCTACGAACTCCCGTGGATGGGGCGCGACAGTGATGCGGACCAAGCCTATATCCGGCACATGACCACCCACCACGCGCAAGGCATCGAGCTTGCGCGGATCGCAGCCGAGCGTGCGCAAGACCCGCATTTGCAGAAGCTCGCCATGCTGATGATCGCAAGCCAGTCCGGCGAAAATAGGATCTTCGAGAATTGGTGGCTGAGCTGGTTCGATACCGAGATGCCGGACTGTACCGCGCAGGAGCGTTCGGTCATGCCGGGCTTTCTGACACCGGCCGAGATGCGTCAAATCAAGATCGCCGCGCCCGAGGCGTTCGACACCATTTTTGTCGAGACGATGACGTTGCATCACAAGGGCGCGGTGAAGATGGCGGACCAGATGTGGCACAGCCATGGCGATCCGCGCCTGCGCGTCATGGCTCATGCCATCCGCCATGAGCAGCAAGGTGAGATAGCGCTGATGCAGGGCGTGAGCGGCGTTGCCGCGGTGACGACGGCCTTCAGCAACATGTTCGGCGACAACGTCAATTGAGTGCGAGGAACCTAGGACAAGCGAGCCGATTGACGATTGTAGTTCCTCGACGTCAAGCGATCAGATGAAGCGGATGACGGGCGTTCTCCTGGGTCTTGCAACCGCTTTGGCGGGATGCCAGCGCGAAGAGCGGCAGTTGCGGCTCGATCCGCCGATTGCGGACGCGCTCGACAGGATCGCGCTGATGCCGAACGGGATCAGCGGAGCGCCGCCGGACGTCTATTTTGCACTTGGCAAGCCCTACGAGGTCAACGCCTACAACCTCAGCCAGGGCAAGCGGCTGTATTCATGGTTCGGCTGCAAAGCCTGCCATGGCGACGGCCAAGGCGGCATCGGGCCCTCATTCCTCGATGGCTGGTGGTATTACGGCCCGGAGATGGTTTCGATCTTCGCCTCGATCCGAGACGGGCGGCCGCACGGCATGCCGGCCTATCGCGACAAGATGACGACGGATCAGATCTGGCAACTTGCCGGCTACGTGCAGGCGATCGGCTCCTACGAAGGCAAGACCGCCGCGCCGAGCCGCAATGACGAGAAGCAAACGCGGCCCGCCGAAAACAGGGCGCCGGCGAAGCTCCTGTTCGATGAAGGCCCCATCCCCGTACACGCGGATCAGGGACCAACGCCGTGATCCGCGCGATCGGCAAGACGTGCATGCGCGCAATGCTCGCGGCTCTGCTGGCCGACTGCAGCGGCTGGCAGTCGGCGCTCGACGCTCACGGTCCGTCGGCCGTCAGCCTGAAGCAGCTCATCATCGTGATCGTCGTGGTCTGTTCGCTGGTCTGGATGCTCGTCATGACCACGATGATCGTTGCGTTGTTGCGCCGCCGCGAGGTACGGCCAGCGACGCCCTCGCCACACCGCATGACAGTGGCAGTGACGGGCGCCGTCGTCGCGACCGTTCTGATCATCGGCACCTTCACCGTGATCAGCTTCCTCGCGACACATGCGCTCGGGGTTGCCGGCCAGGACGATCTCACGATCCGGGTGCGCGGCCTGCAATGGTGGTGGGGCTTCGAATATATCGGCCCCAATCCATCGGACCGATTTGAGACGGCCAACGAAATCCACATCCCGGTCGGCCGCAACGTGCGCCTGAAGCTCGAGGGCCTCGACGTGATTCATTCGTTTTGGGTGCCAAGCCTCGCGGGCAAGCAGGATCTTGTGCCCGGTCGCTCGAACGAGCTGACCATTCGCGCCGACAATCCAGGGGTCTATCGTGGTCAATGCGCCGAATTCTGCGGCATGCAGCACGCCCACATGGCGCTGCTCGTCATCGCGCAATCGCAGGACGATTTTGACCGATGGTCGAATGCGCAGCGGCAGGCTGCGCGTCAGCCCGCTGAAGAGGAGCTTGCCGCGGGCCTGCAGACGTTCCTGGCGAAGCCGTGCGCGGGCTGTCACACCATTCGCGGCACGGCAGCGACGGGCAAGACCGGGCCGGACCTCACCCATGTCGGCAGCCGACGCACCATCGCCGCAGGCCTGTTCGAGACCACCCGCGGCTCGCTCGCCGCCTGGATCGCCGATCCCCAGACCATCAAGCCCGGCAACAACATGCCCATGGTGCCGCTCACGCCCGACGAACTGCGCACCGTCTCGGCTTATCTGGCGAGCCTGAAATGAGCCGTCCCGCCACAACGCCAGGTACGCGCGACATCGAGCTCCAGCGCACGGGCCTGACCAGCGCGCTGGCGGAGACATGGAAGACGCCGTCCGGCCTCTGGGGCGCACTCGCGACCGTCGATCACAAGATCATCGGCCGCCGCTACATCCTTACGGCCTTCGTCTTCCTCGCGCTCGGCGGCGTTCTCGCCGCGTTGATGCGCATCCAGCTCGCGCTGCCGGAGGCGCGCCTGATCGGTCCCGACCGCTACAATCAGATCTTCACCATGCACGGCGCCAACATGATGTTCCTGTTCGCCGTACCCGTCATGGAGGCGGTCGCGGTCTATTTCGTGCCGCTGATGGTCGGCACGCGCAACATCGCCTTTCCGCGCCTCAACGCATTCTCCTACTGGATCTACCTCGCCGGCGGCGCAATGCTCTGGATCGCCTTCGCGCTCGACATGGGCCCGGATGTCGGCTGGTTCGCCTATGTGCCGCTGTCCGGCCCGCAATATGGCGCCGGCAAGCGCGCCGACATCTGGGCACAGATGATCACCTTTACCGAGATTTCCGCGCTCGCGGTCGCCGTCGAGCTCGTCGTCACCATTTTCAAGCAGCGCGCGCCCGGGATGACCCTCAATCGCATCCCTGTGTTCGTGTGGGCCATACTGGTGACGTCGTTTCTCGTCATCATGGCGATGCCGGCCATCGTGGTCGCGAGCACCAGCCTGATCCTCGACCGCCTCGTCGGCACGCATTTCTACAATCCGGCCGAGGGAGGCGACGTGCTGCTTTGGCAGCATCTGTTCTGGTTCTTCGGCCATCCCGAGGTCTACATCATCTTCCTGCCCGCCGCCGGCATGGTGTCGACCTTGATCGAGCCATTCGCGCGGCGGCCGGCCTTCGGCTATCTCGCGCTGGTGATGGCCCTGATCGCAACCGGCATCCTCGCCTTCGGCCTCTGGGTGCACCACATGTTCGTAGCGGGCCTGCCGCGGCTCGGCGACAGCTTCTTCACCGCGTCCAGCATGGCGATCGCGATGCCCGCCGGCATCCAGGTGTTCTGCTGGCTGGCGACGCTGTGGGACGGCACGCCAGACTTCAAGACCCCCCTCCTCTTCATCATCGGCTTCATCGTGACGTTCGTCATCGGCGGATTGACCGGCGTAATGGTCGCCTCCGTGCCGTTCGACACTCAAGTTCACGACACCTACTTCGTCGTTGCGCATTTCCACTACGTGCTGATCGGCGGGGCCGTATTCCCCCTGCTTGGCGCCATCCATTACTGGTTTCCAAAGCTGACCGGACGCATGATGAGCGAGAGGCTAGGACAATGGTCGTTCTGGCTGATCTTCGCCGGCTTCAACGCGACCTTCTTTCCGATGCACATCCTCGGGCTCCAGGGTATGCCGCGCCGGATCTATACGTATCAACCCGATCTGCCGTGGCATGGCCTGAACCTGTTCGTCAGTCTCAGCGCGATCGTTCTTGCCGCCGGCTTCCTGCTGTTCTTCATCAATGCCATCCGAAGCGCGCGCTCTGGCGAGGTTGCGACTGATAATCCCTGGAATGCGCCGACGCTGGAATGGGCGACGACGTCGCCTCCCCCAAGCTACAATTTCGCGATGATCCCGGTCGTCGGCGGACTACAGCCGCTGTGGGAGAACCGCGATGCGCTGTCCGTTGCCGATGGCCTGCGCACCGACCGGCGCGAGCTGCTCGTCACCACACTCGCAGAGGCCGAGCCGCAGGCCCGCGAAGCCTCGCCCCAGCACTCGATCTGGCCGCTATGGGCGGCAATTGCGACCACGATCATGCTGATCTGGTCGATCTTCTCACCATGGGCGGTGGTCTGGGGTGCCATTCCCGTCGCCATCACGCTGATCGGCTGGTTCTGGCCCAAGGGCACGCCGGAGGATGAGTCATGAGAGAGAAGGTCGTGCTCGACCTCGGTCGGCTGCCGCCGCACGGAATGGGAACGACGAGCGTCACCTGGTGGGGCACGCTGGCCTTCATGCTGATCGAAGGCACCGGCTTTGCGCTCGTGATCGCCGTGTATCTCTATCTGATGAGCCTGGCTGCGGCCTGGCCGATCAATGCGCCGCCGCCGGACCTGCTTCCGGGTACGCTGGTGACGCTGATCCTGCTCACCAGCCTGGCGCCGAACATCCTGATCTCGCGCTGGGCTGAGCAGCAGGATCTCCGCAAGGTGCGGATCGGAATGGTTATCATGTCGATCCTCGGCATCGCACCGCTGGTCGTGCGCGTCTTCGAGTTCCCGGCTCTCAAAGTGAGTTGGGACAGCAACGCTTACGGCTCAGTGGCGTGGACACTGCTCGGCCTCCACACCACGCATATCATCACCGATCTCGTCGACACGCTCGTCCTGGCTGCCCTCATGTTCACACGTCGCGGCAACAATGAGAGGCGGTTCGGGGACGTCCGGGACAACGCAATGTATTGGAACTTTGTCGTCGTGACCTGGCTTCCGATCTACGGCTGCATTTACTGGCTTGCACGGCTATGAGCGCACGGAAGCTCCACTTCAATCTCCTGGTATGGGCCGGCTTGTGGCTCGCGGCACTGATCTGGGCTGTGAACATGCAACTCGGTCAGATCCTGCCATATACCGATTGCCGCTCGCAGCTTCATATATCGGCGATCACATCCTTCGTCGGGGCAGCGCTTACCGCGATGTCAGGCTTGGTCTCATGGCAGTCCGCGCGACAGCCCGCTGGCGAGGCTCATGCTCAGCGCGAGATCACAGGTTTCGGCAGCGGCGTGAGCGCGCTTTCGGCATGTATCTTCACGTTCGCGCTGTTGATGCAAGGCGCTGCATCGTTGGTGCTGACCGGATGCGAAAGATAGTCCTGACAACCATTGCTCTTTCCTACCCTTGCGTGGCTCAGGGGCATGGAACGACGCGCGACGCGGTGAGTGCAAGCTGGACGTTCGATCCCTGGGTCATCGTGCCGCTGATCGCGTTCGGCCTCATATACGTCATCGGCCTGCTGGTTCTCTCGCAGCGAACGGCGCAGAGGCGTCGCGGCCGCGCCTGGCAGACTCTCGCCTGCTGCGCAGGCTGGCTTACGCTGGCAGCCGCGCTGGTGTCGCCGCTGCACTGGCTCGGCGAACGGCTCCTGACCTTTCACATGATCGAGCATGAGATGCTGATGGCCGTGGCAGCACCGCTGCTCGCGATCGCGCAGCCGGTCGGACCGTTGTTATGGTCCCTGCCGCGGTCCGCGCGCCTCGCGGTCGGCCGAGCGATGCGGCGTCCGCTCACCGTGCGGCTGTGGACCTCACTGAGCGGAGGCCGCAACGCGACGCTACTGCACGGTGTCGCGATCTGGGCCTGGCACGCACCGGCGCTGTTCGATGCAGCCGTCCAAGACGTCCTGCTGCACCGGTTCCAGCATCTGAGCTTTTTCCTGACGGCCGTTCTGTTCTGGTGGTCAGTGTTCCGGCGAAGCCAAACCGGCAGCGCTGCCTGGCATGTCTTCGTCACCATGCTGCACACCAGCGTCCTCGGCGCGCTGATGGCGCTGGCTCCCCACCTGCTCTATCGGCAGCAAACGGATGCCGCAGCGGCGTGGGGCTTGACGCCACTCGAGGACCAGCAACTGGCTGGAATTATCATGTGGGTCCCTGCAGGAACGATCTATGCCGGCGCCGCGCTTGCGCTTATCGCGCTATGGATACGGCGGGCCGGCAAGGACAGCGAGCGGGCCGATGCGCTTCACGCTCTCTAGAAGAACGCTCTTCGCGATTGGAGCAACCGGCCTCATGGTCGCCGCGGGGGTTGCGATAGGCTTCATCCGCAGTGAGCGCCGGCAAAACGAGAGCATCGCCCGTGCCATGACCGGGGGCGATCCGGCGCGCGCACCGGCGCTGATCCGCCGTTATGGCTGCGCGGGATGCCACACCATCCCAGGCATTCCCGGCGGTGACGGCAAGGTCGGCGCCTCGCTCGCCGATCTCAGGTCGCGCGTGTACATCGCCGGCGTTGCGGCTAACGCGCCGGACAATCTGATCCGATGGATCGTGAGCCCGCAGGCCTTATCGCCGCGAACCGCAATGCCCGCAACAGGGATCACCGAAGCCGAGGCACGCGACGTCGCGGCCTATCTTTATGCGCAGTGAGCAGATGTCAAGGATCGGGCGTTGGCCGGGCCGGCAATGATTTCACAAAGGCGGCAATCGCGTTACGATCGCTCTCCGGGAGCATGGCCAGGTTGGTGACGACGTCGGCCATGGACGAGCCGACCCGGCCATGGTTCGGCGTGATTCCCGTCTTCAGCATGTCCGCCAATTGCTGCTCCGACCAGCGGCCAATCCGCGCCGCCGTGATGTTGGGATAGAAGCCCGTGCCCGTGGGGTCCTGTCCACCAGCATAGCGAGTGCCGGCCTTTATGCCGCCGAACACGTCGCGCGAGGAGTGACACTCCGTGCAATGGGCGAGCGCTTCGCTCAGATAACGGCCGCGGTTCCAGATCTCGTCATGCGCGGCATCGGACAAGATCGGCCCCGGCCGGAAGTAGAGAAGTTTCCAGAAGCCGACGAAGCGGCGGATACCGAACAAGGGATTGAGATCATGATCCGGCGGACGCCCCTTCACTGCCGTTAGCGTCCGCAGATAGGCCATCAGATCCTGCACGTCTCCGGCACGCATATGCGCAAAGCTCTCATAGGGAAAGACCGGATAATAGTGGCTGCCATCCGGCGAGGTGCCGCGCAGGAGCGCGTTGGCCAGATCCTTTGTCGTCCAGTTCCCGATACCGTCGACTGGATCCATTGAAATATTGGGCGCACGGAACGTCCCATAGGGGGAGGCGAGCGCGAGCCCGCCTCCGAGACGCAGATGATCTGGCTGTCCCGGCGAAGCATGGCAGGAGGCGCAGTCACCCGCCGCGAAGACCAGCTTACCGCGCTCGGCATCACCGATACCATCGGCGACGTCTTTCATCTCTGCCGCGGCGAAACGATCCGGTGAGGTGACGAACCATGTCACCACGATTGCCGTAAGTACGAGCAGGATTCCAGACATCAACCAGAGACGCCTGCGCATCTGCTCTCCTGTTCTCCGCTGGGGGCCAACCATCCCGCTAACGACTGCAAGTGCGGCTGTTCCTTCGCACCGCCAGTTCGGCATCGGCCCGGCTGAGGATCGTGCAGCTGCGTCAGAGACCGATAGGAACTTTTGAAATCATCAAACGTCGAATCGGCCTCGCGGCAACCATCCAAGGCTCGCTGCAACATATCAAAAGTTATTACCTTCCGCCCTCCTCTCTTTCAAAGGAGATTGCGGGTGGAGCGCCAGCGGACAATACATGCAAGCAGGTTTTGCGTTCTCCAAACTCGCCGACCGTCTGACGAAACTCGCTGACGTGACTGCCGATGACCTCGACCTCCTTTCGAACATGCCGACCAACATCGCTCATTTCGGCCCTCATCAGGTGGTCCTGCGACAGGGCGACGAGACCAGCCAATGCCGTCTGCTGCTCCAGGGATATCTGTGCTGGCAGGAAACAGAAATGGCGACCTATCAGATCACATCGATCTTCGTTCCCGGCGACCTGCCCGATCTGCATACCTTGTACCGTCCCTACGTCTCCAGCAATCTCGTCGCACTCGGCTCCGCCGTCATAGCTCTCGTGCCGCACCGCTTCCTTCACGAGCTGTGCGTACGGTCGCCGCGTACGGCGCGCTCGCTGCTGTCGATCCTGCTGATCGACCACGCCATCCAGCGAAACTGGACGGTGAACCTCGGCAGCCGCGATGCATTGATGCGCGTAGCGCATCTGCTCTGCGAAATCACCACGCGTCTGCAAACTGTCGGGCTTGCGCGAGACTTCCGATTTTCCTCGCCGTTTACCCAGTGCGATCTTGCCGCGGCCTGCAGCATCTCCCCCGTGCATGCCAATCGCACCGTTCAGGAATTGCGCCGCTGCAACCTCCTGCAATGGCGGGGCAAGATCATCTCGATTACGGATTGGGTCGGCCTGGTTCGGCTCGCCGGCTTCGACCCAAGCTATCTCGACCTTCGTCCAAATGAACCAGATGTGCGGCCGTCGAAACCGAGAATCGCTTTGCCGGACATCTACACGGAAAATTCCCGGTGCCGGGCTCGCGCCTGCAGCGCAGCGCATACTTCAGCCATCACGCTTTCCCAGTCGCCCGGTGTCGACTGATGAAACAGCCGCAGGCTCGGATACCAGAACGAGCCGGACCCGGATGGCGGCCAGCGCCAGTCGCAATCGGCGTGCAGCAACACCCAGGCTTCGCATCCGAGCGCGCCGGCAAGGTGCGCGACCATGGTGTCGACGCAAATGAGAAGATCGAGCTGGCGAATGAGGTGACCGAGAGCCGCGATATCCGGCGTGCTGACGTCCCGAGCGCCAATCTCGGCGAGCTCCCCCGGCGCGGCCCCACGCTGAAGCGAATAGAGCGTCACCTCGGCATCGGCAAGCTGGCGCAACAGTCGGACCGGAATGGCACGTCGCTTGTCCCAATTGCCGACCTCCCAGACGAGACCGACAGCCAGATCGCGTTTGCTGTCCAGCGGAGGGATCGCCACCTCTGGCAGCGTGAGATAAGGCGCTCGCATCTCGACCTGCTCCCGCCCCGCTCGAACAGCATGTGGGACCTCCATGATCTCGATGTCGATGTCGAATTCGACCTCCGGCGCGCCATCGTGGAGTGGAATCGCACGATCCACCCCAGCCGTCCGCGCGACCATGAGCAGTAGTTCCGGCTGGCACCAGACCGTGAGGCTGCGCGCGATCTCGCCAAACGCCGGCATGAAACGGAGAAACTGGATCGTATCGCCGAGCCCGTGATAACAACGCACGAGCACATGTCTGTCCGCTAGCGGCTCGCCGCGCCAGATCCGCTGGAGATGGCGCGGCCCAGTGTGCTTGGGCGGATGCGCGATCTCCAGAAGATCACGATCGCTGATCTCCCAGGCGCGAGCGAAATCGCGCGTGCGCATCGCCTCGACCCAGCCGCCCGCCACCTCGCGAAGCCCGAGCTAGCGCCGCACGAATTTGTGGAAGCGGCTCAGCTTGCCGTCCTTGGTCCGATCCTGATGAAGGAACGCGATTCCGGCTTCGTCGAATTTCTCGAAGAATTCATCCCAGCCAATACGGTCGAGTTCCCCATCGGGCGGATCGAAATCGATGCGCAGGATGCCGGCGTGCCCATCCTCTTCCGTGGCCTTGACCGTCGCTGGTTTTCCGCCGCGCTGTTCCGCCCATTTCCGGATCACCTCATGGTCAGTCGTCTGCTCGGCTTCGCTGTTCTGCGCCTTCGTCATGTCGCACCTCCCTTGCTGCCGCGGCCGCGCGATGAGCATCGCCACCGCGTCAGACTATCTGCCGGGAAACGCTAACCGGATGGATTTGTTCTTCCGTGCTCTGAAGCAAGACAGCCGGGCGCCAGCATCTTCTTCTTCATCTTCATCCCGGAGGCTCTTCGTTCCCGCTGGACGGCTCGGGATTCTATCCCAAGTTAAGCCGATCGCATTTTCCCCGCCGGAATCGTTCGCCGGGGCGTGCCAGCGCCTCCCGCACAGGAACGAACATACCTTCCGCACGTTCGCCGACAACTTACACCGACGCTGCCTACTTTCCGGAGGATCTCAATCCATGCATTCACGTCTTCAAGACAGGCGACGCGTGCGCGTCGGTATTGTCGGCGTCGGCAACTGCGCGAGCTCTTTCGTTCAGGGACTCACCTACTATCGGAATGCCAAATCGAACGAACCAGTGCCGGGATTGATGAACGCCGACCTCGGTGGCTATCACATCAGCGACATCCAGATCGCCTCGGCTTTCGACGTCAACGCCGACAAGGTCGGTCGCGACGTTGCCGATGCGATTTTTGCCCGACCAAACAATACGCACCGTTTTTCCGACGTCGCGCCGACGGGCGTGATCGTAGAGCGCGGCCCCGTCCTGGACGGCATCGGCCGCTATCTCGAGGATGACATTCCGATCGCAGATGCACCAGAAGCAGACGTCGCAGAGACACTCACGAGGTCGCGCACCGATGTGCTCGTGTCCTATCTGCCGGTCGGCTCGCAGCACGCGAGCGAATGGTATGCGGGGCGCGCAATCGAGGCCGGCTGCGGTTATGTCAATTGCATCCCGGTCTTCATCGCGTCCAATCCGGACTGGCGGCGGCGGTTTGAGGATGCAGGTCTGCCGATCGTCGGCGACGACATCAAGAGCCAAGTAGGCGCCACCATTCTCCACCGCGTGCTCGCGAACCTTTTCCGCGACCGCGGCGTGCGGCTCGATCGCACCTATCAGCTCAATGTCGGCGGCAACACCGATTTCAAGAACATGCTGGAGCGGGAGCGGCTGGCCTCCAAGAAGATCTCCAAGACCCAGGCCGTAACCAGCCAGTTCGATGTTCCGATCGAGCCCGATAACATTCATGTGGGGCCGAGCGACCACATTCCGTGGCTGACCGATCGCAAGCTTGCCTTCATCCGTCTGGAGGGCACGACGTTCGGCGGCGTTCCGCTGAGCGCCGAAGTGAAGCTCGAGGTCTGGGACTCCCCGAATTCGGCGGGCGTCGTGATCGATGCGGTGCGATGCACCAAGCTTGCAATGGACCGCGGCCAGGCCGGCGCGCTGACCGGCCCCTCGAGCTATTTCATGAAGTCGCCGCCGCAGCAGTTCACGGATGAGGAAGCCGGGCGGCGGACGCGCGCCTTCATCGATGACAAGGCGTATGCCTGATGGCGAAGATCATTCATCTCGTCCGGCACGGTCATCACCCGTTACTCGGCCGCACACTGTGCGGTCGGATGAAGGGCATGGAGCTCGACGGTCTCGGCTGCGAGGAGATGGCGCGCTGTGCCGCGACCGTCGCGCCCCGGCCGACACTGGTGCAATCGAGCCCGCAGCGGCGCTGCATGCAGTCGGCCTGTATCCTCGCCGCGCGCTTCGCTCTACCGGTCGAGATCGTGCCGGCCCTGGACGAACTCGACTATGGCGAATGGACCGGACGATCCTTCGAGGATCTCGCCTCGGATCCACGATGGTCGCGCTGGAATGCGCGACGCAGCACGAGCCGGCCGCCGAGCGGCGAAAGCATGCGATCGCTCCAGAAGCGTGTCGTTGATCATCTGGAGCGGCTGCGCGGCGATCGCAACATCGAGGTCGTCATCGCCGTCACTCATGCCGAGCCGATCCGCGCGGCACTCCTGCGCTACTCGCACATGCGGCTCGACGACTTCCTGTCGATCGAGATCGACCCCGGCAGCATCAGCACTCTTCGCGTCGACAATCGCGGAATCAGCATCACCGGAATCAACCGACGGGTGCCGGCGTGAAGATCGTCATTTTCGGTCTGACAATCTCTTCCTCCTGGGGCAATGGCCACGCGACCTTGTGGCGCGGCCTGTGCAAGCATGTCGTGCGGTCCGGGCACAGCATCGTCTTTTTCGAGCGCGACACGCCCTATTACGCCGCTGCCCGGGATCTGCACGAATTGCCCGGTGGTCAGCTACGCCTGTTCACAAACTGGGACGACATACGCCTGACGGCGAGCAGCGATCTTCGCGATGCCGACGTTGCGATCGTGACTTCCTACTGCCCCGACGCGCTTGCGGCGACCGATCTGATCCTCTCCGAAGGTCGTGCGATCCCCGTGTTCTACGATCTCGATACGCCCGTTACGCTGGCGAGGCTTATGGCCGGCGAAACCGTTTCGTATATCGGTCCGCGAGGCCTGCGCGATTTTGCTCTCGTCCTGAGTTTCACTGGCGGCCCCCGCGTCGCCAGCGAATTCCGCGGCAGGCTGGGCGCCCGCGACGTCCGGCCGCTCTATGGCCATGTCGATGCCGACATTCATCGGCCAGTTCCGCCGCAGCCGCACTATCGCGCGGATTTGTCCTATCTCGGCACCTACTCCGAAGATCGTCAGCGCTTGCTCGAGATGCTTTTCGTCGCACCCGCTCGGGCGCGACAGGATCTCCGTTTCCTGATTGGCGGCGCGCAATATCCCGACACTTTTCCTTGGTCCCCGAATATCTACTTTGTGCGGCACCTGCCGCCCTCGGAACACGCGCCGTTCTTCGCCTCGTCCCGGCTGACGCTCAATGTCACGCGCAGGGCCATGGCCGAGATGGGCTGGTGTCCGTCCGGGCGGCTGTTCGAAGCCGCCGCCTGCGGCGCACCGCTGCTGAGCGATGATTGGCCCGGGATCGGGGATTTTTTTGCGCCCGGAGAGGAAATCCTGATCGCGCGCGACGGGCAGGACGCGCTCGCCGCGCTGGGGATGGAAGGCGCTCAGCTCCGGCGCATGGCCCAGCGCGCTTGTGACCGCACCATGGACCAGCACACATCCGACAAACGCGCCCGCGAACTGGTGTCGCTGCTCGAGCAGATGGCATCGAGCGGCGCGCACCGGCAGCAACCCGAGGAGGCCTGATCATGTGGGGCATCGTTCCGGCCGCGGGCCGCGGCAGCCGCATCCAGCCGCTTGCCTTCTCTAAGGAATTGCTGCCCGTCGGCAGCCGGTGCGACGACGGAACCGACCGCCCTTGTGCCGTCTCGGAATATCTCCTGGAGCGCCTGATCCTTGGAGGCGCCGACAAGATCTGTTTCGTGATCTCGCCGGGCAAGTCCGATATTCTTGAATATTTCGGCGATCACTATGGCTGCGCCCAGCTTGCTTACGTCGTTCAGCCCGACGCATCCGGTCTGTGCGACGCCGTTTTCAGGGCGAGCACGGTGGTCGGCGAGCATGAGGAAGTCATGGTCGGCCTGCCAGACACCGTGTGGTTTCCCAAGGCGGCCTTGCAGGCCTTGCCCGACGCAGATCTCTCGTTCCTGTTGTTTCCAGTCGAGCATCCCGAATTCTTCGACGCGGTGGTGCTCGACGGCGATCGCGTGACGGAGATCCAGGTCAAGCAGCCGAATGCGACCTCACGCTGGATCTGGGGCGCCTTCAGGATGTCGACCCGCGGCTTCGGCGAGCTCCAGGCGCTCTGGAACGCGCGCGAGCGCCGCGACGAGTATTTCGGGACTTTGGTCAACGCCTATCTCGCAGCCGGCGGCCGAGGCATCGGAGTCAAGGCCGGCGAATCCTACGTCGACGTCGGCACCGTCGAGGGCTATCGCACAGCGATAGCCCTCCTCGCCGAGCGCACAGGCGGCGACGGCCGATCGAGGTTACAGGCCGGTGCGTCGTCAGACGGTGCCCGTCCCGCCACAGTGAACTACGGAGCGATTGCATGACCACAGGCGACCTGTCGCGCGAGGAAATCCGCCGGCGCGTCGATGCGCTCGGACCATGGTTTCATAATCTCGACCTCAACGGCGTGCCGACCGCACCTTCGCATTTCCTCGGCGATTATCCGAGCGTGAAATGGCGGCGCTTCTCCGATATCATCCCGGATCGCCTCGAAGGCAAGACCGTGCTCGATATCGGCTGCAACGCCGGCTTCTACGCCATGGAGATGAAACGGCGCGGCGCCGAACGCGTGCTCGGTGTCGACACTGACGAGGAATACCTCGCACAAGCCCGCTTCGCCGCGGAGGTGAACGGGCTCAGGATCGAATTCCGCAGGATGTCGGCCTATGACGTCGGGCAGCTCCGCGAAAAATTCGACCTCGTGATTTTCATGGGCGTGCTCTATCACCTACGCCATCCTCTGCTCGCGCTGGATCTCATTCACGAGCACGTGGCCGGCGATCTGCTGCTGTTTCAGTCGATGCAGCGCGGCGACGGCCTGGTCGACGCGGTCGAGAAGAATTACGACTTCTGGACCACCGACCAGTTCGATTCCCCGGGGTACCCGAAGCTGCACTTCATCGAGCACAAATATGCCGATGATCCCACCAATTGGTGGGTGCCGAACCGCGCCTGCGTCGAAGCCATGCTGCGCAGCGCGGGCTTTGCCATCGCAGCGCACCCGGAAGAGGAGGTCTATCTGTGCAGGCGGACGACGCGGCCGCAGGCCGACGGCCCGATCTATCCGGCAAGGGAGGCCGGCCGATGATCGAGGCTGCCAAGATATGGAATGAGCCGAACAATAAGTCCCATTGGGACATCCTGATCGATCCGGACTGGGCCATGTTCGCGAGCCTGGTGATGGCTGCTTGCAGAGCCATCCGCAGCGCGCATCCGACATTGCCGCGCGTGCTCGGGGGCATCTCGCCGATCGATCCGGCCTTCATGCGCAACATGCAGGCGCGCGGCGTGCTCGATCATGTTGAGGCCGTAGCCGTGCACGGCTTTCCGCTCGACTGGAACCTGTGGCAGATCGGCGAATGGCCCGCCAAGCTCGCGGAAATCAAAGCCGTCACCTCGCATCCGATCTGGGTGACGGAGGTCGGCGTCTCGTCGTTCGGCGCCGAGGAGGTGCAGGCCTGGGGCCTGTCGCGCACCGCCGAGCTCCTGATCGGCCGTGCGCCGCGCATTCACTGGTATAGTCTCTACGATCTCCCCTCAACCTGGGAGGCAACAACGCGCCACAAGGAGGCGGAGGGCTCCTCCTATTACCGGCATTTCCACATGGGCCTGCTGCGCGAGGACGGAACGCCCAAAGTCGCAGCGGATCTGTTTGGCCGATATGCGCCCGCCATGGGCCTGTGCCAATGGTTTCACTACGAAGACCATCGACTCAACGACGCCGTACGCTGGATGCGCCGTCTCGGCCTGACGCATCTGCGGACCGGCCTGTCCTGGGCCGACAGCTTCCGTCCCAACGCGCTCGATTGGTTCGACCGCCAGATGGATGCATTGGCGGAGTTCCAGGTCACGGTGACCTTCTGCTTCACACCTGAACACCGGGGTCTCGAACCTCACCACACGAGCCCGCCGCATGACGTGAACGAATTCGCGGATTTCTGCGCGCTGATGATTGAGCGCTACTGCGCGAAAACTGGACTGGCGCCCTCTGCCGCACCTCGGGTCCCGATCAGGGAGCCGACATGCGCGCCCTGATCCTGGTGATGGACTCGGTCGGCATCGGCGCGGCACTCGATGCCATCAGGTACGGCGACGAGGGCGCCGATACCGTCGGCTACATTGCGGAGTACTGCATGGCTAGCAAGGCCGACAGTCCGCAGCGGGAGGGACCGTTACAGCTTCCCAATCTGGTTGCATTGGGCCTCGGCGAAGCCTGCCGTCTCGCCACGAGGCGCCTGCCACCGGGGCTCGATGGCGCAGTCGAACGTTCCCGCCACGGATGCGCGAGCGAGATATCGAAGGGCAAGGATACGCACTCAGGTCATTGGGAGATCGCCGGCGTGCCGGTGCCGTGCGACTGGGGTTATTTCCCTAAGACCACGCCGTGCTTCCCTCCCGATCTCGTGATCAGACTGTGCGACCAGGCTGGATTGCCCGGCATCCTCGGAAATTGTCCCGCCTCGGGAACCGCGATTCGAATTCGGCGAGCGCCACATGCTAAGCGGCGAGCCGATCTGCTACACCTCGGCCGACAGCGTGTTCCAGATCGCCGCCCATGAAGAGACGTTCGGGCTCGAAGGCCTCTACGAGGTCTGCACCGTGGCAGGGCGGCTCGTCGACCCCTTGAACATCGGCCGCGTCATCGCCCGGCCGTTCGTGGGCAGTCGACGAGAGAATTCAAGCGAACGGTGCATCGCCGCGACCTTTCCGTTCCACCGCTCGAGCAGACCATTCTCGATCTGGCCGAAGCGGCTGGTCGCGACGTCGTGACCATCGGCAAGATCGACGACATCTTCGCCCATCGCGGTACCGGGCGAAACATGCGTGGCGACGGCAACGCGGCCTTGTTCGACGTCACGCTCGAAGGATTGTCTAGCCTTGCAGACCACACGCGCGAACAGGTGCCGATCCTGGCGTTGGCTGCGAAATCAACGACACCAATCGGCCGGCGCGCGGGTTTTGCCGACATCGGCGCGACCGTCGCAAGGCATCTCGACCTGCCCGCACCGCTCCATGGCGCGCACTTCTAGTCGCCGGCAGACCCGTGTGCTTCACCTGTTTTATTAATCCAGGTTAGAGAAACTTTCGTTTGTACATTTCCGAGGAACGAACATTCCTTGCACCGCTTCTAACCTCCAGACGTGACTGGTGCGCGAGGTCGCCGGACCAAGCAGAAGCGCGCTTCAACCTCATCATCGATCGATCCCGAAAGGATCGGTCTCAAGGCGGCACGGAGCGGTGAATGACGCGGGTACTGGTTACTGGAGGCGCCGGATTCATCGGTTCGCACGCCGCCGATGTGCTGCTTGCGGCGGGCTATGAGGTCCGCCTTTTCGACAATCTGTCGCCGCAGGTTCACGGCGGCAACCGCCAGCGCCCCGCTTATCTCGCCGATGACGCCGAACTCATTGTCGGCGACGTCACCGACAGCCTCGCGGTCGAACAGGCCCTGAGCGGCACCGATGTGGTGCTGCATCTCGCCGCCGCCGTGGGCGTTGGCCAGAGCATGTACGACATCGAGCCTTATGTCAGAACCAACGAACTCGGTACCGCGGTGCTGTTGCAAGCGCTGTCCAAACGTCCTATCGACCGGCTGGTGGTCGCATCCTCCATGAGCATCTATGGCGAGGGTCTGTATCGCGGTCGTGACGGAAGCGTCGTCGCCTGCGACGAACGGCCGCTCGAGCAGCTTCGCCGAGGCGATTGGGAGTTGCGGGACGCAGCCGACCGTCCGCTCGATCCCGTGCCAACTCCCGAAACCAAACAACCATCGCTGAGCTCGATCTACGCGCTGAACAAATACGCGCAGGAGCGCATGTGCCTGATCACCGGCAAGGCCTATGGCATCCCAACCGTAGCCTTGCGCTTTTTCAACGTGTTCGGACCGCGTCAGGCCCTATCCAATCCCTATACCGGCGTGCTCGCCATCTTTGCCGCACGGCTGCTCAACGGCCGGCCACCGCTCGTCTTCGAGGACGGAAGGCAGCGGCGCGACTTCGTCCACGTCCACGACGTCGCCCGCGCCTGCCGCATGGCCCTCGAGGCGGACCATACGCAGGACGTCTTCAACGTCGGCTCGGGCCAGAGCCGCACGATCCTCTCTGTCGCCGAGGATCTGGCCGAGGTGATGGGGCGCCGTGCCATCCCTCCCGAGATCACACGGAAATACCGCGCCGGCGATATCCGGCACTGCTTCGCCGACATCGGCAAGTCGCGCGACCTGCTCGGCTTCGAGCCGCATGTCGCGTTCAAGGCCGGCCTTGAAGAACTGGCGGAATACCTTGCGGACCAGATCGCCGATGATCAGGCGGAACGGGCAACCAGGGAGCTGCTGCAACGAGGATTGGTTACGTGATGAGTGAACGAGACAACAAGGCCATCCTGGTCACCGGCGGCTGCGGCTTCATCGGCTGCAACCTCGCCGATCGCCTCGCCGAGCGTGGCGACCGCGTGCTGGTGCTGGACAATCTCGCCCGGGCCGGCGTGCGCGAAAACGCGCAATGGCTGAAGTCCAGGCACGGCGACCGCGTCACGATCACCGTGGCCGACATTCGCGAGCCGATCCCGGTGATCGACGCCGTGCGCGAGGCGCGCGCCGTGCTGCACCTGGCTGCCCAGGTCGCCGTCACCGACAGTGTCAGCGACCCCGCCGCCGATTTCGAGATCAACGCCCGCGGAACGCTGAACGTGCTTGAAGCCGTTCGCCTGCACAACAGCGCCGCACCCGTGATCTTCGCCTCGACCAATAAGGTCTATGGCCGGCTAATCGACGACTGCGAGATCGCGCTCATCGGCCGCCGCTACGCCCCGACTGGCAACGTGTTGGCCGACGGCATCTCGGAGAATGCGGCGCTCGATTTCTACAGCCCCTATGGATGCTCCAAGGGCACGGCGGACCAATACGTCCACGACTATGCCCGGGTGTTCGGGCTCCAGACCGTGGTGATGCGGATGAGCTGCATCTACGGGCCGCGCCAGTTCGGCACCGAGGATCAGGGCTGGATCGCGCACTTCCTGCTCAGCGCCATCCGCGAGAATCCGCTGACGATCTACGGCGATGGTCACCAGGTTCGCGACGCGCTGCACGTATCCGACGCGGTGAGAGCATGGCTCGCCGCGCTTGACCAGATCGCGCTGACCCGCGGGCGCGTATTCAATCTCGGCGGCGGCCCGGCTAACGCGATCAGCCTCCTGGAACTGATCGACGGCATCACCGACCTGACCGGCCGCAAGATGACGTATCGCTTTGCCGATTGGCGTCCTGGCGATCAACCCTGGTACGTCACCGATGCGCGGGCGCTGTCCACCACCCTCGGCTGGGCGCCTCAAATCTCCCTCGCGGACGGACTCCGATCGCTCCATTCGTGGCTGAACGGCCGCTTTGGATCATCACAGGGCAGTCGCGAGGCGCTGGCATGACGCGGATCGCTCTCATCAACCCGAACTGGGATTTCGCTGGCAGTATCTATTTCGGCTGCCGCTCCCCTCACCTTCCACTCGAGCTCGGTATCTCCGGGCACCTTCTGAAGGCAGCCGGCCACAAGACGCTGCTGCTCGACGCGCACATGTTCGACCTGTCGCTCGGCGAGATCGAAGCCGAGCTGCGCGCATTCGGTCCCGACCAGATCGTCATTACGACCGCGCCAACCTATTTGTTCTGGCGCTGCGCGCCGCCGGAGCTCCGCCTGCCGCAACAGCTCGCGCGGGCGGTGCGCGACCTTGCCCCGACCCTGATCGCGGTCGGGCCGCATGGATCGACCACGCCAAGGACGGCGCTGAAGAAGCTCGGCGTCGACATCATCGTGATGGGCGAGTGCGAAGCGTCCCTGCTGCGTCTCGCCAACGGCGAGCGAGACTTTCCGGGCCTGTGCTTCCCCGACGGCGCTTCGCTTCGGGTCAATGGCGGTCCGCAGGCCGTTGAATTCAAGAATCAGCCCGCGCTCGACTGGCCGGAAGAGATGATCCGGCGCCATCATCACCATCATCATCGCTTCGAAGCCGATCCGCTCGCTCCTGGCGCCGAGGTCGAGGCCTCGCGCGGCTGTCCCTATAACTGCACGTTCTGCGCCAAGGAGAACTTCCGCAACGCCTATCGCAGGCGGCCGGCCGCCGTCATTCTCGACGAGATTGATGGTCTGCGCGGCCAAGGCATCGAGTATCTCTACTTCATCGATGAGATCTTCCTTCCCAACGCCGAATTGCTGGAAGGACTAACGGCTCGCGGCCTGAAGTTCGGCGTGCAGACGCGTATCGACCTCTGGAAGTCCGACATGCTCGCGCAGCTCGGCCGTGCCGGCTGCGTCTCGATCGAAGCGGGGATCGAGAGCCTCACGGTCGAAGGTCGCGCGGCGCTGGCCAAGAACTGCAAGATGACCACCGATCAGCTCGCCGACCGCCTGGTCGAAGCCCGGCACCACGTCCCGTTCGTGCAGGCCAATCTGATCGAGGTGCCCGAGGACGACGACCCCGTCGTGCAGCGCTGGCGCCGCACGATGCATGACGCGGGCGTCTGGGCGAACGATCCGGTACCGCTCTATCCCTATCCGGGGTCGCCGGACTACCGAAAGCTTTGGGGCGAGCCCGACGACTTCGCCTGGGAACGGGCGCACCGCCACTATCTCCAGATGTTCAACCAGTTCAGCGACGTCCAGAACGACCGTCCCGTGCCGCTCGATACCCTCGAACGCCAGGTGGCATCATGAGCCGTAGCGCGGACATCAGGATCTTGATGACGACCGATACGGTCGGAGGCGTGTGGACCTATTCCTGCGCCCTTGCATCCAGCCTCGCTGCATCCGGCGCCGATGTGTTCCTCGTCACGCTTGGTCCCCGCGCGCGCGCCGATCAGCACACGATGCTGCGTGACGTCGGGGTGCACCTGATCGAGACGGAGCTCGCGCTCGAGTGGCAGGACCCGGAAGGACAGAACATCTCGGAGGCAAGGCGCGTCCTCGCCGATCTCGAAGCCAGGCATATACCTGATCTCATCCACCTCAACAGCTTTCGCGAGGCGAGCTTCGCCTGGCGTGCCCCGACGGTTCTGGTCGCGCATTCCTGCGTGAATTCCTGGGCGCTAGCCTGCCGCGATACGACATGGCTCACCGAACCCAGATGGCGCCGCTACACCGAACGCGTCGCGGCAGCGCTCGACGCAGCAGCGGCGTGGGTGTGTCCAAGCCAGGCTTTCCACGACAATATCGTAGCGATCTATCAGCCGCAGTCGCGCAGTGCCGTGATCTGGAATGGAATTGCGCCTCGCGACCCTGCGGGGCGCAAGCAGGATCTGATCTTCGCGGCCGGACGGCTGTGGGATCGCGCCAAGAACATTGAGGCCCTTGCAGCCGCTGCGGGCGGACTGCACTGGCCGGTTGAGGTCGCCGGCCCCATCGATGCAGGCCTTTCAGCGGGGGTCACCTGGCTCGGGGAGTTGTCACACGATGCTATGGCCGCCCGCCTCCGGCATGCCGCGATCTTCGTCAGCCCCGCGATCTACGAACCATTCGGCCTCTCGGTTCTGGAAGCAGCCGCGGCAGGCTGCGCGCTCGTCCTGTCGGACATCCCGACTTTCCGGGAATTGTGGAGCGGAGCCGCGCTGTTCTTCGATTGGACCGACAGCAAGATGCTGCATCGGACGCTCGCCATGCTTTGCTCCGACGAGGTCGGGCGGGCACGGCTGCAACGCGCTGCCTATGAGCATTCCCTGACACATTCACTGACGCGAATGACAAACGCCTATCTCGGTCTCTATGAAAGCCTGCTTGCATCCCACCGCCCGGTCGCGCCCACCTGCCAGATCGAGGTGCGCGCATGAGATGCGTCTTGTTCTATCACGCATTCACCTCCTGCTGGAACAACGGCAATGCGCATTTCCTGCGCGGCTATGCACGGGAGCTTCACGCGCTTGGCCATGAGGTCATCGTGTACGAGCCGTTCGATGGCTGGAGCCGTTTGAACGCCATTCGCGAGGACGGAGCCAATGCGATGGACGATATTCCGACGCTGTTTGCAGGCGTCGACATTCGCCAGTACGACGCCTGCCTGGATCTCGATCGCGCTCTGGACGGCGCCGACCTTGTCATCGTCCACGAATGGAATTCGCCCGATCTGATCGCGCAAATAGGAGGCAAGCGCGCGCAGGGCGCCACCTTCACGCTGCTGTTCCATGACACCCATCACCGCGCCGTCAGTGCACCGGAGGAGCTCGCGCAATTCGACCTCGATGGATTCGATGGCGTGCTCGCCTTCGGTGAGGTGCTCCGGCAGATCTACCTGAAGCTCGGCTGGGCCGATCGGGCCTTCACCTGGCATGAGGCCGCCGATGTCGCGCTATATCACCCGCTGCCACGGGTCGAGGCTATCGACGATCTGGTCTGGATCGGCAATTGGGGCGATGGCGAGCGCAGCGCTGAGCTCAACGAATTCCTGGTCGAACCTGTCGCCGAGCTGAAGCTGTGCGCGAGCGTCTATGGCGTGCGTTATTCCGACGCCGCGCTCCACACCATTCAGGCCGCCGGCATCCGGCATGGTGGCTGGCTGCCGGCGCACTGGGCGCCCGTCGCTTTCGCCACCGCGCGTGCAACGGTCCACGTGCCGCGGGAGCACTATGTGCGGTCGCTTCCAGGCATTCCCACCATCCGGGTCTTCGAAGCGTTGGCGTGCGGCATTCCGCTGGTATCGGCGCCCTGGTCGGATACCGAGGATCTGTTCCCGGATGCGGCCTTTCTCAGCGTCACCAATGGCACCCAGATGAAACATGCGCTTCGTGCCGTTCTCGACGATCGGGAGATGTCTTCCGCAATGGTGCAGAAGGGACTGAGGACGATCAGGGAACAACATACTTGCCATCATCGGGCGGAACAGCTCGTCAGCATCGTGGCTGATATCCGCGACTCACGCCGCTCGGCACAGCCCCAGCGATGCATAGGAGCCGTCGCATGAAGATCTGCTTCTTCGGATCCAGCCTCGTCTCGTCCTACTGGAACGGCGCCGCCACCTATTATCGCGGCATGCTGAAGGAGATTGCAGCACTCGGTCACGGCATCACGTTCTTCGAGCCTGACGCCTTCGAGCGCCAGGCCCATCGCGACATTGACGATCCGGATTGGGCGAAAGTGATCGTCTATCCCGCGACGTCGGACGGCTGGCGCGGCTCGCTCGATGCCGCCGCCCAATCGGCCGACATGCTCATCAAGGCCAGCGGCGTTGGCGTCTTCGATCAGGAGCTGGAGAATGCAGTCGCCGAGCTGCCGTCGCGAATCATGCGAATCTATTGGGACGTTGACGCTCCCGCCACGCTTGAGGCGATGGAAAGCGATCCGCAGCATCATCTGCGTCGCGCGATCGGATCCTACGACTTGGTTCTGACCTACGGCGGCGGCGATGGCGTCGTGTCGGCCTATCGCGCCATGGGCGCGCAGGACTGCGTGCCGATCTACAATGCGCTCGATCCGGCCACGCATTTTCCTGCGCCACCAGATCGGCGCTTCGTCTGCGACCTCAGCCTGCTCGCAAACCGCCTGCCCGATCGCGAGAAGCGCGTCGAGCGCTTCTTCCTCGACGCCGCGCGTCAAGTGCCCGAAAGGTCCTTCGTGCTCGGCGGCTCCGGCTGGGACAGCAAGGACGCGCCCGCCAATCTGCGCAAAGTCGGCCATGTCGGAACCAAGGATCACAACGCCTTCTTCGGTTCCGCACTGGCCACGCTGAACGTCAACCGCGATAGCATGGCGCGCTACGGCTTCTCACCGCCAACGCGCGTGTTCGAAGCGATCGGTGCCGGCGCATGCCTGATCACCGATCAATGGGACGGCATTGAGGATTTCATCGAGCCGGGCCGCGAAGTGCTGGTCGCCGCAAGCGGCGTGGAGGTCGCAGAGCATCTCGCGTCACTGACATCTGGCCGGGCCCAAGCGATGGCCAGCCGTGCCCGCACGCGTATTCTCAGCCAGCACACTTACCGGCAACGCGCACGCCAGTTCAACGCTCTCTTTGTCGGCAGCAGTTCGCGAATCGAGGCAGCAGAATGAAGCTTTCCATCGTCGTCATCGGTCTTTCGGTCACTTCGTCCTGGGGCAACGGTCACGCCACGACCTACCGCGCCCTGATCGAAGCGCTGGCGCGACGGGGGCATCGTGTCACGTTCCTGGAGCGCGACGTGCCCTGGTATCGGGAACACCGCGATCTGACCAAGCCGGCGACCTGGACTGTCGAGCTCTACCATGCCCTGAGAGACATTCCGCTCCTGTTCGGCAGATTGATCCGGGATGCCGATCTGGTGGTCATCGGCTCCTATGTCCCCGATGGCATCGCCATCGCCGAATGGACGACGACCCATGCCCGCGGGATCACCGCGTTTTACGACATCGACACGCCGGTCACGCTGTCGAAGCTCGAGCAAGGTCTCGACTATCTCTCCGCCGCGATGATCCCGCGTTTCGATCTCTATCTGTCGTTTGCCGGCGGCTCGGTGCCCGGCATGATTGAGGAGAGCTATGGCAGTCCGCTGGCGCGTGTCCTGTATTGCAGTGCGGATGAGAACATCTACACGCCCCAGCGCGCTAAGCCGAAATGGGCACTTGGCTATCTCGGCACCTACAGTGCGGACCGGCAGCCGGTCCTCGACGAGCTGCTGCTCGCACCGGCTCGCTCGCTGCCATCCGGCCAATTCGTCGTCGCGGGCGCGCAATATCCTGAGCATGTGACCTGGCCCGCCAACGTCACTCGCATCGAGCACCTCACGCCCAAGCAGCATGCGACCTTCTACGCGGAACAGCGCTTTACGTTGAACGCCACTCGCGCCGACATGAAGGCCTTGGGCTACTCGCCGAGCGTCCGGTTGTTCGAAGCCGCCGCCTGCGGCACCCCCATCATCTCGGACCGCTGGCCCGGCATCGAGACAATCTTCGAGCCGTCACGGGAAATCCTGCTGGCGTCCGGTTGGCGCGAGGTGGTCGAGATCCTGCGCGACATGCCGGACGAACAGCGGCGCACGATCGCACATAACGCGCGGCGGCGGGTTCTCGCCGAACACACCTCGGACCATCGCGCCCGGCAATTGGAGGCCTATTATGTTGAGACATCCGCGCGGCGCCGCCGCAAGACCACGCGGCTTCCCGCCGTGCGTCCCATGCAGGTCGCCGAACTCTGAAAGCCCCTATCATGACGCTCCAGACCCGCATTCATGCCTCCCGCCGCTCACCCACGATCCTGATCGCCGGCGGCGCCGGCTTCATCGGATCGCACCTATGCGACGCGCTTCTGCAACGCGGCAGCACGGTGATCTGCCTCGACAACCTGTTCACGGGGTCGATCAACAACATCCGGCCGCTGCTCAATCACCCGAATTTCCGCTTCATCGAACACGACGTACGCGATCCCATCGAGATCGAGAACGGTATCGACCGCATCTATAGCCTCGCCTGTCCGGCCTCACCCCGCCACTACCAGAAGGATCCAATCGGCACGATGAAAACCTGCGTGGTCGGCACAATGAACATTCTCGAATTCGCGCGTTGGAAAGGCGCCCGAATCCTTCAGGCGTCGACGAGCGAGGTCTATGGCGACCCCGAAATCCACCCGCAGCCGGAATCCTATCTCGGCAATGTCAATCCGATCGGACCGCGGGCCTGTTACGACGAAGGCAAACGTGCCGCGGAGACGCTGATGTTCGACTATCACCGCATGCACGGGGTCGAGATCAAGGTCGCGCGCATCTTCAATACCTACGGTCCACGCATGCTGGAGAATGACGGGCGTGTCGTCTCCAATTTCATCGTGCAGGCTTTGCGCGGCGAACCCATCACGATCTATGGCGCCGGAACGCAGACGCGGAGCTTCTGCTTCGTCGACGATCTCGTTCGCGGGCTCCAACTCCTGATGGAGAGTCCGCGCTCCATCATGGGGCCGTGCAACCTCGGAAATCCGCACGAGGTCACGATCGAGGCCATCGCGCGCGAGGTGCTGGCATATACGGAATCGACCTCCCCGCTCCGCTTCGAGGCCCTGCCGAAGGACGATCCCAAGCGCCGCAAGCCCGTCATCGACGCAGCCGCGCGGGCGTTGGGGTGGCGGCCGCGCGTGGCGCTGAAGGACGGCCTTCAGGCGACGATTGCCTATTTTGCGCTTCGTATCGCAGGGGATTCCCCCACAATTGCGCCTGCCCTTGCGGCTCACGGGAAGCCCCGTCTTGCGCGGGACCACCTGACGATCGCCGATCAGCGTTGATGATTGATCGGCGATTGTCGTATAGCTGGCCTGCCACGACGCTGCTGCCCGACCAGCCCGCGCCACCATAACCGGCGTAGTATAGCCCGAACGCAAAGGGAAGGACGCCCCCATAGGGGCGCCGCTCGGGCGATGACACCGGCAAGCAGTACAGGATCTACCCGAGCACAGGGGCGAATGTCTGCGAGGAAGATGAAAGAGGAGGTCGGGCTGTGTTTCCTGCCGCGGGGCGGACTCCCAATCGGAGACGTCAGGCTCTCCCAGAAGATTGCGCTGGAAAGCTGCGAAAGCCGCGCGCTCGAGGTCGCCAGAAGATTCGCTCCGACCGGTTTCATGTTCCGGCGAAATCGGCTTCTTGGCTGAGGCGCGGAGAGCCTTCGATGGGCTGTGGCGCAGCTCGCCCGCGCCGAGAAAAAGCGCGACTTTGCGAGCGCAAGCCTCAAATCCGGTTCAGACTAACCCAAAGCGCTTGCCTCCGTGTCGGCTGTAAGGACTCTAACCACGGCCGACGTGCGCCAAATTGACACCACCGTCCGCACAATTCGCAGCTAGCGCGATTTTGGATCGAGACGTCCAATTCGATTTTGACGGGAACCTTTTCCTTCCAAGGCAATCTAACGAGGCAGCAAGGAGAGCGCCGGTCATACGGGTCAGACATGCGAGGACGCACCCCGTTGGCACCGGAGCACACCGAGCTACGACACAGCGTGCATGTGCTCAAGGTGGTGTGAGGCCTTTCGAGCTATCTCCAAGGAGGCATCAATGGCAAGGGCTCTTTCGACTTCTATCTCGCGACGAAGCATCGTCGCAGGGTTGGCGATGACGGCCATCCCACTGTCATTGGCAAGTTCGGACAAAGCGTACGCACAGGACAGGCAAACCACGCCTGAGAAAAGTCTGTATGAGCGGCTGGGCGGCGTTTTCGCCATCGCGGCGGTCGTGGATCACTTCAGCGATGCCGTCGTCAAGAACCCCATCGTCGGTCAGGAGTCGAAGAATCCGCAGCTGCGAGAATGGCACACCAAGAGCTTGGAAAGGCTGCCCGGCCTCAAGTTCATGCGCACGCTATGGGTCTGCGACGTGTCGGGTGGGCCCTTTAAGTTCGCAGCTACCAGGCCCGGCGCAACGCCGCTTGGCCTTGAGGAGGCTCACCGCAATCTTCGGATCTCCCCCGCAGAGTTCGACGAAGTCGCTGCGGAGCTCGGACGGAGCCTGGATCACTTCAAGGTTCCTAAGGGCGAGAAGGCCGAAGTCCTGGAAGCCTTTGCCGCTCACAAAGATGAGGTGACCGCTGGCTATTCCGCCAAGCGCGGCTGAAGCACCTATCTGTTTACAGCCATTCCCGCTGCGGGCAAAGCCGATCGGAATTATTAGCTGCCCGCTGACGAGACGATAAGGCGAGCTGCTGTGCTACGCTGGTTTGTGCCTCGCGACCAATCAGTTGCGCGACGTGTCAGCGTATATTCTAAGCCAACGGGACTAGCGCGCCCAGACTGGCACTGACGACCGGAAACTTTAAGATGCGCTGCCTACCTTTATAGGCCACCTGGTCGCGCCTCCCAGTACGTAGGCGTTCCGTAATACTGGTGGGTGCGCGTTTCCCAGTCTCGATCCTGCCACGAGTCATCACTGAACTCAGGCGCGTCCCTCAGCTGTTGCTCG